>ERZ1034669.189-NODE-189-length-26791-cov-460.781605_pt1 | contig 26791 bp, 25 predicted proteins | sample MGYA00520705_ERZ1034669 | MGnify/ENA primary metagenome ERZ1034669 (study PRJEB33766, sample SAMN09781766) | gut metagenome | biome: gut microbiome | host: Homo sapiens | place: Madagascar | study: EMG produced TPA metagenomics assembly of the PRJNA485056 data... | reverse complement strand
GGTGCAGCCTGGTATCTCGTGGGTGCAGCCTGGTATCTCGTGGGGTGCGTTCCTCATCTCGTGGGTGCGTTCCTCATCTCGTGGGTGCCGGCGGCATATATCCAGACGGACCCAGGCAGGCGGGCAGGGGGCAGTCATCTCAGGGCGGCGGGGGTCGTGCGGCTGAATGGAGATTGCCGGGTTTCCGTTGAACTTGGGATTTCTCTAATTATCAATTATTTATCTTCTCCTCTTGGGCGGAAAAAACAAAAGGCTATCTCTCGTAATACATTAAATACCAATAACTTAGAGGGGATTTAAAATTATTCAGAAATAATTCGTATCATCTAAAATCTTAAATAAAAGCACCTAAAATATGCGCTATTTTAATTAAAAAATATACGAAAAACAAATAAATATATAACTTTTAACTATAAATATTTGCAAAAACCAAATAAATATATTACCTTTGCACCGAAATTTAAAGAACATATATATAAATATAGAAATTATGGGAGAAAATAATAAACCAAAATCGGAAATCAACCTCCGTAAACTGATGCAGAAGTTGGGTTTGGGTACAAATGCTTTTGCCGAGAAATGCGGCATGTCATCACAATCAATGTCGCAGTTCCTCCGCAACAAGTCATTAACGACAAACACTATCTATCGTATAGCTATGGCTTTGGATATAGACCCACGTGATATGTTCTTCCCGACAGAGGAGAAGGATGATCTTTTCTCGAATACTGATAAGAGCGAGAACGAGGTAGCAGCAGAGGCAAAGTCAGCCTATCCAGTTCACGAAAACGGATTGGTGGCGGAAAATCAGCAGCAACAGATGATTCAGACTTCCACCTTCTGCCCTCACTGCGGCAAGAAGGTAAGAGTGGGGGTGGTGCTGCTTCCCGAAGAAGGATGAATATCGAATGATAAATAATGTATAACTCTTAAAACAGAATGAAGAAATGAAACAGAACTTTTTATCTATGATGAAACATTCCATGATGGCCATCTGCACAGTAGTGGCTGCGGGAATGATTTCGGCTTCGCTGGCGGCTTGCAGCAGCAGCGATGATGAGTTATCTCAGGACGAAACGGTGACTCCGGAGCACAAGCCCGTGGAGAGCCTTCTGGTAAAAACGATGAAGGAGCATCCTGTGAGCGGATGGGAGTACATCAAGAATAAATATGGTGGTACGCTGGAGATTCATAGCGTGGCTCCTGCTTTAGGACAACGTTTCGACAGATGGATTATCAGCATGTTCCTAGAGGCTGATCCGGGGCTGGATAAATGGCAGGGCACATACGTCATCTGGCAGGCTGATGCCAGTGTTCGCGGTTATGTGGACGGTGAGTGGACGGAAGTCCCGAAAGCTTATCTCGGTACTGGCGATAACAGCGCACCGGTGAAGGGTGCCTGGATAAAAATGGAAGATATGGGACGCAAGGACCAAATGGGACGTAAGGAATATCATATTCAGCTTCATATCGACGAGCTGAAAGAAGAAAACGGCGACTATGCAAGAGATATTAATATAGATATTACAAGTTTCAGAGAAAGAAACATGTATGAATATTAAAAGAAAAAGATAATAGGCTAGATAATAGAAAAATATCTAGCCTATTTTTTTGTTTTATCAACTTTCAGCTAAAAAACTCTATAAACTATCAACTATTAACTCTTATTTATCCTTCGCCGCCTGGTCTGCCAGTGCCACCACCACCTTCGGTGGTGCCTGCATCCGCACCTGCATCAGGGGTAATCTCGCCCGTAATATCCAGGTCGCCCAGCTTCACCTTCAGATCGTCCGTTACCAGGGTGCGGAGGTAGCTGAATCGGTTGCCGATTTTGTGCTGACCCTTGTATGCCTTCAGTACCAACTGGTAGTTGTCGCTTCCCTTCGGGTTCTCGGTGGATGGCTTGTTGGCTTTCCACCACTTGGTGGCAAACTTGCTCTTCGCAACAAAGAGCTTGCGCACGGACTGCTGCGCTCCGGTGTTGGAATCGGAATAATGATGATGCACGGCTGAATACATCTTTCCAGTCTGCTTGTTGAGGGCGATGTAGGTGCCCTCCTTGCTGCACAATTTGCCACTGATAGACGTGAACAAATCGCTCGGTTGAACTTTTGCCATAATCTTTACATTTTTATGGTTCGACAATATGCCTCCTCGTGGGGGCGTTAACACTTGCAAAGATGGCTCGGGAGTGGGCGTTGAGGGCAGCAAGAATGGGAGGGGCTGACCTGCGACGGAATCGCAAGGAACGGGGGCGAGATGGAGGGGTGGGTTCCTTTCCCGGTTCTCCAATAGTCCTCCAATAGTCCTCCAATAATCCTCCAATGATTTTCCAATCATCTTTCAATCACTTTCGGATGATTTCCTAATGATTTTCTTCCTGTTTCCTAGCGTTCGCTTTCGGGTAATCTTATGATGCAAAGGTAGCATTTTTCTGGGAAACGAGGCGGACATGAGCTGTATAATTTTTATGGAATAATGCCATTATCTGTATGATTTCCGTTGCGAAAAATACGGATAATTCTTCGGGACGAGCCGAAAATTTGCAGATAATTTCTTGTTTTTCTCGGAATTTTTTATAGTTATTCGGATTTTTCTTCGTACCTTTGCAGCCAATCTACCATGACCCGCAAGGGTTATGGGGTTATAATCTTTAAAAAAGTATTAAAAAACGATGAAGCCCTGCCGTCTGAGATAGATAGTGGGGCTTTTTTTTGATAGTTGATAGTTTATAGTTTATAGTTTATAGGAGGTGTTATGGCGAAGTCTCTATTTCCATGTTGATTTTTCCGTCCTTCATATAGATTTCTACTTCTGCTCCGTTATCAAGAAGCGAGCTTATCTCCTTCTCGGTAGGAAGGTCTGCTCTTATGATTTTCATTTTCGTCATAATAATTGTTTATCAATATATCAAAGTTCTTGGAATTATTATTCCGCAGTAACTTCCTGTTTATTAAATCTCTTTTATATTTCTGTTTGATACGCACACATTCATACCTACCTTTAATGTAGAGAAACCGATAGAAACGTCTATCCATCTTCAGCATGATCCGCTTGCGTATATCGTAGCTATTGCAATGACGCATCAAGCCAAGATAGCTATTGATGGAACAGACGTAATGTTGCAGCGTTTCTATGCTGAAGCCCTCGGTGAGCGTATTCATGTAATGAATCAACTGCTCGAAGTTGCTTACCATGCGGTTGCTGGCATAAATCCTATCCCGCTTCACTACCATACCCGTAAATGTGATGCCTTTATACACCGACTGCATTTCTATCTTTCTAGGATGTAGGGTTGCGCCTAAAACTATCAGATAAGATCGGATTTTAGGAATCGCATCGAGTAACGACTGCTTATCGGGATAAATCACGTAGAAATCATCGACATATCGCCCATGCCAATAGATATGGAGGAATATATCAAACATCCAATCAAAATCATTGAGCCAGAAGTTGGCATCATGCTGGCTCGTGAGATTCCCGATAGGGAGACCATGGCCAGGCTTCGCGCCCCTCAGCGTCTTTCCTGCCGGAACCATCTTCATTACCTCTTCAGGAGAACGCCTGATGCAATTCTTCGTAGGATCATTCATGATTGTTACACGAGACAGATAGCGTAAATCTCCTATATCATCGCCCTTGTAATTTTCGAGAATAAACTTATCTACCTTATCTGCCAACTGCTTTCGGGGTATGCTCATAAAGAATCCTTTCATGTCGCATTTCAGATACCAGCATGGGCGAGTGAAGTTTTCGGAACATTCCTTAATATCTGCCGCCAACTGCATGACACCATATAGCTGTCCTTTACCCTTACGGCAATTATAAGTTCTATCACTGAACACGCCTTCAAATAGCGGTTCTAATCGAAGTGCGATGTGGTGATGAACAACTCTATCACGAAAATTAGCAGCGAATACCTCCCGGTATACAGGCCGAGAAACGACAAATGTTATGGACGGAAGCGGCTCATAGGTACGAGAGTTGATAGCATCCGTTAAATCTGTGATATTCTCAAAGAGATTTACAATAAACCTGATAGTATCAGGAGATGATGCCTTATCTTTTAGACAATTCTCATAAGCCCCTAATATATCTTCTTCCTTTACCATAATTGTTCCTATTTCTCTAACTCTTCAAACTAATGCTGTGACCGGGCGAACTCGATTCGAATTGTCAACCTTACCGTTGTTGCCGTGATTGCCATTGTCAAAGTTCAGATTCCACGCATTGTTGCCAGAATTCTCGACACTAGACCAGTAATTCGTCCGCTATTTTCTCGCTCTGGGTTATACATCTTAGCTGCTTCGCTCCGCCGTACAAATGACGGTGCGAGGTGACAGCGGCGAGACCATTATCAATGGAGAGTCACATTCTACAATAAACCTTAGCCGATTGTACTCTTGCTTTTAATTCAGAGCAGGACTAACCTTTCTTTGAATTTCCCCAAGCTGTAGCCTGTCTACCGATGATGGTAGTTAACCGACAAATATCCGCGGCCTGCTTCTCCGAGAAGAGTTTTCTCCGGAAAGCAAGGCGAAGGATTGTTTTAAGGAGTTCAAACTTGACACGGAATCCCATCATGTAGTGATGGCGACTATCCGCATACATATTCGCTAGCTGGATATATTCAAAAAGTTCGAGCGCAACGTTCGTCATCTTTTCACCCAGGTCATAGCGATACATTCGCGGAAAATTCTGTTTCATCTCCGTGAGTTTATCAACCAGTTCAAACGTATCCTTGTATATCTGTAAATCCTTTGCTAAAGCCATAAATATTTATCAATTATGCTGCTAATAAATCGTGATAGCGTTATATTTTTTGTAACTTTTTTATACGTATCAAAATACCTCGACTGTGCAAAAAGCTGCCGCATGCTCCTTTATGGAAGGGTACAGAAGCCCGGCGGCTTACGCCGCCAGACTTTTCCTGACCAGCATTCTTGCTTGCCGGCCTAACGGCCGGAAGAGGTAAAGAGATAAAGAGATAAAATGATTAAAATGCTGTGACCGGGCGAACTCGAAACGAACGGTCAACCTTACCGCGGTTGCCGTGACCGCCAGTGTCAAAGCCCAGACTCCACGCATTGTAGCCAGAACCCTCGACACTAGACCAGTAACGCGTCCGCTGGAGCAAATCAGCACTCTGCTTGCCTGCATTCTTGATTCGCTGCAAAGCAAGATTGATGGTCTCGAAATGAGATCGGATAATCTCAAGTTCGCCAGTTGCAGGAAGATACCATGACTTGGCGGGGATGCTCACATCTCCTCCAGGGTCGCCAGTGTGCGATTTTGAATATTTGTAGCAATATGCTACGGCGTAGGTAGCAGGATCATCGTTCTTGTAATAACTACTAGCCATCACTGCCGCTGTTCTCGTCTTACCGTCGAGAAGGCTCCAAACGCTGGATGTCTGATAACCTACAGAATTTTCATTCTGAACACTGCCCCACTTCATAGCACCAGGTTCGGTTAAGGCAATACCGAAACGCAGACTGCCGTGCTGAACGACAACCGCATCAGCATCCGCTTTCGTGATACCAATCTCTGTAGTCTGCCATGGGGCGCATCTCATGTAAGTTCCCCATGCTTCATTCTGGATCTTACCGATGTAAACACCATCCTGTAAAGAACGCAGGTTTTGCTCCATGTAAGCCTTCATGCTTACTGCTGAAACATTAGTAATAGCCTGCCCGTTTGCGGCAAGCCACTCGCTCATTTTCTTTGTTTGAATACCCATAATCTTACTTTTTAAAAGAATTTATTTACTTCTCAAATTACTTATCTTTATCTTCCTTGCCTACTATGACGAGGACTGCATCTATTACGCAGGGAGCGCAATTCTGGACTACCAGGTTACGGATGATTTCCGCTTCACGCTCGGTGTACTCCGTGTCGGCATCGCCGTTCCACATCTTCGTGGCAAGGGCTACTCCTTCCAAACCTAGACCATTGCCCTGGTTGTAGATGAGGTTCGCAATACTCTTGCGAAGATTCATTACCTGACAAGCTGACTTGTCGAGAGAAGTGTAAACCTCTACATTTTCAAAATTCAATTTCATTTTTTATCTATCAATTATTGTCTATTTACATATCTCACCATCCATTCTGTTCCATCGTACCAGAACCAAGTTACCTGCCCCCGAGTGCCGGAATACCAGGTTTTGCCATCTGCATCGCTGAGGAGGTCATGGATATTGGTGTCGAGTGCTGATCTGAAGTTTATACGCCCCCTGCCACGCTGGATAACCACATAATGCTGTCCCCATTTCGGACTACTCGGTAGGGTTAGGGTTATTGTGCTAGTCTCATTATAGCACTCGACGTTGAAATTATAGTCGGATAGCGCCAAGTCCTTATTAATGCGGACAAAGGAAGGTCTGATACCTACCACGTCGCCATTGTCAATAAGTATGGCATGATTGCCTTCCTTCGCATTTGTTATATCGAAGGATCCTGCACCACCTTCTACCCAATCACATCGCAGTTGCAATGCAGCAGCAAATTTGCTTTCTACTGGTGTATTGACACCAACAGTGAAGAAGCCACCTACATTGATTTCGTTATTGCCACTGGCCCAGGAATTAACCGTTAGACCGCATTGGTTTCTGCTGCCCAGATCTATAATATACCCATCATAATTATAAATATCACGGAAGTTTCCGAAGTGGATATAGTTGTTCGTGAGATACATATTGCCATCCTGGTCGGAACCAATGACGTTCTCGCCGATTCTGAATCCGCCGATAGTTCCGCTTACGCTATATATTTCGCCGGATTTTGTCACAGAGAATGGGGCATTGCCGCCAGTTGCCGCACCTAACCACAAGGCATACACGCCATCATCGCCATTCTTTGAAGGGATTCTGTACGAGCCGAAAATCTCTCCGGTCTTACTATCCGTGAGATTGATTTCGTTGGAACCCAACAGATTAATCTTAGCATTTTCTGAAAGGAAGAAATCGGTGGCGATGAAATCCACCGTCATATAGGCTGAATCCCAATACTTGGCAAACTCGCTGGAGCCTAAGATATTCCTTGAATCAGACTTGCCGGTGGAGTAATATGATTGTATACATCTATACCACGTCTTCTTGCCGCTTGCGCCTGTGAGAAGCACTGCATCTATAAACTTCTCATCATTTCCGCCAGCTTCATACTTGTAAGTTGCCGTCTTCGATGCTTCCACAAAGCCACGATGTTGCCGCCATACGGCTCCACTGCTGCCACGTTCACCATCCACTCCCTGACGGAGTACGGTGAAGGTGTTGCTGGCAAGAACGGAAATCACCATGGTAGATGTAGGAGTACCCTGTGTCTTTTTAAGCGCCTGAAGATAATTGTATCTATTAGCTACAGCGGCGGGACCTGAATACCAGAAGAATTTTATCTGATATACGTTTTCTTCCTTGAGACCATTACCCGTGATAATGCCATATATATCGCTATCCTTATCGCCCGAAAGAACACCAAGCGCCTCGCCATCCGCTCCTATCGGGAATATAAGGAAATCGAGGGTATCTAAGATACCCGAACAGTTCTCCGTCTTATCACCCGTATGCCTGAGAAGGCGATATTTACCCAACTTGGTTGTCAGGAATTTACCCGTCTTTCCATCAGCAGACACGGTGTTTGAATCCAGCTTTATCTCGTAGGTTACGGCATCTTTACCTTCCACCTTCACCCATTTATACTGACTCCAGTCGCTAGGGTCAGGGCTGCTTACGGTGTTGTAGCACACGCCCATATACGCATAAGATAAGCCTGCCGGATTGGAAGTAGTAAAACCTTCCACGCCCGTCATCGTGCCGGAAGAATCCGTCTTGATTCCAGTGGCCCACGCCATATGGTAGAAGTACTGAACTGCCGAGTCGCCAGGTTCGCCCTTGATGTTGCCGCAGTTCACGAATCCGTTCACGATGCCCGAACCCGTTTCACCCGTATACACCCACAGTTCACCATTGATAAGATAGCAGTCGCCCATCTTCTGACCGGAGCTAGGCAGGGCGGAAGATGAAGGTTTCGAGCCTTTAATGTTCACCGACGTTCCATTGTTGCCATCCTTGCCATTCAAACGAGAGTAAGCAGGATTAGACGCGTTGCCCTTTTCATCAACCTTGACAACCATCATCCACAGATAAGGCTTATCTTTTGTGGTAGGGATAGGCATGTCATACCAAGTTTCAACATCGGGAGAAATTGCTGAACTCGCCACGCTTTCAGTTGAGCTGATGCCGAAAGAGTATTCCGTGTAACTGCCGTTCGCACCAGACTTTCCCGGCTCGCCTACAATGCGCATCGATTCGCTCCAAGTAGTGTCGGTGCTCATTTTTTGTCGCATCCACACGTCGCCTGGAGTAAATCCGTTGTGCCAATTTGTATTATCAGCGGAATACTGACATAAGAGAGATGCGCCGTTGATGCCATTGGTGCCATTGGCTCCATTATGGATGATAGGGATACTTATCATAGCGAGCGGATCACCGATAGGCTTGTTTGTAGTTTTATCCCTAGCAAAGACGGAAACATCCACTACAGTGGCACTGCGGGGGATCAGTAGAGTAAAAACACCCTTATCGAACGCAAAACTTTTAATGAAAGCGCCGTCCGCAACATAGTACAACTTCTCGATACACAACTCTCGCTGGGACCCGACCACCTTGTATACCGAACAAGTAATCTTGGCATACCCCTCGCTTGTTGCCGTGCCGTCTGCCCAGTTACCATTAGCTTCTATGAGCAACGACCGGGTAGAGGGTACAATCTCGTAAGAGACTGCATCCTCACCGTTTGCCACGCTAGAGATATTAAATGTTCCACGAACTAATGTCATAATTAACTATTTTTGAGTTTCGGTAATCTCACAGACAATCTCGCCGTCAATACCACCATTGTCTGAGATAAACGGCTCTGGAATCACGAAAACCGTCTTCTTGTCGGAATCGAGAAACGGTGGATTGTAACCCGCCGAATCTTTTCCGTTGAGTTTGGTTCCTGCTGAATTAAACAAGCCCATGGTGAATGAACATTTGTCAGCAGCAAGTTTGTTGGAACCTGATTTAATGTAAGGCTTGAAGACAGCAGCTATACCGCTGCCCTTTACGCAGACCAGCGTAGCAGGCTTGTCGCTCGTCTCGCTAGCCACGGGGTTAGGGAAAACCTGCCAAGGGTCGGAAATATCATTGACGCTACAAATATCCGTGCCATAGAGATTTTGCTTATCTGCGTCGCTATATACCTTGCACATGAACAACGCACTGCCGTTAACCATAGTCTCCAATACGGTAAGCGTATGTGCCCCAGAATCAGTATTAAGGTTTGTCCATGCGCCGTCCTTCTGCTGGAACCATTCAAAGAAATAGCCATCCACCGTGAAGCCTTCGTCCGAGTTTGTTACAACCACGGCCTGAATCTGGCATTGCCCACCTCTCGCCTCGATGGTGAAAGGAGTTCCCTTATAGCTGGCAGGAGACTGGATTCTTACCTTCTTGGACGATGTATCGCCATAGGCAATAGTCACAGGGAACTGGGCAGAAAGTTCGGTGCTCGTATTCTCTACCAAACCCGTAGCGGTGGCGGTGATGGCAAATGAACTTCTACTGTTGATGCCCGTCAGATTCTTGATAATCTGAAGGCACTGGATGTTTACACCGTTGATGGTTTTGGTGATGCGCTTGAAATGACCGGTTTCGCTGCCGTTGAATTTGTTGGTAGAAATCTGTCCGGAGAAGGCGAGTTCCACGCCATTCACGAACCACTTGATGTTGGCATCGGGCACCACGATAGACTTGGCGCTATTCTCTGAATCATAAACCAGGAACATCACCGTAGGGCAGTTAGTTCCTCCAAAGGTAGGGAACACAGCACCGCTATCATCATAGAACTGGTTAATATCGCCCTGGTCGCACTGCATGATGGTGTAATAAGTCTTACCATTCGAGATGCTGATAATTCTGAAGGTTGCACTACTTTTGCTCATCTGTTACCTCACTTTCTTTTTTATCTGTTTCTGACTCTGTTTTCTTCTCTGCTTCAGTCTCCGATGGGGTAGGGGTTTCAGTATTCTTCTCAGGTTTTGGAGATTCAGAATTTTCTCCCGGCTGAGGAACTTCAACATTCTCTCCCGGCTGAGGGACTTCAATGTTCTCTCCTGGGCGGAAATCCTCAGTAGTGTCCTCGTCCTCGTCTCCTCCGTACTCCTTCGGGGTGTAGCAGGATGCGCAGCTTGTGCCGTTTACCTCGCCAGCTACGTCTAGAGGAGTAATCAGCGAACCGCCCACGGCGGCACATCTTTCGGAGAGCGTATTGCCCTCTACCTTAGAAAGGGCAGACTGAAAAAGCAGATAATTACCATCGAAGGTTCTCTGCACTACCAGGTAAGCAGGCAACAATGCCTCTCTCACCTTCTTTGTTACTTTAACATAATAAGGCATAATATGTATCTTTTAAGCATTAAATACTAAATATTAAAAATATCGAGGTATCAATCACCCTCGTAATCTCTTGTGATGATGACGCTGCCGTCGGTGTCAGTAAGCCATTCACCCGTATCAGAAACCATTACCTTGTTAACGCCTCGGGTTTCAATATCACAAAAGAAATCCTTGCCGTATTCAGCAGGCAGCATCACCTCTTCGCCGCGTGCTCTTTCTACCTCCGTGGTTCCGTCTGACACCTTCCATGAAGCGTATAGGTATTTGTTCCAGTTGTCGAGTACACCCTGGTTGTCGCTTACGATCGCCTTCACGCAGTTGGCATCCGTCGTAGAACGGAGACCATCGCCACGGATGATGCACGTAAGGGGCGGAAACTGGCGCTTGATGGTGGTATAGGCTCGGGAATCGGAAGGCTCGGGCGAGCTAGGGAACTTCTTATCAGCCCGGAACATGGCGTAAACTACGTAGGTCTGTCCTTCACCAATCAACTCGCGGTTAATAACCAGCGATGTGATACTGCCATTTTTGCTCTTCACGGCGGAAACCACCTCGATATTATCATAATCGGCTTTTGCCGTGAGCGGCGTTTCCGTTCCTCTTGCGTCACGTCGATACCACATCAACTTGCATCGCTCATCGTTCGTTATATCCGTGGTACCTTTGATAACGGTTACGTTGATGGTTTGCTGCTCGGGCATACGGAGGGGGTTGTAGGCGAGTGCCGCAGGTGAATCAATCATTAGCTCGGAACCTGCCGGAGTCACATCGTTTGTGGAAAGCGGAATACTTCGGTCGAATTTGTAGGTGTAACCGTCCTCCTCGTAGATACCTACGAATCGCAAAGCTCTCGGTTCGCCTACCTTACCGTTTTTCTTGACGACAAGCTGACCCGTGTAGTCGCCGGATGCAATCACCTGGTAGCCACTAGCCACCGTACCGCCCTTGGAATAGATGGAAGCCGTTCCGTTTTTCGTCACCTCAAACCACTCAAATGATTTCAGCATACTGTTGTAGGTCTTGGAAGCTACGGGCGAATCCGGATCAATCAAGACGCAGCGAGGAAAAAGATTGAGTGGCGAAGCCGAATAATCAGGGAAAAAGATTCCGCTGACCGCATCGTAATTCTGCGTAGTAGGAGTATAACCATCTGCCATTACTTCGATATTGCAGAGCATCGAGTAAATGACAGGAGCTTTCTCCATTTTCTTTCTGTTACTTCTTGCTAAAGCCATAATTAAAAAAATTAAAATTCTATTTCGTATTCTGAGGTTAAAACTTCTCCATCCTTGATTTCTGCCGAGCATTTGAAGACGCAGGGATTGTTGGTGCCCCAGTTGTCGCCCAGGTCGCTACCCGTGAGTGGCAGATGAATCTGATCCTTACGCTGCGCTACCTGCTGCGCCCATCTGTTATCTTCCGTCGGATTGCCGGTATCTCGGGTCCATACAACATTGGTTAAATGCTCCGTCACATCATTGTTGTAGAGAATACCTCTTATCGTGATGATGGTAAAAGGTTGCAATTCTCCGAGGTCATCCCTGCAACCGAATATATAGTTCTTCGAGAAACGGAAGCCATTGGAAGACGATATATCAATAGAGAACTCAGGGTTGCCTTCCACGAACGCCCATCCTGTGCTGGCGTATCTAGGTTCATCGGTGGTCTTATCAATCAAGCATCGCCATCGGCACCCGTAGTGCCATACGTCATGCACCTCAGTATTCGTACTCCGATAAGGATTGTTGCCTTGGGCGGTTTCCAGCGACCATTTTCCCCTATCTACCACATTTTGCTTTACATTACCCTCGTAATCGGTTTGGAGAATGTTCTGCACGGCAAGATATTTGGCATAGAAAGCTCCGTCGCGCTTGTCGGCAAGAGGATAATCGGCAAAGATGAATGACAACGCGTCGGGCAGTTTGCCGATAGCTACGGAATAGTTGCTCTTATCGATGATAGGCTTGGTCACATGGTCGAGCCAGACGAGTAAGCCCTCTGAGGATGAAATATACCAACAACTCTGTCGGTCCTTGTCTGTAGCATTACCCCATCGGATCAGTCTTGCAAGTTCGCAGGGAAGATAGTTTTTCTTGCTAGGGACCTCATTATTCGGATAACAAACCACATCGATGGTATTCTTCACCGTATTCACGCTAAGTACTCGTAACCACATATCGTAATACTTGCCATCCTGCAGCAGCGTATTGATAGAAGCCAGTATCACATCATTTTCCTTAAATGCCGTGAAATCGTTCTCCCATCGCTTCTGGAGCTGGAGTGTGTAAGTTGTATTGCCTCCTTCGCTTTCCGGTGCATGCTCAGTTACCTTCTCCACCAATCCGCTTTCCGTAAAGACAAAGTTGCTTTCCATCGCGGTCTGTCGGTTCACGATAAGTTCCTTGGCGATGATGGAGCTTCGGGACGTGATGCTTTCAAACTCGGCATTACCGAGGGAATCAACTCGGGCACCCGTGCCGAAGAGAATGCCTTCAATAAACTCGCCAAAAGTGGCTCCACTTTTGAAGCTAGATTCTTTTTGAGCAATCAAACCATCGAGAAACTTCTGTATCTTCTCAAAAGTAATGGTTCCATGAGCAACATCATCTTTGTCTTTCGACAAGAAATGCCTTTCTCCAAACAAGCCTAGGTATACAGGAGTTACTACCTTGTCGTTGCTATTTTCTAGCGTTTCGGCAGTAGCTATGCCCGTGAGTTCGCTTTTGCCGAGGATAAGTTTGTTGATGGTAGCCGATTGGGCAGCCAGCATCTCGAAATCCGCCTTCTGAATGGTCTTGAGGAAGGTGACGGTATCGCTCACGCTATTATACTTCCACCATTGACCTTCTCCACCGCTTGCCAGGGCTTCATCGGTGGCAAGACTTCCGCAGTCTACATGCTGCTGCCATTCTCGCATTCGGGTTTTGCCGTCGCTATCGGTTTTTACCTCCGAAATAATACCTTGCAGGAAGATATAATAAAATTGCTCATTACCTATCTGCTCACCTTCGGTTTCTACTGTTGAGCCATCTTCGTTTTTGGTAGTAAGAATGGCTTTTCCGTAGAGGTCGATACGCTGACTAGGAAACACGATGGTAGCCTGGTCGTTATCCGAGAGACGTTTGCGAGGTATCGCTGCATACACATATTTCTTCTCGCTGTCGGGGAAGATAGAAGGGTAGGCTACAAGCGGCCACCGCTGGTAGTTGTGACCTGCGTCGTATTCCAAGCCCTTAACGCCCTGCATGTAGCAAAGGATAGAAGCCCCCGATGCCACACTGCACTGAGTGTAGTCGGGTTCTCCCATCGCATTGAGCTGAATATAGAGGGCTGTGCTCGAAATCCAATAATTCGTGGTCTTTGCTTCTGTTGCCATTTTTTCTTTTGAATTTTATTGATTATATGGCAAAGATAATGGGTTTTTGGTTATCAGTAGGGACAAGGGTTTCCGTTGATGCCGAGCTTCGCAGTGAAGGAAACTGAGTGCATAACTTTGTTGGTGTTATCCTTGATGGTGATCTCATCTTCCATGGCAATGGTGCAAGGGAGCCAAATACCGCTTACTCTTAACCACACGTGCTTACTCATCAAGAACTCGTGATAATACCATCGCAGCCATTTTTCGGTTAAAGGGTCGCTTTGATAAAGCCAGCCTTCTTTATCGTTCTTCTTGTCTATAACCGAACGGGAGAACTCATTAAAGGTTTCCTGTATCGCTTTTACATATTCCGTAGTTTCTACATTCATCTTCTGAGAATAGGATTTAGGAACGCTGATACTCTCAAGACAACCGAAGCGGTTAATGAAACGGAAGGTGGTCCGGGCTTCGGCTTCGGAAGATGGAAGGGCATAGATGGGGTGGCCGTGGATGCTCTGCGTGCCTTCCTGCGTGATTTCCTTTTCCTCGGATGATGGGGCTTCGAGAGTTGCGCTATCCAAAAGATTCTGAGCTGCGGAATAGGAGACGGGATAGACGAAGCTTTCACCTAGTACGGCGAGTTCATGGGTGTCGGTTGGCTTGCACGATAGAAGGGTTACCGATTTAGTTGCACCTGCCTTTAATCGCTCTATATCGCTGAAGGCTCCGGCTATGCAGCGCAGGTTTTTCGTATTGTCCTTGGACCCATCGGCTGGGTAGTAAACTACACCTGCCTGGGTGTGGACTTCGCCATTGCTATCCATAAACTCATCGTAGGCCTTTACGTACCAATCTACCATGGGGTAGGTGGATGGAGTAGCGGTATACTCGTAGTTATCCAGCGGTATGCAAATAGCGGAGGATATATCGAGTGATACTTCCTTACCCTCGGTGATGACGGGAATGGTAAGCTTATTGGTTTCATAGCTTCCTCCGTTATCAAAGTTTACTTCTATGATGACACGGTGGAAGGAGGGGCTATCCAGCGTTTCGGGCTGGATGGTGAAGGTGATGGGGTTTCCGGCAAAAATGGAACCCGATGTGAGATTAATTTTCTTTGCCATGTTATTCTTTCTTTTTAATTACGAGATTGACTACATCGGAAACGAGCTTGCAGTCTTTTGCCTCTTCAGGGGTGATCTTGATGTGGAACATCATTTCTACCTGCTGGATGAGATCGAGGAAATCGATAGATTCTAGCTGGACCTCATCACGAAGATTGGAAGAGGGAGTTACCTCGTGGTTGACCCATGAGGTTTTCAGTCTGTTTACGATGGCGATAATGCGAGGAGTTATTTCTTCTTTTTTCATAACTATGCTTTTGAGATGATAAAGGATGAATTGGTACCGCCAAAACCGAAGGCGTTACAGAGAATATGGTGAGGAGCATAGGACTTCGGGCGCATCACCAGATTGAGGGATGGGAAGGCATTCTCCTCGGTGGTTACAGCGCCAAAAAGACGACCGTAGGTGAGCATCATCACGGCTTGCACGGCTTGCGATACGCCTGCCATCCAGCACTCGTGACCCGTTAAGCCTTTTGTGGCTACTACGTTCGGGCAGATGGGGAAAATCCTCTCTATTGCCTTTGCCTCGGCTTCATCACCCATCGGAGTACCGGTGGCGTGGGCAAGAACTACGTCTATCATACCTTCGTCCAAACCTGCATTCTCGATAGCATTCAGCATAGATACTTCTTCCTGACAGCTATCAGGGGTAGTGATAGCCTTGCCGTTAGAAGAAAAGCCATAGCCGGAAAGGGAAGCGAAGGAATGCACCTTCTCTTCTTTCAGGCGAAGGCTATCCGATGATTCGAGGATGATACAGGCTGCACCACCCGATGGTGCCAATCCGTTTCTACCTTTGCCAAACGGCTGCACCTTATCGGGTGAGAAGACACGGAGTGCATCGAATGCCTCCATGCTATATTGCGATGTAGCTTCCTGGGTACCAACCACAATAACCATCTCGGTCTGTTTGCTATCAAGAAGCATTTTTGCTAGTCCGATGGCATGACCACCTCCCGCACAGGCAGCGCTTACGGTAAGTGATAAGCCATGAATGCCAAGAATGGTTGCCAGGTTCATACTGATAGCGGAATTGAGGGTTTTGAACAGAGTTTCTACCCCCAGGTATCTATTATTGAGATCATAATCTACGTGATGAACTACCTCTTTTGTTTCGTAACACTCAGAGTCGTTACTAACGATGACGGAAACATTATGGTTCTGAAGGAAATCATCACTTACTTTTGCTTCCTTCAAAGCTTCAAAGACGGCATCAAGAGCAAAAAAACCATGCGAGGGCATACTTTTGAATTGTGTCCGAGTTAACTTTTTCGAGTAGTCTCCTTTCCAACCAGTCACACGACCGCACAACTCTGAAAGATAATGCTCTCTGATTTTGTCGTGATATAGTCCGCATTTGCCCTTGTAAAGGTTCATGGCAAATTCTCGGGTATTTTTGCCCATGGCAGAAATAATACCGGTTCCGGTAATTAATATCTTTTTATCCATTTTATTATTCTTTTTATGTTATAAAACATATTTTTTATCTGAAAGCTTTTGCCCTTACAGGGCGACATAAACCACATTCCATATACCCAGGGTGTTGCCCTGGGCTAGGAGCTTCTGCCCTTACAGGGCGTACACCGTTAACTCTACTTCGCCCATGCCCGTCTTGGCATCGATGGTGGTATTCACCTTGTCAATGAGGCATTTCATACCGCCTATATTCCACCAATCCTGCCAGTGATTGGGTATATCTGCCACTTGCGCTACGGTGGTGGTGCATCTTACCATAAACTTCTTCCTATTCAGAAGAAAGTAGGCGTATGGGAGGATGAAGGTATCAAACAATCCGCGAGAGCGGATTTTAGTCACTACCTTGCCGTTCTCATCTACTTCATCGGCATTGCAGAGTACCAAATCCTTATACTTCGGATCTTTCAGCCACGATGGTTCCTTGAAGGCTCGTATCTTCAGAGAAAAACGCTCACCATCACCTACACCTTCCTGCACACCATTATAATCAAACACATTGCCCATCATATCCAGCGAATCGCAAGCCAGGGCATACTGTCCTGCATTGGTTCGCCATTTGGATGTGCCGAAATGGTCGTAGTTATAATCGTAGGGTTGCAGGGTGGCATCACTACCGCCACCACGCATTAATGCCATGGCAAAGCCCCATCGTGACTTATCCTGCAAGGGTGAGTTGCCATCATCCGTGCCCGAAGGGTCGTAGCTTTCCACGAGCTTTAATTTCTGTTTCATGCAGAAATCACAGAAAGAAGAAGAGATAACCTGGTTAATCTCCTGCAGTACAAACTCATGCTCCATATCCTCATCTACATAAGCGCAGAGGATAGGTTGCTGAGCCTCTGTAATCTGCACTACACTTTTTAGCAAAGGCTTGCCTTCAAAGTCAGTCACATCAGCGGTATGCGAACCATAGGCTGCCTTTACCTCCTTGAAATAGTTTACATCGTTGAAAGGTACCGGAGTGAAATCAATGGAAATATCGTGGATAAAGTCTTCGTTCTCCTCACTGCAATCTCCATATTCCACGCCCTTGAACTGACCTACCTCGAAGAGTACTGGCTTTAACTCGTTGGAAGTCTTTGCCTCCTTATTGACCTTTACACAATAGGCATTGCCGGTGTTGCGGTCGATGTAGCAGTTTTTATCACCAGGGTTATGGATGTTATGGAAGAACTCAATGTACTTCATATCGGTGACGGTTCTACCCATCTTGCTGGTGTCGCCATCGGGCAGTGGATAGTCGATGAAGTTGTAATCGGTATCGTAGCTGGAATCCTTTAATTCGCCCTTGGCGTTGCGCACATAACTCTTCTGTTCCTTAGCATCCTCCTCGGCTGAATAGCGCATACGCACACCGGTAATCTTCTCGGTCACCGGAATCATCGAATGGATTTCGCAGTGGAAATCCCTAGTCTTTCTGCCGCTCTTTCGCATCACGTCGCGGGTGAGATAAGCAGTGACCTTCTTCTGCTCGTAATCGTAGGAGAACTTGATACCGAATGCGTTTTCTAGAGAAGAGATGACAGTGCTCACGCTCTCATCAGGGAAATTCTCGCTGTTGGCAACCATATAGAGCACGTTTGCCTGCACCTCAAACTTCTTGATATTCGATTCGATGGTGATACCTGTTACTTTCATTCCCTTACCAGGAGGAAAGGCAACTACCTCGCCCACCTGGATATGGCGGGTGGTAGCCACACCGTTTTCAGTCAGCGTAAGGTCGAGTTCCTGCACGTCCTTATCTTCTGCCTTGGTGATTTCAATCTGACCGCCGCAGCCACGGCTCTCCAACCAGGAATTGATATGCTTCTGATCCTTAAAGAAGCCCGTCTTGATTTCGCCTACGGATTTAGCAGCCACGATTTCCATCTCAGGATTCGAGCCTTTTACGTAGTCCTCTTTATTCACGATGTCCTTTGCTTTCTGAATTTCACTCGCAGTGTAATAACTACCGTGGTGTGGATGCTCGATGGTATCATAACTGCAAACGGTAGTGAAAAAACAGAGATGCTTCAAGTCTTCTATCTCCATCAGCGCATCCTTATCGAAGGTGACACCCAAATAGGTAAAGAGGCAGTCGAGGAAATAGAGTACATAGAAGCAGATGCCCGATTGCGGACGTTTGGCATCCAACACCCAGTAAGGATAGAGGTCTTCATTCGTCCATGAGCACTTATCCATTTTGATGAGGTCACTCGATGTATTCCCTTCATCATCCAGGGCATGATGCTTGTAACAGATTCGGGCATTGCAGTAGGTAGCAGGTCTGCCAGCGCCATCCGTCTCGTCATAGGCTGCCGAGGTATTAATATAGTTGCCGTTGGCAGTCTCTTGCGGTACATTGATTGTTATCGCACCAGAAGAATAAGATTTCTTACTCTTGTTGTAGGCATCGCCGATATAGTGTGCCGTATCAGTAGAGGTATATTCCTTGCAGCTTGCGGGATAGGAGAAACCGAGTGCCTGTGGTTCCAGCACCTTACTAGCTCTCAATGGGTCGGTCGTAACGGTGGCGGTGGCATTCTTTCCACCTTTCTTACCATCGGAATGGAGGTTGACTTTTACTACCGGGTTACTCAAAATATCCACCCTCACATTACCAATTTTCTCACCGATGATAAGCTGGTCCTTTACCGGAATATCACGGCATTGCAGGTCGCTGATAAGTTCGCTGAAACTCTGCGTGCTGGCATCGATGCTCATAGAGAGAGAATTGGTTATCTCCTCACCATCCTGCATAATCAGGGTACCGCTGCGAAATGGCAATCCGTCGGCATTAATTTTGACGGGCAGGTGCTCCATGTTGACGGCTCTTACCGCCGCATGCACGTCCTCGATGTTCTTTACCAGCCATCGGTTGCCGTCTAGCGGGATAGAGAAGGGATAGGAGAACATCTCCGTATCATTGAACACGGGGTTCTGATCCTCAATATCTATTGAGAAATCATCGGGGAGCGCTACCGGCTTATCATTGATTAATATAGAGAGATGTGAGTTCATTTTCTGATTTCTATTTTCTGATATTTACTTTCTGATTTCTATCCTGGCGCTATCATAGAGGTCTATGAGGCGATGGGTAAAGGTATCTATCATTGCCGTACCAAAGGCATTGATTTTTTGATGCCCATGGTCGTGAAGGGTGCCATCGGTAATGAAGACTACACTCTGGTCGTAGCATTCCGCTTTCTGGCAAGTTACCAGATGGGCATAATTCCGGGCGATGCCGTAACCTGCCTTGATGGTTGCCTTGCTGCCATCCAATAACTCTACTTTGCAGCCTTCATTCATTACGAGGGCGGTTGCCGCATTATGAAGAACGACGTGCGCCTTGCCCAGGACGTATATCTTTCGGGAAGAGTAGAGGTGGATTTCCTCGTCTGTATCACCCACAAGGACGGTACCTGTAGGCGAGTCTTCATTATAGAAGATACCGCCCTGGTTAATATCTGCCTTAAACTCCGGATATACGGCTTTGAAAGCATCGATTACCTGCTGCGGTACCTCGGTGATTAAGCCGTGCCAGTACTTGCGCCACGCCTCGCACATTTCGGGAATGCTCTGCGTGCTTTTGAAAGCATGCTGAGATTCCTGGCAGTTACCGCTCTGGGCGAGGATATGGACGCAAAGGGTCTTGAAACGCTGCGTGCGCTGTTCTGGGGTTTCTTTATTCTTTGTCATTTTTTTTATGCTTCGGCTTCCTCTTTGGCTTCTTCTATAGTTTTTGTGAGAATAGCTTCATAGCCGGAAAGCTCCTCTTCGGTCACGATGTCAGAGAAATCCTGGCGAAGTTGGTCTATGCGCTCCTTGATACCTTTCACTCTCGTCTGGGTAGATGGCTTATCCTTGCGAAGGATATACTTGATGCGGGCATCGGCTTCTGCCTTGTGCTTGGCGGCTGCATCACGAGCTGCCTTTACTTCTGGGCGGTCGTTGGCAATCTTCTCGGCTACCTGCTCGGCGAAACGAGGGTCACGTGCCAATGCCTTTTCATAAAATGGCTTAAACTGAGTGCGGAGAGTCTGGGGATCGACGGTAAAGGTCTTCTTTGCGTAAGCAATGTACTCAGGGTCTCCGGTCTTCTCGCTCAGTCGCAGGTAGCATTCGCCCATCTCTCTATCTACAGCCTTGAAGATTTCCGGAAGAATATCGCTCTCGATTTCTACGGCTCTTGTGGCGAGTTCGGCAATCTCAGCCTCGGTATAGATGGCGCTCTTACCCTGTGAGATAGCTTTCTCGTTGGCTTCTGCCATTGTCTTGGCATGCTCTGCCTTGCTTGCCATTTCACTACGGAGGTCACGCACGGTGTTCACCTGCTCCTGAAGAGATGTAGAAAGGAACGGACGCAACTGCATCAGGTTTGGCATGGTGGCAGCGATACTTTCGCCATTAGGGTTGGCTACGATACCATTATAGGTAAGCGGCTGCAGGGTGGTGTCGGGTTTCAGGCTAGGGAAGAGAGACTGCTTCGCCTCTTCCAGGGCTTTCTGCTTCTGGAGTTCGGCATAGGCTGCCTGCTCCTCCTTGGTAGGTCTGCCCACACGTCGCTTATCGGTAGCAGATGATGATGCAGCGTTGGCTTGAGAGCTGTTGTAGCTATTCAGATAAGCTATCATCTGTCGGGTACGGCGATGATAGTCTTTAAACTTACGTGAGTTCTCGATAAACGAGCGTGCATTACTTGCACCTTCCAGGAGAGACAATCCCTGCTCATAGGCATCTTTCTGCTCCTGGGTAAGCATTCTTGCACCGATAGCTGGTTTCAAAATGTTGATGATTTCCTGTAATGATAAATTTTCCATAAATCCTTGTTTTTGTTGTTTATTTGAAAATTAAGAATATTTTTTGTCTGTTTTAGGCTTAATTCCCGATTAAACGTCAAATTAAGCGGTTTTGAAAACGCTTGATACGACATAAAACCGAAAATAAGCCTTTTTTAGCACAAGATAGGGGTAACGAAGATACGGGAACCCTTTTGGTTGTTCTGGTAGCCTTCACTGCCATCCTTGTCATTCGGTGACGAAGCACTGGAGGCGTTACTCGTCGATGATGAGGAACTGCCTTCTGTAGCGCTATCGGCTTTGGCTGCATCGAGTTTGGCTTGCTTCTCGGCTTCCTCTTTTTTCAGCAAACGGTGAATGCTTTCCCTTACGGTAATGGCATCATTGTGTGCCGTGGAGCGAGCTAGCTTATCAAAACTGATAACCGATGTTCGCTCCTTGAGATAAGCCACTACAAGCTGGCGTGCCTTCTTCAGCATCTTGTCGTTCTCATCGGCCTGCAAGAGACGAGGAATGAAATCTTCGCCAAACGCTTCTTCCAAATATTCACTCTGGATGAAAAGCATATCGGGGATGAGACGGATGAACTTATCCCGACTATCGTAGATGTCGAGATACTGCTGCATGATTTCGCAGGTCGGGATAAGGAGATCATGATGCAGATAGTAATATCGGCTTTCCTGCCACAGGAGAATAATATCCTCTAGGGCGGCGTGAATTTCGTCCTTAGTAGGCTGGGTCGGGAGGTCTTCTGTATCGCCATCGCCTTTCGTACCATCATCCTTTGGTACATTAGTACTATCGTCCTTGGGTACTTCGGGGCTTTCCGAATCTGCACTATCCGTGTTATCCGTGCCTACGATTTCCGCCGGAGTATTCGCCATCTTCGCCATGTTTTCGAGCATGAGCAGAAGATTGTTGAGGGAAACTAGGGCTTCCTTCTTATATCCGGCTACACCTTTATCCAACAGCTTTTCACTAGCTGCATCATAGTCGTTGCTGGAAGCAATGTTGACTCCTGCACCATTGATGGAGATAATCTGCTGATAGGCGAAGCGGGCCATCGCCTCGTTAGCCACTACACGCTGGGCATCCAGCAGAAGTTCTTCCCATGGGTGTTGGATATAGGTACCATCCTGCACGTGGCTGTAGAAATCGAGCGGGTCAAGCTTCTTGTATTCCTCACACAGGCGGTTGTAGAGTGATGCGCCGAGCTTATCCTTCAGCACATCTTTTTCGCTATTATCCAGTATGCCCTGGATGGTGGCTATATCGTCGATTGCGTTGCTTGGAACGTGCAAACGCAATTCTTGGTTGGTGGAAATAATCATAATTTATAATTTATAGTTTATAATTAAATGCTTTCCTGCTTTGCCACTCCGGTCTTCGAGTTATCGAGGGTAGTCAATACCTCTCTGTCTATCTGCCATACCAGATGCTCGTCCCAATCGTTGAAGCGGCTCAAAACTTCCAGTGGGCGTATCATCAACTGCTGCAATGGAGCAAACTGGATTTGCTTGACCAGGAAACGCTCTCTCAGGTCGGTACCGCCCGATGACGCTGTATCGCCAGGGGTATTACCAATGAGCTTTGCATCAAGACCCATGGCAAAGAAAATAATACTGCTTATTTCCTGCAACTCGGTTTTGTCGGCATTCGCCTGATCATTTGCCTTGGTTTCGATTTCCACGATTTCCCAAGCCTTGTGTTCCTTTCCGTCACTGCCCGTGAAAGCAGAAGAGATGAGCGCCTGACCAGCATTATCTGGGTTAGAGAGCCAGGTATTGATAGAAGTGAAGATTTCATTCTGAATCTCACCGTGAGTCTTCTTTTTCTGCTCGCCCTGCTGCTGATAGAGCCTGCTGATATAGTCCTGATGGATATAGATAACTCGGCCGATGATATTGCTGTTGCGCTTTCGGGTGAGGCGGTCATCCACGATGGTGAAGGCATACTCGAAGATGCTGCCGGCAAAGATGGAGTGCCAAAGGGCATCGGCATAGTACGGACCGCCGAAATCCCGTGGCGACATGATGAAGCGGGTAGGTCGTTTCTTGCGGCTTACCTGCTTCTGACGTGCCTCACGGATATTGCGCTGCAAATCCTTTACGGCTGATGTGGTAGGGAGATAAGGGATAGCGGCTATCTTACGATCTTCCTCTTTCTGCACGCCGACGTATTGGGTTGGGTCGAGCCACTTGTTGCTGACGTAGGCATAGTTGATGCGGTAGTTTTCGTCCATGCGTTCCAGTCGGGTAGTGAAGATGCTGCGGTGCTTCAGACCGATTACCTTCGGGGTCCACTGTGCAGTAGGAACCGCTTTGCCGTTCTCGTCGAGGGAACGCTGGTTTAGCTGAAGTTCTACAAAGCACTGCGACATCAAAGCCATATCTCCTGCCAGGTCGAGGAAGGTCTGCATCAGGTCGTTGTTTTCCAGGAAATCACGAAGCTGGGCAATGGTTTCTTTCCATTTACGGAGAGCTTCTTTCAGAGATTTCATCTCCTCGCTTTCACCTTCATCGGAGGATAAGACCTGCGATTGAACCGCAGAGAACGGTGACTCCTCCTGCTGAGACTGCCCGTTCTGGTTCTGCTGCTCGTTCTGGCGCTTGGCTTCGGCGGCTGCCTCTTCCTTGGCTTTCAGGTCAGCTATCTGACCACGGAGCAGGACTCCTGCGCTCTCGTAGGGGATATACTTCTCCGTGATGTTGCCGCCTACATACTGGGTGTAATGATACTTGGCTGCGGGACCACGACCTACCAGTATTTTCTTGATGTAATCTACTCCTGCTGCTGTGAAAGGCGACATGCGCGAGAGCATCCAGATAAGGTTTGGCAGTCGGTTGGCCATACCCCATTCCATAAAGCCTAAGCCTTCGGTACCTACGCCTTTTGGTTTGCCCATGTTCTCGCCGCCACTCGATGCAAAGATAGTGGAGACTTGCTGACGTGCTGCAGAACCGCCTGCGTCGCCACCGCTTGCCGACATACTGGCTGTGGTAAGTAGCATGCTGTGAACGTAATCGTTCCAGGAAAAGACTTTACCGCCGCCATTCTTAAGCGGCGTAAAGGCATCTGGGCGAACGGCTACATAGCCTGCATCTTTCAGTTCCTCACTACGATTTTGGAGCTGTAGCAGGTTGGTTACTCTGTTTTTTTTTTTGCTTGCCATTTTTGCGTTTCTTTTTTATGTTATCTTGAATGTGATGGAAAGAGATAGGGGTGGCGATATACGCACACCTATTTCTCTTGTTTCTGAGTGTAAAGTTAGGGCTTTTTATAGTTTTGGTGGGGACAAAGAGGGGAGGGGACCAGCGATAGAATAGCTGGGGACGGAGGCTAGAGGGGGATGAGGACATAGGCTACATTACCGGAAATGACGGAATAAGCGGGATAGGATGGGGTATTGAATACCCCCCCCGTATTCGGGAAATGATAATCTATCTTTATCATTTTCCTCTCCTCATCTTTTCCATTTCCTCATTCTCTTTCGATAATCTTTCGAGATGTTCGAGAACGAGGGAATAGGATTGGGTGTTGACCTGATCTTCTGTTAGGCCGGCATACTTCTGCATCGTGGCGGTGGTGGCGGTGTAGATTTCCATCGGGGTTTGCGGCTTTTTATTATCAACCTTCTGCACCTTAAACACGTGAGGGTAGCGATGAGCTAGGGTGTGCATGATGCCGCTCCACCAGAATAATATCACCTGCCAGTTTGCCTCTGGGTAATTGACGAAATAACCCGCGTTCTCGGTGAACTGCTTCGACTCGTAGTGAAAATCGTATTTCGTTATGCCTGTTGTCGGGTCGACGTACTGGGTGGTGGTGTTGAAGATGGTGGCAAGGAACATGTTTCTTGCACTGACTACACTCTGGGCTTGCGTCTGGAGTTGTTCCTCGGTGAACTTATTCATCTTCTTCATCTTTTCCAGGTTATTGCTCAAACGGGGGTAGGTCTGCATCATATCGCTGGCAAAACGGTATTGCTGCCAGGAGAAGCCATCGAGGTCTGGGTTCGGACCACGGAAAGCTTTTGCACGACGATACCACTTGGCTTTCTGTCCGATAATCGGATAGGGGAAGCGGGTGAGGAAATAGCCGCTATCTGCATCCAGCCAATCGAGAAGACCTGCGCCCTGAGCGATATACTCAGGAGAGGTCTTATCATCGGTCTTGGCTTTTGGGGAGAGCCAATAGTTGAGCTGCCAAAGGTAGAGAGGGAAGTGGATGGCCGATTGGGTGCCAGCGATGGAATCGCTGGGAACGGTGGCGCAGAGGGAGAGGAGCTTCTTCAGGAGGCTCTTCTTCTGCGGCTCTATGCTTACCAGGTAGTGCTGCTCATTGATAGGCAGACGAGGGTCGGGATAGGCATTGATGCTTATCCCGGCAAAGAGAAAGAAGACGGCTACTTTCACCTTCTGCATATCGAAAGGGTGATAGCGGTCTGCCTTGGATTTCTCTATCTGCTCCAGCATGATAAGGGCTATCTGCTCTAGCTGGGTGGGGGTGCATTGGTTCCAGCTTTTCGGGATGGTGAGGTTTATCTTTGCTTCCATATTACCACTTTATTTCTTTGCCATTATTGGAGATAAGACTGCCGTAACTGATAGCATTGAGACGACGGAGCCAGCCTGCCTCGAAGCCCTTCTGACTAGGGCACAGGGCAATGACTCTAGCGATGTATTGCTTGCGGCGTGCCTTGATGCGCTCGAAGAACCGCTTAGGGTTCTGGCTATTGAGCGCCTTGAGAGTTTTGTTGCCTACGATACCATCGGCGGTTACGCCCAGCATAGCCTGTACGAGGGTGATGCCTGGTGTGCCGCTGATCCATACCCAATCTACCAGGATATTGGCGATGCTCTGGTCTTTGATGCCATCGGCTTTCCATCGGTTCCAGTAGCAACGGCGAAGGATGGAAACGGCATCGGCTTTTGTGATAAGCTTCACATCTTTTGCGTCGATGCGGCCATCATGGTTCTTGTCGTAACCTTGGGTTTGCCAGGTTTTCAGAGTTACGCCCATGTTGGTAGGACCGCCCTTGTCGTTGGGGTGGTTCACGTAACCTCCCTCGAAGGAGAGAATGAAATCTGCAAGAGGTTGAATCTTTGCCATATCTTTTCTGTTTTATCGTTTTTATTCTGATGGCAAAGATAGCAAATGCTAAAAAGATGACGGGGACAAAGAAAGCCTCCCTGCGGCTTTTGTAGGCGCAAAGAGGCTTCAAAAAATGTTATCCCAATCTTTTTACTTTAAATACTTGCACTCGCTAGTGCGAAATCCATATTACCTATATCAAAACAAACTACATCGTAGCGTGAGCTGACATATAGTCCCATATCTTGGTACAATCGTCTTCTTCAGGTTGCCAGTCTGCATCCTGGAAGTAGAAGAGATAAGCTGCCTTGATGATTTCATCTTCTGTCATATCGCTGCACAGGTCAGCGTACATGGCATTAAAGGCAACATATTTATCCCAATCGTTCACCTTTTCACGGAACTTCATGCCCTTGGTGGCATTCACTATCTGCGATTTGGTCCAATGCGCGCCGGATCCTATCAACTCACCATTCTCACCTTTCTTGCTGTACACAAGATGGCAGACATCATGGTTGGCCATTT
>ERZ1034669.185-NODE-185-length-27162-cov-4.069465_pt1 | contig 27162 bp, 20 predicted proteins | sample MGYA00520705_ERZ1034669 | MGnify/ENA primary metagenome ERZ1034669 (study PRJEB33766, sample SAMN09781766) | gut metagenome | biome: gut microbiome | host: Homo sapiens | place: Madagascar | study: EMG produced TPA metagenomics assembly of the PRJNA485056 data set... | reverse complement strand
ATCATGTACTTGGCGCGGTCCGCCACCTCGGGGTCGATGCCCGCCACGTAGGGCAGGAAGTCGTGCTCGGCCGTGAGCGGGTAGAACGCGCACATGCCGCCGGCAAGGGTGGTGGCGTTGCGGAAGACCGGGTAGCAGGGGTCGGGCACCAGGACGGTGTCGCCCTCGTCGATGAGCGCGGCGCACAGGGGCAGCATGCCCTCCTGGGTGCCGCGGCAGCTCATGATCATGTCGCGCGTGACGCCGTCCACGCCATAGCGGTCCTTGTAGTAGGCGCCCACGGCGTCCAGCAGCTCGTCCTTGTCGTGCAGGGAGTACTTCCAGTTGGCCGGGTCCTGGGCGCTCTTGACCAGCGCGTCTATGACGTGCTGCGAGGGCTTGAAGTCAGGCGTCCCCACCGAGAGGTCGTAGACGGTGCGACCCTCGGCCTCAAGCTCGCGGCGACGCACGTTAAGCGCGGCAAAGACCTCGTCTCCCAGCAGGTCAAGACGCTTAGAGAACTCCATGGGCACTCCAATCAGCCAGGCGGGCCGGTGCCCGTCGCGCACAGATAACCTCTCTACTTTAGTCCTCGCGGCGGACGGATCGGCCCACAAGAAGCCGCCCGCGGCGTCCGCGGTGGCGAGCGGCCGGAGCGGGAGGCCCTTCTCGCCTGGCGCGGACGCGCCAACTGGGGCTTACACGCGGCCTCCAAAAGACGTTCTACCCGCCCCCTCACGGCTTGGAAAAAGATTTGAAGCCGGCCGATTTTGCTACCTGCGGCTACGTCGGCCATCCACGGGCAAGCAAGCAAGTCAAGCCCCCTTTTAACAATATCTGGGGCAGAAAACACAAGCCGAGCACTACAGGTTGTGGCATAGTTGAAACAGACACAACGAGCAGAACTTTTTGCGGCGCGCCTGCTGACGCGCTGCTTTTTTGAGAAGGGCGTGAGCAGCGATGAAGATCATCAAGCGCAATGGCTCTGAGGTCACGTTTGACGCGACCAAGATCGAGAACGCCATCCGCGCCGCCTGCGGAGAGGTCCCCGAGGAGGAGCGCCTCACCGAGCGCGGCATCAAGTTCGCCACCGCAAACGTCGTGGACGCCTGCGAGGCCGCCGGTCACACCGTGACCGTCGAGGAGGTCCAGGACCTCGTCGAGGACCAGCTGATGGCCCTCGACCACTTCGCCGTGGCACGTCATTACATTATTTATCGCTACGTCCAGGCCCAGAAGCGCCAGAAGAACACCACCGACGACAAGATCCTCTCGCTCATCGAGTGCAACAACGAGGAGGTCAAGCAGGAGAACTCCAACAAGAACCCCACGGTGGTCTCTGTCCAGCGCGACTACATGGCCGGCGAGGTCTCCAAGGACCTCGCCATGCGCGAGCTGCTGCCGGCAGAGGTGGTGCGCGCCCACGAGGAGGGCATCATCCACTTCCACGACGCGGACTACTTCGCGCAGCACATGCACAACTGCGACCTCATCAACCTCGACGACATGCTGCAGAACGGCACCGTCATCTCCGGCACGCTCATCGAGCGCCCGCACAGCTTCTCCACCGCCTGCAACATCGCCACGCAGATCATCGCCCAGGTAGCCAGCTGCCAGTACGGCGGCCAGTCCATCTCCCTCACGCACCTCGCGCCCTTCGTGGACGTCTCGCGCAAGAAGATCCGCCGCCAGGTCTACGCCGAGATGGAGGCCATCGACGCCCACCCCGGCGAGGAGAAGATCAACCAGATCGTCGAGAAGCGCCTGCGCGAGGAGGTCTCCCGCGGCGTCCAGACCATCCAGTACCAGGTGGTCACCCTCATGACCACCAACGGCCAGGCTCCCTTCATCACCGTCTTCATGTACCTCAACGAGGCGCACAACGAGCAGGAGAAGAAGGACCTCGCCCTGTGCATCGAGGAGATGCTGCGCCAGCGCTACCAGGGCGTGAAGAACGAGGAGGGCGTCTGGATCACCCCGGCCTTCCCCAAGCTGATCTACGTGCTCGAGGACGACAACATCGAGCCCGACAGCCCCTACTACTACCTCACCAAGCTCGCCGCCAAGTGCACGGCCAAGCGCATGGTGCCCGACTACATCTCCGAGAAGAAGATGCGCGAGTACAAGCTCTCCGCCGGCGAGACCGAGGGCAACGGCGACTGCTACACCTGCATGGGCTGCCGCTCCTTCCTCACCCCGGACCGCTCCGGCAACGGCTACGGCAACGTGGCGCGCGCCAAGAACTACGAGCCCGGCAAGCCCAAGTACTACGGCCGCTTCAACCAGGGCGTCGTCACCATCAACCTGCCTGACGTGGCCCTCTCCGCCGACCACGACATGGACCGCTTCTGGCAGATCTTCGACGAGCGCCTCGAGCTGTGCCACACGGCCCTGCGCGCCCGCCACGACCGCCTCTGCGGCACCCTCTCCGACGCCGCGCCCATCCTGTGGCAGTACGGCGCCCTCGCGCGCCTTAACAAGGGCGAGAAGATCGACAAGCTCCTCTATGGCGGCTACTCCACCATCAGCCTGGGCTATGCCGGCCTCTACGAGTGCGTCAAGGCCATGACCGGCCACAGCCACACCGACCGCGAGGCCACGCCGTTTGCCCTGGCCGTCATGCAGAAGATGAACGACAAGTGCGCCGAGTGGAAGGCCGCCGAGGACATCGACTACTCCCTCTACGGCACGCCGCTGGAGTCCACCACGTACAAGTTCGCCAAGTGCCTCCAGAAGCGCTTTGGCAACGTGCCCGGCATCACGGACCACGGCTACATCACCAACAGCTACCACGTCAACGTCCGCGAGAAGATCGACGCCTTCACCAAGCTCAAGTTTGAGAGCGAGTTCCAGCGCCTCTCCCCCGGCGGCGCCATCTCCTACATCGAGGTGCCCAACATGCAGGACAACCTCGAGGCCGTCCTGGCCGTCATGCACTACATCTACGACAACATCATGTACGCCGAGCTCAACACCAAGAGCGACTACTGCCAGGTGTGCGGCTACGACGGAGAGATCAAGATCGTGGAGGACGACGGCAAGCTCGTCTGGGAGTGCCCGCACTGCGGCAACCGCGACCAGGCCAAGATGAACGTCGCCCGTCGCACCTGCGGCTACATTGGCACCCAGTTCTGGAACCAGGGCCGCACCGAGGAGATTCGCGACCGCGTGCTGCACCTGTAGGCACGCCAGACATCCAGCAGGCCCGCAGCAAGGCGCCCGTCACTTCGGCGGGCGCCTTTTTGCGGGCCACTCTCTGACGCGCCTGCCCGGCGGGCAGCAGCTCTAGCGGCGGCGTTTCGCAAGGCGAGAAGGACCCGCGGCCCCGGGCCCTTCTCGCCTCTTTTTTGGCTGGAGGCGGTCTTTGCGCCGTCTTTACGCCGTCGAGCGCATCTTTTGCTCCCCTTTATGCCCGCAGCTGTTTAATGAGAGCACCCGAGAGAAGAATCGGCGCCGCGGGGCGCTGGAGGGGAGCGCGTCATGGGAATCAGCAGGGAGGCCGCGAGCAAGCTGGCCGAAGAGCGTCAGTTTGAGCAAGGCGAGGACCAGTTTTTTGCCAGCAGGCGTATAACTGAGAGGTTCGACCTCGTATTCATCATCCTGGGCGTGGCCGTCCTGGCGGCCTGCGTCTGGGGCGCCCTCGTGGGGGCGTTTGCCTAAAGGAGACAGATGGGCACACGCGACGGTCACAACGGCACACGCACCGGCGGACCCTTTGCCTGGTCGGACACCCCGACCCCCGGCCGCGACCTCAGCGACCTGGCCTTTGGCTGCTGTGCCCTCGTTGCGGCCACTCTCGTGGGCCTGGGCTTTGACGCGCTGGGCCTGGGCACGTGCGTGGTCATCGCCTACGTTGTGGCCGTGCAGGTCACGGCGCTGGTCACCATCAGGCGCCTCCACTGCCTGCTGGGCTCGGCCCTGGGCGTGGCGCTCTACAACTACTTCTTCGCCTCGCCACGCCACTCGCTCACGGCGGTGGGCGCGGCCTACCCCGGCACCTTTGCCGTCATGTTCGTCACGGCGCTCATCTCCAGCTACGCGGCCATGGCCCTGCGGAGAGAGGTGCACCGCTCCCACGAGGCCCAGCGCAGGAGTTCCGTCATGCTCGAAACCAATCGCCTCCTGCAGGGCTGCTCGGGCCGCAGGGAGATTGTCGACACCGCGGGCGCCCAGCTGGCCCGCATGGCGCATCACGCCTGCGTCTGGTACCAGGCCCAGGAAGACGGCAGCATGGCCGCGACGAGCGCCTACCTGCCCTCTGGCGAGAAGGGGCTGGCGCAGGAGTTTGCCCCGGCGCTGCCCCCGCTGCTGGACGGCAGCGCCTACGTGGGGACGCCCCTGGGCCGCGAGGCCGTGCCGGAGCTCTCCCGCGGCGTCTACCTCACCGTCTACGACAAGGCGACCGAGGCGGGGACGGGTCCCGACGCCGGAGGCGCCGGCGATGGCGGCGGGCATCCTGGCCATAGACGTGGACGAGTCCGCCCTGGGGCACGACGAGGCCAACATAGCCGCCGCCATCGCCGGCGAGGCGTCACTCGCCCTTACGCGCAGCTCCGCCCTCGAGGAGCGCGAGCACGCCGCCGTCGCCGCAAAGAACGAGCAGCTCAGAGCCAACCTGCTGCGTTCGATCTCCCACGACCTGCGCACGCCGCTCACCGCCATCGCCGGCAACGCGGACGTGCTTCTCTCCGACGCGGCCGTTCTCACGGAGGAGCAGCGCGCAAAGCTTGCCGCGGACATCCGCTCGGACGCCACCTGGCTCACCTCCACGGTGGAGAACCTGCTGGCCATCACCAAGCTGGAGAACGGCGGAATGAGCCTCAACGCCACCGTCGAGCTCATGGACGACATCATCGAGGAGGCCCTGCGCCACGTGGACCCCGCCGTCTCGGAGCACGTCCTCACCGTAGAGTCCAGCCCCGACGTGGCCCTGGTCAGCGTCGACGCCCGCCTCATGGTGCAGGTCGTCGTCAACCTGGTGAACAACGCCGTCGCGCACACGCCCGCCGGCTCGCGCATAGCCATCCGCGCGTGGGTGGAGGGTGCGCGCGTGCGCTGCAGCGTGGCCGACGACGGCCCCGGCATCCCGGAGGCCGACCGCGCGCGCATCTTCGAGTCCTTCTACACCGTCAACCACGGGCTGGCGGACGGGCGCAGGAGCGTCGGCCTGGGCCTCTCGCTGTGCAGCTCCATAATGGCGGCCCATGGCGGCGCCATAGGCGTCAGCGCCGTGGAACCGCACGGCTGCTGCTTTGAGCTCGACCTTCCCGCCTACCGCATCCCGGAGGGAGAAACCATTGAATAGCATTGCCACGGAGAGCGCCTCTCGCCCCACGCTGCTCGTCGTCGAGGACGACGCCGGCGTGCGCAACCTCATTGCCACCACCCTTGAGGCCCACGGCTACCGCTACGTCTGCGCGGCCACCGGACGGGCCGCCATTGCCGCGGCGACCTCGCAGGCGCCCGACATCGTCCTGCTTGACCTGGGCCTTCCCGACATGGACGGCGTCGAGGTGGTGAAGTCCGTCCGCAGCTGGTCGCAGATGCCCATCATCGTGGTCTCCGCCCGCACAGAGGACGCCGACAAGATCCGCGCGCTGGACGCCGGCGCCGACGACTACCTGACCAAGCCCTTCTCTGTGGGCGAGCTCCTCGCGCGCATCAGGACCACGCTGCGCCGCCTCTCCCACCAGGCGGCCGAGGACCCGGTCCCGGCGCTCGCCTTTGACAACGGGGAGCTCCACGTGGACTTTGCGACGGGAACGGTGTCTCTGGCCGGGCGCGAGCTGCACCTCACTCCCATGGAGTACAAGCTGCTCTGCCTTCTGGCCAGAAACGTTGGCAAGGTGCTCACCCACCAGTTCATCCTGCGCGAGGTCTGGGACACCACCAGCAAGAGCGACCTGGCCTCCCTGCGCGTCATCATGGGAACGCTCCGCAAGAAAATCGAGGCGGACCCGGCCCACCCCCGCTACATCCAGACGCACGTGGGCGTGGGCTACCGCATGCTGCGCGTCTAGGGAAGCGGCGGGCCGCGCTTGCCCGGTGTCGGACTCGCGCAGATAGCGCATCCACTGGAAGGCAAAGGTGCGCAAAGGCCCTTCTCGCCTGTCTTTTGCCGAGAAACGCGTTCCACTGGAAGGCCATTCTGCGCGTCCGGAACGCTTGCGCAGAAGCGTCATCCAGTGGAACGCGTTTTTGCGCGACCCACGGAGAGGACCAATCCCGGCGCGTTCCGCAGCCAGAGCTTTTTTCGAGGGGAGACAGGCGGCAAGCCTATACTGGTGCCCGTTGTCTAGCGCTCGGGAGGGCACCTTGAACTACGCGGAGATCAAGTACTGCGACATCGCAAACGGCGTGGGCGTGAGAACCACCCTCTTTGTCTCTGGATGCCGCCTACACTGCCCGGGCTGCTTCAACGACGTGGCCTGGGACTTCTCCTCGGGCAAGCCCTTCACGCGCGAGATCGAGGACGCCATCATGGACTCCCTGCGCGCGCCCTACGTAGCCGGCCTCTCCGTCCTGGGCGGCGAGCCCATGGAGCCCGAGAACCAGCAGGGCCTCGTAAGCTTCCTGGAGCGCGTGCGCGAGGCCTTCCCGCGCGGCGACCAGTCGGGCGCCGCGGGCACGGCCGGCGGAAAGACCATCTGGATGTACTCCGGCCACACCTGGGAGCAGCTTGCGCCCGGCGGCGCCTGGAACCTCGGCGAGGTCACCGACCGCATCCTGGACACCCTGGACGTCCTGGTGGACGGTCCCTTCATGCAGGAGAACCACGACATCACCCTGCGCTTCCGCGGGTCCACCAACCAGCGGCTCATTGACGTGCCCGCCACGCTTGGGTCTGCCGGCGGCATCGTGACCTGGCAGGACGACCCGATCTTCTCCACGCACAGCATGTAGGCACGCCCCGCCCTTACGCCAGGAACCGCGCGGTGCGCTCGACCTCAAAGTCGTAGCTGGTGAGGCCGCGGCCATCGACGCACATCTCGCCCAGCTGGTTGTCAAACGGGTCGTTGCGCAGAGCCTCGTCAGCAGGCGTCAACGGCGAGAAGAACGCGCTGTTGGCAGGCATGCGCCAGGGCCCAAGGTTGCCAAAGTAGAAGCGGCGGCGAGCCTCGTCGCCCTCGCGGCGGGCGGCCGATCCAAAGGAGCAGTCGGCCCATAGCCAGCCCAGGCCCTCCACGTAGAACATGGCCCAGTCATGGTTGCCCACGCGCTCCGGCGTGACGTAGAGGCCGCTCTGCCAGCGGGCGGGCACACCTCCCAGGCGGCAGAGCGCGATGAAGGTGAGGGCAAAGACGCCGCAGTCGGCGCGTAGGCTGTGGGCACAGCCGTCGGCGATGCTGTCGAGCAGCAGGTAGGCGGGCTGGAAGCGGTAGTCCACGTTGCGCGTAACCCAGTCGTAGGCCGCCCGTGCGCGAGCCAGGGCGTCCTTTTCTGGAATGCCGTCAAAGACGCGGCTCGCAAGCCGGCGCAGGTACGGCGTGAAGGCCAGGTGCGGCTCCTCTTCCGCCAGGTCCGCCGCGCACGGCGCGGGAGCCAGGCGGAAGCGCGCGTCCAGAGCCGCGGGCACGGGTTCCGGCACCCAGAGGTCGACGTAGGGCGCCCGGATGAGGTACTCGTACTCCACGAAGAACTCCCGAACGCCCTCGGCCTCCCAGAAGGCCGTCCGCTGGGGCGCGTCCTCGGGGGCAGCCACCATGCCCGGCGTGACGTCAACGATGCGCACGTCGGCAACCTGCGAGCCAGACGGCAGCGGCAGCCACGCGCGCACCGTAGACCCCGCCGCCACCTTGACGCCCTCGCCCGCGCGGATGAGGTGGCGCAGGCGGATCCGCCTTTCGGCGGCGCCCTCGCGGCGCATCTCCTCGATGACGGCCAGCTGGGCCGTGCGGTCGGCCGGCGGACACGCAAGGCCCGGCACCTCGGTCGGATACAAGCGCAGCGAGTCCACGCAGCTCCTCAGAAAGCGCTGCTCGCCGTCAACCAGGCGCCAGTCAAGCCGCCCACGCCCGACGAGCGCGTCGAGCTCGGCCGGGCCAAACTCCGGCCACTCGGCGCGCACCAGCCCCATGACGTCCTCGCGCGTGAGGCAGAAGTCGCGCCGCAGCCGGGCCTCCCGCGCACGGGCAGTGCGCTCCGGAAGGCCGCTCCTCAGGAGCCTGAAGTCCTCGTTTCTCGCCTGGTCCTGTGCCATGTCCCCTCCTCCGTGAGAAAAGGGACGGTCCCTTTTTCTCATCGTCCTAGCCGTTGAGCCATTTGTAGCATTACAAGGACCTGACTTCCCAAGCCGTGAAGTTCTGCTAACATGCCTGCGATTGCAAGTTGCGGGACCATGTCCCGGACTCCGAGGAGGTGCGTCATGCCTGACGGCCAAAGTCACAGTCTCAGTCTCACAAGGTCCATGGAGAAGACGCGCGCCCTCGGGAAGGCGGGCGTCTGCCGCGCCTAGCCGCAAGCCGGCCGCGCGGTCGCGCATGAAGCGTCTCCTGGGCCGTTCCGCCACGTGCGGGGCGGTCCTTTCTCGTTCCCGGGATTGCGAGGTGCGCCATGACGCTGCGTACCCTCTCCCCTCGCGTGCCCACGCACGCCAACAAGCAGACAAACGCCCAGCTCAGCCAGCAGGAGTGGCTGCGTCACGCCGCTGCCGCCACGCCCGCCGAGCTCTTCTGTGAGCTCAACTCCGGCGAGGAGGGCCTGCGCGCGGGGCAGGTCGACGAGGCCCGCGCCTTCTGGGGCGCCAACGCCACCGCACAGGCAGCCAAGAGGCCGGCGCCGCTGCGCCTGCTGGCCGCCTTCGCGGACCCCTTCACCTACATCCTCGTGTTCATCGCCCTTGTCTCCGTGCTCACTGACTGGGTCTTTGCCGACGCCGGCAGCCGCGACGTCACCACGCCCCTCATCATCGGCGTCATGGTGCTGGTCTCCGGCGTGCTGCGCTTTGTCCAGGACGAGAAGAGCACCGTGGCCGCGGAGTCCCTTGCCGAGATGATCGAGACCCTCGCCAACGTGGAGCGAGACGGCGACGGAGGCAACCCCATCCCCCTGGACGAGGTCGTCGTGGGCGACGTGGTCCACCTCTCGTCCGGAGACGTCGTCCCTGCTGACCTGCGCATCTTTGCCGCACGCGACCTCTTTGTGAGCCAGTCCTCCCTCACCGGGGAGTCCGAGCCCGTCGAGAAGCGCGCGTCCCTGGCCAACCCCGGCGCCCAGGGCGGCGCCACCGCCGGCGAGCCCGACGCCTGCGCCCTCACGGACCTGGCCGACCTGGCCTTCATGGGCACCACCGTCATCTCGGGCAACGCCCGCGGCGTGGTCGTTGCCACCGGCGCCCGCACCATGTTCGGCGAGGCCACCGGCACGCTTGCCGGCCGCAAGCGCCAGACCGCCTTTGACGAGGGCATTCGCTCCACGAGCCGCCTGCTCATGCGCCTCATGGCCATCATGCTGCCCATCGTGCTCGTGACCTGCGGCATCACCAAGGGAGACTGGCTTGCCGCGCTGCTCTTCTCGCTGTCCGTGGCCGTGGGTCTCACGCCCGAGATGCTGCCCATGCTGGTGACCTGCTGCCTGGGCAAAGGCTCCGTCGACCTCAGCCGGGACCACGTCATCGTCAAGCGCCTGGACGCCATCCAGGACCTGGGCGCCATCGACGTGCTGTGCACCGACAAGACCGGGACCCTCACCGAGGACCGCGTGGTCCTGGAGCGCCACCTTGACCTCAACGGAAACGACGATCCGCGCGTGCTGCGTTACGCCTTCCTCAACAGCTACTTCTCCACGGGCGTGAAGAACCTCATCGACCGCGCCATCATTGAGCGCGCCCTTGCGGAGGGCACCGACGAGACGCCCGTCGCCCCCGGGCTCAGCGCAGAGGAGCTGGCCGAGCGCTGGCACGCCGTGGACGAGCTGCCGTTTGACTTCGAGCGCCGCCGCCTCTCCGTGGTGGTGGGTGACGCCCAGGGGCAGACCCGCATGATCTGCAAGGGGGCCATCGAGGAGGTCCTGGCCGTCTGCGTGGACGTCGAGGTCGACGGGTGCGTCCGGCCGCTCACGGACGAGGAGCGCAGCCGCGTGACCTCGCGCGCAGAGGCCCTGGCCAACGAGGGCATGCGCGTGCTGGGCGTGGCCCGCAAGGCCAACCCGGCCGGCGCCGGCTCCCTGACCGTGGAGGACGAGCGCGAGATGACCCTCATCGGCTACCTGGCGTTTCTCGACCCGCCCAAGGCCAGCTCGGCCGAGGCCATCCGCGCGCTTGCGGCACACGGCGTGGCCACCAAGGTGCTGACCGGAGACTCCGCCCGCGTGGCCGAGCACGTCTGCCGCAGCATCGGCATCCCCGTGAACGGCGTGCTCACCGGCGAGGAGGTCGAGCGCCTCGGCGACGAGGAGCTCGCCGCGCGCGTGCAGGAGGCCAGCGTCTTTTCCAAGCTCTCCCCCGCCCAGAAGGCCCGCGTCGTGCGCAGCCTGCGCGGCCTGGGCCACGCCGTCGGCTTCATGGGCGACGGCGTGAACGACGCCGCGGCCATGCGCGAGAGCGACTGCGGCATCTCCGTGGACTCCGCCGTCGACGTCGCCCGCGAGGCCGCCGACATCATCCTACTGGAGAAGGACCTCATGGTGCTCGAGCGCGGCATCCTGTGCGGCCGCCGCACCTACGCCAACATGATCAAGTACGTGAAGATGACCGTAAGCTCCAACTTCGGCAACATCTTCTCCGTGCTGGTGGCCTCGCTGTTCCTGCCGTTCCTTCCCATGACGGCCGTGCAGCTGCTCCTGCTCAACCTCGTCTACGACCTCACCTGCACCGCCGTGCCCTGGGACAACGTGGACGAGGAGATGACGCGCACGCCGCGCCGCTGGGACACGATCGGCATCCGCGGCTTCATGACCACCTTTGGCCCCCTGAGCTCGGTCTTTGACGTCATCACGTTTGCCGCGCTGTTCTTCTGGGTGTGCCCGGCCGTGGCCGGCGGCGCCTGGGGCACGCTCGACGCGGCAGGCCAGGCCCTCTTTGCGGGAACCTTCCAGGCCGGCTGGTTCATCGAGAGCATGTGGACGCAGACGCTGGTCGTGCACCTCATCCGCACCACGCGCGTGCCCTTCGTCCAGAGCCGCGCGTGCGGGCTGCTGCTGGGACTGGGGACCGTGGGCGTGGCGGCCGTGACGGCACTGCCCTTCTCGCCCATTGGCGCGGCGCTGGACTTCTGCCCGCTGCCGGCCGGGTACTTTGCGCTGCTGGTCTGCGTGGTCGCGGGGTACGCCGCGAGCGTGCTCCTCGCCCGCAGGCGCTATGTCCGTCGTCACGGGGAGCTGCTCTAGGGGCCTCCTGCACGTTTTGGGTTCGCGCTCCGAGCCCCCCCCACACTCATAGCGTGGAAGAAATCCGCAGGTCAGAAGCTTGAGCATCTGACCTGGGCGACGCCGACCGCTTTGTGGCCGAGCACCAGGCGGAGTTCGGCCCGGCAGAGTAGCCCGCTAGCCGATGAGCCCAAAGCGGCGGAGCGCCTTGGGGATGCCGTCCTTGTCCACGTCGTCGGTCACGTAGTCCGCCGCGCGCTTGGCCTCGGGATTTCCGTTGCCCATGGCCACGCCGATGTGGGCGTACTGCAGCATGGTGACGTCGTTGCCGCCGTCGCCGAAGGCGATGGTCTCTTCCTGGCGAAGGCCGTAGTGCTCGAGTGCGGCCCTGATGCCCGCCGGCTTGCTGCTGTTGGAGGGCACGATGTCGCAGAAGACGTCGCACCAGCGGGTGACAAAGCAGTCCGGCATGGCCTGGCGCAGCTCCTCGTCGCGCTCGGGCGGCACGAAGGCGCAAAACTGGTAGACGGGCCTCTTCACAAGCTCGTGGATGTCCGCCTCCGGGTAGTGGAAGGCCACCATGTCCTCGAGCTCCAGCATGCGCGGGCCGTGGCCGCTGGCGAAGGAGCCCTCGCGGTTGAGGATGAGGATGTCAAAGCCCTCGCGGTCCACCAGGTCAATGAAGCGGGCGGAGACCTCGGGGGAGATGGGCGTGTCGGCGTAGACGCCGTCCGCGTCGTAGCAGAGCGAGCCCGTCATGGTGATGTAGGAGTCAAAGCCGCCCTCAAAGCCCGGGAAGCCGTCGGTGATGCACCACGGCAGCTGGACCTTGGGCCTACCGGTGCAGAGGACGCACTTGACGCCGCGCCGCCTCAGCTCGACCAGCGCGTCCTTGGTGCTTTGCGGAATGAGCCGGTCCGTCGCCGGGCTGAGCAGCGTACCGTCGATGTCAAAGAATGCCGCCTTGATCACGCACTTCTCCCCTCGCTTGTTCTACCCGCAGAAGGATAGCGCGTCAGAGGCCCCGCGTCCCCGCACAAAGGGGCGCCCCGCACGCCGAGAAGGGCGTGCGGGGCGCCGGGGGGGCATCCAACCTGTCCCAATTTTGCGCAAAAACGAACACGTCCCCAATTTGAGGGGCTAGGCGTCCTTGCGGCGCTTGGCGCTCATCAGGGCGACGATGAGGGCAGCGCAGACCAGCGAGCCGACGAGCAGGCAGACCAGGAACCCGCCGATGTTGTTGATGACGTTGGGAATCAGCAGCAGGAACAGGCCACCGTGGGGAGCCGTGCACTCGATCTCCATCATGAGGGACATGACCGCCGCGACGGCGCCGCCGATCATGCAGGACGGAATAACCTGCAGCGGATAGCTGGTGGCAAACGGAATGGCGCCCTCGGTGATGTAGGAGCAGCCCAGCAGCACCGCGGCCTTGCCCGAGTCGCGCTCCTCCTGGCTCCACAGGTTCTTCTTGGCAAAGGTCGCAATGGAGACGCCAATGGGAGGGACCATTCCGCAGAGCATGACGGCGGCCATGGGGCCATAGACCCCGGCGTCCAGCATGCCGATGGCAAAGGCGTAGAGGACCTTGGAGACGGCGCCGCCCATGTCAAAGTAGAGAAGGCCGCACACAATGCCGAGCGCGATGTTGCCCGCGCCGGAAAGGCCGGACAGGAAGTCCGTGATGGCAGCGGTCAGCATGGCCACAGGCGCACCCACGATGTAGTACATGACCAGGCCGACGATGGCAGTCGAGAGCAGCGGCAGGATGAGGATGGGTTTCAGGCCGTTGAACGCCGGCGGCAGCTTGATGCCCTTGTTGAGGTAGTAGGTCAGGTAGCCGGCGAGCAGGCCCGCGACGATGCCGCCAATGAAGCCGCTCTTGATCTCGACGGCAATGAGGCCGCCAATGAGGCCGGGCACAAAGCCGGGACGGTCCGCCACGGAGTCCGCGATGAACGCCGCGAGGACGGGGATCATCATGCCCAGGCCGTAGGTGGCACCAATCTGGCTGATGTAGAAGGCGAGAGAACCCTCGGTCTCAAACGCCCAGGTGATTCCCGCGTCGCCGACGACGGAACCAAAGGCGTAGCGCAGCGCGGTGAGTATGCCGCCGGCAACGACGATGGGCAGCATGTGAGAAACGCCGCTCATGACGTGCCTGAAGACGGCGGACGCACCGGATGCCGCCTTGCCCGGGGCTGACGGGGCCGCGGCGGCAGGCTCCTCACCGCCGATGCGGACCGTGCCATTCTTTGCCACGGCGTGCTCGATGGCTCCCCTTGCGTTCTTGATTCCCTCGTCGCAGGCGATCTTGACGACGTCCTTGCCGGCGAAGCGGCCCTCGTTGTCGACCGCCTTGTCCGTCGCGAAGACGACGGCGTCCGCCTCGGCAATCTGCTCGGCTGTGAGCGCGTCCTCGACACCCGCGGCCCCCTGCTTCTCGACGTGGATCTCATACCCGAGCTCCGCGGCGGCGCTCTCCAGCGCCGTGGCGCACATGTAGGTATGCGCGACTCCCGTGATGCAGGACGTGACGGCAACTACCTTCTTGCTCATCTTCTCTCCCATCGGTTGCCCCGACAGGGCCCATGCGAGGCCCCGCCTCTTTCTATGGCTGTATTCTCGGTTCTACATACTTATTTGTCAATACTAATTAGAGCGTGTTTATTTTCTCTCCGAGAAAGAAGGGCGGCCCCGGGGAGGTCCCCCGAGGCCGCGGATGCCCATGCGCCCTGCTTCATCGAACCGACGTAATCGAGACGCCGTCGTCGAGCGTTATCTCCTCCGTGAACTGCACCATCACGCTGCGGAGCAGGTAGACGGAGTGGTCGACCTCAAGGAGCGGCCTTCCCCGCAAGACGTCGAGCAGGCCCGCCACCTCCTTCGTCGCGGCGACGGCCCTCACCCTCTTGTTGACGTGGCTGATCGAGTAGCCGCAGTCCTCCTCGATGTAGTGGATGACCGAGCCGAGCAGGACCTTCTCGGTAAAGTCCGGGAAGAGGTAGGAGGGCATGTAGGTGTTCTCGAGCGCGTGGGGCTTGCCGCCCACCAGCCTGAGGCGCCGGTAGTGTATCAGCGGGTCCTTCTCGGCAATCTGGAACGCGTCGGCAAAGGCGCCCGCAGGCACCGTCTCGCAGAGAAGGACCTTGCTGGAGACCCCCACGCGCTGGCCGGCAAAGCGCTCGGAGAGCGTGGTGAGGTTGTTCTCGGCAAAGAACTCCGGCGGGTTGACGAAGATGCCCGCCCCCTGGCGGCTGTGGACAAGACCGTCCTGCTTCAGGGCGTCCAGCGCCTTTCTGAGCGTCGGGCGGCTGACCTCGTAGCGCTTGCACAGCACCTCCTCGCTCTCGAGCGCGCTTCTCGACGCGTAGGTGCCGTTCAGGATCTTCTTCCTGAGGTCGTGGTAGATTGCCTCGTGCTTGCTCATTGCGTCCGCCTCAACATAAATGGGTGCATACAAGTTTGTATGCACCCATTATGACTGACTAGGACTCCGATATATTTCTTCCACCCAGAGACTCTATGGTCTCTATCCAAGCTCCGACCGCCTCCGCCGGGGGCACGCTCACTCCCCGAAGGTACTGCTCCGAGCCGATGCTCTTGGCCTTTCCCACGCCAAAGTCATGGTATGGCAGCAGCTCAACGCGCCTGACCTGGGGAAGGCGGCTCAGCTCCGCGATCCTCCCAAAGTGCTCGGGGTCGTCGGAGTAGCCGGGGATGATGGGACAGCGCAGCACAACCGTGGCCCCGGCCCTTCCCAAGGCATCGAGGTTTGACAGCACCATGCTCTCTGGCATGCCAATGACCTCCTGGTAGCGGGCCTCCCCCGACACCTTGTAGTCCAGGAGGAAGAGGTCCACGTAGCGGGAGACCTCCTTAAAGTGCTCCGCAGGCCCAAGCCCGCTCGTCTCAAGGCAGAGGTGCCAGCCGCGCGCCTTCACCGCCTGCGCGATCTGGAGCGTCTCCGCGTAGCGGCTCATGGCCTCGCCGCCAGAGATCGTGACGCCACCGCCGGAGTTGGCGTAGTAGTCCGCGTCCCGCTCCAGCACCGAGAGAATCTCGTCGACCGTCATCTGGCGGCCGTAGATGCGCAGGGCGCCGTTTGGACAGGCGGCCACGCACCGCCCGCAGGCAACGCAGCGCGAGTAGTCGACCACATGCCTGCCGTCCGAGAGGGCGTGGACCCCGTGGGGGCACGCCTCGGCGCAGCGGCCGCAACCAGCGCAGTGCCCCCGCTCAAAGGCAAGCTGCGGGCGGCCCAGGTTGGACTCGGGGTTGTGGCACCAGGGGCACCTCAGCGGGCAGCCCTTGAGGTAGACCGTCGACCTGATTCCCGGGCCGTCATTCACGCAGAACCGCTGGATGTCAAAGACGAGGGGCATGGACGGCTCCTACTCGTTGAGGGTCCTGGCAAGGACCTCCTGCTGGACGTCCTTCTCCAGAGCGACAAAGCGCGCGGAGAACCCACCGACGCGGACGAGGAGGTTCTGGTGGAGCTCCGGGTGGGCGATGGCGTCCTCGAGCTCGCCGGGGTCTACGACCGAGGCCATGATCTGGCAGCCCCCTCGGCCAAAGTAGGTGTCGATCAGGCTGCGGACGACGGGCATCTTCCTCTTGAACATGCCCTTTGAGAACTTGATGTTCTGGACCGAGCCTGCGTGGTCGCTGATGTCAAGCTTCACCAGGGAGTTGAGCATTGCCGTCGGGCCGTTCTTGTCGGCGCCGGACTGGGGGTTGTTTCCATTGTTCATGAAGGTCCCCGCAAGGCGGCCGTCCGGACTGGCAGCGGTCTTGCGGCCCCACTCGGTGTTGACCTGGTTGTTTATGAGCACGGTGCCATAGCTGTAGAAGCCTGCGACCTCGCCCGTGGCCTTCACTGTCTTGCAGATGAACTCGTGAAGGCGCACCGCCATCGCGTCCGCCTCGTCATCGTCGTTACCGTACTTGGGCGCGTCGAGAAGCGCCCTGCGGAGCTCCTCGGCCCCCTCGAAGTTTGCGTTGGCCGCGTCGACGACCTGTCTGAGCGAGTACCTGCCATCGTCGAACACCAGCCTCTTGATGGCGGTCAGGGAGTCCGAGGCGTTGATGTTGCCGTAGGTCTCGTCGGTGCCCCCAAGGAAGCGGACGCCGCCCTTGAGGATGGGCCTGCCCACCTCAAGGCAGTCGTTGGTCAGAAGGGACGTGAGCAGGAAGTCGCACTGCTCGCCCATCGCCTCGTAGGAGCGGCGGTGGATGCGCGCGCAATCGGCAAAGTACTTCTTCAGAAGCGCCGCGTACTGGTCAAAGACCTCTTCAAAGGTCCCAAGCTCCTCGACGGGGCGCAGGTCAACGCCGTTTGAGCGATTGACGCCGTCGTAGGGGTCCACGCCCTCGTTGAGCGCAACGGTGAGCAGCTTAAGCACGTTAATGAGGGCGTTTGGAGTTCCCACGCTTGCATGGTTGATGACGAGCTCGCCGCAGCCAAAGGGGACGTAGTCCTCCGCGTTCCTCTCGTCGACGTGCAGCGAACTCATGACCTGAGGCACAACCACGTCGTCGTTGAGCAGCATGGGGTACGTGCAGCCCGTCGCAATGCAGTCGAGCGCCTGGGCGTAGATCTTCTCGCTCATGCCCTTGTAGCAGCGCAGCGTGAACTGCGGCTCCACGGTCAGGTTCTGCCTGACCGCCTCGATGGCCAGCTCTATGAAGCGGTCGGCCTCCGCCTCGTGAGCCCTTCCGCGGCCTCCGACGATGATGCGGCCATTGACGTTGGAGTGCCGCGCGTCGATGAGAAGGAACCAGGACTTGATGATCTCCAGGGCCTCATCCCGCGTCAGGACGCCCTCGTCGAGGTCATGCGCCAGGAGCCGGCCGAGATAGACGTCGGCGCGCCCGTAGTTGACCACGCCCGCGATGAGCGTGTAGAGCCAGCAGGCCTCTATGCCCTCGACGAGCGTCTGCGGCCTGCGGACCAGGATGGCCCGCAGCGCGTCCTGGACGCGGTCCAGCTGGGTCACACGCTCCGCCGCCTTGCCCTCCTTGGCCTGCTCGCACAGGTCTATGTGATGGCGGACCACGTCGCAGAAGAGGTCGATGCAGCCACGCATGATGTCGTAGAACTCCCCCGCGCCCGGATTCTGCGCGCGGCAGCGCTCCACCTTCTTGTACAGGCCGGGGATGCCCAGCGTGACCAGGGACTCGTAATCAAGCATGGTGCCCGAGAGGCGCGCGGTCACCACGGCGCCGTACTTGCCGTCGACAAACTTGCCAAAGGTGTCCTCGGTCAGCACCTCCTCGTAGAAGACCGACCTGGTATCGTGCTTGTCCCAATACGCCTCGATGGCGTCAATGCGGTCGAGGTCGGCGGGGTTGTCGACCTCCCCGCGAAGGGCCGCGAGCTTAGAGAAGGTGCAGTAGTGGCCCACTCCGCCCACGGAGGTCACGCACCCAAAGCCCACGGGGAGGACGTCGGTCCTGCCAACGACGAGATCCTCGTCCTCGACGTGGCGAAACGTCACGGGGTAGATGGTCTTCAGGCACTCGAGCTCGCGACGGGCGGTACCCGCGCCGGAGTACTTGCGGTGCGCGAGCGTGTACGCCTCCATGATGTCGATCTGCTGGGCAACCGGCTTCTCGCACGGAGCCTTCTTGTTGATCTCGACAATCTCGGCGACGCTCTTGTCGTTCTTCATGCCTGCCTCCTCGGTAGTTCCCTCGTTGGTGAAAACATAGCATGACTAATTTGTACTTACAAGTAAATTAGACCGGATGCGCACACAAAGAGGCGCCCCGCACGCCGAGAAGGGCATGCGGGGCGCCGCTAGACATCCAACCTGTCCCAAGTTTGCGCAAAAACGAACACGTCCCCAATTTGAGGGGCTACAGGGCGGCGACGACCTTGTCGCCCATGGCGGAGGTGCCGAGGACGTGGTCGGTGGGAGTGTTCTCGTCGGCGATGTCGCGGGTACGCCAGCCCTCGTTGAGGACGCGCTCCACGGCCGCCTCGATCCAGCCGGCCTCCTCGACCATGCCAAAGGCGTACGTGAGCATCATGCCCACGGAGAGGATCTGCGCCAGCGGGTTGGCAATGCCCTGGCCAGCGATGTCGGGCGCGGAGCCGGCGGAGGGCTCGAAGAGCGAGACGCCGTCGCCCAGGCTCGCGGAGGCGAGCATGCCCAGGGAGCCCGTGATCTGCGCGGCCTCGTCAGAGAGGATGTCGCCGAACATGTTCTCGGTCACCACCACGTCAAAGTCCGCAGGACGGTTGATGAGCTGCATGGCCGTGTTGTCGACGAGAAGGTCCTCCAGCTCCACGTCCGGGTACTCCTCGTCGTGGACGCGGTGGACGACCTCGCGCCACATGCGGGAGGTCTCCAGCACGTTGCGCTTGTCCACGCTTGTGACCTTGCCGCGGCGCTTGCGGGCGGCCTCGAAGGCCTGGCGGGCGATGCGCTCCACCTCGTACTCGCGGTACTCCAGGGTGTCGTAGGCGCGCTGGCCGCGGCCGCCGTTGGCGCCGGCACCCTCCTCGTCGTAGAAGCGCTCGCGGCGACCGAAGTAGAGGCCGCCGGTGAGTTCGCGAACGATGACCAGGTCAACGCCCTTGATGACCTCCGGGCGCAGCGTGGAGGCGCCGGCCAGGGCATCGTAAATCTTCACCGGGCGCAGGTTGGTGTAGAGGCCCAGCCCCTTGCGGATGCGGAGCAGGCCCTGCTCCGGGCGCGGGGCGTTGGGGTCGGTGGAGTCCCACTTGGGGCCGCCGACGGAGGCCAGCAGCACCGCGTCGGAGGCCTTGGCCGCCTCCAGTGTGGCATCGGGCAGCGGGTCGCCCGTGGCGTCGATGGCGGCGCCACCGATGAGCGCGTCCTCGCAGGCAAACTCGACGCCGGCCTTGGCGCCCACAGCCGCCAGGACCTTCTTGCCCTCGGCGATGATCTCCGGGCCGATGCCGTCTCCCGGCAGGCAGCAGACCTTGTAGCTCTTCTTCACGTTGCAGCTCCAATCAAGTGACGACGGCCCGCTCGCAAACGGGTTGCCGAGCGCCATCTACGCGTTGTCCTTCTCGGCGAGCTTCTTCTTGGTGCGGGCGACGAGGCCGCCCTCGTTGATGATCTCCTGGATGAACGGCGGGAACGGCTGGGCGTGGAACCGCTCGCCGGTCGTCTCGTTCGTGATGGTGCCCGTGTCGGCGTCGACGCTCACGACGTCGCCGTCGTGGATGCCGTCGACGGCCTCGGGGCACTCGAGGATGGGCAGGCCCATGTTGATCGAGTTGCGATAGAAGATGCGAGCGAAGCTCTTGGCGATGACGCAGGAGACGCCGGCGGCCTTGATGGCCACGGGGGCGTGCTCGCGGGAGGAGCCGCAGCCAAAGTTCTCGTCGGCAACCACGATGTCGCCGGGCTTGACGCGCTCCACGAAGGTCTTGTCCAGGTCCTCCAGGCAGTGCTTGGCCAGCTCTGCCGGGTCGGAGGTGTTGAGGTAGCGCGCGGGGATGATGACGTCAGTGTCGATGTCGCGCCCGTACCTGAAGACGGTTCCCTTGAACTGCATGGGGCTTCCTTTCCTAAGGCGGGACGCCGGGCGCCAGGGCCGCGGCGTCCCCGGTGGTTGCTAGTCGAGGTCAGACGGCAGGGCAATGTGGCCGGCGACCGCGGAGGCGGCGCAGACGGCCGGGCTTGCCAGGTAGACCTCGGAGGTCGGGTCGCCCATGCGGCCGACGAAGTTGCGGTTGGTGGAGCTCACGCACCTCTCGCCCGCGGCGAGGATGCCCATGTAGCCACCCAGGCAAGGGCCGCAGGTGGGCGTGGAGACCACGCAGTGGGCGTTGATGAAGACGTCCATAAGGCCCTCGTGGACGCACTGGAGCCAGACGCCCTGGGTGGCCGGGATGACAATGCAGCGCACCTTGTCGGCCACCACGCGACCGCGCAGGACCTCCGCCGCGGCACGCATGTCCTCGATGCGCCCGTTGGTGCAGGAGCCAATGACGGCCTGGTCAATGGTGATGTCGCGGCTCTCCGCGACGGGGTGGGTGTTGGAGGGCAGGTGAGGCCAGGAGACGCACGGCACGATCTCGGAGGCGTCGATCTTGATGAGCTGCTTGTAGGTGGCGTCGGCGTCCGGGTGGTACTCGCGGATGGGGCGCTTGGCGCGGCGCTCGACGTACTCGCGGCACTTGTCGTCCACCTCAAAGAGGCCGGCCTTGCCGCCCGCCTCGATGGCCATGTTGGCAATGGTCAGACGACCCTCGACGGAGAGCGCCTCGATGGCGGAGCCACCAAACTCCATGGCGCAGTAGAGCGCGCCGTCGACGCCGATCTTGCCAATGATGTGCAGGATGATGTCCTTGGCAGAGGCGCCCTCGGGCAGCTCGCCGTCAATCTCGAAGCGGATGGTCTCGGGCACCTTGAACCAGGCGCGGCCGGTGGCCATGCCAACGCCGGCGTCCGTGGAGCCCACGCCGGTGGAGAACGCGCCGATGCCGCCGTAGGTGCAGGTGTGGGAGTCCGCGCCAATCATGAGGTCGCCCGGCACCACAATGCCCTGCTCGGGGAGAAGGGCATGCTCAATGCCCATGCAGCCCTGCTCGAAGTAGTTGGTGATCTGGTGCTCGTGGGCAAAGTCGCGCGTCACCTTGGTCTGCTCGGCGCTCTTGATGTCCTTGTTGGGGCTGTAGTGGTCGGGGACCAGGCAGATGCGGTCGCGGTCAAAGACGCCCGCGCCAATCTCGCGCACGGTCTTGATGGCGATGGGCGCCGTGATGTCGTTGGCCAGCACGAGGTCCAGGTCGCACTCCACGAGCTGCCCGGGAACGACCTCCTCGAGCCCCGCGTGGTCCGCCAGGATCTTTTCTGCCATGGTCATGGGACGTGCCATGCTGTCTCTCTTTCTCTCTTATCTAGAGGCTCTACCAGCCTGCGAGGGCTCACGTGCATCAACCGCCCGCTCAGGCAAGTCAACCGCAGGTCCCTGCCGCCCGACCTACTCGCCAGCCGAGTCGTGCAGCGAGCGAACGCAGTGAGCGCCGAGGTTGGCGAGAAGGGCGGGCGGCAGGGACCGCCGGTGAGTTACTTTCCCTGCTTGGACCTCGCGGTCTGGATCATGCGGTTGATGGCGTTCACGTAAGCCTTCGCGCTGGACACGATGATGTCGTTGTCGGCACCGCGGCCGGTGTAGACCTTGCCGTCCTCGGCCGTGATGCGCACCGTGACCTCGCCAATGGCGTCGATGCCGCGGGTGATGGCCTTGACGGAGAACTCCGTCAGGTCGCCGTGGACCGCCACGACCTCGTCGACGGCCTTGTACGCGGCGTCGACAGGACCGGTGCCGGTGGCGCAGACCACGTGGCTCACGCCCAGCTCGTCGGAGATGGTCGCCGTGGCCGTGGGAACCAGCGGGTCGCCGCAGGAGACCTGCAGGGCGTCCAGCGTGTAGATGGCCTGGACCTCGCGCTGGCGCTCCTGGACCATGGACTCCAGGTCCTCGTCGTAGACCTCCTTCTTCTGGTCCGCGATCTCCAGGAAGCGGTTGTAGACGTCGTCGAACTCCTCGTCCTTGAAGGTGTAACCCAGCTCGGAGAGGCGGTGGCGCAGCGCGGCGTGGCCGGAGCGGGCGGAGAGGATGATCTCGGAGCCGGCGGCACCCACGTCGGCGGGGTCGATGATTTCATAGGTGTTGCGGGCCTTGAGCACGCCGTCCTGGTGGATGCCGGAGGAGTGCGCGAAGGCGTTGGCGCCCACGATGGCCTTGTTGGCCTGGACGTTCATGCCGGTGATGCGGCTCACCAGGTGAGAGGCGCGCGTGAGCTCGGGGGTCACCACGTCGGTGTGGGCGTCCAGCTCCTCGCCGTGCATCTTGATGGCCATCACGACCTCCTCGAGCGCGGTGTTGCCGGCGCGCTCGCCCAGGCCGTTGATGGTGCACTCGATCTGGCGGGCGCCGTTCTTGACGCCCTCCAGGGCCAGCGCGGTGGCCATGCCCAGGTCGTTGTGGGTGTGGACCGAGATGATGACGTTCTCGATGCCAATGACGTTGTCGGAGAGGCTCTTGATGCGGGCGCCGAAGGCCTCGGGCAGGCTGTAGCCTGTGGTGTCGGGGATGTTGACCACGGTGGCGCCGGCGTCGACGGCGGCCTGGATGACGCGAATCAGGAAGTCCTGGTCGGAGCGGCCGGCGTCCTCGGCATAGAACTCGACGTCCTCGACGTACCTCTTGGCGTAGGAGACGCAGTGGCGGGCGCGCTCGATGCACTCCTCCTCGGTGATGTGGAGCTTGTCGCGCAGGTGGGAGGGAGAGACGCCCAGGCCCGTGTGGATGCGGGGGCGCTTGGCGGTCTTCAGGGCCTCGGCCGCGCGGTCGATGTCCTTGTCCACGGCGCGGGTGAGGCCGCAGACGGTGCAGGAGTCGCCGGCGAGGCGGCCGATCTCCTGGACGGAGCGGAAGTCGCCCGGGGAGGAGATGGGAAAGCCGGCCTCGATGACGTCGACGCCCATGCGGATGAGCTGCTGGGCGACGATGAGCTTCTCCTCGGTGTTCATGGAGGCGCCGGGGGACTGCTCTCCGTCGCGCAGGGTGGTGTCAAAGATGTGAATCTTCCTGGTCATGATATGCGTCCAATCTGTTGTGGCCGTTGGACCAGCATGTACTTGCAAGGGCTGCAGAGATAAAAATAGCCGCGGTCCCTATCCGGGCCGACGGCCACGTCACGCGCGCAGGTGTCAACGTGCCCTAACGCGCGGACCCTAGTAGAAGTAGGTTGAGGCCGGAGGCAAGAAGCTCTGCGCCGCCGAGAAGACCACGCGTGATGACGCGCTCGCTCACTCGAACGTCTGCAGCCTCATGCCGTGCCATGCCAGACCCCCTCTGGTAGTGGCGCCCCGTTTGGGCGCGGTTCGTAGAAATATGCCACAGATGCCGGGCACGGTGCGACACGGATTTGCGACCGAAACAATCTGGCCGGCAGACGGCAGGGACCCCGGCGACGGGCGCGCCGGGCGCGCAGGTGGCGAGAAGTGCGTGTTTCTCGACGTAGGTGCGTGTTTCTCAATGCAAGCGCGCATTTCTCGACGCGCGTTCAAGTCCCACCCATCCCGTGAACACCTGGACCGGCAAACTCCCTGGGCAGACTTCTTGACGCGAGTTCGACCCTCACCTCCCGTGAACGTCTGAACCGACAATAGAGGCGTTCACTGAACGGCTGTGTGCAAATCACGCATTCACTGAACGGCTGATTTGTCACCTCAGGCGTTCACGGCGAGAAAGGCAGTCCAGGGGGCGGTTGTCAAGGCGTTCACGAAGCGCCTTTCTTGCCACCTCAGACGTTCACGAGAGAGGGCCAGGCATCTCGGGCGCTCGCGGAGAAGAGTCGGGCGCGCGCCCAAGGACGGAACCACCCGCGACTCCGTCATGTACGGCATGTTCCGTACATTTGAACGCTCTTCTCGCCCAGACGGAACCCAGCCCAGGCGCACCCTATAATGGCGGCGGGAAGGATGCAAAGCCGGGAGGAGCACATGTACAAGATCATCGCAAGCGACCTGGACGAGACGCTGCTGGACGACAACCACGAGGTTCCCCGCCGCGTCATCGACGCCGTGGCCGCCGCGCGCCGCATGGGCGTACGCTTTGTGCCCGCGACGGGCCGCCCCGCCGGCTCCGTGCGCCCCACGCTCGAGACGCTTGGCCTGGCAGACAGCCCCAATGACTACGTGCTCTCGTTCAACGGCGGCTGCCTCACGCGCAACAGCGACCCCACGCCCCTGACCACCTGCCGCCTGCCGCGCGAGCGCGCCGAGGCAATCTACCAGGCGGGCCGCCGTTACGGTGTCTGCATGCACGTCAACTCACTCGACCCCGTCTACCTCTACAACTACGCGCCCGAGGAGCGCGCCTACATCGAGGGGCGCATGAACATCATCGAGACGAGCGCACCCACGCTGGACTTCCTCGGGAGCGACCCCGTGGTAAAAATCATCTACATGAGCCTCGACATGTCCTACCTGCAGCGCATTGAGCGCGAGATGGCCGAGGCAGGCCTCACCGACGGCCTTGATGTCTACTACTCCGGCAACCGCTATCTCGAGTTCAACGCGCCGGGCGTCAACAAGGGCGCCGGCCTTCTGAGCCTTGCCGCCCGCCTGGGCATTGCCCCCGAAGAGACCATCGCCGTCGGCGACAACTCCAACGACGTCTCGATGATCCGTGCCGCGGGCCTGGGCTGCGCCGTCGCCAACGCAACCGACGAGGCCAAGGCCGCCGCCGACTACGTCTGCCAGGCAGACAACAACGCTGGGGCCGTCGCCGAGGTCATCGAGAAGTTCGTCTTGGGAGCATAGGGGCGAGGGTACGATTCTCGCGGCAGATAACGTATCAGAGTTGCAACCACCTGCCGTTTTTTCGGTAGGCGACGCCCGGGTTTCTCGACTGGGAACTCGTGTCAACTGGGGTTTTGCAACTGGTTGAGGAAATTGCCTACCGATTTTTCGGTAGGCAATTTGTTGAAGCATGTCAGCAGGAAGCGCCCCATCGAGAAACACGGCGAGAAGCCCGCCACCACGCCCGTCCATCTACTCCGGGATGCCGTGGAGCCTGAACTGCTCGATCATCTCTCCGGTGAGGCTGACGCGGTCACCCGTGCGCTCCAGGGGAATCTCGTCGCGGCCAAACCAGCGGGCCTCCTTGAGCTCGGAGTGGTCGACGGTGATGGTCGGGTCTCCGTCCACCTCGCACCAGAACCCCACCAGGAGCGTGTCGGTGAAGCTCCACGGCTGGCTCTTGTAGAAGCGCAGGTTCTTGACGTGCAGGCCCACCTCCTCCATGACCTCACGGCGAACGGTGTCCTCGAGCGGCTCGCCGATCTCGGTGAAGCCGGCGACAAGCGCCCACAGCGCGGTGGTGCGGCCGTTGTAGCGGGTGAGCACGATCTTCTCGCCGTCCGCATCACGGCAGGTGACGGCGCAAATCACGCCGGGGCAGATCTTGGGGTAGACGATCTTGGCGCACTCCGGGCACACGATCTCCCTGCTGCGGGGGCCAAGCTCCGTGGGGTGCCCGCAACGCGAGCAAAAGCGGTTGTCCCGATACCAGCGGTCAAGCTGGCTGCCCGTGACCACGGCAAACAGCAGCTCGGCGGGCTCGGCGTAGCGAAGCCAGTTGACGGCCTCGTACGCAAAGCCCGCAGGCGCGGCCACCCCATCGTCAAGGGCCAGGAAGAAGCGCGCGCCACCGATGGCAAACGCGTAGACCAGACGCTCCGGCCGCTTGCCCAGGTCTCCCACGCGGGGCAGGTCAAACGCGTTGCCCTCGGCCCAGGCGTCTGCGCCGCCGTGCGACGTCACGTGAACCAGACAGCCGCGGTCGCGGTAGTGAAGCACATAGTCAGCGTCGGCGGGCTCGCACACCACATAGTGGTTGTCATAGCTCTGGCCAATCTCCTGGATCACTTCTTGCCTCCAAGCCGCTGGGCCAGCGCAGGCCCGAGCTCGCTGATGAGAACCGCCGCAAAGATTGCGGCAAAGCCGGCGGCCATGCGGGGCGTGACCACCTCGCCGTAGAAGAGCACGCTGGCAATGATGGCAAAGACGCTCTCGAGCGAGAGCAGAAGCGACGCCTGGGCCGCAGGAACGTGCGACTGCCCGAGGTTCTGGAGCACAAAGCAGAGGGCAGACGAAAGAAGCACCAGGTAGGCCAGCGCGGCCAGGACGTCCGTCTTCACGAAGAGGGCCACATCAAAAGGCTCCCCCGCCACAAGCGCGGAGACGAGCGCTACCAAAGAGCAGGTCACAAGCTGTATGACGGTGAGCGACATGACGTCGCAGCCGCGCGAGAAGTGCGCCACCGCAATGATCTGCAGCGCGTAGAACACGGCCGCCAGAAGCGTCAGCCACTCGCCCGCGGAGAGCGCGACCGAGAGGTCATCCCCCAGGGAGAGCAGGCCCACGCCGGCGATGGCCAGCACGGCGGCCGCGAAGTTTGACCCCGCCGGCCTGTGCCGGAACGCCACCCAGGACATGAACGGCACCATGACGCAGTACGTCGCGGTGAGAAACGCGTTTCTCCCCGGCGTGATGGTGGTGAGGCCCACGTTCTGGATCACGAAGCCCAGGCCGCAAAAGACGCCGATGACGCCTCCCGCCACCAGGTGCCGCGCATCCAGGCTCTTCGCCAGGCGCCTGTGGAAGACGCAGCCCAGCACGAGGGCCGCCAAGGCAAAGCGCACGCACATGAGCCAACAGGGAGGCACCACGTCAAGAGCGCCCTTGATGACCACGAAGGAGCCGCCCCAGATGGCGGCCGAACCGGCCAGGGCGAGCTTCCAGACGCCCTGGGGTATGTTTTTCTCGACTGAATTCATACGGTCGATTGTACGGGATGGGTAAGCGTGAATACGGCAGACGGCAAGAATTTGACCCCCGAACGTCACATATGAACGCTTGGTGCCTTAAACTAGAGCGGAATGGCCCCTCGTGGCCGTCATTTTTGGCTCTGACCGACCTGAGGGGGTCGGCTGCTCAAAGGCGCAACAGGCGCCCGAGAGACATCGTTCTGGAGAGGAGCATTACATGCAGTATTCCGCAGAAGTCGAGAATATGTGCCCCGTCGCCAAGGGCGCGTATCACGGCCCCGCACCCATCCCCGAGGAGGGCAAGTGGGTCCAGGCCAAGGAGATTTCCGACATCTCTGGCCTCACGCACGGTGTGGGCTGGTGCGCCCCGCAGCAGGGTGCCTGCAAGCTCACGCTTAACGTCAAGGACGGCATCATCGAGGAGGCCCTGGTCGAGACCATCGGCTGCTCCGGCATGACCCACTCTGCCGCCATGGCTTCCGAGATCCTTCCCGGCAAGACCATCCTCGAGGCCCTCAACACCGACCTCGTCTGCGACGCCATCAACGTTG
>ERZ1034669.184-NODE-184-length-27424-cov-8.550294_pt1 | contig 27424 bp, 48 predicted proteins | sample MGYA00520705_ERZ1034669 | MGnify/ENA primary metagenome ERZ1034669 (study PRJEB33766, sample SAMN09781766) | gut metagenome | biome: gut microbiome | host: Homo sapiens | place: Madagascar | study: EMG produced TPA metagenomics assembly of the PRJNA485056 data set... | reverse complement strand
TTATAGATGTTATTAAAATATAGGTTTACTTCGAATAGAAATACGTTTAAGATATAGGTATCGTGAAGGGGTAACCCGAGCGGGCACCTTGAAAACCGAAGATAGAGGCGCGGAGTAGCGACCCAGCAGCTCCTGGGCGTGAACCGCGTATAAGAACGAGAAGACTGAACGGGAAGACGAGTTAACAGGAGGTGAGAGCCTGTGGCAAGTTTGGTTGCTAAGGCGCGAATGACCGCGCTGAAGAGCCAAGAGGACTTCGCGCCGCTTCTCGGCGTGACAGTCCAAACGCTCTGCAAGTACGAGCAGGACCCGGACCAGTGGATGACGCCGAATCGGCTCAAGATCTACTACAGCAATGTCGGGCAGGATGGCAAGCGGCTGCTCAAGCAGTACGCGGCCTCTTTTTTTGCATAGCAACATACGGTTAAAGCATAGGTTAGCGAGAAGGAGCCGACATGGACGAGAAGGGCGCGGGCGTCCTTTTGGCGGGCCTCGCAGAGGCCGAGCCTTGCGGGCCGTAACCGAGCCGTAACCCGCCCGAGGCGGGCGTTACCGAGCCTGCATCGGCGCGTAACCGACCGCAGCGTAGGCTTCTGGGCATCGGGAAGGAGGGAGCGATGGAAGTTGACGTGGTGCAGAGCGCGGCGATCCTCGCCTTGTCGCTGACGGCGATCGCGAACGCGGTCGACCTGCACATGACGCATCGGAGGGTCGCGGAGCTAGAGAAGGCGGTCGAGAAGGCTGAGGACGCCGCCTATCGCCGCGGGCGCGGCGACGACGGCCTTCACCGCTAGCTTCGCGGCAGAGAGGCGCGTTCGAGCCTCGAACCGCCGAGACCGCCCGATGGCGGCGTACCGCGGGTTGTCGCGGGAGTAGCGGGCGATGTCGCCCGGCGCGTATGTCGCAGGTTTTTCCATGCCCCGCACGGTACGGGGCGAGTCACGGGAAGGAGAAGGGGATGGACTGGTTGGAAAGGCTGTTCGCCTTCGCTGCGTTCTTCAACACATGCTGGATCCTTTGGGGCGTCTTATCCGTAAAGGAGATGCTCAAGCAGCATGACGAGGGCTCCGCCGACGAAAGAGCCGACGATCGCGACGGCGAACTGTAGTGCGACGTCGGCCCTTCGCTCGCGGCGCTCGGTTTTCCTAGCCTCCGCGATGCGGAGCGTCTTGCGGCGGTCTATGTGCTTCGGAGTTTTCCCCATGCCTCAAAGGTACGGGGAGCGTCACGGGAAGGAGAAGAGGATGAAGGAAGAGCTTCGGGAGATGCCGCCGCTGCTCACGCCGCAGCAGCTCGCCGACATGACGGGCGGGCAGGTGAACGTGAGCACCGTTCGGCGGAAGTGCGCGGCGGGGGAGATACCCGCCGTGAAGGTAGGCAAGAAGTGGTTCGTCGTCCGCGACAGGCTGCTGGAGACGGCATGAGCGAAGGGCAGCAGAGGTGGACGTCGGGCCAGATCCAGGTTCTGCGCCGGTACGGCCCCCAGGGGGTCGACAAGTGCGTGCGCATGATCTACGGCCGCTACGGCGTGCGCCGCACGAGGGAGTGCGTCCAGAAGAAGGCCAGCAGGCTGGGCATAAGCCTGTGCGAGAGGGCGACGTGCCCCGCCTGCGGGCGCACGGTGCGAAGGCTCCGCGAGACGTCGGGGCTGTGCGACGTGTGCCACGAGAGGGCCTTCACGGGACCGCGCGAGGAGATGTCGCGCGTCATGCGCGAATCGGAGTACACGAAGGAGGAGAAGGATGCGATCGGAGATGCAAAGAGGGAGCGTAACCGCAACAGGCAGCGCGCCCACCGCGAGAGAGAAACAGTCAATAAAAGCGTCAAACCCCAGGCCGAGCGCGAGGGAGATTGACGAGATGGGCGTCGGGCTGGCGCTCATGTTCGCCGCGCTCTTCGCCTGGATGCTGCTCGACATGGCGGTGGCGCTGTGAGTGCGCTGGACCGCTACGGCGGCTCGGATGCGTACGGCGCCTACGACAGGCGGCGCTCCGAGGAGCGTGAGCGCGAGCTGATGTTCGGCACGTGCGGCGGGTGCCTGCACGCATTCACGTGCCAGGCGGGCGGCTGCGTCTGCCTGGCCGACCCGCTCGACCCGTACGAGGTGGACCCGCGCGCGACGGCCCGCGAGATGGGCTGCGAGGAATGGGAGGCGGCGTGAGGCAGAGGTTCGAGGTGCCGGGCAAGCTGCCCAGCCTCAACGACTACGTGAGCGCCTGCCGCTGCAACCCCTACAAGGGGGCGAAGGCGAAGAAGGACGCCCAGGAGGCCGTGGCATGGGCCATCAGGGCCGCGAGGCTCAAGCCCATGCGACCGCCCGTGACGGTGGGCTTCACGTGGGTGGAGCCAGACATGAGGCGGGACAAGGACAACATCTCCAGCGCGAAGAAGTACGTGCTCGACGCGCTGGTGGAGTGCGGGGTCATCCCCGACGACAACTGGAAGTGCATCGCGGGGAACCTGCCCGACCTCTACAAGGTCAACAAGGCGAACCCCCGCGTGATCGTGGAACTGGAGGAAGTCGATGAATAACAGGGACAGGGCGGCCATCGCCGCCTACCTGGTGGACAAGCTGGGCAAGCTAGACAAGCTCACCGGCGAGGACGTGACCATAACCGCCTACGTGACGGGGCGATCGGTCGGCGTCACGGTGATGTGGCCAGACGACGAGGAGGAGGACGACGGGGGGTGGGTGCAGTGCTGACGGCTGACGAGAGGCTGGCATTGCTCGCCGCCATAGACAAGAAGGTCGGCCCCGCGCTCAAGGAGGCGAAGGCCGAGGCGTGCGCGCAGCTGATGGAGAGATGCGCCGAGGACGGCACCGACCGCCGCGCGGTCACCGTGGGCGGCGAGAAGGTGGGCACCGTCGGCGTGAGCTACGCCAAGGCGCGGCCCGTCATCCTGGACGCCCCCGCGGCCATCGAGTGCCTTCGGGGGATGGGGCTGACCGAGGAGGTGCCCGCCAAGGGCTGGGAGGACGCCTTCACGGCGGTCGCGGGGACCGTGGTCGCCAAGGACACGGGCGAGGCCGTCGACTGGGCGGCATGGGAGCCCGAGAGGCCGAAGGGAGCGTCGGTGCGCATCGGAGAGCCGCAGAAGGTGCTCGATGCGTTCGGGGCGCGACTCTCGGACGGCGGGCCGCTGGCGCTGCTGGAAGGGGGCTCGGAATGACCGAGAAGAGCGCTGCGGCCTGCTACATGGCCGCATGGAACAGGATCGAGCAGCCGGAGCTCGACAAGGAGAACCCGCGCTTCAAGACGAGGTACGCGAGCCTGCTGTCCATGCAGCGGAGCATCCGCAAGGCCTGCGGCGGGCTCGGAATCGTCTACAGGCAGGCGACGGAGGTCGTCGGAGGCGAGACCTTCCTCGTGTCGGAGGTCATGGGCGACGGAGACCGAGTGGAGCTGTCGCGGTACCCGTTGACGGTGACGGCGAACGACCAGGACAACGGCCGCAACCTCACCTACGCGAAGCGGCAGCAGTGCGGCGTGGACTGGGGCATCTGCGGGGACGAGGACGACGACGGCGAGGCGCAGGCCCAGCAAGGGCGCAAGGCGTCGCCTGCGAGAAGCAGGAGGCGCGAACCGCCCTCCGACTCGAAGGACATGGCGAGCGCAGCCATGGAGGAGGCGCGCGCGGCGACCGTAGATGCGCTCATGGCTGCTAAGAGGCGAGCCGCCGACGCCATGCGCGCCTACTGCGAGCGCAACGGGGCCGACTACGGGGCAGAGGTCGAGGAGTTCAAGGAGCGGATGGCGCTCCACGCCGACGACCCGTCGTGGTTCGAGGCGCAGGCCAGCTTCTACGAGGCGAACTGATGGACGCGATCGACCTCTGGGACGCGCTCATGGAGGACAGGCGGCTGATGAAGGCCGCGGTCAACGAGGCGAGCGCGCGCGGCAAGGTCTACGCCGTGAAGAAGGCCGACTACTACAGCAAGAAGAGCGCGGCGGCGCTCAGGATGAAGGCGGACGGGCTGCCCGTCACGCTCATCGACGCCGCCGTGAAGGGGGTCGATGAGGTGGCCTCGGCGATGCTCGAGATGCAGTGCGCCGAGGCCGAGTGGCGGGCGGCCATGAAGGCGGTCGACGTGTACCGCGAGGACTGCCGCATCGTCTACGACCAGATCAAGCGCGCCCAGGCGGGCGACCCCGACTACCTGTGAGGGAGGAAAGAATTATGAGCATCAACAGAGTCTGCATCAGCGGGAACCTGACCCGCGACCCCGAGCTCCGCTCCACGGCGGGCGGAACGTCCGTCATGGGCTTCGGGGTGGCGGTGAACGAGCGGCGCAAGAACGCGCAGACGGGCGAGTGGGAGGACTACCCGAACTTCGTCGACTGCACCATGTTCGGCAAGCGCGCGGAGGCGCTTGAGCGGTACCTCTCGAAGGGGACGAAGGTCGCCATCGAGGGCAGGCTGCACTACAGCTCCTGGGAGAAGGACGGCCAGAATCGCAGCAAGCTCGACGTGACGGTGGACGAGATCGAGTTCATGGCCACGCGCGAGGACGGCGACGGGGGCCGCACATACGGCTCGGCAAGGCCGCCGAAGAAGCCCGCGCAGGCAGACCTCTACGACGAAGACATCCCTTTTGATTAGGGCCGTGCTCATGAAAGCCACGAAGAAGTGCGCAGAGTGCGGCCGAGAGCTGCCGGTTGAGGATTTCAACAAGAACAAGAGGAACAGGGACGGGCTACAGGACAGGTGCCGAGAGTGCTTCTCCGAGTACGACAAGGCCCGATACGCGGCGAACCCCGAGAGGTTCAAGGCTGACGTTGCAGCCTACCGCGCGAACAACCCGAAGGCACACATGGAGACGCGGCTCAGGGCTTGCGAAAAGAACCCGACGAGAACCAATGCAAACAGAGCCGTCGAGGCGGCGCTGAAGGCTGGTGCGATCGAGAACCCCGGCGTCTGCTACGGGTGCGGGTGCAATGGTGGCGAGCATCGGATTGAGGCCCACCACCACGACTACTCGAAGCCCCTCGACGTCGTGTGGCTCTGCACTCCGTGCCACAGGCGCATGGACGCCCAGAGGCGAGTTCGAGAGGGCAAGGAGCCCTACGGAAGAAAGAAGGCGGTTTGATGCTGTACTTCGACCACGACACCGCCGCCATGGGCGACCCGAAGCTGTCGGAGCTGTGCATAGAGCACGGCCCCGGCGCGGTCGCCGCCTACTGGGTGGCGCTTGAGCAGATATACCGAGAGGAAACCCCCTTGGTTGTTTTCGGGAACCAAGGCGGTAACCGAAGCCTAACCAAGGTGGTTAGCCATTGGTTGTGCACGGACGCGGAGACGCTCGAAACGTGGTTTTCCACCATGGTCGAGATAGGCCTCTTCGAGCGCGACGCCGACAACCCGGACGCTATCATGAGCCCGCGCGCCGCGAAGAACATACAGGCGTACCGCGAGAGGCGCGAAACCGCACGTCAGAACGGGAAAAAGGGCGGGCGTAAACCGACAGCGAAACCAAACCGAAACCGACGTGGAACCGACTCGGTTTCCGACGGGAAACCGAACGCCAAGCTAATAAAAGGAAAAGAAAAGGTATTGGTAACCCATAAAGGGTTACCAAATACCGATGCGCCGTGCGACGCGGCTGCGGCCGAGGCCGCGCCGCCCGCCGCATGCCCGAAGTGCGGCGAGGCCCTCACCGCTACTACCGTCTCGTCGACGGGCTGGTGGTGCAACGGGTGCAGGGAGGAGGCGGTGCCGCGATGAAGGACGTCTGCACCGTCAACGCCCTGCTGCTCCCGATGATGGGCCGCCCGTCCGTCAGGCGCCCCTACTGCGCCGTGTGCGGGGCGGCTGGGATGCCGCTCAACCAGCACCACATCGTGCGCAGGGGCGCTGGAAGGCTCGTCGTCGGCGGCGTCGAGGCCGAGAAGCCGACGGTGACGCTCTGCGGCAGCGGCAACGCGGGCGGGTGCCACCGCAAGGCCCACGACGGGCGGCTGCACTTCCGCTGGGTCGGCGGGGACAACGGCCACTGGGAGCGCAAGCTCACCGCCCGCCCGTGCCGCTACCAGGACGCGCTCGCCGACGAGTCTGGATGGGGGCGGCTGCTGTGAGGTACCTGAGCCTGTTCAGCGGCATAGAGGCCGCATCGGTGGCATGGGGGCCGCTCGGCTGGGAGCCGGCGGCGTTCGCCGAGATAGACCCGTTCCCGTGCGCCGTGCTTGAGAAGAGGTACCCGGGCGTCCAGAACCTCGGAGACGTCTCGGGAGTCGATTGGAGGAAGTTTGTCAAGAGAAGAGGAAAGCCCGACGTGCTCGTCGGGGGAAGCCCCTGCCAGTCGTTCTCGATCGCAGGGAGCAGGACAGGGCTCGACGGGGCCTCTGGGCTCATGTGGGAGTACGTTCGAGCTGTACGCGAGGTCAGGCCTCGATGGGTTCTTTGGGAGAACGTCCCGGGAGCGCTGTCGAGCTCGCATGGGGAGGATTTCCGATGCCTCCTCGAAGCCTTGGATGCGCTCGGGTATGGTCTGGCATGGAGGGTACTTGACGCGCAGTTCTTCGGCCTGGCCCAGAGACGCGAGCGTGTCTTTCTTGTCGGACGTCTTGGAGAGCGCCCCCCCGTCGAGGTTCTCTTTGAGCAGGAGAGCGTGCCTTGGGATCCTCGATCGTGCCGCGAGAAGAGGGCGGAGCTTGCCGCCGCAGCTGGAAGAGGCGCTGAGGGAGCAAGCTTCACGCTCAAGCTGAGGCACACGGGGAGCGACAACCCGGGCGGCGGGGCCGGCCCGCTGGTCCAGCGCGACGCGAGCGCGACCCTGGCGACCAGCCAGGACCAGACGCTGTTCAGCTTCGCGCAGAACAGCCGCGACGAGGTGCGCCTGCAGGGCGACGGAACCCTTGCGGGCGCATTGCCCGCGCAGCCCGAGACTAAGCAGACCACCTACGTCTGCGAGACGGGCCATACCGGGGCGAACGGCCTGGGAGCCGGCGAGTCGGACGTCCACAAGACGCTCGGGACGTCGTGCGACGGCGCGGTCGTTTGCATCGCCGACGACAACGCCAAAGCCGCGATCGACCGCGACATGTGCGGGTCGCTCAAGGTTGGCGGCGCGCCGCCAATGGTCGCGAAGACGCTGCTCGTGAGATGCGGCAAGGAGGGCGGCGGCAAGGGCGCGCTGGTGTCCGAAGACGTGTCGCTCACGCTCGCGACGGCCAACGCGCAGGCGCTCTTCCCGGGCGGGCTGTCGGTGCGCAGGATCACGCCGCGCGAGTGCGAGCGCCTTCAGGGATTTCCCGATGACTGGACGAAGATACCCTATCGCGGCAAGCCCGCTGACGAGTGCCCGGACGGCCCTCGCTACAAGGCGATCGGCAACTCGATGGCGGTTCCCGTGATGCGCTGGATCGGAGAGCGCATCGGGAAGGCCGAGAGGGGTGGGCTGGAATGACGCACGGGACGCACGGCGCCTACTTCAACGGCGGGTGCAGGCGGGACACCTGCAAGGAAGCGGCGCACCGCTATTACGTCGAGGTCGCGAGGCCGCGCAGGGAGGGCGAGCGGGTCGAGCCCAAGGGCGAGCGCACCCGCTCGTCGCCTACGCGGCCTCGCTCAGCGAGATGGTCTACACCGTCGGCGGGAGGACGAGGGTCTTCGCCTTCCCCCCGATGGGGGAGCTTAGAAGGGACGATGATATTGGTTAGCAAAACGTGCGGCGCGTGCAGGCACTTCCTGGGCGTCTGCTGCGACTACGGGGTCTGCGAGCGCGACCTCAGGCTGGCGGCGCGCACCCTGGTGACGGGGGACGACCCCTGCTGGATGGACGCGGCGCGAGCGATCGCGTGGGCGTCCGACAACCTCGTGGACGCGCAGGACGACGCGTGCGGGAGATGGGAGGGCTGCGAATGGGAGTGATCGTCGGAACAGTCCCCGCCTTCGCGTCCACGGAGGCCGACAAGGCCCAGGCGCTGAAGGTCGTCGAGGAGGCCGCGGAGGTCTTCGGCGCGTGGCAGACGTGGGTGGACGGCGGCTGGTGCGCGGGCGACCGCCGCGCGCTCATCGGCGAGTGCGCGGACGTGATACAGGCGGTGGGCAACCTGCTCGACGCGCTGGGGGTCGTGGACATGGAGCAGCACATGGAGGAATGCAGGGCGCGCAACGAGGCGCGAGGAAGGGAGTACAGATGACGGAGAAGCAGGGAGCGGCCGAGTGGCTGCGCGAAATCGCGCAGCGAAAGTGCAACTGCCACGAAGTCGTGAGGATGTTCGGCTTCGCGTGCGGTGAAAGTCCGTGCACCGAGTGCATCCCGAGATTGGTCGGTGCCATCGCCCAGCGCGTCGAAAAAGAGCGGGCCTTGCCCGAAGGCGTGGAATGGCCGCGCTTCGAGGACGGCGAGCTGGTCGGATTCGACGACGAGGTCGAGCACGAAGGCGAAACCTGGAAGGTGACGGGCGTCGGCTTCGAGTCCCCGGGCTTCGACATCGGCCTGTGCTGTGGACTCAACATCGGAGCGATGAGCGGCTCCTACGGCGAGCGCCTGAAGCGCCCGACCCCCAAGGTGCTCGATGCGGACGGCGCGCCCATCGAGGTGGGCGAAACGGTGTACTGCGACGGACGCGACGAGGCGCTTACCGTCGTCGGCTCTTCGGTTGACGCGATAGGCGTGGAGCGCACGACCGTCGAGGACGATGAGGGCACGTACTACACCGTTGCGCCGTCCCGCCTGTCGCACAAGCGCCCCGACAGCTGGGAGCGCATCGAGGAGGACGCGAAGCTTGCGCCGCGCGACTACCTGGAGAAGCGAGGCATGAACCCTGAGAAAACCGAGCGCATCGCGTCCATGATGGCCGACCTCGTGCGCCGCGCGAAGGCGCTCGCGAAGACGGGTGAGGGCGAATGAGCTGCGACCCGTTTGAATGGACGTGCGCAAGATGCGGCAGAACGTACTCCAATCCGTTCTTTACGAGCTATCCCCGCGAGTTCTGGAAAGACAACAAGAAGCGCGTCGGCGAGGTGTGCGAGAAGTGCTGCGCCGAAGTGGACGATAAAAACGTGCGCCGCAGGAAGGCGGTGGGCGAATGATGGTCGTCGATGTTGTGGGTATCGCGCTCGTGTTCGTCGTGGCCGCGGTGGTCATCGTGGCGAACGTTCTTATAGCCCGCTCAGAGTGCCGCACGAACCGCGAGCTGCTTCGAGTGCAGCGCGAGTGGATGGAGAGGATGACGGATGACGCCCGAGACTAGGCAGAAGGCCATGCGTGCGATCGGCTTCCTCGAAGGTTTCAGCGCGTGGGTTTGGGCGCATGTGGGCGAAGACGAGAATCTCGTACCCGAGTTCGCAGGCGCTTACGACGACTACGTGGAAGAGCTGCGGAAGGCGGTGATGAGCGATGGCGATTAGCGACTACGACCGCCAGGAGTTCATACAAGCCCTGCGCGAGCTGGCCGACGGAAACGGCGCGGCCATTTTCGACCACGTGGCGCGCCTGCGAGTGGACGAGGTAGGCGACTACACCCTGTTCGGCGTCGGCGCGGTGCTCGCGATGGACGGGGCGGGCCTGTGCGAGGCCGAGGACGCGAGCGGGTACCTCGCCGCGCTGGCCGACATCGTGGAAGGAGTGAGCGATGGAGGCCTATAGCTTCGGCGAATGGGTCGTCTACGACCCTGGCTACAAGGACCCCGAGATAGGCAGGGTGACGGAAGACAAAGGGGAGTTCGTGTTCGTGTGCTACCACACGGGGTGCACTGCCGCCAGCACCGGCAAGCGGAGCCTGAGGCGCGCGACCGAGGCCGAGATACTGGCAGCGCCGGGCGGCATCGGATTCCACCGCTTCGACCCCTGGTGCCCGAGCGCGAAGGAATGCCCCGGGCTTGGAAGATGCGAAGCCCTGACGAAAGAGAGGGAGCGATGATTAGCGACGATGAGCGCCGCGAGGTGGCGAGAAGGCTGAGGGCGAATGCGGACCTGTGCCCAAACGTGCTGTTCGACCTGCACGAAGCCGTAGGAGACGCGACGTACACGCAGGGAGGTTTGGCAAAGCGCCTCGCAGACCTCATCGAACCCCAATCGGTCGAGCCAGAGGCGGTGACCATATACGTGGGACCCGACAGCAGGGAGATGGACGTGTGGGCGTGCCCCGCATGCGGCGAGGTCATCAGCTACGTCTTCGACGACTACAACCCCAAGACGGACGGCCCGCGCTACTGCAGCGGATGCGGGAGAAAGGTTGCGAAATGGTGACAGACGAAGAGCGCCGAGAGGCGGCGCGAAAGCTGCGGGAAATCGAGTGGCGGACGATGCCAGAGCTGACCGACGGCGAAATTCTCGACCTGCTGGCCGCATCGGTGGGCTTCGTCCAATACTGGAGCGAAGACTTCGACGAGGGGCTTCTCGGGCGCATCGCCGAGCTTGTAGACAGGCCGACATGCAAGAACTCCGAAGACCTATACGACGGCAGCTTCTTCGAGTGCTCGGAATGCGGCGAGAGATGGGAGCTGACATGCGGCAGTCCAGCCGACAACAACCTCAACTTCTGCCCAGGATGCGGAGCGGAGGTGGTCTCGTGACTGAGGAAGAGTACGACCGCATGGTCGAGCACCTCAAGAGCGCCTGCGCGACATGCGTGTACGGATTCCCCGAAGCAGTCGGGTACTCGTGCGGTGTCACCAGGAAGAGAACGTCGAACGTGGTCGTCAAGTGCGGGGCATATAGGAAACGGCGCGGGCGCGGAGGTGTTCCCCATGCTGAGCGACGCGATTAAAGGCCCCGTCGAAACGATGGTGGCCCCCGTGCGAACCAGCTACTTCGACCCGCGCACGGGCGAGCCTTGCGACCACAGGCCCGAGCCTATCAGGCGCGAGCAGAGACGCGAGACGGCAGAGGAGCGCAACGCCGCGATCGCGAAGCGCGAGCGGGACGAGAAGGAGGCGCGCGAGATATCCGAGGCAATGCGGAGGCGCGCGGGGCTGAAGCCCGACGGGGCGCGATGGCCGAGCAGGCGCGCGGGCGGCCGAAACGGAGGCAGGCCCCGCCCTGTGGTCGTCGACGGCAGGCTGTTCCCCTCCGTGGCGGCGGCCGCCGAGGAGGTTGGCCTGACGGCGCAGCACCTCGGCAGGCGCCTCAGGGGCGGCCCCTGCACGGTCAATGGCCGCAGGGCCGCGTTCGCCGAGGACTGGGCGTGACGCGCCTGCGACAATGGTGGGAGCGGGGCATCGCAAGCGGCCCCGCTCTTTCCTCCCGATCGCGCCCATGCGGCGCGAACCTCCCATGATGCCCCACCTGTCCAGGTGGGGCATCATCCGTTTCAAAGGCGTAACATGGTGGAAAACTGCCTGAAACGGAAGCCCCACAACTGCCGAGTATCTTTGCTGGCCACGAAGGCGGAAAGTTGGGAGGGCTCTATGTGGATCGAGTACGAGAAGGCCGTCGAAGTGCTGGCCGAGAGGTACGGCCTGGTGATGCTGTGCGAGGAGAAGGGGCTGCCGTTCGCTCGGGAGGCCCGCGACGAGGGCCGTTTCGGCGCCTGGGTCGTGTCCAGGGCGTCTGGCGTGGACTACGGCGAGGTGCTGACCGACGTCAAGAGGAAGTGGAAGGCCGACCACCAGTGACGCGCACGCGACAATGGTCTGGTCGGAAGGAGGCCGGATGGCTAGGGGAAAGGGGCTGACGGCGGCCCAGATACAGGAGCTCGTGGGCGGGCTCGCGGTCACTGTGGAGCCTATAGGCAGGCTCCAGGAGTACGCGGGCAACGCAAAGGAGCACACGGCCGAGCAGGTCGGCCAGATAAAGGAGAGCATGCGCCAGGTCGGCTTCTGCGACCCCATCGGGGTGTGGACCAACGCAGAGGGCAAGAGCGAGGTCGTGGAGGGCCACGGGCGGCTCATGGCGGCGCTTGAGCTGGGGCTCGAGAGCGTGCCTGTGATACACCTGGACGGGCTGAGCGACGAGCAGCGCCGCTTCTACGCGCTGGCGCACAACAAGCTCACGATGAACACGGGCTGGGACTTCGGCAAGCTCGACGCGGAGCTTGAGAAGCTGTCCGATTTCGATATGGGCGACTTCGGGTTCGAGGACTTCGAGCGGAAAGACCGCCCCGGAAGCGCGGATCCCGATGGCGCGAGCGAGATAGACGTCTCGGAGTTCGCCGATGACAGATTCGAGCACGAATGCCCGCGCTGCGGCTTCAGGTTCTAACGGGAGGGGGACGTTTTTATGGAGACAGGCAGGTTCCCATGGAAATGGCGGCTCTCCGACATCGAGCAGCCTGGCGCAGACGCCCCGACGGTGTTCAGCGTCTTCGCCTGCGGCGGAGGCTCTTCTATGGGGTACAAGAGGGCAGGGTTCCGCGTTCTCGGCTGCTGCGAGATAGACCCGGCCATCAACGCGATTTACAAGCAGAACCTGCATCCCCGCTTCTCCTATGCGATGGACGTGCGCGACTTCAACAAGCTAGACGAATACCCCGACGAGCTGATGAGCCTCGATGTGCTCGACGGGTCGCCGCCGTGCTCCACCTTCAGCATGGCGGGCGACAGGGAGCGCGCCTGGGGGAAGCAGAAGAGGTTCGCCGAAGGCCAGAAGCTGCAGACCCTCGACGACCTGTTCTTCGTGTTCCTTGAGACGGTCGAGAGGCTGAGGCCGAAGGTCGTCGTGGCCGAGAACGTCAAGGGCCTCATACAAGGGAACGCGAAAGGCTACGTCAACGAGATAATCAGGCGGTTCGGGTCGCTCGGCTACGACGTGCAGCTCTTCCTCCTGAACGCCTCGCGGATGGGCGTGCCGCAGATGAGGGAGAGGGTCTTCTTCGTCGCCAACCGCATGGGCTACGGGAAGCTCAGGCTCGACTTCCGCGACAGGCCCGTCACCTTCGGCGAGGTCAGGGAGCCGCACGGCAAGCCGATGAAGAGCGCCGACATGAGCGTGTACCGCGAGGCCAGGCACGGCGAGACGAGCCTGAAGAACGCCATGGAGCGCACTACGGGAAAGGGGTCACGCTTCAATGAGGTGCTCCTATGGGACGACTGCACGCCGGCCACGCTCTGCGCCAGCGGCGTCGCCACGAGGATGTGCGACCTGACCAGGGCGACCCCGAGGGACCTGCTCAACATCGCGACGTTCCCGCAAGACTACGCCGTGCCGCCGAACAAGGCGAAGTTCGTTGCAGGCATGAGCGTCCCGCCGTCGATGATGGCTAACGTCGCGCACGAGATAAAGAGGCAATGGCTCGAAGTCTAGCTCAGGCCCCGCTACGGCGGGGCCTTTCCTTTGCCCTGTGACCAATGGGGCACCATTTCCTTCATGGGAACTGCAAGAAAACATAGGGGCCAGCCGACGCGCTACAGCGCCGAGGTGCACGTGCCATGGGGCGCGTCGCTGGCGCGTCGCGGCTGCTCGGACGCGGAAATCGCCGAGGCCTTCGGCGTGAGCGTCCGCACGGTGTACAACTGGAAGGGCGCTCACGAGGAATTCTTGCAGGCGATAAAAGAGTCGAAGAGCAAGGCCGATGAGGCGGTCGCGGCGAGCCTCTACGAGAAGGCCTGCGGCAAGGCGACCCGGCGGGTGAAAAAGGTGCGCGAGGTCATCGGTGCCGACGGCGGGAAGGTCAGGCTCACGGAGATCATCGAGGAGACCATGCCGCCCGACACCACGGCCATGATCTGGTGGCTCAAGAACCGCCAGCCCGAGCTGTGGCGCGACAAGCCCGCGCATGACGACTCGGACACCGCCGCCCTCAAGGCCGCGAAGGAGCTCGTCTCCTCCGTCCAGAGCGCGATCGAGTAGCTTATGCCGCTCACTAAGATGCAGCAGGAGTACCTGCAGAGCTGCACCCACCGCTACAACGTCAAGTGCGGCGCGACGGGCAGCGGCAAATCGTACGTCGACATAGCGGTGACCATCCCGCAGCGGATAATGGCCGCCAAGGGCGAGGGCCTTCTCGTGATGATCGGCAACACTCGCAGCACGCTTGAGCGCAACATCCTGGAGCCGATGCGCTCGCTCTACACCGAGGACGTTGTCGGCAACATCCGAGCTGACAACACGGCCATGATCTTCGGCAGGAAGGTGTACTGCCTGGGGGCCGACAAGTCGAACAGCGTCAGCAAGATTCAGGGCGCTACCTTCGAGTGGGTCTACGGCGACGAGGTGACCACGTGGGCGGAGCCCGTCTTCCAGATGCTCAAATCGCGCCTGCGCTGCCCACACAGCCACTTCGACGGCACGTGCAACCCCGATTCCCCGAGCCATTGGTTCAAGCGGTTCCTCGACTCCGAGGGCGTCGACGTCTACCGACAGGACTACACCATCTGGGACGGCGCCCTGCTGCCCGAGGTCGTGGCGCAGCTTGAGGCCGACTACGCGGGGACGGTCTACTACGACCGCTATATCAGGGGCCTGTGGACGAAGGCCGAGGGCCTCGTGTACCAGGCCTATCAGGACGCTGCCGAGCCGCGCTTCGGGCTGCTCGGAGAAGACGGCGAGCCGACCTTCGACAAGGTGGCCGTCTCCTGCGACTACGGCACGCAGAACGCCTTCGCGGCGCTGCTCTGGGTGCGCGCGGGCGGCGTCTGGCACGTCGTCAGGGAGTACCGCTACAGCGGCCGAGACACGGGGCACCAGAAGACCGACGCCGACTACGTGGCCGACATGGCGGAGTTCGCCGAGGGCATCCCGCGTGACGCCCCCTTCATAATCGACCCGAGCGCGGCGAGCTTCATCGCGGCGATGAGGCGCGCTGGATTCAGGGTGCGCAAGGCGCGCAACGACGTGGCCGACGGGATACGCGAGGTCGCGTCGTGCATGGCGTCGGGCACCGTGAGGTACGCCGACGACCTGCCGGAGCTCGCGAAGGAGTTCGCAGGCTACGTCTGGGACGAGCGGCAGGGCGGCGACGCGCCGTTGAAGGAGAACGACCACCTGATGGACGCCCTCCGGTACGGCGTCGCGACATTGAGGATGTACGGGCAGAGGGCGGCGTACGCGTCGCCGTTCGAGCACAGGACGGAGGGGGACGGGTGTCGGAATCGACCATAGTCACCTACCAGGAGCTCGTCGAGGCGGGGCCGACTGCGGCGTTCGTCAAGTCGGCGATTGAGCGCTACCGGCGCAGCGAGATGTACCGCAACGCGGTGAGCGCGGACAACTACTTTCGGCAGAGGAACGAGACGATACGCGACTTCACGCGCATGCTGTTCACCGCCGACGGCGGGCAGGTGCGCGACTTCACCGCGAGCCGCCTGCGCATCGCGAGCAACATCTTCAAGCGGCTCAACGTCCAGCGCGTCATGTACTCGCTCGGCAAGGGCGTCTCCTTCGTGGGCGTGGGCGAGTCGGGCGAGGACGTGACCAAGGCCAAGCTCGGGGACAGGTTCGACGACGACGTGAAGCAGATAGGCGTCTACGCGCTAATACACGGCGTGGCCTTCCCGTTCTGGAACCTCGACCACGTGGACGTCTTCGGCGCGAGCGAGTTCTGCCCGATCTGGGACGAGGACTCGGGCGCGCTCATGGCGGGCATCCGCTTCTGGCGGCTCGACCCCTACCACCCGCTGACGGCCGTCCTCTACGAGCAGGACGGCTACACGGGCTTCAGGGCTTCGGGCGCAGACGGCGGGAGCCTCCGTGCGGACGAGGATGGCAAGCGCCCCTACAAGCAGACGTACGCCGAGGTGCCCGCCGACGGGCTCAAGCTGGCCGTGGACGGGGAGAACTACTCGCGCCTGCCGATCGTCCCCGTGTGGGGCTCCGACGCCCGCCAGAGCACGCTCGTCGGCATGCGCGAGGGCATCGACGCGTACGACCTCGTCAAGAGCGGCCTGGCGAACGACGTGCAGGACTGCGCCGAGATCTACTGGATAGTCGAGAACGCGGGCGGCATGGACGACGCCGACTTGGCGCGCTTCCGCGACCGCCTGAAGCTGACCCACATCGCCAACGTCAACTCCGACGACGGCGGGGCGGCGACCCCCTATACGCAGGAGGTACCCTACGCGGCGCGCAAGGAGGTTCTCTCCCAGCTCAAGGCCGACATATACGAGGACTTCGGAGCGCTCGACGTGCACACGGTGGCGGCGGGCGCGACCAACGACCACATCGACGCGGCCTACCAGCCTATGGACGAGGAGGCCGACGAGTTCGAGAGGCACATCCGCGAGGGCATCATGGACCTGCTCGCCCTCCAGGGCATCGTCGACACGCCCATCTTCACCCGCAACCGCATCAGCAACATCAAGGAGCAGGTCGAGGTCGTGGCGATGGAGGCCGAGTGGCTCGACGAGGAGACCGTCCTGCGCAAGCTGCCGAACATCACGCCCGACGAGGTAGCGGAAATCCTGAAGCGCAAGGACGAGGAGGCCGCCGACCGCATGGCCGCCCTGCCGCCAGCGTTGCAGGCCAACGCCGCTGGGCAGCAGCCTGCCGATGATGGGGAAGAAGGCGAGGAGTAGCGCATGGGCGACCAGGCGCACGACTTCGCAGAGCGCAAGATAGCCGAGTTCCAGGCCGAAGTGCGGGAGACGTACCAGCAGGCGCAGGCGGACGCGCAGGAAGCGCTCTCGCGTTTCCTGAAGCGCTTCGAGAAGGAAGACGAGCGGAAGCGCGAGAAGGTGAAGGCTGGCGAGCTGTCCGAGGCCGACTACAAGGCGTGGCGCAAGGGCAAGATTCTGCGCAGCAGGCAGCTATCCAGCACGCTCGACCAGGTTTCGCAGGCAATGACCGAGGCGAACCAGGTGGCCGTGGCAGCGCTCGCGGGCAGGCTCCCCGAGGTGTACGCCGAGAACGCGAACTTCGCAGCCTTCCAGACATGCAAGGCGAGCGGTCTCGACCTGGCCTTCTCGCTGGTCGACGCCCCGACGGTGCAGCACATGCTAACGGCAGGCGAGGCGCTCTTCCACGTGCCCGCGCTAGACGTCGCGAAGGACGTCGCCTGGAACCGCAAGCTCATGGCCTCGCAGCTGACGCAGGGCGTGCTGCTGGGAGAGTCCATCCCCAAGATGGCGCGCCGCGTGCAGAGGGTCACTGGCTCGAACATCACGACGGCAACGCGCACCGCCCGCACCGCCGTCACCGGCGCGGAGAACGCCGGGCGGGTGTCGAGCTACGAGCGGGCGCGGGGCATGGGCGTAAAGCTCAAGCAGGAGTGGGTGGCGGCGCTAGACAACCGCACGCGCCACAGCCACAGGAAGCTCGACGGCGAGAAGGCGGAGGTCGGCGGCACCTTCCCCAACGGGTGCCGCTTCCCGGGCGACCCCACGGCGAGGTACGCCGAGATATGCAACTGCCGCTGCACGCTCGTCGCCGCAGTAGAGGGATTTGAGACCGACGACGCGAAGAGGGCGAGCAAGCTTCCAAAGGGCATGACCTACGAGGAGTGGAAGGCGGGCGGAAGCGGCAAGAAAGCCGCCGAGGCGCTTCAAGCATCAATCTCGGGAGGCCAAGCCGTGAGCGCCAACGCGGTGCGCTCGATAGTCGGGAAGCACGTTCCTTTGGGGCCGTCCGCTGGCAAGAACGCGGCGAGCTACATAGACCTGCAAGGCATGGGCGAGAGGGGCGCGAAGCTGTTCGACAGGGCGGTTTCGTACGTTCCCACGGCAATGCTCGAAACGGTCAAGCGCGGAAAGGTCAAGGCCGTGCGAGACCTGTCAAGCGGGCGCGACAAGTCGACGGAACGCGATGAGTCGCCCAAGCGCTCGGAGTTCGACCCCGCTACGAACACGATCACGATAAGGCGGGGGTCGGACGAGCTGACGATCGTTCACGAGCTGATACACGCGGTCGAGGAGCACGACCCTGAATTCCTCGAAGCAGAGCGCGAGTATTTCGAGAAGCGAACAAGAGGTAAGGCGAGGGCGCGGCTCTACGAGCTAACGGGGAACGATGAGTATGACGATTCCGAGCTTGCGTACGATGTCGGAGGCAAATGCGTCGACCCGTACATGTTCAAAGATTACGGTGGAAGCGGCTACGAGCTCATGAGTATGGGAGTCGAGATGTTGTATCGGTCGCCATCTGCGTATTCAAAGGACTTCGAAATGTTAAAATGGGTTCTATCGATGCTTGGGAGGTTTTCGGCATGACGGGCGGAATGGCGATATACGAGATAGGCGAAAACGGCTCGCGAAGGGCTGTGAGGGTCTTCATGCGCCACAAGGACGAAAAGAACCTCACTGACGACGAGGCCGAAGCCAAAGAGGCGATTCTCGAAGGATTCCTCAAGCCAGAATATGCCGGAAAGGTCGGAAATTCGATCGACCCGTTCAAGGCTGCCGAGAAGATTCTCGCCGAGCGCTATGGCTACGCGAAGATGGTCGAGGCGCACTATGAGTGGCGACCAAACATCAGGTATTGAGCCGTCTAAGGCCCGCTTCGGCGGGCCTTTTCCTTTGCTGTGACCATCCCTCGACAATTAGGCCATAAGCCCGCAGGCTTCGAGAGACAGGGACCGCAACCCTGGGCCTGCGGGAAGCCGCCCCGACGCGCCAAGGCCAGTCGGGGCGACGCGTTTCCGAGGGGGTAAGCCTTGAAGCCAGTCACCAGATGCCGCGAGTGCTCGCACGCCGCCCTGTACGGGGGCTGCGGCTTCACCGCCTCCGAGCGCCTCGTGTGCACAGACCAGGGCGGGGCCGACGTCGACCCCGACGACGGCTGCACATTCGGCAGCGCGGGGACCCCGCGGACCGCGACGGTGGAGTGCGCCGATGGCGTGACCATCGACGGGCACGCGGCAGTCTATGGCAGGTGGTAGCGATGGCCGAAAAGGACATCGACACCGACATCGACATCGGCTTCGACACCGACATCGACATCGGCTTCGACACCGACATCGACATCGGCTTCGACGATGGTGGCTTCGAGCCGCGCAGGCTCGACCTGCACGCGATACTGCTAGCGGGCGAGCGGAAGACCCGCACGTCGTTCGTCCTCGCGCGCGAGGCGGCGCAGATTTCCACACTGATGGAAGACCCTCCCCGAGACGGCGAGCGTGTCGAGATGATAAGCGGCAGGCTCGGCTTCTCGTCGATGGCGGTCATCGACTACGTCGCGAGGCGCGACCCTGTGGAGCTTCTCTCCGTCGCGACGTTCAACATCAGCAGGAAGCGCATGCGCGCGCTCGAGTCGCTGCACAGGCGCGGCCTGGTCCGCGACGCGCGCATCGTCACGAGCGACGTGAAGGCGGGGCGCGACCGCTACTGCCAGGAGGCGTGCGCCCGCATGGGCTGGCGCTTCGACGAGGTGAAGAACCATGCCAAGCTGATTCTGATGCGGACGGAGGGCGGCGCGCGCCACTGCGTGCGCACCTCCAGCAACCTCAACGAGAACCCGCGCATCGAGACGTACACGTGGGACAACGACGCAGAGATATACGACTTCTATTCGCAGCTGTTTGATGCCCTGCGCGACATGCGGGGCTGACGGGAAGGGGCGTATATGGCCAAGAAGGGGGATTCCGGCTCATCGAGCGGGCTGACGGCGTCCGACGCCTCGGACCTCGTCGAGATACGCGAGGACAACGCTCGGCAGATAGCGGACGCCATCGACCAGGCGCTCGCCAAGGCGCTTGAAGAGGTCGGCCTCGTCGCCGAGGGGTACGCGAAGAAGGCGTGCCCCGTCGACACGGGACGCCTGTGGAACAGCATCACCCACCAGGTTAGGCCGTCCGAGAAGTCGGTCTACATCGGCACGAACGTTAAGTACGCCCCCTACGTGGAGCTCGGCACCTCGCGGATGAAGCAGCAGCCATTCCTGCGACCCGCTGCTGCCGACCACGAGAACACGTACAAGAAGATATTCGAGAGCGAACTCAAGAAGTAGCCTCCCATCGGCCCCGCTTCGGCGGGGCTTTTTGATGCCCGATGCGGAATCGGGTTTCCGCGTGACGCGACCCCCATCATCGACGGTGCGGGGCGAGGCACGACCCCGCCGCCAGCGCAGCACGCAACGCGCACGGGCGACCACGCGACGAAGGAGGGGCATTGGCTCTCACACGCAAGATGCTCAGGGCAATGGGCATCGAGGACGAGAAGATCGAGCAGATCATCGAGGAGCACGCAGAGACCGTCGACGCGCTGAAAAAGCAGCGCGACGAGGCGAAGGGGCAGGCAGGCGAGGCTGACGAGCTGAGGAAGCAGCTCGAAGGCGCGCAGAAGCAGCTCGAAGGCATGCAGGACGACGGCTACAAGGCCAAGTACGAGGAGCTCAAGGGCGAGTTCGACGGGTACAAGGCCGACGTCGAGGCCGAGAAGGCGCAGGCGACCGCCCGCAGCCTGTTCAAGGCCCAGGTCGAGAAGCTCGGCATCACGGGGAGCCGCGCCGATTCCATCGTGCGCGCTACCGACCTCGGTGCATTCGAGGTCGAGGACGGGGCCTACAAGGACCCCAAGGCGGTGGAGGAGGCCATCAAGAACGATTGGGGCGACTTCATCCCGAAGGTAACCACAGAGGGCGCGCACGTCGCGCACCCGCCTGCGCAGGGCGGCGGGGACGCCGAGCCGAAGAGCCTGGCAGACGCCCTGAGGCAGCGATACAGCGAGAAAGGCTAATAGATGGCTATCACATTGGAAGAGGCCAAGGTCGGCATGGCCGACAAGGTCGACCAGCAGGTAATCGACATGTTCCAGCGCAGCTCCCTGCTCCTGGACAAGCTCACCTTCGACAACGCGATCTCCCCCGGCACGGGCGGCTCTACGCTCGCCTACGGGTACGTCCAGCTGAAGACACCGTCGACGGCTGGCGTCCGCTCCATCAACACGGAGTACACCGCGGGCGAGGCCAAGCGCGAGCCGAAGACCACCAAGGCCGTCATCATGGGCGGCTCCTTCGAGGTCGACCGCGTCATCCAGGCGACGAGCGGCGCGGTGGACGAGCTCGCCTTCCAGGCCGAGCAGAAGATCAAGGCGACGTCGAACTACTTCCACAACCTCGTCGTCAACGGCACCACGGCGGCCTCCGGCGCGGGCTACGTGCCGAACACCTTCGACGGCCTGAAGAAGCTCCTCTCGGGCACCTCCAACGAGGTCGCCTCCGAGGTCGACATCTCCACGGCGGCGAACATGACGGCGAACGCGCAGGCGTTCCTCGACGAGGTGGACGCGCTCGTGAGCCTCATCGACGGCGGCGCTGACATGCTGATGATGAACAACAAGATGCTCACCCGCTTCCGCGGCATCGCGCGCCGCGCGGGCTACTACGAGCGCACCAAGGACGACTTCGGCCGCACCGTGGAGACCTTCGCGGGCATCCCGATGGTCGACCTGGGCAAGTACTACAACGGCACCGCCACAGTCGACGTCGTGGCCGACGTCGCGGCGACCAGCTCGGCGGCGGGCACATCCGACATCTACGCGGTGAAGCTCGGCCTCGACGCCTTCCACGGCATCTCCCCCGTCGGCACGGGAGTCATCAACTCCTACCTGCCCGACCTCTCGCAGCCCGGCGCTGTGAAGAAGGGCGAGGTCGAGCTCGTCGCGGGCGTGGCGCTCAAGAACACGCTCAAAGCGGCCCACCTCAAGGGCATCAAGACCGCGCCGAAGACGGCCTAGCCATGATGCTGGAGGCGGTGCTGGGAAGGCTCCACAACTGGTTCGACCGCGATGCGAACGGCCGCTTCCTGCACGTCGAGTCGGGCGAGCTGTCCGTAGAGGGCGGCTCGCTCGTCGGCGCCGAGGGATGGCTCCAAGACGGCCAGTACTTCCGAATCCTCGGGAGCGTGTTCAACGACGGGCTGCACCAGCATCCAGCCCTCGACCTCCGCGACGAGGTGTTCGAGGGCTGCGCCTACGCCCTGGCGGTGCCCGCCGAGGTCATCGGCCTCGCGGAGCGCGTCGCCGAGTGGGAGGCCAAGAACGGCGAGGCGGCGCGCGGCCCGTACCAGTCCGAGAGCTTCGGCGGGTACAGCTATTCGCTCAAGGACGGCGGAGACGGCTCAGCGTCCGCCGGAGGCTGGGAGCGCGCCTTCGCGACGGAGCTGAGGAGATGGAGGAAGCTGTGAGCCTTTTCGAACAGATGACGACCAAGTGCGTCCTCGTCGAGCAGCGGCGCGTCTCGGACGGAGAGGGCGGATTCACCACCTCCTGGGTCGACGGCGCGGAGTTCGAGGCCGCGATCGTGCGCGACACATCGACGCTCGCCCGCATCGCCGAGAAGGACGGCGTGGCGAACGTCTACACCGTCACCACGCCCAAGGCGCGCCTGTCCTTCCACGACGTGTTCAGACGCCTCTCCGACGGCCAGTGCTTCCGCGTGACCTCAAACTCGGACGACGGGGCCACCCCGTCGATGGTCACGTTCAGCTTCGGCCAGTGCAGCGCGGAGGAATGGGAGGTCCCCGATGCAAAGCGATAAGACCAAGGCCGCGGCCTTCCAGGACTTCATGGCGTCGTTCGGCCTGCCAGCCCACGCGGCGACCGCCGTCGACGACGGCGCGAAGATGCCCTACATCACCTACACGTGGGCCGAGGGGGCGTGGGGCGAAGGCGCGGTAGCCGTCCAGGCCGACATCTGGTACCGCACGGAGTCGGAGGCGGAGCCCAACGCCAAGGTCGCCGAGCTGTCCAATCGGCTCGGGCTCGGCGGCGTGTGCCTGCCGTGCGAGGCGGGCGTCCTGTGGGTCAGGCGCGGCTCCCCCTTCGCGCAGGCCGTCGAGGACGCGGACAACTCCGTGAAGAGGCGCTACATCAACCTGGAAATAGAGTTCGAGACCCTCTGGTAAGGAGGCTTTCAAATTGAAATACACCAAGATTCCCGCAGACACATTCAAGAACCTGCAGCTGAACGCGGGCGTCCTGCTGAAGTCGTTCGACGTCGATACGCAGACCCTGGGGGCAGACTCCATCGTTGGCGCGACCTCGGGCGGCGTGAGCTTCACGGCCGTGCCGAGCTTCATCGACTTCGGAGAGGACATCGACAACTGCCCGAAGAACATGAAGGAGATGAAGAAGCTCGACAGCTGGGAGGCCAAGATGTCGGGCACCTTCGCTTCCGTGTCGAAGAGCCTCGCCAAGACCCTCGTCGGGGCCGCAGACCTGGCTGGTTCGAAGATCACACCGCGAAACGACCTGGCCGCCGCCGACTTCTCAGACCTGTGGTGGGTTGGCGACTACTCCGAGGTCAACGAGGACGGCGCCTCCACGGGCAAGGCGGGCTTCATCGCCATCCACCTGCTCAACTCACTCTCGACGGGCGGCTTCAGCATCCAGTCTTCCGACAAGGGCAAGGGCCAGTTCGAGTTCGAGTTCACGGGCCACTACTCGATGGAGGACCAGGACAAGGTCCCCTTCGAGGTCTACGTGCAAGAGGGGACGGCCGCTTAAATGAGACTCTCCAACGTCAAGGGCGAGCGCACCTTCGAGGTCGTCGCCGACATCATCGAGCCCGTCTACCGCATCGCCCAGGACGAGGCGGCGGTGGAGATGCTCTCGCCCAAGCCCTGCCCCGAGGGCGAGGACCCCAAGAAGTTCATGGCGCGCCGCCTCGTGGCGGGCGTGCCCGCGCTGCTGCGCTCACACAAGGGCGACCTCGTGGCGATCATGGCGGCTATAGAGGGCGAGGACGCCGAGGAGTACGCGGCGTCGCTCGACCTCGCGAAGCTCGTTGTGTCGCTCACGGAGCTGGTCTCCGATCCCGCTCTGATGGGTTTTTTAGCCTCAGCCGCGGTGCCTGCGGGGGAGACGCCCGCCGAGTAGCGTGGCTGGCCATCGGGGAGTACCGAGGCCCCGCCAGCGCGGCGGCGCTCATGGCCTACGTCCTCGCCAGGGCCGAGCAGCAGTCGCGCGACGAGCTCTTCCGGGCGTACGTCGCGCGCTCGCTCCAGGCGATGCCGAGTGGCGAGTACATCGAGGCGCAGTACGCGGACCTGGCGTACCCTCCGCCCGTCGACCCGCGCAGCGGCGACGAGATAGCTGAGGACGTCATCAGGAGGCTAGGATTGGAGGTGACAGGATGAACCTGCTCGACCTGGTCGTGAAGATCGGCGTGGACGACAAGGCCACGTCGAAGGTCGCGGCCATCGGCAACTCGATAAAGGGCGGCCTCGGCACGGCCGCGAAGGCAGGCGTCGCTGCGCTCGGCGCCGCGCTCGCGTCCGCGGCTACGGGGACCGTCGCCCTCGGCAAGGCGGCGCTGGAGTCGTACGCCCAGTACGAGCAGCTAGTAGGCGGCGTCGACAAGCTGTTCCAGGACGCATCGCCGAAGCTCCAGGAGTACGCCGCGAACGCCTACCAGACGGCGGGGATGAGCGCTAACCAGTACATGGAGCAGGCCACCTCGTTCTCCGCCGCGCTCATCAACTCGCTCGGCGGCGACACCCAGAAGGCGGCCGACCAGGCGGACGTCGCCATGCGCGCCATGAGCGACAACGTGAACACCTTCGGAAGCAACATGGAGGACGTCCAGAACGCCTTCCAGGGCTTCTCGAAGCAGAACTTCACCATGCTCGACAACCTGAAGCTCGGCTACGGCGGCACGAAGGAAGAGATGCAGCGCCTCATCTCGGACGCGAACGAGTACGCGGCAAGCATCGGAGAGGCGAGCGACCTGTCGATAGACAGCTTCAGCGACATCGTGACGGCCATCGACCTGATACAGCAGAAGCAGCACATCGCGGGGACTACCGCGCGCGAGGCCGCGACCACCATCGAGGGCTCGGTCAACATGGCGAAGGCGGCCTGGCAGAACTGGGTCACGGAGCTCGGCAAGGACGACGCCGACATGGGGAAGCTGACCACTCAGCTCGTCGACTCGGTGACCACGGCTGCGTCGAACATCGTCCCGCGCATCGCGGTCATCGCGGGCGCGGCTATGGTGGCCCTATCGGAGCAGTTGCCGTCCGCGGTCGAGCAGATCGGGGCCTCGCTCTCGGGGTACGCGCCGACGCTCGGCGCGTCCGTCATGTCGCTCATCGGCACAGTAGCGCAGATGGCGATGGAGTACGCGCCCACCGCGCTGCTCGCCATCGTCGGCGCGATAACGGCGTTCATGACCGAGTACGCGCCGACGCTCCAACAGGCGGCGATGACGATGTACCTCGCCATCGCGCAGGCGCTCACGGATTCGGGTCCGCAGATAATGGCCGCGCTCGTGGTGATGCTCCAGTCGCTCGTGCAGGTATGCATCGACAACATGCCCGCCATGGCGTCGGCGGCGCACGACCTGATCTGGATGCTGCTCCAGGCGATAGTCGATTACGGCCCCGCCATCCTGCAGCAGCTCCTCCTCCTGCTGGCCTCGCTCATCGTCGCCATCGGCATGGCGGTCGGGCAGTTCTTCGACCAGGGCGTGGCCGTCATCCAGGGCCTGTGGGACGGGGCCGTGCAGGCGTTCCAGTCGGTCGCGGCGTGGTTCGGCTCCATCGGCGACATGATACTGGGCGCTATAGGCGACCTCGGGAGACTGCTCTGTGACGCCGGCAAGAGCGTCATCGACGGCTTCCTCGGGGGCCTCAAGGGCGCGTGGGAAGGCGTGACGGGATGGTTCGGCGAGATAACGGCGAGCATACCGCAGATCAAGGGCCCGCCTGTCAAGGACGCGGGCCTGCTCGTCGAGAACGGCGAGCTGGTCATGAAGGGCTTCGCTCGCGGCCTCTGGCGCGGCTGGGCGTCCGCCGAGGGCGCTCTCGGCTCGGTCGCGGGGCGCGTGCAGGGCGCGTTCTCGCCGCGCCTCGGGACGGTCAAGGCGGCGTCGGCGGAATCCGGAAGCTCAAGCGACCAGGTCATCGCGTGGCTGGCGGCGAACCTCCCCGAGATCATCAGCAAGTTCACGCCCGTGATGGGCGAATCGGAGTTCGGGCGCAAGGCCAGGAAGGCGGTCGCGTATGCTTGATATTCGCTACGAATCGAGCGCGGGGGTATCGGTCGCTCTCAATTCTGGCGTGTACGTCGGCAGGCCGAACGACCTGTTCAGCCGCGAATGGGACTACACGCTCGGGTATCGCGCGCTGGCCACGGCCTCGCGCGGCGCCCGCAAGGCCTCGTTCAAGGCTTTCTTCGCGGACATGGCGCAGGCGGACGCGTTCCGACGCTGCGCCGATTCCGACATGCAGAAGGGAGCGCCGGGAACCATGCGCGTCGAGGGCTGGTTCCAGCGCTGCTTCGTGGTGGCCTCGGAGGTGGACGGCATCGGCGGCGGTTTCTTCGCGGCCAAGCTCTCCCTGGTCTTGCTCGACGGCGTATGGCGCAGGGGGACTACGACGGCGTTCGCGCCCGTGCAGGGTTCGGCGGACTACGAGTTCCTCGACCTCCCCTACGACCTGCCGTACGACCTAGGCGCGACCACGCCTCAGCAATACGCCGTCAACCCAGGCTACGCGGGCAGCCCCGCGAAGCTCGTCGTGTACGGCCCAGCGGTCAACCCCTCCGTGCGCCTGGCGGGCAACCTGTACCAGGTGGACGTGACGGTGCCCGAGGGCGGCTACATGGACATAGACCCGCTGCGCCGAACCGTCACCGTGGTGGCCGCCGACGGCTCCACGATGGACGCATTCAGCAAGGCGCACAGGGGAAGCGGCGCAGGCTCGGGCGAGTACATCTTCGAGCGCGTGCCAGCCGGCACGTCGGAAATCTCGTGGGACAACAGCTTCGGCTTCGACCTCACCCTGTACGAGGAGGAGGGCGAGCCAGCATGGTCTTAGTGGTGCATGATTCAGCCGTGGGCGACATCCGCGAAATCGAGGAATTCGAGCTTGACCTCGCCTTCGGCAGCGACGAGAACGCGCTGAAACTGGAGGCCCGCGCGGGCGAGTCCCCCGAAGAGGGGCAATTCGTCTTCATCGACGGCACGGAATACGGCGGGGTCATCGACCAGGCGAGATACGAGGCTGGCAGGGAAGCGACCGGCTCGATTCTGTGCAAGGGCCGCACCTGGCACGGCATCCTGGCGGGCAAGCGCCTGCTCCCCGATTCGGGCAGCGGCTACCTCTCCGTGAGCGGCAAGGCGGGCGAGGTTCTCGCGTCGCTCGTCGGGCGCATGGGTCTTTCCGGGCTGTTCTCCGCCGCACCCGACGATACGGCGGTCAGCTACACCTTCGAGCGCTTCTGCGACGGCTACAGCGGCCTCAAGGCCATGGCGGAGGCCAACGGCCGCAAGGTGGCCATGCGCCTCCGTGGCGGCAAGGTGGAGCTGTCGCTGCCGCCTGCGGTGGACTACGCGAACAAGGTCGATTCCGATTTGCTCGACTTCAAGCTCACCAGCGTGCACCGCTGCGTGAACCACCTGGTGTGCGCGGGAACGGGCGAGCTGGAGGAGCGCGCGGTAGTCCACTTCTACGCCGACGCCGCGGGCAACGTGTCGCACACGCAGAGCCTTTTCGGCGTGGACGAGATAGCGGCCCTCTACGACTACAGCAACGCCGACGAGGAGAAGCTTGAGGAGGAGGGCCGCAAGAAGCTCCAGGAGTACCAGACGCAGGGCAGCGTCGAGGTGGAAGCGCACGACGACATAGACGTGGACGTGGGCGACGTCATCTCGGCGCGCGACAACGCG
>ERZ1034669.183-NODE-183-length-27434-cov-584.425655_pt1 | contig 27434 bp, 33 predicted proteins | sample MGYA00520705_ERZ1034669 | MGnify/ENA primary metagenome ERZ1034669 (study PRJEB33766, sample SAMN09781766) | gut metagenome | biome: gut microbiome | host: Homo sapiens | place: Madagascar | study: EMG produced TPA metagenomics assembly of the PRJNA485056 data... | reverse complement strand
CCATTTATGTGCCACCGGGAAAAAGGCTGGCCGTTCACATCACCCGCCAGCTGGCAATTGATTACGAAGACCAGGGCCGTAAGGTGCGTTATGAGTTCACCCTGCCGGGAGAGGCGGACGCACAGGGTGGTCTGGACTGAAGGAGGAAATGATGAAATTACTTTTGCCGTTACTGGTGCTGACGGGCACGGTTCTGGCCGGCGGCTGTTCCACGTCGAAAGAGGAACTGCTGCCCGCCGGGGAGCAGACGATGCTGGAAATCTGGCAGGGGCAGGCGGGCGGCGGAAGCGCCCGTTCTGCTGCGACAGCCCGTGACACACTGCGGCGTCCGCTGACAGAAACGGAACAGCAGGACGCTGCGCAGACGGACCGCAGTTACAGCCGGACACAGGAGAGTGAAATCAGCCAGCAGTTTCCACGCCTGCCCAACCCGGACATGGTGATGTATGTCTTTCCGCACCTTGCAGAGGGGAACTCACCGGTACCGGGCTACAGCACGGTGTTTTCATTTTACAGCCAGACGCAGTATGCGATGCCCGGTGAACGCACGGCAGCGTTCTGACGGGGCGGATGAGCTGAGTGATGGTGCCGGCATGATGCCGGCGGTTTATCAACGCATTTTCGGGAGGAACGCTGAAAGGCTGTTGTATCAGGCAGACGGGATGCGTTCATGTCAGTCAGATGGTTTTTCCTTTGTTTAAAAAGAAAGTAAAGACGGAGGTGCCTGCACAGGCAGTGGCATCAGCAGCGTGTGCGCATGAAACCGGTGCCGGTGACGCCGGTATTCCCCGTAACCTGACCCGCCCCGGGCGAATGACCCGCCAGGAGGAGGCGAAAATTTACCATGCGGGCCCGTCCATTATTGATTTTCTGCCCTGGGTGGAATACCTGGATGAAGTGCAGTGCCTGCTGCTGGATGACGGGGTGTCGGTCGGGGCTGTGTATGAGGTGACACCGGCAGCCACGGAAGGGCGCACGGCAGAGCGTCTTGAGCAAATCCGCGACACGGTGGAGGATGCCCTGCAGGACAGCTTTGATGAATACGACACTCACCCCTGGGTGGTGCAGTTCTTCTGTCAGGATGAAAATGATGTGGATGCATATCTTGACCATCTGAGGGGGTATGTGAAGCCCCATGCGCAGCGCACCGCTTTTACAGAGGCCTGGCTGGGCGAGATGGAACGGCATCTGCGGGGAATTGCCCGTCCGGAAGGGCTTTTCACGGACACACTGGTGACCGGGCAGCCCTGGCGTGGTCAGCAGCGACGGACCCGGATGGTGGTGTACCGCCGTATCGGGAAAAACAGCCATGACCCGATGCCGCCGGTGGCGATGCTGAACCAGGTGTGTGAACGCGTGGTGGGGGCGCTGGGCGGGGCGGGGGTGCGCTGTATCCGTATGAACGGTCTGCAGGTGCATGGCTGGCTGCTCAGGCTGTTCAATCCCCGACCAGAGTGGGTGGACAGGGACACACTGTACTGTCTGGCCACTCGCGCGGCACCGCAGGAGGCCCCGGAGGGCATGATGCCGGTGATGACCGACTTTGCGGAAAGTCTCTGGTTCACGCCGCCGGTGTCGGATCCGGAAAACGGCGTGTGGTGGCTGGACGGGCTTCCGCATGCCGCCGTGGTGGTGGAGAAACTGCGTACACCTCCGGAGGCAGGGACGCTGACCGGTGAGAAGGCCCGGGGCGAAAAGACGGTGAATGCCCTGATGGATACGTTCCCTGAAGGCACCCTGTTGTGCATGACCATTGTGGTACAGCCGCAGGACACACTCGAGGAGCGTTTCACCCGTCTGTCAAAAAATGCGGTCGGGGAGAACACAGAGTCCATCCGTGCCCGTCAGGATGTGGCCACCGTGAAGGAATATCTGGGGAACCGCCACAAGCTTTACCGGGCGGGGATCAGTTTTCTGTTACGGGCAGAGGATATGGACAGCCTGAAGCGTAAGCGGGTGGCCCTGACCACAGCACTACTGGGCGCCGGTCTGCAGCCGGTACGTCCGGAGTTTGATGTGGGGCCACTGAACAGCTGGCTGCGTGCGCTGCCCATGTGTTTTGATCCGGATACGGACAGGAAGCAGTGGTACACGCGTCTGATGTGGGTGCAGCATCTGGCTGGGCTCCTGCCGGTGACCGGGCGGGAGACGGGCACCGGTCATCCCGGATTCAGTTTCTTTAACCGGGGTGGGGATGTGCTGACCTTTGATCCGCTGAATAAACTGGACCGCACCCAGAATGCGCACCTGCTGCTGTTTGGTCCGACCGGCGCCGGGAAATCCGCCACGCTGTGCTCCTCGCTGTCGCAGATCATGGCCGTACATCGCCCCCGTCTTTTTATTGCTGAGGCTGGTAACTCGTTCGGGCTGCTGGCCGATTATTTTGAGAGCCTCGGGCTGAGCGTCAACAAAATCAGCGTGAAACCGGGCACCGGTGTCAGCCTGCCACCGTTTGCGGATGCACATCACCTGGTGGCACAGGGACAGACCCTGCAGGATGTGGATGAACAGACACTGCCGGATATTGATGATGACACGCAGGACGAGAGCGAGGAGCAGCGCGATATCCTGGGAGAAATGGAGATCTCTGCCCGCATGATGATCACCGGGGGGGATCCGAAGGAAGAGGCGGCACTCAAACGGGCGGACAGGGCGATGATCCGTGAAGCCCTGCTGATGGCCACGCACACCACATACCGGGAGGAACGCCAGATGCTGCCGGCGGATTTGCAGTCGGCACTGTGGGAAATCTCCCGGGACAGTCAGCGAAATGAACTCCGGCGGACGAAAGCGGCAGAGATGGCGGAAGCGCTGGGGATGTTCACTCAGCCGGGCAGTTTTGAGACGGAGCTGTTTAACCGGGAGGGGGCGCTGTGGCCGGAGGCGGATGTGACGCTGATTGACCTGGGGCATCTGGCCCGTGAGGGGTATGAAGCCCAGATGGCGCTGACCATGGTGTCGATGACCAACATGATTAACAACATCGCGGAGCGTGACCAGTATCTGGGGCGGGATATTCTGTTTGCGGTGGATGAGGCACACATTGTGACGGTGAATCCGTTGCTGTCCCCGTACATGACCAAGGTGGTGAAAATGTGGCGCAAGCTGGGCGCCTGGTTGTGGCTGGCCACGCAGAACCTGAAGGACTATCCGGATGTCGCCGAGAAGATGCTGAATATGGCCGAGTGGTGGGTGTGCCTGACCATGCCGCCGGAGGAAGTGAATAACATTGCCCGCTTTAAGGCCCTGACAGAGGAGCAGAAAGCGGTGCTGCTGTCAGCCGGCAAACTGTCGGGGTGTTACACGGAAGGGGTGGTACTGGCGAAGAAGGTGGAGGCACTGTTCCGGGTGGTGCCCCCGAGTATTTACCTCGCGCTGGGGATGACGGAGAAGGAGGAGAAGGCGGAGCGCCGGGCGTTAATGAAAGCGCATCAGTGCAGCGAACTGGAAGCCGCATTTCATGTGGCCCGGAAGCTGGACAGGCTGCGTGGGCTGACTGACGGGGAGTAAGACGATGCTGTGTCTGAAATATCCGGAGCCGGAAGAGGTTTCACAGGGGCATCCTGCAGGAAGTGTGTTTGTGCTGCCGCCACAGGGGCAGCCCGGTGCCAGTCGTGCCACCCGGGATAATCTTGAGCGTCTGCGCGGGCATCTGCAGAAGCAACTGGGGCAGGTGACGCGTATCTGTTGCCAGCCTCAGCGTGTGGGGGTGAACAGCAGCGTGGCGGTGGCACTGGAAGGGCGGTCGGGTCAGCAGGTGCATCTTCTGCTGACGGTAAGTGGTCATGAGGGCTGGCCGTCGGAGGAGGAGTATGCACATCCCCGCTGGTATATCCCGGTGACCGATGCTGCTGATTTGTGTTATCTGCTGCTGTGGCTGGCAGAGTTAAAGTGAGGGGATATGTGCACTGACTTTAATGCTGCTCCGGGGGCTCACTGACCGGGGTGACAGTGATATATGGTGTATTTCAGATTCAGTAAAGAGGTGTGAAGTATGAACTCTGGTTATGATTTACCGGGGGGGTTGGGGCCGGTAAGGGAACGGATAATTGATGACCCATGGTTTTTTCTGTCTGTCGCACTGATTCTGTTGGTCGTGGTATATGTCGTGTCGTTGGGGCTTAAAGAAGTTATTTTCAGTATCAGAAAGGGGAAAGGGAAGAAAAAAACACTCAGGGAGGCGTCGTGTTCGCGGAGCACGACTGATGAAAAAGTCTGAAAAATAAATCAGAGTATTACAGATGATGGATGACTTTCGTTATTATGAACGGGTAGACACTTATTGTTATGCAATCTACTCTTATTACCAGCATTATTTCCATCGTTTTCCGCACTCCGGTGCGGTTTTTTATTTCTGACGCTGGCAGAGAAAGGAAAAATCTCAAAATATCATTCAGGGGTTGAAACCAGCTGAGGTCAACGGGCAAAATTTACGGGATTTTGTTGTTTCATTGTTTATCATTACTCACAGGACGATTTGCCCGCAGGAGAGGCGGGCTTTTTTTTAGCATATCTTCGCATGAGCCATTGCCATACTGCTGACTTTTTTTCGCGCTTACGTCACCGGTGATGGCTCAGTCGAAGATATACTGATTGCAGAGATGAGGTATGGCGGCTCGTTATAAAATCACGGCAACGATAATGAAGCCCGGCAATCCGCCGGTATTCTGGACCCGTTACTCCGGAAATAAAATGACCCGGACAGAGTGTGAGAATATGTTTTCCATTCCAAAAGAGCCCGGCCGCTCTTTTGGCGATAAGGTCAAAGTGCAGGATTTTCGGTGTGTGGCGGTTGAGAACGAAAAAGTCTGAAAATATCACGCTGTAATAAAAATGAATGTTATATGGTGATAACATTTCGCCCGGCCAGTTAACTGGCTCGTTATGATATGAAACATGAATGATAATCTCCTTGTATTGAGACGTAATTTTTCCGGGCCTGGTTGCCCGGTTTTTTTTAGTTTATTTTGTGTACTGTTTGCTTTCAGTAATGGTGACAGTCGCCTCTCCTGGCAGGCTGGCAGCGAAGAATAAGGATAAAGCCAGAAGCGTTCTGCTTGTTAATTTTGCAGGTATCAGAACCATGTTTACAGATTATACAAACAGGTATTATGAACAATAGCGGCGGGTCTGGCCAGTGGTCTGCATGCAGATAAACCGTACCCTGCCGTCTCTTTATTTACCACCTGCTGATGCAGGTGGCAGGAAGATATAATACATCAAAGTGACAATTCAGGCGGATTATTTGTCTGATACTGAAAATCCACTGACGATGCGGGCAATAAAAACCAGCGAGTAAATATAGCCTGTGAGAATAACCAGAATAGTGGCATTACGGGCCGGCCAGCTGACGGCCACAATATCGCCATAACCCACAGTCAGAATACTGATGAAAGAATAATAGAAGAGTTCATTCATCATCTGCAGCTCATCATGCGACAGCCCCCGGAACGCGCCAGGCATATGGCTTTCTATTGCTGAAAACATGAAAAAACCCATATAGCCTATAAGTAAAAAGCCACTCAGTGCAGCACAGACAGACTCTGTGTTTATCCGGGCAGAGAAAATCACTTGTCGGAATACAATCACGGACAGGATGAGGAAAAAGACCAGATAGCTCGCGTAGTACAGCAGTGCCATGACGCTGGCTGTGTGCAGCCAGTGCGTGATGGCAAAAATGACCAGTAACACAATAAATGAAACAGCCTGATGACGGCGTTGCAGCAGATTGACGCCAGCTGCAATCTGTAACAGCGCATTCAGGTTATACCCGGTTGTGTTCAGCGGAAACAGATTAAGAAAGAAGGTACTCAGCAGTGTACTAAGAAGAAAAGCGAATTTGTGTTGTTTCATAATCATTAACATAAAGGAAATATCCCCGACTATTCAGATGGCACAGAGCATAATAAAAATACATTTGGTCAGGAAGCCTGAGAAATTTTCAGTTTCCGGTTTTGAATTAATTGATGACCCTGCTTCCGGTTCTGAGCACGCTGTCAGACATGTCTTGTCCGACGGAGTTATTTCATGTACCGGAAGCTGTTGTATTCCTTTCTTGCCCTGCCGGTGATATCAGTTGCCGGCACTACCGTTTATACCGACTCGGCACATCTGCCGGTTAATCCGCCCCCTGATGTACAGGTTGTGTTGCTCGACGGGCCACAGCAACTGCAGGATGCTTTTTTCGGCCCGTTGCCGGCTGACCCTGAAGCCGCTGAGGTGCTTGTTCGTGAGCACATGCAGTCCCCTGAATGGCAGTCTGTACAGGCTGACCTTGCAGAACGTTACCGCCAGGTGACCCACGCCTGGTCGCTGGGGCTTAAAAAATATCCGGCGGTGGTGTTCGATGACCGGGAAGTGGTGTACGGCACCACCGATGTGGCACAGGCTGAACGGCTCCGGAGTCAGGGAGGTCAGCCATGACAGAGAGACGTGTACGACGTTATGCCGGCGCGCTTCTGCTGTGTACGGCGACTGTTTCTGTGGCCGGTGCTTCCCTGAATACGGCACAGATAGCGGCCGGTGCTATTTCTCAGAGCTGTATCAGCTGGCGGGTCAGCGGTATCTGTTACTGGCTGCACTGCTCCTGGTCGGGGTGTCGGGTCAGAACGTCCGTGAAGGTCTCACATTTTATCCCTGAAGCAGTGGTGTCCACCTATACCGCACCGGGCGGTAATCCCTGGCGGGAAATGGCTCTGGTCAGTCAGGCATCCGGCGGTGTGGAGAACACCATCAGCAGCGGGATTGCCGGGCTGTCTGCCGGCGGGGGAAACCCGGCTGATATGAAATCGCCGGGACAGCGTAAATCCGCCATCCGTTTCAAATACGCGGATGCGCTGGGACATCCGGCCACGTTGCTTATCGGGGGCAGCATTCCCGGGTATTCGTGTGAGTCTGCTGCCACACCACTGAGGCCTTATTTTCTCAGCACGCTGGACAGTCTTGCCTGGCGCACCGGCATGCCTGAATCCCTGTATCCCGAAGCCATGATACCCGGCAGACGTGAGCTGGGGAATCAGCGCAATGCGGACATGTGGGGAAATATCTACCCCCGTTCCGGTTTTGTCAGCCAGACCGATGATGACAAAGCGGCAGCCCTGGTTGCCCAGCGGGTGGCGGATATCATCACCCGCACCGGTGAGCCCCACGTCTATCAGCCTCTGCAGGGCCGAAAAAAAGATGGCTACTGGCCACCGGATGCGGTGGAAGAAAACACCGGCACCCGTAATCACAAGTGGCAGCGCCTGACCCCTTCCGTTTCTTCATCCTGCGCCGTGTTCCCGGATGGCAGCCATGCCGCGCCGGAGGACGGTAATGCCGCTTTTGCCCTGTGGCGTCCCTACAGTTGCTGCAAAAAGCGGGGCCAGAAATTCCTGGGCAGTACGAATTTTTAGAGGAAAGCAAATCATGAAGCATAAACCACAATTGACAAACATCGTGGCACTGGCCGTCATGCTGGCCTGCAGCACAATGGCCGGCGCGGCGGAGAATGAACGCAGTACGTTCGGTCTCTCCCTGCCACAGGTGAATGACAGTGCCATCGGGTACGGGAAATCCATTGATGGTGCCATTTCGGACAAACTGTTTTACACCCTGGGGGGCGGTTCAGTGATATCACAGCCAGCGACCCGGAGCAACATGAAGAAGCTCGGGGTGGATATTGGCTGGAGCAGCAATCTGATGTGCGGCAACTTTGACCTGAAAACCACGGTGAGCAATCAGCTGAACGGGGTGACGGACGGTTTTAAAAACCTGATGGGGGATGTGATACAGGGGGCGACGGGGGCGGTGGCCAGTCTGCCGGCGATGGTCATCCAGCGGGCGAATCCGGGACTGTATGACACGCTGACTAACGGGGTGCTTCAGGCGAATGTGGCGTTCGACAAGGCACAACTGAACTGTCAGAACATGGCGAAGCGCATGATGGAGTTCTCGGACAGCAGCAAGTGGACACAGGCTGCGATGCTGGATGAGTACAAGAAAATCGTGAATTCAGGGGATGGTGATGCCATCCGGGGAGATGATGCCGGTCGTAAGGCTACCGGGAAAGAAGGCCGGAAATGGATTGGTGGCCAGGATCGTGGCGGGGCAGGGCAGCCGGCCATTCGTCCCACACATGATCTGGCAGCAGCGGGGTTTAACATGATGAATAACCTGCCGGTCACCAGTACATCCACGATCAGTGCAGCCAGTTGTACCGGAAGTGTCTGCAGTAAGTTCAGCAATGCTGAAGAGGCGGCAAAGGCGGTGGTGAAAGTGCTGGGCGATCGTTCCATGCGGACCTGCGGCAATGCAGCGGAATGTACCAGCGGGGATGAAGACCAACAGCCGGGAATGGCGGTTGCCGGAACCGGGTTCACGCCTATGCTGGAAGAAGCGGTAAAAGTGAATACGGAGCAACTGGTGAAGCTGGTGAATGGTACGGAAAAGCCGACAGCAGCAAATCTGGCCAGACTCCGGTCCGGCAGTCTGACGGTAACGGCCGGAGTGATTAAAGCGCTGCAACAGGATCCGGATAATGCTGCACTGACCGGACGTCTGGCCGGCGAACTGGCCATGGCGGATACGGTGGAGACGGCGCTATTGATGCGCAGAATGATTATGACGGGGATGTCTGAGCCGTATGCTGCAGCGCAGGATGCTGCGATTGAAGAAGGAAGCCGCCGTATTGAGGCGCTGGACCGGGAGATTGCCGCACTGAAAAACGAGATGGAGCTGAAGCGTGAACTGGCCCGCAACAGCGTGCTGACCATTATTGAACGGGAGAATGAACGGGTTGGGAACAATCCGATGATTCAGCAGACGGATAATGCTGACAGCCGGATGCATACGCTGGAGGTCCCTGATGAGGAATAAGGTGATGAAGGTGAATACGGGAGCAGGAATGCGCGGTCGGCTCAAAAGGAAGGGGAAGATGCTTATTCTGTATCTGCTGCTACTGGCAGGTATCACCGTGTTTTCTTTGTGGCTGGCGAATACAGGTATTCGCCATGCAGAGGGTTTTGCTGCCCTGCGTGAATGGATGTATGAGACGCGTTATGGCTGGCTGATCTGGCGTCTGTGTGTCTACTGTGCACTCGGATGGTGGGGATGGAAAATCTGGCATGCACCGGGCTTCAGACCGGAATACCGGGCACCTTTTCTTCGTATGGCCACAGTCAGTGTTTTGTTTGTTCTGCTGTGTGAATACTCTGTTTTTGCCGGACCGGGGCGTTGATGCGTTATGACCACAAATAATTATCTGGAATATTTTCTGACCCTGCTGGGCTGGGTGGTGAATAATGGCCTGTGGGATGTGTTAATCAGTACCGGATTGTTTGCGCTGCCGCTGGTATTTAAGGTGATTGGGATCTGGCTGAAAGTCCGGGAAGAGGGGGAAGACGAAGGTAACAAGGGATTACTTTCGCTGCCCCGTATTGAGAATGTACTCTACGGTGCTTTCTTTGTGATGATTGTCTGTTGTGTGCCTCTGGTTCAGGTCAGTCTTGACAGCATGAAGTTTGATAAAACGCGGGCAAAAACATGCGGAACCTGGACCCCGAAAGATCCCGGAGATACCGGTTACAGTGGTGTTATTTCCAGTCTTGGTGATCGGACTGCAGCCGCACCACTCTGGTGGGTGATGGTACATAAATTATCCAAGGGTGTGACACAGGCTGCGGTTGCGTCGATCCCCTGTCGGCCTGATTTGCGTCAGTTACGTTTTGAAGTTCAGCGGACGTTTATTGAAAACCGTGCGCTGGCAGATGAATTGCAGGATTTTACCAACGACTGCTATTCGCTGGCCCTGTATATGTGGAAACAAAGGGATCAGGGGCAGACGAAGGATAAAAAACTCCTTTCAGATATTGCGTGGATAGGGAGTACCACGTTTATGAAGGGCGATTACATGACGCTGCAGTCAAAACTCCCCCGTGCAGCTTTTCCCTGGAATGAATCGCGGGACAGCGGGCGCCCGAATACGGGACGTGGAGGGTATCCGACATGTAATGAGTGGTGGCTGGCAGCAGATAACGGCCTGAGGGCGCGGGTGATTGCGGAGGTCAGCGACAGTTACTGGTTGCGGTTGTCAGCAGCAATGAAAATGATTGGCAGCAGCCAGGTCGATTATAAGGAAGAAGTTGTCCGACGGCTGGTGAGTCCGAAGAGTCTGACAGTCTCTCAGGACGGTGAGGTTTACCGTGGATATGGTGGTAATGCGGATATGACGACCATGAACGCAGTGGCCAGGATTGCGGGAACGGCTGGCAGTGCTGTTGCTGCACTAGGGGCGTTTCCGGCGCTTGATGCGATGCGACAGGCGCTGCCAATGGTGCAGGCCATTCTGCTGATGGCAATTTATATCATGTTGCCGCTGATTCTGGCGTTTGCAGCATATGAGTTGTCAACCCTGATCACGCTGACGTTTGTGGTATTTGCGCTGAATTTTCTGACGTTCTGGTGGGAGCTTGCACGATGGCTTGACAGCTGGATGCTGACGGCACTGTACAGTTCGGACACGCATACCCGGTTCAATATGATGGGATTCCAGAACACGTCGGACGATCTGATAATGAATCTGGTAATGGGGACGATGTTTATGGTGTTGCCGGCAGTCTGGCTTGGGGCGTTGTCATGGGCGGGAGTACATATCGGAGTCGCGATTAGTACAGCAGCTAAAGATGGAACTAGTGGTACATATCAGGCAGCGCAGAAAGCAGGTAATTTAGCAGGGGCAGGTGGTAATAGTTTCTCTAAGGGACTGGATAAGGGAATGAATAAATAATCTTTTGGCACTGCCAACGTTGGCAGTGCTAGTTATTTTGATTTTCCCATTGCTCATATTCCCAATATGAATGGGAATCTAGAAAGGAAGGTAATTCTTCTTGTGGATTTTCTTCTACTAGATAATTCGTTGAGTTTTTGGGGACATCAGGAACCGGATCTGGCAGGAGTGCACAAAGGATCTTTTTCAGCAACATATTCATAATATTAACTTCCCTCCCAATTCATCCATCATACTAATAACCCAATGCTATCATACCACCTGTATAATAAATGCGCAAGTGTAAAATTTTACCTTAATCAATTGGTTGTCATGAAAAAACTCCTAATTTTTAGTTCTGTGATATGAATTTGATGTTCAAATTATGCCCTGTTTTTGTATAAATACAGGGGAAAAACCATACAGAATCTACTGATAAATGACTCAAAAAGAGGTGTTAATGTTGGGTAAAAAGTTGTTGCTTGTTTGTGTGTCATGTCTGGTGCTGAGCGCCTGTTCTGTTGATGAAATTGCTGCGGTTAACAAGCAAATCAGTGATGGTGCCTTTGCTTTGACTGGTGCATTACGCGGTAATAATTCGTCAACTGCTGATAATGGTATGCCGTTACTGTCACAGAAAGCGCCGACCAAAAGGGAAAAACGGGAAAATGTAACGGAAATCCCCGTTGATGTTGATACGGCTGCAGGAAGATTAAAGCGGTACTATAAATTTTATTCGAATGAGGAAGTTGACGCTATTCGTAATAATGGAACTACTGATGGGAAATGGCAGGCTTCGGCAATAAAAGATAATGGACATATATGGGACGCGATGCCTGGTAGCTATTACAAAATGGGGAGTGACTGGGATGGCGGTCAGTTTGATGATCATCTTACCATTGAAGTTGAAAAAAATGGTAAAGGGAGTCGTCTTTATATAACGTACGCATCACCGGCTCCAGGACATCTGAAAGAATCAACGCTTGCACCGTTATTTAAACGCGTGAAGGATGTGGCAGAAGGAAGAGTCAGATAAATTATGGACAGAAGTAATGATTTGATGATGGGAGTATGGTTATGAGAAATAAAATTCTTTTCGCTTTATTAATTATTGTGGTGGCTGCTTTGTCATTCGATTTCGGTCGAAGCTGGGAGTTATCAAAAACAGCAGAGTACTGTTCTTCAACTGGCAAAAAATTATCTGATGCTGGTCCTGCATATTGTGTCAGCAAGTGAATTTTATGATGAGAATGGAGGTGGTCCTCCATTCTCTGATATATAGACTAAAAGTCTTTTGTTCGATATAAATCCTGACGGCACTGAAAACAATAATGAACTCGCCTTCCTTGCTTATTGTTCCACAGATAACTTTTTATCTGGTTAGAGCCACAGTAATAACACTTTATTCCATTTTTTGTCTTCGTATCTGGGTGAATGCGCCAGTATTCCTCCAGTGTAGGATAATTTTCAATCCATGGCTTGTCATCAATTCGTATAAATACATACCACAAAAACCATAAGAAAGGCAGAGATAAAATATATGAATAATGTATATTGAATAGAATAATCATAGTAATAAGCGCTATTATTCCCCATCCCCATAGCGGAAGTTTTTTTAATTTTTTCCCAAAACGGTACGCCTTTTCTTCCATTAGATGTACTTTGTCATTCTTCTCCATGAGCAATGCCTTTTTAATTATAGAACATAATTCAAATTATAGAGTTTGTGTGTGTAATGGGAAGTCTTGACATATAAACATCTGCCTTGCTAATCTTTCCCCGCTGTAATTGTCGCTATGCGACCACCAATGTTCCGTATAGCCTGTGAGGAACGCCTTCGGGTGGCTAGCTAAACACCTCCTGAACCTGAAAGGACGGTGCATTCCACGTGAATGAGGTAAATCTGCGCGCTCTTGAGAGCAGAATGTCGTCACAAAAAGCGCGTTATGACGCGACGATGAGGGCTTTTTTTACTTCCATCCAGTACCGCTATGATCGGTCTGTAGTCATCCGTAAACCACGGACTGACGTCTTTAATCTGTTCGGGCATTCGCCCCGGGCTTCTTACGACTGTACGCACTGCATAAGGCCATCTGAAATCTGGCCGCTTGCGTGCGTACGTGGAGTTTGAAGCTGCGCGGCGTCACTTTTGTCGGCGTGTAACGATGACAAAGTGACGCATGCGCGTCTGCTTTACGAACCCGCACAAACCGTCGCGTCACGGGATGTTTTTTAACATTTGAAGAAGTGACCAGACGTGAGAGTGTTTTTTCAACCTTCTCTGCAAACGTACAGACGATACCGTGAATAACGTTCATCGACCGTTCTTCTTGCAGAATTTTATTGTTTTTTTAAGGAGTTTTATGTAGTGAGATGCCGAACCGGCGATACCACTTATTAGGGGTGGTATCGGGGGCGACCTGGAAACAGGTACAGCGAATGCTGCAGTCGGTGTGCAACACCGGTTTGTTACCCCTCAATACCTAAACAGTCTGCGCTACCCTGGCGCTCAGGCACTCATTACCCGAAGGATCGCAACGCTTAACCGTGTCGCCAGGGAGAATGCAGATGAATTTTGCTGTTGTGTTCACGGCACAACAGCAAAATTCATCTGCTGTACGTACAGCTGTTTAAGACAAAGAGGAGGTATCTGTGTCCAGACGTGAAAAATTACTGAAACAGGATTTGGTTGCTCATATCCGGAAAGACCGGGGGAGTTTCAAGAAGCTGAGTGACTATTCCCGGATCATGCACCGGTTTGCGGAAAGACTGGCTAAACTGAATATACAAATCAGTTCTGCTGCGCAGGTAAAAGTGCGGCATATTGAATTATATATGAACAGCAGGAGTGATGTTTCAAAGCGAACCAGAGAAAATGAAATGTCTGCAATACGGGTTATGTTACGTCAGGCCGGTAAACATAAAATGGCAGATCCTGAACATCCCCGTCTCAGCAATAAGGCGTTAGGTATTTCAGGAGGAAGCCGTAAAGGGACAAAGAAATTAATTACGGATGAGCGTTTCCGGGAAATTCTTCAGCGCGTGGAAGCAAAAGATAAAGGTGTGGCAGCTGTTGTTAAACTGTCACGTTATCTCGGTCTGAGAAATGAAGAAGCTGTCCAGTCGGCCAAATCGTTACGGACGTGGAAAAAAGCATTGCAGCGGGGAGATGAAAAAATAAGAGTGATTTTTGGTACGAAAGGAGGACGGGAAAGAATGACAACGGTTGTTGACCGGGATAAAGTTCTTGATGCTGTTAATTATGCACTCAAATATGCCAGTGAACATAATGAACGTCTGATAGACAGAGATAATCTTAAGTCGGCAATGGATTATTATCTTAATACGTTACGACGTTATGGAGAACTGAAAGGCGGAGATGAGACCGCACACAGTTTTCGGTACAGTTACGCCGCAAGTGCCATGAAATATCATATTATGAATGGTTACAGTTATAAGGAGGCACTTGCACTGACATCAATTGATCTTGGTCATGGCGATGGCAGAGGACGATATATTGAACAGGTTTATTGTCAGTTATTAGGCTATGAGTAATAACTTATATCGATTTTGTGCGGGTAAATATCATGGATTGTACTATTTTAATGAAAATAATCTCTGTAAAGGAGATTACAAAAGATTCGCCTTTGTGGTCGCACTACCTGGCGCGATATATTGATTCCGGATATCAGGCTGAGTTTGAATGTGAAGGAGCAGCAGATAAATGGGGCATCTATGATGAATGGGACATCTGTGAGTCGATTGCGGATTATTTTGACGTGGTGGGAGACTTTGACTGTGATGTCAGACGGGCGGGAAGAAAAATACTGATGAAAGGTACCTGTGTTTTCCCTCTGGGAGAACCAGTTAAGGGAACACATAATATTCCTTTTTGGATCGATGTTGAATAGCTTGACATCCATCTTTTGTGCCTTAAAAATATACAGGCTAACTTTGTTACCTTCGGGTGACCACCAATGTTCCGGCAGTCTGTGAGGAACGCCTTCGGGTGGCTGCATTCAACACCTCCTGAGCCTGAAAGGACGGTGCATTCCACGTGAATGGGGCAAATCTGCGCGCTCTTGAGAGCAGAATGTCGTCACAAAAAGCGCATTATGACGCGACGATGAGGGCTTTTTATACTTAATCTGTGCGGGGGTGTTCCGCATGGCAGTTATGCACCCTGTCTGATGGCAGTGGCGCATGGCATTTTATCTTCGACTGTGCTGGCGATAAAAGCATCGTGCAGCCCTGCTGTTTTGTCGTTTATTACCCTGTCGGGAACATGCTTCCTGCAGGGCGGATGTGTTCCCGTGATTTTTTTGTATCTGAGGTGAACACATGAATAGTCTGTTAATACTCCTTTACGTTGTTGTATGGCGTGTCTACACCATTCTTCGGGTAATCGCACCAGAGTCGGCGGCCTGTGCGTGGTGTGAGTATCACCTGGAGGGTATGTCGATCCTTCGTTATACGTACCGCACACTGACAAAGGCGGCAGAAATGCGTGAAGGAGAAGCACCTCTTCCTCCGGAGGGGGTGTTCGGTTATCTTGAAGGCCTCGCACATTATTTGGGGTACAGAAGCGGCGATGAAAAGCTGGAATCAGGATTTCTCCGGCTGTTTCTGTGGCATATATGTGCGAAAGGCCATGCGCTGGGTGCTCTTATAGAGATGGAGGCACGTGTGTGCAGGTACAATCCATGGGAGTACGGCTGGCGCGATGGCTGGACTCAGTGTGTCTATATTGACAGAAATGAATATTTCGAATGCGATTTCGAATGAGTTCTACTGAGCTGAAGCATTAATCCCGTATTGATGTTTCTGTCCCCTGACGGGTGTTTTTGTCCGTCGGGGCGAAGACTCCCGTTTCTTTTTACAGGAGTCTTTATGTCAACGTTTATTTTGTGCCCTGAACCGGGCATCTCTTCTTTTTTCCGGCGAATGACGGCTCAGTTGCGGGTGTTTTTTTCCCGCAATAACCTGTCATATTACAGTCGCTGGTACACCAATCCGGCCGGCAATCTGAGCGTCCGGGTCTGTATGTTCCGTCGGGGCGGTGTCTGGACACCCTGTCTGTACTACCGGCAGGGAATGCACCGCAACGCGTACACAGGCTGGTATCAGCCGTTACCGCGTGAGGTCATTTGTCTGAACCGGTTTACCGGGCGGATATCCCGTCGCAGGACCTGGCATGCTGCCTGCCGTATGGCGGAACAGCTGACCACCCTGCGTTACCGGTTTGGTCTGCAGGCTGATGGATGAAAGCGTCGTACAACCCTGCTGATTTATCATTTATTACCCTGTCGGGAACACGCTTCCCGCAGGGGAGATGTGTTCCCGTGATTTTTTGTCTCTGAGGTGAACACATGAATAGTCTGTTAATACTCCTTTACGTTGTTGTATGGCGTGTCTGCACCATTCTTCGGGTAATCGCACCCGTGTCGGCTGTCCGTGCGTGGTGTGAGTATCAACTGGAAGGTATGACGATACTTCGTGATGCGTACAGCTCGCTGGCTAAGGCGGCTGGAATGCAGAATGAAGCATTTGAATATCTTAAAGATATTGCACGTCATCTGGGCTACGAAAGCGGTGGTGACCAACTGAAATCAGGACTTTTCCGGCCGTTTCTGTGGCATATACGTGCGAAAGGCCACAGGCTGGGGGCTGTCATGGAGATGGAGGTATGGAAGACATGGAAGAACGGCTGCAACAATGTCTGCAATCCATGGGAGGATATCTACAATCCATGGGAGCGTGGATGGAACGATGGCTGGACTGAATGTCTGAATCAACGTGTAGCCGGCATCCTGAAGCAGGCCTGTGTTGACTTTTCCGACGCAGACTGAAGGGTTTTTCTTTTACTTACTGCACCGTGTGTCTGCGCCGGTGTTTTCCCTGACGGGAGTTTTGTTCCGTCAGGGACAGGACTTCCTGAACAGACGGAGGTCATTATGTATTCACCCTTACTTGTTCATTATTCAGCACTGCAGACGCAGTCTGCTCTGCTGGCGCATCTCAGCCAGCTGGAAGGTGAGCTGATGCGGTTACGCGCCTGGCAACGGCTGGGCATTACCCCGGAGCCGGATGATGAGACGGAGCCTTCACTGGTCTGCGTGCATCTGTGGGATACCGGTGAGGCGCTGGGCTGGCTGCTGTATGACCTGGAGCAGGAGAACATTTCTGCTCCGGGAGTTCAGGCCCGTCAGGCGCTTGACAGTCTGATGGCGCTGGGGCGTGAAATTAATCATGAAATCTGGACTGACAGTATCAGTACCGGAAAGCTGACGGCCGGAGCGGATGCCTGTTTTGCCCGGCACGACATGATGTAGTTCATAACCTGACCCTGACGGGGTGTGCCCTCCGTCAGGAAGGCATTCCCCGTTGTTTATTTTTAATCTGACCATGAGGAATGTTCCATGTCTGAATTATCTTCACGTCCGGCCCGTGAGCCGGTGGTATATACCCTTGAGCAGGTTGCCACAATACCGGAAAAGCAGTGGCATGCTTTTGTTCTGGCCGTAACTGAAACCTTCTGGCAGTTGCCGGAGGCGTTACGGCCGCAGAATGCGTATTTCGGCTCCCTGACCCGGGCATCTGAGTTGTTTCCGGTAACGGATACACTGGCGTTTTACAGCCGGTCTGCAGACGGGCTGTGGTCGGTGAATGTCACCATTGAACGGGAGTATCGTCAGAACATTCTGGTGCTTAAGGAGCTGAATTTCGGACGCCAGCCGGGGGATTTCTTTGCCCGTACGGTGTTTGTGCTGCTGCACAATCTGTGTCCAGATTGTTTCCGTATTCATTCCACTGCCGGTGGTGCCAGCTGGTCACTGCCGCTGAAATGGATAAAACGGTACCTGGGGCATGAGAACTTTTCTGCACCGGAGTCTGTATTAACCACTCCGGTAAGGGGAGATGCGTTTGACCGTTTACTGCTGCAGTTTCTGTCCGGTCAGGGGCGACAGTTATCCCCGGATGACTGGTCAGCACTGGAAGAGGCTGAACATCAGCTTTACTGGCTGCGTGCACTTGCCGGTGGGCGGTAACAGTAACAGAACGCCGTTGTTTCTTTTCATTTACCCGGCAGGGACATCTCCCTGTGGGGAGAGTCCCTGCGTTATTCAGGAGAATTACTGTGGGACTCGATATTTACTTTATGGCTCGTGACAATCATCACAGCGGTGCTGCTGTGGAAAACCGGGAACATCAGGAAGTGGGGGCTTTCCGTAAGGTGATGCCGCTTCTGACATGGTTCCGTAACCATACTGATGCATCGGATGAGCAGCATACTTTCCCGGTAACACGCCGGTCACTGACTGCATTATTGCGTGACCTCAGTATGCTGACGCCGGGAAACTGCCACAGCCTGTTTCCTTATGTCAGAAACTCGCGTTTACGGGGTGAAGACTATGCTGATGACTACTGGTATGACGTGAATGACGTAAAAGCGTGGGTCAGCGATACGCTGAAGACGTTTGATTTTGAGCGTCGTTCACTGGTGATGCTGGCGTTGTGGTAAGTCCGGCCTGTCTGATTTTCGTTATTAATTTAACCGTACGGTGCATGTTCACCGTACGGGGAGCGTGCATCTTTTTTATGGAGCGTGCTCTTATGAAAACGAAAAAACATACTTCACGTGTCGTGAATAAAACGCCGGAACGTGACCTGTATCAGCTGGTGACCGACAGGGTTGTGACGGCCATTGAAAATGGTGTGCCACCCTGGAAACGTCCCTGGCGCTCTGCGCGTAACGGCGCGGGAGAGCCGGAGATGATGCCGGTAAACGCCCTGACCGGGAAGCCTTATACGGGCGTGAATGTCCTGCTGTTGTGGCTGACTGCGGATGAAGCCGGATACGCCAGCAATCACTGGCTGACGTACCGTCAGGCGCAACAACTGGGTGGCCACGTCCGTAAAGGAGAGGTGGCCACACTGGCGGTGATTTACAAAAACTGGAAAAGACAGGCCGTGGATGAACACGGTAACCGGCTGACGGACAGTGAGGGGGAACCGCTCATGGAAACGGTACCGGTACTGAAAGCGAATCCTCTGTTTAATGTGGGACAGTGCGACGGTTTACCTGAGCATCTGATGGTGAAGGCGGAAGGCAGCGCGGATGCACTGCCAGCTGATACCATCAGTGAGCGGGTGCTGCCGGTACTGAATGGCAGTGGCGTCAGTGTTTCGTCACTTCCACAGGACAGGGCATTCTACCGGCCTGACACTGACCGTATCGTGATGCCTTTGTCGTCACAGTTTGATTCGGTGGCCGATTACTGGACCACCCTGCTGCATGAACTGGTACACAGCACCGGTCATGAAAAGCGTCTGCGGCGGGCCGGGATAAGTTCTTTTGCCGGCCGTAAAAGCCCGGAATATGCGTTCGAGGAGCTGATTGCCGAGATGGGCAGTGCTTTTCTGTGCGCACATCTGGGAATTGCCGGTGACGTACAGCACGAAAGTTATATTGACGGATGGCTTAACGTCCTGAAGTCTGACAAAAAAGCGCTGTTTCGCGCCTGCCGGCAGGCACGTGAAGCATCAGAGTATTTACTGATGCAGCGGGCTTCGCAGGCGCGGGTCGCATAATCTGAACCGCTGGCGGAGGGGGGGGAACCCGACCGCCATTCATCCCGTGAGGGCATTGTTCCTCACGGGGCAGTGCCCTCTTTTTACATCTGACAGATAAAAGAGGAGCGTAAACCATGTCTGAATGGTGCCAGAATCGTTTTGAAATTACCGGTAAGTCAGTCTGCCTGGATGTGCTGACGCAGTGGATTGAAGGATGTGAGACACCGCGTTACCGCCATGCCATACAGCAGAGTATACAGCTGTTTCTGGCCGGTTGTGCAGGACTGGTGAAACCCACCCGGACGACGCAGTATCCGCCATATCCGGCGCTGGTTCGTCACGGTACTGGGATGTCATCTCCGGCTAACCAGGCATTTGAACAGTGGCTGGGGCTGCTGGTAAAAGATGCCGTACTGGATGAAGAGACGATAAAGACCATTGACCGCCTTTATCACCAGACATGTATTGGCGCAGTCCGCTGGGGGAATCTGCCGGATAATGCCCGGGAGATAATCACTGCGTTAATGCGTTGTCAGTATTCTGACTGGTTTGGTCTGGTCGGACTGAGCGAACACATTGATGCTGAAGCCTGCTGGAGCCGGCTGTCGGATTACCCGGAGCAGGCGCAGCCCTGTGACATGCTGATGGTCATACCCTCCCGTCTGGCCACAGAGCTGAACGGTTCCGGTGGACTGCTGCAGGGCATTTCCACCACGACCAGCCTTTACAGCCGGATATACGGTGTGGAGTGGCCATCAGGTCATAATGTCCGCTGGGTGCGTGATGAGATGAGCAGTCTGGTGCTGCTGACAGACACGCCCTGGTATCCGCCTTCAGGTGAGCTGGTTGGTGAAATCTCGAAGGTGTTCGACTGTGAGATACGGCACTGGTACAGCGAACCTGTCCGGGGTATACAGGGTTACAACTGTTATGACGGTGGTGAACATACGGACAGTGACCCGCAGGCCGAATGGCCGGGCAGGGAAACACTTCCTCAGCCCCGGCTGTATCTGGTGGAGGAGCGTGCTGAAGAACAGACAGAAGCTGCACCTTTACCTGTTCCGCTGGCTTCAGGCCAGTAATTAACCTCAGGGTGTCACATTCGTGGCACCCGCTTTTTCCTGTCATCTTTCATTTCAGCCCGAAGGGGAACACCTGTTCCTCCCCGGGCCATGTGTTCCCTGTTTTTACGGAGAAGTACATGGCCACCTTTATCGACCATCAGAAAGCATTTATTTCGCTGTTTAATCAGACCGCCCGTTATCACAAACGCCATAAGGTGTTTGAGGACTTTGTCAGCTGCAGTGTGATTGCCCTGGAGAACCGGCTTCAGTTCAGTGAGGTACGGGAGCAGAAGTACCTGCGAATCGTCAGTGGTTATGAAAAGCAGGATGTTATCAACATGGCGCATTTGCTTGCCCATGTCATTGAGGGACTGGAGCAGGGATTCTGTGACTTTCTGGGCAGCGTGTTCATGCAACTGGAGCTGGGGGATACATACCGGGGCCAGTTTTTCACGCCCTGGAGTGTGGCCAGCATGATGGCACAGATGCAGCTGGGGAATGTGACGACGCTGTTTGAGAACAAGCCCTTTATCACGCTCCGTGAACCGGCCTGTGGTGCCGGCAGTATGATACTGGCTATGGCTGACACCCTGAACCATTCGGGATATCCGGCATATCGCAGGATGTGGGTGTCGGCAACGGATATTGACCCGCTGGCAGCCGGCATGGCGTATATACAACTGTCGCTGTGTGGTGTGGCCGGTGAAGTGGTGATTGGCAACGCATTGTGTAATGAGCGACGCCGGGTACTGCTGACGCCCGGGCATTACCTCGGGAACTGGTCATATCGTCTGCGTCATTCTCAGGAACGGGTCACAGCTGATGCCTGATTTTTTATCACTACGCCAGTCTTCGGGCTGGCGTTATTATATTTGCGTTGCTTGTTATTGGGGGCGGTTTCTATGTACGTCAGGAGCATTTTTTAACCGATGTGGATAAGTAACTGATTGATTCATCGTGATCAGCTATCGCTTCTAAGTTATTGCTTTTCTCTTATCGCATTTAGGTTATCTCATGTCCCTAAAGGTCTGCTAAACACCGTATAGCGTGGGAGTACACCCTACCGCGATAACGTAACCGTACAATATTGTACGTTTCCCAAACGCAGCTCTGTGGGGGAAATTTGGGTTAAGTATCGACCGGTGTATGATAGGGCAATATTTAACCAGAGAAATTAAAAGGATTTGTTATGTCTAAGCCGGAAAACGGCCAACAGCTGCCCGCCATCTGTTGGCCGGTGCCTAAAAATAACCGGGGCGGGGAGTTCAGTAATCTGGAAGAGATGCTGGCACATCTGGAGGGCGAGGCCACCGGGCACTGGCTGATTGGCCGTCATGGTATGTGGCACGGGGGGATTCACATCACGGATACCTCCACCCCGTGGTGTGCACTCAGCGGTCAGTCGATGAATGAGGCGGTGGATTTTCCTGTGCCTGGTACTGATTTATTCCGGGGGACGGAGGGGCATGGTAGATGAAGGGATGAACAGGGACTTTTTGTTTAATTCGTTGACAGCAACAGTCATAAGAGAAAGCAACAATTCACATATGGGGCAGTTTATGAAAACTATCTTCATAGCAGATCCTGTCGTGACGGCAGGTAACAGTAACAGGCTGATTGCGGTGGAAATTCTGAGCCGATTTTATTCTGTTAACGGAAAACAACTTCCTACCGTGAAAACGCTGAATATGTTTACAGCAGAGATGAAAATTGATTTGCTGGAATTACAGATAAGAAAAATAATAAGTAAAGCTTCTTTTTTTAGTAAGTATAATATACTGTGTTCCCTTAACGTCGATTATGAAAAATGTCAGTATATATACAGAAATAAAAACATTCAGGATATAATAAAGTCATATGAATTTATTGTTCTTGAAATTTCTGAAACATATCCGGTCATAAAGGCTGATGATGCAATAATTCCTTTTCTCATTAATCTGTCAGAACATATCTGGCTGGATGATTTAGGGAGTGGTAACAGTACAATACATACGTTGATAAGAAATAAATTCCAGGCAGTGAAACTTGACAAAAATTTTTTTCAAATACACAGTATGAAACCGCATTTTGCTGCATTAATAGACAATATAAAAAGATTATGCCCTCTGGTTATTGCCGAGGGTGTTGAAAACAAGAATTATCTGCATACTGCTTCAGGTGCTAGTTTATGGGGCGTTCAGGGATATTATTTTCCATCAGTACAGCTTGAGGATATTCATCAGATAAAGTTGGATTTTTCTGAGAACATCAGCTGATGAGTCTGTCATACTTTTTCTTCCCGGGTATATCCGGGCTGTGTTTAAATATAATAGTCATAAGAAAACTGGTTATTATATTTTCAGGTGAATTTGTTTACATGTTCTGATCGGGACTCGCTTTCAGATTGCAGGGAGTAATAAAAAGTACTATCACTGCGTATTCCGCTCTACTCTATCACGGATTGGCCCAAACTGTGTCGATTCAGATGCCATTTTGCACTATCACTTATTATGAGCTGTTTTTGGTCTGGTATTTGACTCCAGCGTTTTTTCAGATAATGTGCGGACATTTTAGGTTGTCGGTTACGAGTAAATGCGCCTTTTTTATTTCCATCCATACGAATAATACCTTCCCATGTCTGAAAATCAGCAAAATTCCACATTTGTTCACCTATAATAGCATCACAGCTGTCAAAAGCTATATGCTGTTGTTCCAGATATTCCAGCTGATACTCTTCAGACCACTGAACACTTAGGTATGACATATTTTAGATAGATTATCAAAAGATCGCATTTAATAGCTATGGAAAATCAAAGCGGGTGAATTGATCGTTTGTAGCGATCGTTGTCGGTAAACCCGGTTCATGACCCCCCCCAACTGGTAAAGCTGGAGATAAAGAGAGAAATACAGAAGATTCTTGAAGATGAATCGGTGAAATCTTAATAAAAGATACTGTATTCGCTGAGTTACTATTTAATATTGTTTAATAAAACAATCTGGCATGAATGAATACACTGTACAGGATGTCATGCCGGGAGTATAAATTTTATGACTTTTCCCTGAAAGTTTTTCGGTAAAGTCCTGGTGAACACTGAAACTTTTTGTGGAATATTCTGGTGAAGGCTTGCTGGGAGTCAAAACCATACATCAGACAGATTTCATAAATTGGCATATCTGTGGTCAACAGGGCCTGTGTTGCCAGATTTAACCGACGTTCACGTATATAACGCCCCAGACTTATTCCCTGATGACAGGTAAACATTCGCTGAAAATACCATATCGAATACCCGGCATGTTTTGCCACATCCTGTATATGTAACGGTTTATCAAGGTTATTCTCTATCCACTGAACAACATCATTCACGACTCTGGCAGAAAGACTCATTGTCACTACCTCATGCACACCTTAGAACAGAGAAAAGCAAGTTATTCTGTATGATTAAGCTTTTCCTCAGTAAAGCCCCGGCAAACTGTTACAACATTCCAACATTTGTAATGCTGGTTACTCTAATCTCAACATATTATAAAACAATGCACTGAAGTGTATCAATATTTCATTTGAACTGGTTACCTGAAACTCCGGACTGTTCTTGACCCCTTATCTCCAGACAGGGATTGTATCTTAAGTTAACGTTACCCGCTGACGTCGATATTCTCGCGGAGAGCGATAACCTAACGCACTGTGCGGATGGTTTTCATTGTAATGCTCGATCGCCACTGCAAGGTTATGCACTGCCGTTCTTACATTCGGTTTCGGCATGAACGCGATGTAGTCTTCCTTCATCGTTTTCACGAACCGTTCTGCCATTCCATTACTCTGAGGACTGCTGACTGCCGTCGTGCAGGGCTCCAGATTCAGCTCTCTGGCGAACTGCCGTGTTTCATGCGCCCTGTACGCTGAACCGTTATCTGTCAGCCACTGGATGGGCTCTTCCGGCACTTTATCGCCAAAGCGTTTTTCTATCGCGCCTAACATCACATCCTGTACTGTCGCTTTATCATAACCTCCCGTACTGACTGCCCAGTCGATGGCTTCACGATCACAACAGTCCAGGGCGAACGTAACCCGGACTTTTTCGCCATTATCACAACCGAACTCGAAGCCATCAGAACACCAACGCTGGTCGCTTTCCTTCACCGATATTCGGCCTTTATGTTCCCGCTGCGGCCGTGATGGTTTGTCATGTAACAACAACAGGCTGTTTTCGCTCATTATTCGGTAAACACGCTTTGCATTCACGAACGGCAAGCCTTCGTTTCGGGACTGCCGTCTGAGTATCGCCCAGACACGGCGATACCCATATGCTGGCATATCGCCAATGATACCCAGGATGCGCGATAAGACTTCTGCATCCGCAGCCTCATCGCGTCTCTGACGCCGTTTATCTGGTTTGTTATCAGATGCCTTCATCCGTAATGTTAGCTGCGCACGCGACACGCCCAGAACACGGCTTACCGGGGCTATTCCTTGTCCGAAGGTAACAAGGGCACATGCGCTATCCATTTTCGCGATTGCGCGTACTCCACCGCTTCTTTGAGGATCTCAACTTCCATTGTTTTCTTGCCTGGTAAACGCTGAAGCTGATTAATCTGCTTTATCGCAGCGGCCAGTTCAGAAGCAGGAACAACGTCTTCACCGGCAGCAACAGCAGTGAGGCTTCCTTCCTGGTATTGTTTTTTCCACTTAAACGACAGGCTGGGCTGAATGCCATGCAAACGTGCCACATGGGACACCGTCATGCCTGGCTCCATAGTCTGTTGAATAATGGCGATTTTTTCCTGAGGTGTTTTACGTTTACGCACCTCTTTTCCTAACAAAACGCCAGCCATCTCAAAATTAGAACTAGTGTTAGACATATATCCAAGCCTACCTCTTATTTTAAGATACATCTACTGTCTGGTGTTTCAGGGGGCCAACTCAGATACTTCGGATATACCCTATCGAGATATCTGATCGTCAGGCAAAGTTCCTGGGCTGATTCCGTTGAGTGAATTGAAATCCGCACCTTAATACCCCAATTGGTTGGTCCGTTCCTGGCGCTAAGCAGCCTGTTGCAGCATCAGCAGGCTGCTTAGCGCCAGGAACGGACATTGACTTAGTTAACGGTATTTCATGTATTTTGGGGATAAATAGTTGGAACGCCATTTATCACTTTAATTTTTGGCGGCCACGATTGATTATGGAAAATATAATTTTGTATCTCAAGAATAATTAGCAGTAAAGTCAAGGAGTTATCTTCGCTAAAACAATTATTATTTAAACCGTGCAGGATTGTATTTCTGTTAAATATTTCCTCTCCCTGAGAGCCAGTGAACAAATTTGCAACAAAAGCATTAAAATAACTTATGCTATCTGATTCAGCATAGAGCACTTTCTCTTCAAGTCCTTCATTTGTCATCGTGGGCTTGAAAGTTTGTTTTGGTTCTAAGTTTCCAATATCTCTTAATACTCCTTCTATAATTATAAAGAAAGCAGGGATAGATAGTTCATAAACGCCATCAAAGTGGGCCTTTACCGCCGAATGTAAAATAAGCTCTCTTTTTTTGAATGCATCGCTTTGTTTCATAGCCGTTTTCAGCATTCGTAATACATATTCGTTAGTCGTATGTATTTTATAACCTGCGTAAAAATCCGCCTTAGTGAGAGTGTTATTAGCAAGCTTATTATATATATCAAGTAAATTAGCTAACGACATATTTTTAAAGAAATAAAAACCATTATCCTTGCAAAAACATCTTAGGGGTTCTTGCTCAGAGGATATTGCACTCATTAAATTTTTAAATATATTCATGCCTTGAGGGTTAATTAATTCCGAAGGGGGGTGTGGTCTTCTGTCTTTATGTTCAAACCCCCTGCAGCAATATTTATACTTTCGACCAGAACCACAAGGACAAGGATCGTTCCTACCTGTTTTTTTCATTGATTGATTCCCTGAAATAAAAATATAAGTGTGTTAGTAGTCGCTAAATCAAGGAGAGCACATAAATTAGGAATGTAACTTATAGCTCTTAAGTTATAATACAATATTAAATTGATGTGCGCATTAGAAGTAATTTCTTTTTTTGTCTTCACAAAAACATTGTTCAAAAATTAAACTTTTTGTTTAAAAGAGATTAGAGATTATAGTTACTGGAAGGTGAAGAACCGATATTTGAACTGAGAGGTAAGTACGAATCTTAACAGAACATTAATCACCTACTTGGTACCTTATGAAAATTTAATCCATAGAGATTTTTTTAGACGCAGCGTCCGCTCTTGGCACATAGCAGTCGGCCCGTGACTGAGATAAGTTGGAGATTTAGTTGCGATGTGCCTTCAATAATGAGTGTCGTCTCGGAGACTGTCAGGTGGATTGCACCAATTGCTGCTACAGAACCTGCAAGTGGGTTCCTGTCCCTCTCGTTGTCCATGCAGTAGCAGAGTCGATCACATATGATTTTTGCCTTACGTGTTTGTGGATATTGTTGACCAGTGACATGGCACAATTATTCGGGAAATGCTTCCGCTCGACACGTCGTTCCAGCATGTATTGTTTAATGATCCTATGGGCAGGTATGTCGCTGCTATTGCTGAAGGTTTTTCTTCAGACTGTATAGCCAACTACCTTTTTCACCGTGATGGCTGCTTGTGCCTGTAAGGATCTGTTCATCTTAATATGGGACTGCCAGGCCCCGTCTTGCATGATGCCAGCATTCGGCGAGGAGTAATCCCGAGGGGGGGAATCAGTCAGTGGCAGGTAACCTGATATCTGTTGACAACCAGAGTATTACTTCAGCCCTGAAGCCCGTTTTCAGTATGTACAAGATTACGTTCGGTCTGGTACTCAAAACTGGATATCTCAGGTTCATTTCTTTTATGACTGTGAAGTATGCCTGTGTGCTGCTCTTGGACGAACTAGATCATCTGACGATGATAAGAAAAGAAGTCAGCTTGTTTTTTTAATGACGATTTTCAATGACTGAAGTCAAAAAATGACATTTCTTGCGATAACCAACTGTATTAAAAGCATTCAATGGGATAATTTCCTGCATTTTTCCATTAACTATGGTTATAAGTTTTGAGTTGTTCTGAT
>ERZ1034669.182-NODE-182-length-27568-cov-11.998946_pt1 | contig 27568 bp, 24 predicted proteins | sample MGYA00520705_ERZ1034669 | MGnify/ENA primary metagenome ERZ1034669 (study PRJEB33766, sample SAMN09781766) | gut metagenome | biome: gut microbiome | host: Homo sapiens | place: Madagascar | study: EMG produced TPA metagenomics assembly of the PRJNA485056 data... | reverse complement strand
AAAAAATATATAACATGGTAATTTTAAAAATAGGTAAATTTCACTTTTAAGTTGACAAAGTTCGGGGGGGGGGTAATATGTAATCGCTCACTGATAAAGAGGGAGGGATATTTATATGACTAAAGTCTGGATTGCAGGAAATAAGTGTGATGCCGATTATACAGTGTTTTTTGTCGATAATAAATCTGATGAAAGAAATGCAGAACTAATCAAAGGTGGTAAGTTAGTCAACAACAAATGGGATTCCAATCTCAAGGTCTTCATTGTGAAAAATAAATGCGATGCCAAGATTCTGATTACACGGCAGAATTTTGCTAAATAAGGTGCAAAGAAATGAAACTTGTAATCGAGGAAGGCCCTTCTGTTATTGATGATAATATTGTAATGAATACTATTGATGATAGGGTTGAAGATAGTATTCATAGTACAATCGATGAAATCGTAATTCCCAAAAGCGCTAAGGAAATACGATGGCATGATTTAACTTCAATTTATTCTAAATTCGTTTTGGGATTGAAAATTACTTTCTTGGGTGACTTGGAAATTATTGGAAATGAGGCTTTCTCTGATCTCCCTATTACCGAAATTAATCTTCCTAAAACCTTAAAATATATTGGAAAAAACGCTTTTGAATTATGCCAATTGCTTGAACGTATTTCAATTCCGGATTCTGTATCCTTTATTGGTGAATCTGCTTTTTATGGTTGTACTTCTTTACAAGAGGTATGGTTATCTGATTCGTTGGATACAATCAACAATTATATGTTTGGTGATTGCTACAATCTGAAAAAAGCTAAATTGCCGAGCAGAATAAAGAAAATCGGTGACTTTGCTTTTAGTGGTTGTACTTCTCTGGTTTCTGTTTCCTTACCAGATAGTCTTACATGCGTTGGTTCGAGTGCATTTGCTACGACAGGAATTGAACATCTTCATTTGCCTAAGAACGTTAAAAAAATTGATTTAGGAGCTTTCGAATGGACACCTTTAAAGACTATTACTGTTGACAAGGAAAACAAAGTGTTCGACAGCCGCGAAAATTGCAATGCGCTTATTAAGACACATGAAAACAAGATGATTTATGCGGCAGAAAAATTCTTTGTTCCGAAAAGCATCACATCTATAGAAATTGAAAGAGGCGTGCCGTATGATTCCATAAAAGTTGATCCAAAAAATAAAAGATTCGACAGCCGTGAAGACTGCAACGCTATTATTGATACCAGAATGAATACCCTTTTCGTTATGTCGAATAAAACGTCTATTCCTTCTTCTGTTGATTCGGTTGCTGGATCTTTTTCCGGACTTAAGCTAAAAAAACTTGTTTTCCCAGAAGGCGTAAAGTCTCTATCTGCTGACTTTGATGATTGCCATATTGGCGAACTTGTTTTCCCATCATCTATTCAAAAAATAAGCATTAGTTATTTTGGATTGACCTCTTCTAAATCTAGCTTAAAGAAAATCGCTGTCAGTCCTAAGAATCCGAACTATGATAGCAGAGGCAATTGCAATACACTCATTGATTCAAAGAAAAATGAAGTGATTCTTGCCTCTGAAAGTACCAAAATTCCTTCCGGTGTTTTGCTTTCTTCCGCCTCCAATATCGATGCCTGCTTTAAAACAAAGAATTTCTTTGTTATTCCAGAAGGAACACAGGAATTCACTTATGAATTTGTTGATGATCATCCCCAAAGCCTAGTCTATGTACTTCCGAAAAGCTTAGTTGATTTTGAATGGAATCTTATTATAAAATTTCAAATCCAAGATGTTTTCTATTATTCTGGAACTTATGAGGAATGGAAAAAGAATGTTTTTTGCGTTAGGGGTTCTGCTTCTGATATTGCAAAGGGGCTTTATTTTTATTCGGAAAAGAAACCCAAGAATCGCATAGGGCGGTACTGGCATTATGTTAACGGAAAGCCTAAGCTTTGGTAAAAAGCTATAGATTATGAAATAAATGATCGAAAGGTGATAACGAAAATGAGTTTTAAAGAAGAACTGATTGAACGCAGCAGAGAGCCATGGGCAAAAGAGTATGAAAAAGCAGCTAAACAAGAACGAGAAACATTCATAAACAAATTTAATCCTCAAAAATTATCTCAACAAGATGGCCTGAGTCTATTGCGCTTCTTGTTTTACAATGACCTATATTTTAAAAATCCAGAGAATGGAATATCAGCAGCCTCCGAAAGGAGTAAAAACAGCACCTCTCATTGGGTTAGGGATTGTTCTAGTGATCAGGCTCAATGGATATTATATTATGGAAAGCGTAAAGGGAGTGAGAAAGCCGGATGGTTTTATAATTCTAAATTAATTAATGAACCAGAGGCAATACTAAAAGGAAGAGAAATACAAAGTAATATTCTGACTATTTGTGACTATATTCATAGCACGAGTTTGACAAACCCAACACAAATTGACTATTCAAAACTTCAAACTTTTTTTGATAAATTCTTTCCGCTTAAAAAAAGAACTCTGCGTAAGACATGGCTAAAATACTTTTGCTTAAACTATCCGGATTTGATTCCCCCTCTTTTTCAAATAGATAGAATCCGAAAGATTCTAGATGGGTTGGAAATCTCTTTTGATAATAATGATTCACATTTTGAATTAATTGGGAAAAGGGCACGATGTTGCTCAAACTATAAAATATACCCTGCTGTTTTTGGAGCTATTGCATGGGGAATGACGAATGATAAAAAGCTAGAGAAGCCGGTCTCAGAAATATCAAATGATGTAGATGTGAATGGCATTAGAAAAAACATTTGTGATGATATTGTTGCTGGTGATTGTCTGGATACGTTAGTCGAAGCTAAAGATCCACTAAATGTAATCTTCTATGGGGTTCCTGGTTGTGGAAAGAGTTACTATATTTCCCACATTTTACTAGATGAAGCTGAAAAAGAAAAAGACGGGAAAGACTGCTCCAATGTCTTCCGTGTTACTTTCTATCCGGAATATAGCTATACAGATTTTGTTGGACAGATCCAGCCAAAACTGAAGGATGGAAAACTTGTATATGGATTCGTACCTGGTCCATTCACTAAGGCGTTGAAGTCTGCTTTAGAACATCCTGATACTAAAACTTTCTTGATTATAGAAGAAATCAATCGTGGTAATGCAGCTGCTATCTTTGGAGATCTTTTCCAGCTTCTTGATCGAAATAAGGAAGGAAACAGTGAGTATCCGATTACGAACTTGGAAATTGCAGACTATATTGGAGTTGAAAGCGGAAAAGTTTCTTTGCCGAAGAACCTTTATCTGTTTGCCACAAGGAATACTTCCGATCAGAATGTCAGTGCATTGGATACTGCCTTTAAGCGTCGTTGGGAGTGGCAGCATATTTCGAATAAACCTGCCGAAGATTTTAAAGACAAATACTTACCTGAAATCCGGATGGATGGAGAACTCGTTTCTTGGAATTCTTTTGTTGAGGCAAGGAATAAACAAATCTGTGAAGTGAATTCCTGCAATAGTTCGGATAAGCAGCTTGGTTATTACTTTGTCCGTGATTGCGACCTTATAAGTAAAGAGGAGAAGGATACAGAGACAGAAGCCAAGAAAGCAAAGTTCTTCTGGGAAAAAGTATTCAGGTACCTGTGGAATGATGCCTTTGCGATGGACCATACGAAAGGATTCAATAAGAAGCTTCATTCGTTATCGGATGTCCTTGATTTGCTTCAGGGAAAGGCTGTTGAAGCAAAAGACATTCTTTCTGAAAATGTTGAGATTGTAGATACTTCTAATACCGAAACAAATCCTGAAAACAAGAAAGTATAGTTGATTCTTCATGCACTATCATTTTGAAAAGGGAACAAGGATACCTGCGGAATCGAGTGAGAAAAGCTTTGATGGCTTTGTTGGTATCTGCTGTAAAAAGGATTCCTTTGATCTTTATGTTCCGTATGGATTCTTCTATGATAGGAATAAGAATAGCTCCTCGGATATCCGTAGCCAAGTCCTTGATATCCTTTTACCAATAGAGATAACAAAGAAAGATAACCCGAGTCTGTTTTCTTCTTCTGGCGATGAAGAGAACATCCTTCTTTTCGATGTCTATAAGAAACTGATTGATGACTATCTTTTAAATGGCCGCTTCTTTGAATCGGTCAAAGAAACGAACCGTTTCGAAAAAGGAAAAATCAATTGGAAGAAGACAAGGCAAGGAAAGAAGCTTTTCGAGGAAGACAGAGTCTTGTTCAAAGATAGGTGTTATTTTAGTAATCGAAAGGAAGAAAACCTGATTTCTTCTCTTCAGCTTTTCTGTTTAAAGAAAGCAAAAGACTCTATCGGAGTTCTCTATGAAGATTTTTCGATTCCTGCTTCCTCTATCAAGGAGGAAGAAATTGAAAGAGATGTCGCTGAACTAGAACAGATGTTACCTCAGACCTATGACGATAGAAAAAAGAAACTGATTCATCTGTTCTTGATTATCCTTGATCCGAAGCAAGGATATAAAGCACACAAGGAAAGTGAATTCGGAACGAAAAGCTATGATGTGGTTTGGGAAGAGAGGCTAAGAAGACTTTACGGAAACATCAAAGAAAAAGAGTATTATCCACAAGGTCACTATCAGATCTTAAAAGATAATAAGACCTATGATTGCTCCTATCTCCGACCTGACATTATTCATGAGGAAAGAGAAAATCTTTATATTTTAGATGCAAAGTATTACTCCTACGGATGTTCAAAGGATAGAAACTGTTCCCATCTTCCTGCTACGGAATCTCTTTCTAAGCAGATGAACTACGCTTACTATGCTTCTAGCAAAGACAAAAGAAATATATATAATGCTTTTGTTTTGCCGTTGAGTGGAGAAAGCATAGTGGATTTGGAGTGCTTCGGATATGGATTGGTTGATGGATATAATGGAGAAACCTACTCTAAGATTTATCTCTTCGGAATCCGTACAAACAAAGTCATATCCTGCTTCCTTTTCCATGAAAAGGAACCAGATTTGATTTCAGAAATCGATAAATTAGTGGAGAAGCCGAATGAAAAAGAATAAGTTCGTTTCTTTTCGGATAAGGCAATCTTTCCTTTGCTCTAGAGGTGCCTAACCATCCTTTCATGAGCTTCTTTTTCGTATTAGAATAAATCACAGATCTACGGAGGCTTATCTTTATGGCCATTGATATTCAGGATGCAAAACGGATCGTTAAACGGATTCTGCTTTCCAATCTGATTGCGGATAAGTCAATCTATCTGACTCCTCTTCTTTCTGGCCCTCATGGTATCGGAAAATCCACAGTCATCCATGAGATTGCCAAAGAGCTCCATGGAGTTGCTATCACGGTCGATGGCGGACAATTGAAAGAGGGAGAGATAACCGGCCTTCCTTATCAGTACAGTGATAAGGATGGAAACGTATCTTTCCGTTTCCTTCCTCATTACTCCGTGAAAAGGATTCAGGAGAGGGAAAAGAGAATCTATCTGAAGTCTTATCCGGATAGGGATAGTCATCTCTTCCAGGATATTCATAACCCTTATGCGAGGAATAATCTCTCTGCCGACGAGAAGATAAAGAAGATTCTAAGCGGAGAAATCCAGCCGGTTATCTTCTTTTTAGATGAGATTAACCGAACAGAGAGGGGTGTCTACAAGGAACTTAGGAATTTATTATTGAATCGCAGCATCAACGGATATGTCTTTCCTTGGTGGGCTTTCTTTGTCGGAGCTAGGAACCCGTCGACTTCTTCCTCCTATTATCAGACTCTCGATAGGGATCCTGCTCAGCTTGACCGTTTTATTAAGATTGATGTGAAGACGAATTCAAGCTCGTTTCTGAATTACGGACAGGAACATAACCTTTCTCCTGTTCTTCTTGAGTACATCAAGGACAACAAGAAGAACCTGACCTCCAGTGATGATAAAGGAGAAGAGGAAGTCCTTCCTTCACCTTCTCCCCGAGGATATGATAGGCTCGATACGATCAGGAAATCCTTTTCTAAGCTGACTCCGTTCTTTAGCGATAAGGAAAACGATATCCGGAAAATCAACAAAGACTTCGAGGTTATCTGCAAGGCAAAACTCGGGAAGGATGTCGGAGAAGACTTCTTCCAATACTATAGGAAACATAATTTTGATGTTTCAGTCGATGACGTCCTTAAGGATGATAAAGATCTGGATCTGACTCTTGGCCTTATTAAGCTCAATGACAGGGAAAAGAGAAAAGAGCTTGCAAGGCAATTGATCCGTTATAGGCAGCGTCAGCCAAACTCGATTGGTCAGAACTGGAAGTGGCTTAGTGAATTCGAGAATAAGCTTTCTCTTCTGTTAAAGAATCTGAATAAGACATCCCAGATTGAGTTTGCCCGTGCTTTCAGGAAAGCGAAGAACATCAATGGCTTATCTCTTTCTTCTATCTATCATGATATCTATATCCATCTGATTCTTCCTATCGATAAAGAAAGCAATAATCTTTTCACGCTCTTTGATCAGCAGAAATGAGTACCTTGGACTATTATCAGAACCTCCGTTCTCTTGTTTCTTCTTCTGTGATGGATAACCTTCCTCAGATTGAAGATAATCTAAAGAATCTATTTGAGGATATCTCCACTTATTGCTATTTCCATGGAGATGAAGAAACATCCTTTAAAAGGAATGAAATGGTGGTTAAAGCGAAATTATCGATTAAACATCCCATTGTCCTTCGCCTGAATGAAGAAGGAAAACTGATTGCCTCCTGTCAGCCGGTTTTACTTAGTATTCTATCCATCAAGGAAATCAGGATGCTATTTAAGATGGATAGTGAAATCTATAATCCTCAGAATCTGAGCAATAGGGTGAGGCACGGAACAAATCCTGTTAACGGTCTAGGAAAAGGAACGTATAGGCAAACGGTCTTAAATGGTCCTATGAAGAAATCCCTCAGGAAAAGGTTTGGGAAGTATCCAAAGCAGGACTACAAAGAGCTTTCAGAGCGGCCCGGAGACTTTTTCCAACAGGCTACGGCTTTTCAGAAAAGAGAGACTGTTCCGCAGGGGAAAGATACCCTGTCTCTGTTTGACTCCTTCTTCATTGCGGAGGCAGGAGGAGATATCGATAAGGATGCTATCTATAAATTCGCCTCTTATAGGCAAGAGCAGCTTTCTTCTTTCTCCTACGCTACCTCTGCGGGAAGAGGAATTGATCCTTGGGGAGCTTTGTGTACCCTGACAAGACCAAAGCTGGTTGTTCCAAAGTGGATTAAGATTCTAACTCGCTTCTCAGGCGGAAGGACGAGGGAAGTCAGAAAGACAAAGACAAGACTCAATCGTCTTCAGCCCCAGCGCTTTGATTTATCCGGAGAGATTAAGGAGAGAAGACCGGAGGTTGTCTGCGCCATCGATACTTCCGGAAGCAGGTATGCGGATAGGATTAAGAAAGCCCTAGGGCAGGTCCTTGCCCTGAAAGTGAAATTCAATTACAGTATCACCTTGATTGAGTGCGATGCGAAGATTCAGAAGATTACGGAAATCAAGAAAAAAAGCGACATTCCGGATGAATACCATGGTAGGGGCGGAACTTCCTATCTTCCTGTTATCGACTATATTAATTCTCATCCAAGATATCGGAACGCACTTCTGATCTACTTCACGGATGGATATGGTGATGGTGAAATCCCAAAACCGAAAGTCAGACAGACGGTCTGGGTTCTGACCGGAGGTGATTATCTTTCTTTGAAGAATCCTTATGGAGATGTTGTCCTAATCGATGGAGAAAAGACGATTAAGAGAAGCAGATAAGCTTTAAGAGAAAAAGGGAGAGCTACTCCCCCTTTTTCTGCTCGTCCTTTTTCTTCTGCTTGTAGTAGTCTTTGATCCTCTCTTTCGAACGTCTTGAGAGGTGTTTCTTGTTTTTGAAAATAACAGGGTAGAGCTTATAGAAGAGAACGCCAAGGAGCGCGATTGCAACAAAAAAGCAGACAGTAAAATCAATCCAGTTCATAATCCGATGACTCCATTAAATCCGTTGCATGCCCATGCTATCGTTCCAATGATAGTGGATATCGTATAGGAGATGAGAAGTTCCCTTCCCATGGCAGAGAAGAGCTTCTTATAGGACTGTAATTCCCGTTTCAGTGCACTGACCGCTGAGATGCAGGGGATAGAGAAGAGATTGAAGCAGAGGAAGGAGAAGGCAGTTAAGACTCCGTTTGCATCACCGGTTGCTAGGAATGCAAAAGGAGAAGCGGAGGATAGGGTATTGCTACCACCGCCTGCGATGACAGAGAGAGAGGAAACAACCTGTTCTTTTGCAATCAGCCCTTGCCTTGCTGAGACAGTAAGACCCCAGGAATAGTGGCCTCCGAAGGCGGGAATGAAGAGATAAGCGAGTCCTTTTCCGATGATGGCAAGCCTAGAGGATCCGACATTCATCGTATTAATGTTCTCAAAGCTTCCGACTGGTCCTACATACTTAAAGGAGAAGGTGTAGCGGGTGAGAAGCCAGACAAGGAATGTACAAATGAAGATCGTCGTTCCAGCACGATTAAGGAAGTCTAAGGTCTTATCTCTGGCATCCCGGTAGACATAGTAAGCGTTTGGCATCTTGTATTCCGGAAGTTCGGAGATGAAAGTGTCTCCTCTCCTCTTGTAGAAAGCTTTTTTCAAGATCAGAGCAACAACAAGAATGATAAGGATAGAGAAAAGATAACAGACAAAGGAGATAATCCAGCCTGCTTTCGGGAAGATGACAGAGGCGAGGAGAGACATGATTGGAAGTTTTGCATTACAGGGAACAAAGGGGACTAGCCTTGCCGTCCTTTCTTTTTCTTTTGGATCTTCGACAGTCCGTGCAGTCCTGATTCCAGGGACCGAGCATCCGGTTCCGACAATGAACGGAATGATGGACTTGCCGGAGAGACCGAACTTCTTGAATATCTCATCTAAGAAGAAAGCAATACGGGACCTGTATCCACTTGCTTCCAATAAGGATAGACAGACAAAGAGCCTGACTAATTGAGGAACGAAGGAAAGAACAGTTGAGATACCGCCGATGATTCCGTTTGCAAGCAAATCCGAGGCCCAGATGGATCCTCCTGCATTTTCAATTGCCTCGCCTAAGAGAGGACCCAGCCCTTTAATGGAAAAAGGGACCTCGTGGAAAAAGACGTTGATAGTTTCTGATCCGTTGAATAGAGCATCGATGAAATCGCTTGTCAGAGAGCCAACAAAGCCGACAGAGATGAAATACCTTAATCCGATGACAACAAGGAAGATAGGAAGGGCAAGGAAACGATTTAAGACAACTTTGTCAAGCTTATCTGTGATGGATTCTGGCATTTTCTTTTGTATACAGCTGTCTTTCTTGACTTTAGTTACAAAGCAATACCGTTGGTCTGCAATGATCTGTTCACTATCCCTGTCATACTTCTTTTCGAGTGCAGAGATTTCTTCTCGGGTGGATGAATTATCTAAAGCTTTGTAATAAGGATCCCGTTCAAAGAGTTTCACTGCACCGAAACGGGAGTTTTTTGATTCTTCTAGTTCGTTGGACAGATCTCCTTCCAGGTGATCAATCTCTTTCTGTACATCCGGAGCATAAATCTTCTTTTTGGGATTCTTCCGGTACTTTTTTTCCTGAATGATATGGATGAGGTCTTGAATGCCTTCTCCGGTCTTTGCAGAGATACGGACAACAGAAACACCGAGTTCTTCTTCTAACTTCTTGAAGTCGATGGTGATTCCTTTCTTTTCCAGGATATCTGCCCTGTTCCTAGCAATGATGACATCACAGTCAAGCTCCCTTAACTGAGTGGTCAGGTATAAGGAGCGTTCCCTAGAGGTAGCATCTACGATATTGATAATTAAATCTGGATTTCCTTCCAGGCAGAAGGAACGGGTAACCTTTTCTTCACTGGTATACGGAGATAAAGAATAGACGCCAGGAGTATCAACAAGCTTCCTACTCTTATCTTTTCCGGCTTGGATAAATCCTTCTCGTCTTTCGATAGTGACACCAGGCCAGTTACCGATCGTAGCATTTTGTCCAGTCAGCGCATTAAAGAGAGTCGTTTTGCCAGCGTTTTGATTACCGACCAATCCAATTAACATAGAGTCACTCATTTTCATTCTCCAATACGATAATATCGATATTCTTGAGATCTTCGATTCGCCTTGCGAGTTCGTATCCGCGGAGTTCAAGATCTACTGGGTTTCCAAACGGAGCAACCTTCTTGACTTTGACAATCACACCCCGTGTGATACCCCTATCTAGTAGATGACGCTTTAGAGCTGCATTATCGTTATGAAAGTCTAAGACCTTGGCAACCTGTCCTTTTCTTAGGTCTGAAAGGTGTCCATGATCTCCTACTTTCAGATTCTGTCTTCTCTTTGTTGAATCGTTTACACTCATAATCCGCCTCCGAAAAGCTTTCTTATTATAGTAATATCTCTTCTGAATAGATAATTATTACTTCTACTTCTGTTTAGAGTTTTTCAGTTCCTTCCGGATTTTACGGAACTTGGCGGGTACTTCTTTTTCCTCCCTGTTCTTTGGAACATTGATGGTACCTGCTTCCTTTGCAGTTTCATAGAACCAGCATTTGTACTCAATCCTATCCCTTGTATGCTGCAGTTCTTCCCTTTGTTTTTTTAGGACTTCCCGCTGATGTGTGAACAGAGCAAGACGGAGTTCAATCGTATCATCTCCTTTTAAGGTTAACTGGATATACTTCCGGATATCCTCGATAGACCTTCCTGCTTTTTTCCTACATCCAATGACTTGAAGCCATTCAATATCGGAATCCGTGAAAACACGGATTCCTCCTTCTGTCCGGTGGATAAAAGGAAGAAGTCCTTCTTTATCATAATAACGGAGGGTAGAAGCTGGTACATCAATCCTTTCTGCCCTTTGTCCGATGGTATGGTTCATTCTTGTTTTTCCTTTCTATCAAAACTATTGACTTAAAGTTTACTTTAAGTTGTAGCATAGGAAAGAACTAAAACCCAGAAAATCAGGAGGTAGAAGCAAAATGAAAATAAGGAATAAAGAAGAGTTTCTAAAGGCAGATAAGTTCAAAGTTGGAGAACCAAATGTTGCCTATAGCAGGTATTTTACTGGCAGCTCTTTTCTCAAAGAACAGAATCTTGCTGGAAAGAATATCTATCTTTTTGCAACCAATGGTGGATGGCTTGGACATACTAGGAAAGACTTTCATAAGCTGTTAAAGGACTCGGACATCAAAGGAGAAATTTCAATTCGGTTTGATGGGAAAACATTAAAGACTAGTAGAGGCGATATTCAGAACGGGATCTCTGGAATTCATTAATCTGGAAATCAAATAATCGGTTGGCTCTTTTGCCAATTCACAATTGAGAGAGCTATTTAATAAAATCGGCTACCTGTTGTTTACAGGTAGTCTTTTGCTTTGTTACTCGCTTTTTAATGAAACTTTATTTTCGTGTCGCTAAAATACAAAAAAATAAAATAGAAGTGCTATAAACTATAAAACTAATTTCAAAAACTTGCTTAAATACATAAAAAAGAAATTGGAAGGTTACTATGTATATTAAAAGAAATTATTATCTCAATCAACTGATATCATCCCTTGGAAATGGTTTGGTGACAATTGTAACTGGCCCTCGACGATCAGGAAAATCATTTCTTGTCTTTCATCTTTTTAAAGACTACCTTTTGAATCAAGGATTCCTCTTAGTTGCTCGCTCTTCTCAGGAAGGATAGCAATGTCTATTCTATGATAGAATAATGAAATAGGATTTTTGGAAGGAGGATAGAGTGTTATGCAAGTCAGAAAAGAGAACAAAACAGGCACATGGAAGAATATCTGGATTGCAGTCTTAGCAGTTGCATGTCTAGGGACTTCCTGCTTTGCTGTTTATGAGCATTTCAGTCGTACAAAACTATCCAGTGATGAACAGAAACTGATTGCTGGATATCATCTTCTTCAGAATGAGTGGCTATACGGAAACGAAGAATCCTATCTGAAAGATGATGCCATAGCTGGACTCCTTAATGGTCCTGCCTCTACAAGGAATGATCCCTATACTTTCTATACCAAAAACAGGGATGAACAGGGATTATCTACAGACGGAAAAGGATTTGGATTCACTTCCCATAGTTATGATGGCGGCCTCTATATTTTAGGAACCGAAATGGATTCTCCTTCCGAAAAGGCAGGACTTAGTAAGGGAGATGTCCTCTATTCGATAACCTCTCCTGTTACTTATTCTTTCAAAGAACACACTCTTACGGAGATTGATAGCTATTTAAAAGGATTGGATTCCTCTACGGAATATACTTTCTCTGGAGTTCATTCCAATCAGAAAGAGTTCACTCTGAAAAGGACAAAGTCTTTCTATTCTTCTCGTCTCATTGATATTGTCGATAGTCCTAAAAGCTCAAACGGAAACACAAGGACCATCAAAATCAACACAAGGCTTGGATCTCCTACCACTGCTCTCCATGCAGTGCTTGAGACCTACAAAAACCAGATTGAACACCTTGTTCTTGATTTCCGTGGAAACGGAGGCGGTTATCTTGATCAGGCCTCTGCAAGGGCATCTCTGTTCGTAAAGAAGGGAACCCTTCTTTACGAAAGGAAAAACAAAGACGGCAAGACCATCTCGAGTGTTTATCAGACCAAAGAACCCGCCTATCAGTTCAAGAAGTATACCATCATCCAGGATGGTGAGACTGCGAGTGCAAGCGAGACTTTTATTCTTGCTAGGAGAGCTGGCACGAATGCGAAAGTTTATGGCTTCAAGAGCTATGGAAAAGGCATTGCCCAGAACTTCCTCCGGTATTCGGATGGTTCTGTCATCCGCTATACTTCTGCCTATGTCTATGGCCCGGAAAGAGAGAACGAAACAAGGTACGATGAAGGAAAAGACGAGGATAATATCAGGTGCATCCAGAAGAAAGGAATCCTTCCGGATGTCAGCTATTCCTACGACTATCAGTACCTTTCTGCAAACTGGAATCTTAGTGAGACAACAGGAATCAGCGAATATGGGCAGAATCTTTTTCTTTCTGCACTAAGACTGATGGATTCCTCTGTTCCTGAAAACTATTCCAAGACTTACCATTTTGATGAGGCCATTGAAAGTTACTTCAATCTTGTGAAGGAAAAATATGGATTGAGTGATGCCTTTAACGAGAAAGGCGCTATGGATAGAACATTGAATCAGAAATGGGAAAAGGATTGCTTTGATTTATACTTGGAACACTATGATCGATTGACTAGGAGGTGCTATGACCGATCCCGAACATCGTTTTGAGCTGATTTCTCCTTACCAGCCAACCGGCGACCAGCCAGAGGCTATCAAGGAACTAGTAGAAGGCGTTAAGGAAAACAAGAGATGGCAGGTCTTGCAAGGTGCTACTGGCACTGGCAAGACTTTTACGAGGGCTAATATCATCCAGGCCTGTCAGCGGACAACGAGGGTCCTTGTCCATAATAAGACCTTGGCTGCTCAGCTTTATGGTGAGTTCAAGGAACTCTTTCCGCATAATCGGGTAGAGTACTTTATTTCAAACTTTGATTTCTATCAGCCGGAAGCCTATATTCCGAAGACAGATACCTTTATTGACAAGCAGGTTGTCAGGAATCAAGAAATCGAGAGGAGGCGTGCCTCTGCTGTTAACTCTCTTTTGGAGCGGAAAGATACGATTGTTGTGTGCTCGGTTGCCAGTATCTATGGCTTAAGTGATCCGGATGAATATCGGGACCTTGCTTTTACTTTGCATGTCGGTGAACCTTTCAACGCAAAGGAAATCGGACAGAAGTTGATTGCTGCTCAGTATAAACGAAATGATAGGAGCCTTGATCCAGGATGTTTCCGTATTCGTGGAGATGTTATGGACATTTATCCTCCTAGCGGGGATAAATACATCATCCGTGTCTTCTCTGATTTTGATGAGATCAGTGAAATTGATCAAATCCAGCCGACAACCGGAGAGGTTGTCCAGACATTGGAGTACTATCCTTTCTTCCCGGCTAGTGAACATGCTTCTGGCAAAGAGAGAATCAGGCGTGCCTGTAAGAAAATTCGGGAAGAACTCAATGAACGTCTGAAATTTTTTGAGGACCAGGGAAAGCTGTTGGAGGCAGAGCGTCTGAAACAGCGTACGGAGCATGATCTGGATTATTTAAGCGAATTTGGAAGGTGTGCTGGCATTGAGAACTATGCCCGTCATTTCGATGGACGAAAAGAGGGAGAGACTCCTTATACCTTGTTTGATTATTTCCCGAAGGATTTCCTGAGGTTTATTGATGAGAGTCATGTGACGATTCCTCAAGTTGGTGCGAGGTATAACGGAGATCGGAGTCGGAAGCAGACTTTGGTGGAATACGGATTCCGTCTTCCTTCTGCTTTGGATAACCGTCCGCTGAAGTTCGATGAATTCGAAAAGAAAATTACCAATGTAATCTGTACTTCGGCAACGCCGGGAGATTATGAGCTTGATCAGGCCGGACATCATGTTGTGGAGCAGATTATCCGTCCGACTGGCTTGTTGGATCCGATTATCGAAGTCCGTTCCAATGAGAATAATCCTGTCTATGATGTCAGGAAGGAAATTGAAGAACGAATCAAAAAGAATGAGCGTGTCCTTGTTATTACTTTGACAGTCAAGGATGCTGAGAACCTAGCGGAGTTCTTGGAATCCAGAAACTTTAAAGTCGCTTATCTTCAGCACGAAATTCTGACAAGGGAACGAACAGAAATCATTTATAAGCTGAGAAAAGGAATCTATGATGTCTTAATTGGCATCAATCTTCTTCGTGAGGGATTGGATATTCCGGAGGTCTCGCTGATTGCTATTTTGGATGCAGACCGGGAAGGCTTCCTTCGTTCTGCCCGTGCTCTTACCCAGATTGCAGGACGTGCTGCCCGAAATGCCAATGGTAAGGTTATCAGGTACTGTGATAAGATTTCGGATGCTAGGGCAGAGACGATTAAGGAAACGAAAAGACGTCGTTCGATTCAAGAAGCCTATAATAAAGAACATAATAGGGTTCCTAAGACAATTAGGAAACCGATTGAAGAACCGATTCATATTGTCGGAAAGAAGCATGAGAAGGGATTTGAAGGTGGTAAGCTGACAGCGAAACAGACGGAGAGGATGATTCGTAGACTGACTACGGAGAGGAACAAGGCAGCTAAGGCATTGGATTTTGATCAGGCTGCTTTGCTTCGTGATCAGATCTTTGAACTGAAGGCAACACTAGCGAAATAGCGCAACTGGATGGATGCTAAAAATATCAAAACGATAAGTTCTTTCTCGATGCCTAACTACGCGAGTTTCTAGATGTTTCTAGATAAATATTTCGATAAAATAGGCAAAAAACAAGAATAGCTATTCTCTAATTTCTAGATGTTTCTAGATAATTTCTAGATGTTCTAGATAAATTTAGTATGCTTCTTATTCCTCTAATGCCGAGAACTAGAAACATCAAGTGCTTTGCCCCAAGAAATTAAGGAAAAGCAGGTTCTAAACACAATGGTGTTGGTAATCGTTTTAGGGCATCTTCTTTTTGCTTTATCACTTCCAAATTGTGCACAATAAGTACCGATGAAAAATAAGAGCGAATCGCTTCCTTTACATGGTTTTCTTTTCGTTAACAACGATAAAAAAATTTAGTATAATATCCTCGGATTAATCAGGAGGAGATTATTCAATGTCCAAAATCAGTTATGTTCATGCCCGTGAAGTCTTAGATTCTCGTGGCAATCCGACTGTCGAAGTCGTTGTCCGTCTCGAAGATGGTGTCCAGGGTTTCGCAATTGTTCCCTCTGGTGCTTCTACCGGTGAGAACGAAGCTCTTGAACTCCGTGATGGAGACAAATCCCGTTTCGGTGGCAAGGGAGTCTTAAAGGCTGTTGCCAACGTCAACGAGAAGATTGCTCCGAAGGTCATCGGCTTAGAAGTCACGGATCAGTTAACTGTTGATAATACCAGGCTCAAGTTAGATGGAACCGAGTTCAAGAAGAACCTCGGTGCAAATGCTATCCTTGGTGTTTCCTTAGCTGTTGCTCACGCTGCTGCTAACGAACTTCACTTACCGTTATATCAGTATATCGGTGGTGTCAATGCCAAGACCTTACCGACTCCGTGCAGGAACGTCATCAATGGCGGCAAGCACGCTCAGTCTACTGTCGATTTCCAGGAATTCTTCATCATTCCTGCCGGCTTCAAGACCTTCCATGAGGCTCTTCGTGCCGGTGTCGAGTGCTTCCACTCCTTACAGAAGGTTGTCAAAGCCAAAGGTTATGAGACCGGTGTCGGCGATGAAGGCGGATTCGCTCCGTCCTGCAAGCACGGCAACACTGAGCCGCTCGACCTTATCTCTGAAGCTGTTGAGAAAGCCGGCTATAAGCTCGGCGAGCAGATCTTCTTAGGTATGGATCTTGCTTCCAGTGAGTTCTATGATGCTCAGAAGCAGAAGTACGTCAGGGCTCGTTCTGGCGAAGGTGAGTTCACCACGGATGAAATGATTGCCTATCTCGAGAAGATGGTCAAAGAGCATCCGGCTATCATCACCATCGAGGATGGTCTTGCTGAGAATGATTGGGATGGATGGGTTAAGCTTACCAAGGCTATTGGTGACAAGGTTCAGCTTGTCGGCGATGACTTATTCGTCACCAATGTTGAATTCGTCAAGAAGGGCATCTCTCTTGGTGCTGCCAACTCTGTCCTTATCAAGGTCAACCAGATTGGTTCCTTAAGCGAAACTCTTGATACTGTCCGTCTTGCTCAGACTCATGGTTATACCTGCATGGTTTCTCATCGTTCTGGTGAGACCGAGGATACCACCATTGCTGATCTTGCAGTTGCTGTCAACTGCGGTCAGATCAAGACTGGTTCTGCTTCCCGTACTGATCGTATGGCTAAGTACAACCAGCTTCTCCGTATTGAAGAAGAACTCGGCGAGAATGCTCGTTTTGCTGGACTTTCTTCCTTCAAGAACCAGAAGTAGTTTTCTCCCTTTAACAAAAAAGGCTGTTCCTTCTTAGGAACAGCTTTTTCTGTGCTTAAAAAGCCATCCCCTTAAAAGAGAGATGGCTTTGATTTATAGGCCTTGAGTCAGAATCTTTTTATTTCGATTCGTCTGATTCGATAGGAAGAAGATTGGAAGCAGATTGAGGAAGATAAAGAAGACGATATTTCCTTCCCTGAGGAAGAGACCTCTTGGTTCCATAAAGGAATAGACTAGACAGCTTAGATAAATCAGAATCCTAGTGAAAGACATCCATTTATTCTGTTTTCCGATTTTGAAACAGAGGACAAGAAGATAAACGGAAAGGGCAAGCGCTAAGAGGAGGGATAGAACACCTTGTGTAAAGAAAATATCTAAGAATGCGTTATGGCTGGTGTGATAGACAGCATCATTTAAGGCGATTGCACTACGATAGGCACCAATCAGATAGGCGAAGGGTCGTTTCCCTAGTCCGGTTAAGAGATAAATCTCACGATGGTAGAAGAGGTCGAAGGAAGTACTGATTAGGGCGAAGCGGCTTCCAACCGTTCCTTTTTCGAAGAAGGCATGAATCCTTTTGTTGATTTGATCTGCCTTAATAATATAAGTCGATATTAGGACAATGAGAACCAAAGCGGTGATTATTATGAATGCTACGGAGTATCCTTTGTTCTTCTTGAAGTTGAAGAACGGATAGAGTAGACCGAAGAGGAATCCACAGATCAAGAGAAGAATAAGCGGGGTTCTTGATTGAAGAATGACAGTGTATGGAATCGTGAGGAAGTAGATGATCCTATAGATGTAGCTCGGTCTTCTGCTAAAGAGAAGCAGGCAGGAGAAGGCACAGACTAGAACAAAGAAACCAGCAACATTTTTGTTTGATGTAAAGGAACTCACACTGCAGAAAAAGCTGAAATCTGCGTGGATAATTCGCTTAATTGACTCTATGACTTGTGAACGCTCGAATGCAATTGAGTACAGCCTTGTCCATACACCAAGCGCGATAAAAGCCTTTAGGATAACAAGGAGGAATTTGTCTGCAAGAGACGGGAGCTCTTTGGCATAATTAAAGGCAAAGAGGAAATAAAGTGCAAAGAGGCTTTCGTATACAAATTCAGAGATTCGGTCGTAGATGGAAAGACCAGGGAAGAGTAAAGTGACATCACTTGCTCCGTTTTGAGGATGAACGACGAAATCGAGTTTTCCATAAGGAAAATAGAAAAGAGACACAAGACGATAGACAAGAAATAAACAGAAGAGAGATAAACCAAGTTTCGACATTCGTTTTGTGTTTTTCCTGAGGTGGAAGAGGAAGAACAGAAGAAGAGACCTGATCAGAACTGTCAGAATGAATACTGGTATGGTAGGAGATTCTTCAGGTTTGAACGTGATTCCTTGGAAGATATGGATTGGATTATCTTCTGAAAAAGCGATTTTTCCTATGGCGAGAGAAGGAAGAAGAAGCGTTGTTAAATAGAAAAGAATCGTAATAAGGATGTCCTTATTTCTTTTTTCTTTTTGGAGTGCGACCTGATTGCTAATGCTATAAGCCATGTTTTTTTATTCCGCTTTGCTATTCTACATTTTCTATTGAATAGAAACAAGGAGAGCAAAAGCGTTATCATTTTTGTTTTCTTTTTGCGAAAAGAGATATATAGTATTCAGCGGATACCCCCATGGGGTATTCAGAAAGGCTCCTCATGGCAAAGAAAGAAAAATATTGGATTACTGGAAGGACCTGCTCTTCCTGTGCAAGCCATATCCAAAAGGCAGTCGGTAAAGTAAAAGGCGTGAAAGAAGCGGATGTGAACCTGAGGACAAACTCCAGGATGGTTACCTATGACTCTCCTTGTAGTCCGGATAAAATCACAAGTGCAGTCTCTGGTGCTGGCTACGGTGCCTCTTTAGAAAGCGGACAAAAAGCTTCCAACGAAAATAAAGAGGAAGATAAAGAAACGAATCATCTCTTTTATCGGAGGATTTCTTCTTTTATTCTGTTGATTCCGTTGTTTTATATCAGCAGGGCTTATAGGTTCAACAGGGAATATAACCGTGTTATTTGGCCTCTTGGTGCCTTTGGCGAGAACCCTTTACTGATTGGTTTCACAGAAAGGTGCCTTGCCCTTATTATCAGGATTATCCATAAGGACTTCTATCGATCGGGAATTAAATCTCTCTTCCATGGAGGCCCAAACAGGGACACCCTTGTTTCTGTCGGCTCCGGTGTTGCTTTCCTCTATTCCTTAATTATTTATTTTATTAGGCTCGGAACGATTCATGGAAACGGCTTTGATTCCAGGCGGCTTAGGAGATTAAGCAGGAATCTTAGTTTTGAGACATCGGGAAGGGTCCCCGCCCTTATTACAATTGGTAAGTTCTTGGAATCCTATTCCAAAGGAAAGACGACAAGTGCGATTCGCTCTTTATTGAAAAGGGCACCGAAGAAGGCGTGCTTACTGATGGATGGACAGGAAAAGATTGTGGATAGCGATGAAGTAAAGACTGGCGATGTTTTCTTAGTCCGTCCAGGAGAGACTTTCCCAGTGGATGGTGTTGTCTTAGAGGGTGTTTCCTCCGTGGATGAATCTTATCTGACTGGTGAATCCCTTCCGGTAGATAAAGTAGTCGGAAATAATGTCTCTTGTGCCACGATTAATCAGAACGGAACCTTGACCTGTAAGGCTACCAAGGTCGGAAAAGAAACGACTCTGCATCAGATTGTCGATAGGGTCGAGCAGGCAAGCGGAACGAAGACAAAGCTGTCTAGAAGGGTGGATAAGGTAGCTTCCGTCTTTGTTCCGGTTGTTATCCTGATTGCGGTTGTTGTCTTTGCAGGGTGGATGATTTTCGGAAAAGACTTTGTCGAAGCAAACTTCTCCGGACAGGTTACTCTTCTTTCTTATTCTCTGGAACGTGCAATATCGGTTCTTGTTATCTCTTGTCCGTGTGCTCTGGGCTTAGCAACTCCGGTTGCAATCAGGGCTGGTAATGGACGTGCTGCTAGAAACGGTATTCTATTTAAGACAGCAGTTGCGATGGAATCTACGGGTCAGATCAAGTACGCTCTCTTTGATAAGACAGGTACGATTACGAAAGGGAAACCAGAAGTGAAGGAAGTGGTTCTTGCGGATGGTGTGAAGGAATCTGATTTCCTTCTTCTTGCCTGTTCCTTAGAGAAGAAGAGCTCCCATCCTCTTTCTAAGCCGGTTGTTCGCTATGGTGAGGAGAAGAAGATTCCTAGGAAGGAAGTCTCTGACTTTGCTACTTTGCCTGGAAAAGGCGTAAAAGGAAGTCTTGATGGAAAGGAAATCCTTGGCTTAAGCAGGAAGGCAAGGATAAAAGAAGGATACAGGGACGAAAACAGGAAGAAAGAAGCAGATCGTCTCTCTTCTAAAGGAAGGACGATTCTTTGCTTCTCTTATGATGGAAAGAGGATTGGACTCATTGGTATCTCCGATGCCGTCAAAGAGGAAGCCAAAGAAGCTATCAGCAAGCTGAAACATAGGGGAATCACTCCGCTTAGGCTGACTGGTGATAATGAAAAAGCAGCTAAGCAAGTTGCAGAAGAAGTCGGTATTGATTATTACTTTGCTGAGAGGCTTCCACAGGATAAACATCATGTGATTGAGAGGCTGAAGAAACAGGGAAGGGTTGCTAGGATCGGAGACGGAATCAACGATGCTCCTGCACTAGCCGCTGCGGATGTCTCCTTAGCAGTAAAGTCCGGAAGCGATATTGCGAGGGAATCCTCTGACGTCGTCTTAAGGAAATCCTCTCTTAGGGATGTCGTTAAGGCAATTAAGATTTCGAACAAGACCCGAAGGAATATCAAGGAAAACCTTTTCTGGGCGTTCATCTACAATATCATCAGGATTCCGCTTGCATCCGGTGTGTTCTCTGCCATCGGACTTGCTAAGCTGCGTCCTTGGATGGGTGCTGTTGCTAGGGCACTATCGAGCTTCACGGTCTGTAGGAATGCGCTTCGTCTGAACTTGATCTCACTCGATAAAGACGGAAAGAAGAAGTCAAGGCTTCCTCTCCCTTCTGCTCTGAACAGGAAAAAACTAGGGGAAGAAGAAAAAACACTATCCCATAAGGAAAGGAAGGTAGAGGATAGGAGGTGCAGCCATTGTGTAAATAAAATCACAGAGACCTTATCTTCTATCGATGGTGTCTGTCATGTCCATGTCGACTTAGAAACAAAGCTGGCAGGTTTCGATTTAACAAAGGATGTTCCGGATTCCAAGCTTCTAGAGGCAGTGAAGGAAGCCGGCTATACACCAGAGATGATTCAAAAATAGGAGGAAACGAAAATGAGTCAGGAAGTCAAACAGGTGATTGAGGTTACGGGAAGGAAATGCTGCGGATGCGAGCATAAAGTCGAAGAACAGCTGAAGAAGATTCTAGGCGTTACTTCTGTCAAAGTAGATCATAGGAAGAAAGAAGCGGTTGTTCTTTCGAACGATGGAATCTCGGAAGAAGAAGCGAAGTCTGCTATTGAAAAAGCAGGATTCAAATTCGAATCGATTTCTAAGTAAGATGCAGGCGGATAAGAAGAAGATTTCCCGTCAGCTTTCTATCGCGAAAGGACAGAGGGATGGCATTGAGAAAAGGATACAGAATGACAGCTATTGTATCGATGTATCCAACCAGCTCCTTGCTACTATTTCTCTTCTAAAGCGCGTTAATCAGGAAATTATCTCTGCCCATCTGAGCCACTGTGTCAGGCATGCAGAGACAGTAGAAGAAAAAGAACAGAAACTAAAGGAAATCAATGATGTTCTAAAAAGAAGGGCTGACTTATAAAGAAAAGACAGAGTCTGTTTATCTAGGCTCTGTCTTTTCTGTTTGCTTTGAAAGCAACTTCTATAGGATGATACGAATAGGGTCGAAATTATGCTTTTTCCTTATCGGTCTTATATTCTTTGACCTGAATTTTGATTTGGCTCGAGAGTTCTTTCCTGTCACAAGGTTCAAGGTACCTTTCATCGATGTCACTCATCTGCTTACGGAAGATGTCCTGCCTCCGATATTCGCTGATCCTTGCCCGGATGGTATAACGGCCGATGAGATAGGTCCTAGCTCCGTTACCAAGGAACTGCGCACCCCTGTCAATGACAGAACCAAGCCTTTGCACCCTAGTGGAACTAGAATCCTTTTTGAAAATCTTGGAAGCCAAAGAAGCTCCACGAGGCCTTGAACTTAGGCCAAGTCCCACGCATGCACTGGTGATGACTTTAAGCCTGATTCGGTTCCTTTCACCGTCGCTTGGCCGGAAACCATAGAGCCAAATAATATCTTTGATCCTTTCCCTGTTCTTGATGACGATAATGCCAGCATCCACAAAAGTATCCGGGGTAATGGCTGTCAGGCTTCCGCATAGGATAGCCTTTTTCCAGATGATAGCTTTTGCTTTCTTGTAGATAACTCCGTTCTTCTTCCTCCTGATGGAGAGATTATCGGCAAGCTTCTTAGAGTCTATGGATTGATAGGAGGGGATTCTTTTTCCGTATTGCCTTACGGCTTTTTCGATTTCATCCAGGGCTTTATTGCTATCTTTTTTCTTCGTATAGAGGTTATGAATGGCCCCATTCTGATTCACGATATTCTCAGCCCTTTCCCATCGGACACGATTGTTTTTGTGTTCTGCGTTTTTTGAGTTCGGATTCGAACGAAAATCCAAATCAAAGGAATGCTTGCTATAGATATCCCTGAGAATAAGGACAAACAAAACGGTATAGAAGACAGTTAACAGTCCTCCGACACAGTAGCCAGCAATATGGTTCAGTTCATAGATGTTACGAGTAATCGATGCAAAAAGACCAATCCCGACAAGGTAACCCATCAAGGTCAGTAAGATCAGAATCCAACGGCTTCTTTTTTCTTTCTTTGACTTGGTATGATTGTCCTGGTATTCCTTGAAGGACCTCTCCCTGTCATTATCTACAATCTGGATATCTTCTGGATTTACATCAATGACTTTAGGAGCATCTTGCTGACTCTTTGCTTCTACGATATTATTTCTTTTTTCTGGTAATTCGTTATGCTTCATCCTTTGTTTCCTTTGACGATATTTTATCTTAAACGGAAGAAAAAACCAAATGGATGCGGAATCTATCCAAAGCAATAATAAAATAGTTTTATTATTTTGTTATATCTGTTATCAGAATGTCTTTGTAGGACAAAGGAAAACACTTATAACCAACTTTTAAATAAAAGAAAGAGGCGGTTATACCGCCTCATTTCTATTTATCCTTTGGATAGATTCCTTTTTGAATTAAATCTTCGATTGCATCGTGGACAACTGGAAGGTCTTCTTTATAGGTCCTTCCATACCAACGGTCTTCGTTGTAGTAGACATGAACGGTTGCTCCGCTTTGGATTCCGTCGTTGATGCCGTCTTGAATTAGGTATTCGTCTTTCCTGAGATCTGCTGTCTTTAGGAAGGACTGATATCCTTTCTCAAGATAAGAGAAGATATCCGGGGTCAGACCCCAGAGATTCCTGCTGACAGGAGTATCGAGAGGAAGGACAACCTTTTTTCCAAGGGCGATTCCGTTTCCTTCTTTATCGATGTCGAGGGTTTCGACTGTCTTTTCAAGATAGCCATTCTTGATCGTGCAGACTCCGCGGTTGACGGTTCCGTTGTCGCTCAAGGTTTTATCTAAACGATAAGCAACCCTAGCGTATTCGCCGTTTTTCGCATGAGCAAGATGATCATGGATTTGCTGGAAGGCATGCTCTCCATAGTAGTCATCCGAATTGATGATACAGAAAGGATTCTTGACGGCATTTTTGCAATCAAGGATGGCTTGTCCAGTACCAAGCGGTTTCTTTCTTTCTGCCGGTTTGTCTTTCCTGCTTTGGATAACATAAGTGACCGGCCTTGTCTTGCTGATTCGGTTTCCAATCCGTTCCTTGAATTCTTCTTCGATTCCCTCACGGAGAATAAAGACAACATCATCGAATCCTGCTTTTTTCGCATCATAGCAGGAAAAGTCTAGGATTCCTCTTCCATCGTCTGTAATAGCGGCTGCTTGTTTCAGTCCCCCAAAACGGGAGCCCCTTCCAGCGGCCCTGACAACCAATGTTGTTTTCATAAATAAAAAACCTCTTGCCACTATTATAAGGTGCAAGAGGTTTTAGTCAATCTGTTATTTGCTCTGGTATCCGTTTGGATTCTTTACCATCCAGTTCCATTCGTCACGGCACCTGTCTTCCAGATTGTATTTCGCTTCCCAGCCAAGTTCTTTCTTTGCTTTCTTTGCGGAAGCATAGCAGGTTGCAATATCGCCAGGACGGCGGGCAGAGATGACATACGGAATCTTCTTTCCACATGCCTTTTCAAAGGCGTGGACCATTTCCAGAACAGAATATCCGATTCCGGTTCCAAGGTTGTAGATGTAAATGCCAGGCTTATCACAATGCTCAATGGCTGCAATGTGTCCTAAAGCTAAATCGACAACATGGATATAGTCACGGACACCGGTTCCGTCTTTAGTCGGATAATCATCTCCGTAGACGCTCAGATGATCGAGTTTTCCAATGGCAACATCAGCCCTGTATGGCCTGAGATTGTTTGGAATGCCACGTGGATTCTCGCCGATTTCTCCGCTTGGATCAGCACCGATTGGATTGAAGTAACGAAGAAGGACCACATTCCAGGAAGGATCTGCTTTCTCAACATCCGTAAGCCTGCGTTCGATCCTGACTTTGGTTTCTCCGTAGGGAGAAGGAGAGGAAGCAGCTGCACAGCTTTCGTCAAGAGGCAGTTTCTTCGGAGTTCCATAGACTGTTGCAGAAGAGGAGAAGATGATGCTCTTCACATTGTGGCTTCTCCTGACTTTCAGTAAGACAATCGTTCCATTGATGTTATTATCGTAGTATTCGATCGGCTTAAGACAAGATTCTCCGACTGCCTTCAAGGCTGCAAAGTGAATGACAGAATCCACTTTGTTTTCAGAGAAGATCTTATCTAATTCCTTTTCGTCACGAAGGTCAGCATTGTAGAACTTCAGTTTACGACCAGCCAGCTTCTCGACACGTTGGAGACTTTCTTCGCAGGAATTGACGAGATTATCGACGACAACGACATCAAACCCTTTCTTCAATAGCTCAAGGCAGGTCTGGGATCCGATAAAACCAGCACCACCGGTGACAAGAATAGTCTTCATGCTTTTCTCCTTTATTTCATCACGATTAGTATAGTACATTCGAGGGGATAAAAAAGATACTTAAAAGCATAACCTGAGGGAAAATGGACAGGATTTGAAAAAATAAGTCTTATCTTTTGAACTTGAGTGAACCAGGAACTTTTCTCCTAGGCGCACTTCTTTCCTGTATTTGGCTCCAATCTCCTTGATTGGATAGTTCCTTACGATGTCGTTTGGAATGTGTCTGAGGCATTCTTCTGCATATCGGGTGTTGTTGATATGACCATTTAAGTCACAGTTTGAATAATCGGCTTTCCTATAGAATCTTTGATCGGATGTGTCTTCCTTTGGCAAGGAGAAAAAAGGAGGAATCTCCGTTCCTTTTTCTTCCCCTTGGATCACAATTCCAATATCGCTTGTTTCTAAAATCTTCCGGTTTTCTTTTTTGATTAAGGTCCAGAGGGTGGTTCCTTTGACTAGCCTGTTTCCATTCTGGTCTACTATCTCAAGGTATCTTGGAAGAAAGAAGCTCCTCTGTTTTCCAGGATAAGTGATGATTTTGATTTTCTCATCGTAAACTGGAAGTCTTTCAATATGAAAATGCTGGGCTGTGATAATCCAGAGATAGCCTTTGTCTAAGGTTTTCTCTTTTCCGTAGCCAAGCATTTCTGTGTGATGGATTGCCCTTTCTTGGTTGATGCCTAAAAGAGAGGGGATACTCAGATTCTTATTAATATCGACTTGGAAAGAACGGATGCGGATATCTGCTTCGAACTGAGACATGAAAAGACTAAGCTTTCTTTCTTAAAGCGTTTTCGATGGTGCTGACCCTGTCAGCAAGAGTCTGCCTCTTTGCCCATTTCTTCTCTGGAATATGGATATCGAAGAAGGATTCGATTTTGCACCTGACATAAATGAAGGTCCTGCTATCAAGTCCTTGAGCAGTATTGATCTTGGTCTGATCTTGAAGATCCCTGTTTTTGAACTCAGGAAGGTTCTCTTTGATAATCTGAATTGTTTTCTCTCTGATTTCATTTCTCGTCATCATGATTCATTTCCTCGATTAATTGATATTTCTTTATTTTACCAGTTGCCGTCTTAGGTAGAGACACGGAAGAGAAAATAATATTGCCAATCTGTTCTCCACGGGCATATCCCTGATTGAACTTGCTGACTTTATCTTCGATTTCTTCTTTCGTTTCCTTTGTATAGATGCACAAAGTAATCTTGTCGTCCTTACTTAGAAGGACTGCAAATTCGCTATTTGGAATGAATTCAGCTAACTTTGCTTCGTATTCGGGAAGGAAGATCTTCGTTCCTGTAGGAAGCACTAGGATTTCCTTTTTTCGCCCTATGAGGTGAAGGTGCCCTTCTTCGTCAACGCTTCCTAAGTCACCAGTCCGATAGTATCCATCTTCTAACCTTGGCGGAATCAGGACTCCGTTCTGGAAATATCCTTTCCTTAAGACTGTTGGAGCATGGACAAGGATTTCCTTGTCTTTTGGATCAATCTTGATTTTGACTTCTGGACAGATTGTCCTTGCTCTTGGATTTTCTCCTAAAGATAATGCGAGTCCAGAGGATGTCTCTGTCATTCCGTATCCGAAGGAAACGGAGATATTCCTTTGCTTATATGAATTAATGATGCTGTCTGGACAATCTCCGGCACCAATCAGTACGGTTTTCCTTTCCGGATTAATTAAGTGGAAACGGATCAGCCTTGCTGCAAGCTGAGGAACTAAGGAAACAGCGGTTGGCTTATAGGAAGCAAAGTCTTCTCCAATAAAACGCATTCCTCTGGATAAGCAGATTGTGGAATGACATTGCCTTGGCCAAAGCAAGGCACAGACAAAACCGAAAACATGGAAGAGAGGAAGAAGGGAAAGGAAGCGGTCTTGTTCGGTAAGAGGCAGACAATAGGAACCGTTATAGCTTGATGCGCAGAGGTTCTCTTCGGTCAGAACAACTGCTTTTGAAGAAGATGTAGTTCCTGAAGTATAAAAATAGAAATAGGCTTCTTTGTTATCATTCTCTTTTGGATTTGGATAAGGAATCCTTTGATTTCCTTTTACCCTTCCATCGAAAGGAAGACTATTCAGTTTTTCTTTCCTGAGTTTTTCATCCTCAAGAGGATTCAATAAAACAATTGTCTTTTTCTGATAAGCAAGAATAAAAAGAAGAAGAATAGAGCTAAAGCTGTTATCTCCAAGGAAGGCAAATGTCTTTCCTTTTATTTCAGGATAAGAGCGGATGGTATCTAGGAAAGTTCCGTAGCTGATATCTTCTTTAATTCCTTTGAAGAAAGCAGAAAAAACGGCTTTCTCCCGGTCTGCTGACTCGAGTATTTCTACAAATGTCTTATATTTATGCATTTGTTGCGATTCCCCTGCTCAATTCTACAACTTTTTTGATGAAAGAGGTTACATTTTGAATGGATTGTTCTAAAATTCCGAGTTTGACACTTCCGTAGACTGAAAAAGGCCGGAAAGCCCGTTGT
>ERZ1034669.178-NODE-178-length-28444-cov-15.232379_pt1 | contig 28444 bp, 42 predicted proteins | sample MGYA00520705_ERZ1034669 | MGnify/ENA primary metagenome ERZ1034669 (study PRJEB33766, sample SAMN09781766) | gut metagenome | biome: gut microbiome | host: Homo sapiens | place: Madagascar | study: EMG produced TPA metagenomics assembly of the PRJNA485056 data... | reverse complement strand
GACAAACACGGGACGGGGTGTATAATAATAGTAGAAATAAAGGAAAGGGCGATGCCCGAAGGAGTTAAAAATGAAAAATTACACCAAATTCGAAATGACGAACAGAGAACTTGCCGCGGCAATCTTATTGTATGACGACTTGTCAATGGATGTCGAGAATATCGCGGAAGATTATAAACACGACTATCTGACAATAAACACGGGACGCGACGGACGCGTGTATGTGTGGTATATTGACGAAGTGAGTGAGGGCGCAATATGCGTTGAAGACCTCAAAAACCTTGACGAAGAAGACATCGAGAGGCTTCTTGCGTAAGCATTTATAAGGAGAGAATAAAAATGACAGTACGAGAACTTGCGAAGAAGCACGGCGTGAGCCATACGCTTATCTACAATATGGCGAAAAAACTCGGCAGACTGCCGACAGACGAAGAAATCGAAAACCGCAACCGCAAGACGGGAAGACCGCAGAAGTACAGGAGTATCGAAGATGAAGACGGAAAATAGTTGTTATAACTGCCCGAACAGAACGGAAGCGTGCCACGATAATTGTGAAGTTTACAAGGCTTGGAAAGCCGAGTACCAACGCAAGGAAAAGGAAGAGACGAAGACGCGCAAGGCATATTACAATTATGTCTATTACAGGAGCAAGGACTGATGTACACGGTATATTGCGGAAGGGTATGTTGCAATTTCAGAAAGTTAAGCGATGCGGACTATTTCGCGCGGAAGAACGGCACGGTGGTGTTCGGCATTGCGAGAACAGAAAACGAAAAAGGAGTGAAAAATGAAAATGGTAGCAAGTACAGAATTGACGGACGCGCTCTATGATTATTGGAGCGACGGCGAAAAGGTGGAATTTCTTGAAGCACTTGACGGGGCGATTGCCGAGATAGAAGAACTGGGCATTGAAACATACGCAGGGCGCACACTTGCTAAACTCAAAGAAATGCGAGAGTATTGCAAGGAAGAAATTAAGGAAGAAGCGGAACGCGAGGGCGTGTGTCCCTATTGCGGAGCGGACTTGGAGTATGACGAGAGAAGCGGAGAATACGAGTGTCATGAATGCGGATACAATGGCGGATATGTGCCTAACGAGGATAGACTTGAAGATTACTGACGAACTTCCGACCGCCGCCGACCTTATCGAACTTATCAAGACCTTAAAGGTTGTCAAGGCGGAGAAGATAGCAAGACTTGAACGGTACATCGAGTATCGGGAAGAAAGAAACAAACACGACCGCGAAGACATAGAACGGGTGAAAGAATATTTGAAGGAGTGCAAAAAATGAAATTCAGAACGTTAAAAGAAGATGAAATCGAGTGCCGAGTGGGGCAAGCAAACGCAAAGGGCTTTACACTTTTGTTGTACAAGAACGCAAGGGTAGATATGGACTTGCTGGATGAAACAGTCGGAGCGGGAAATTGGCAACGCGACCACAAGGAACTCAAAGGCAACATCTATTGCGGAGTGTCCATTTGGGACGAGACCAAAAAGCAATGGATAACCAAATGGGACTGCGGAACGGAAAGCAACACCGAAAAAGAAAAAGGCGAAGCATCGGACAGTTTCAAGAGAGCGTGCGTCAATGTGGGCATCGGCAGGGAACTGTACACATCGCCGTTCGTATGGATAAGCGACCGCGTTAAGGAACGCAACGGCAAGTATGTTCCCGACATCAGAAATATGAAAGTGCAGGAGATAGGATATACCGACGACCGAAAGATAAACCGACTTGTCATTATAGGCGACGGAGAAGTTATATTCGAGTTTGGTAAAGAAACGCCGAACAAGGCGGCTAAAACCGACGAAACGCCGAAGACCGATAAATGGAGCGAAGCAGAGCGTAAGGCGTTTGAAATGGGCGAAATTGCGGAGCAAACAATAAGCGATATAAAATCGACTGAAATTAAATATGACAAACGTTACAACGGGAAGACCGTCGGAGACCTGACCTATGAAGAAATTATCGACCTTATCAGCACGACCAAAAGTCAGTGGTTAAAAGACAGATTGTGTACTTACAGAGATTTTACATTAGAGCGGACGCACATTGCGGGCGGAGAAGAAGAAACGCCGTTTTAATCTATGATAGAATTCACAAGCAAAAAACCAAAGTTATCAATAAGCCTTGACGGGGCGGTCGAAGTAACATTCACCGCTCCACGGGCGAAACTCGAAGCCTTAACCAACCTTGCGGACAAAGACGTTGACATCACGGTAAAACAACACCGAGAGAAACGAAGCCTTGATGCAAATGCGTATGCGTGGGTTTTAATCACGGCGATTGCGGACGAACTGCGGGCGAGCAAAGACGAGATTTACTTTGAGATGCTGAAAAAGTACGGGCAGGGCGAACTCATAAGCGTTAAGACGGGTACGGAAAATGAATAATAAGCAACGATACGCCATATTGAAGAAGAACAAAGAACAGTGGTTACAGTATTATTCGATTAAAGACGAGAGCGGGATATACATCCTTACACGCTACGACGACAACGGCTTTAAGTTTGCTTATGTAGGGCAGGCAAAAAAAGTTTTGACAAGGCTTGCAGAGCATCCTATGGGATATAAGCAACACATAGACTTTTCTTTACGCAAACACGGCATCGGCGCACCGTTCGCCAAGGACGACAAATGGAAATGTGAAAAGGTATTTTATTGTCTCGAAGCCGAACTCAACGATTTAGAGCAGGCGTGGATACACAAGTGCCACGAACTCGGCTATCAATTACTCAACAAGACAACGGGAAGTCAAGGGCAAGGCAAGCAAGCACTCGGCGAACAAAAGCCCGCAAAAGGCTATTACGACGGAATTAAACAAGGGCGCAAGAAAGTAATCGACGAAATCAATAACAGGCTCACAAAGGGCGATATTCGGCTTGTAATCGAGTGTCCGAATAAGCGCAAGGAACAGCACCTTGCTAAACTTATGGAACTTTTAGGGGAAAACGACGATGAAGATACGGAATACAGCGGAGATTGTTAAGGAGATTTTAGAGCAAAAGCCGAGAGCAAGGGACTGCGATTTTGTCCTTTACGGGTTCGTTCTGAACAAGTACGGATATTCAATCAACATACCGTTCAACGATTTGGCGAACTTGGTAAAGGCGGAAGAACTGCCGTCAATGGAAACCGTCGGACGAGCAAGGCGCAAAGTTATGGAACTCTATCCGTCATTGCGTGGCGACAGTTACAAGGTCAGAATTGACAACACAGCGGAGTACATAGAGTTTGCAATGGATAAAAGCGTATGAAGTCAATAATTAAAGGCGATAGTGAAGATAGGTGTTACATTACGGGGTACATTACAATCAGGAAGCGGACACGCGCTTAAAGCAAATCGGGCAAAAAGCGGCGATGCACGAGTACGGTTGGACGGTGGACGAGTTTCGGGAAGTGTTCGGAAAAAATTATTTATAAAATTGTTGAAAAACTATTGACAAACACGGGACGGGGTGTATAATAATAGTAGAAATAAAGGAAAGGGCAATGCCCGAAGGAGTGTAAAATGACAAGACAAAAAATGATTAAAAAACTTGAAGAAATCAAAGAAAAAATTGACTGTTAGACGAATATAAAAAATAAGGAGTTGCATATGAAATTAGAATTTGAACCAGTAAAAAATCAGAAATTTGATATTGGTAGGACAATCAATTTTACCAAGTGTGATTGTGAGACGTGCGATTTTATGCACTGCCCTAAACACAACTACGCAGTACAAATGACACAGAAAAGATATACGGTTGAAGAGTTTTGGGACGCAAATAAGGACGATATTGTTTCAGTGGGCTCGTTGCAAGAATATTTCAATTTTGATACTATCAGCGATTTCCTTGACGCTTGTATAACATTCCCGAAAGGAACGTACTGGGAATGGGTAGGATACGACAACGCAATTGAGCTTGTGGTAATCAATAGAAGTAAACACGGTCCTGACTTTTTAAGGCGAGCAAAAGTTGAAGTCTTTTCCAACAACTACGCCTGGGAGCGCGGAACGGATTTCCCTATAAGTTATTATTTAGGTTGTTCTGATACTCAAGAGAAACTTGCGGGGAAAATACAGAAACGTTTGCGTGAACTAAATGAACTTCTGATGGTCGGTTGTATGAGATACGATTGTCAAAAACAAGAGGCTGATGACCTCTGTGATGCGGAGGTGGAAGAATGAAAAGTGTTATAATTAGTATCCGCCCGAAATGGGTGGGAAAGATAGCAAGAGGCGAAAAGACAATCGAGGTGCGAAAATCAGCACCGCAACAAGTGCCGTTCAAGGCTTATATCTATGCGACAAGACCTAAGATATTTTATAAGTGTGGGGCAGTTAGTACGAGCGCCGAATTGCTATGGCTTACAAACGGCAAAGTCGAAATGGGTGACGGCTTTAAGTTCTGGGCGAACGGCGACGAGTATCAATGCTTAAACGGGCGCATAATCGGCGAGTTTATCTGCGATAAGATAGACGATTTTTATTGCGCCTCCGTTCCTTACCAAAGAGAGAACAATTTAGGGTATGGTCAGGGCATAGTCTTTGAGTGTAACGATAGGTATATAGACACTAATGACCTTAAAGAAATGTGTTTATCGGCACAAGAATTATTTGACTATATTGGTGGTGTAGGGAAACATTTATATGCTTGGCACATATCAGACCTGAAGATATATGACAATCCGAAAGAGTTAAGCGAGTTTTATCTCCGCAAATTCGACAATAACGATTATTGTAGTGGGTGCATACACCACGAAACACCCATAACTGAATATCCCTGCAATGATTGTAGGCGCGACGCTTTTGAGCGTAAGTACTTAACCCGTCCCCCGCAAAGTTGGCAATATGTCGAAGATTTAGGAGACGAAAAATGAAACAAATCAGAGCGTTAAGAGCGAACGGCATAACTTTGTTAATATCGTCGGTGATAACAGCCGTATGTGTCGGGGTATGTTGGAAGCATTTTCCGATTGCGGTTCAAGCGATATACATCTGCATAGCGTTGATGTTTATGGGGTTCGGCGGAGTAATGGTCGGACGGAGTATTTGGTTGACAAAACAGGAAAAGGAGAATAGAAAATGAAAAAATCGTTCAAATCACTCATTATAGTACTTATTATAGTAATGTGTATAGTGGTATTAACGGGGTGCGTAACACGATCGCGAATGATTGACAAGCCGACAAATGTATTAGCGATACGCACGACGGACGGCAATCTCGTTACATACGAGAAACGGCAAATTACAAACATTTCCGAGAACAGGGACGTCATTATACTGACTATTGATTGGCAGGGCAACGGACAGACCGAGACGATTGTATTCAATAAAGAAAATATAACTTATGTCGCATATGCTTGACAAGCGGTCAAAGGGATGATACAATGGTTGTATAACGAATAGGAGAACAGCCTATGATTTTATCGGTGAAACTTCATAGGAGCGCAAGATAGACAGGGAAGCCTGTCTATTTGCCGTTGTAAGCGAAATGAGATTTACGGACGAAAACAATAACATATCGGTCAAGGACATACGCATTAAGGGCGACAAGGCATCGGGGCAACCGATAACGAAACTCGCAATGTACGAGAACATAGCCGACACACCTGCGGAGTTTGCGAAGATAATCAGGTCGGCGCAGGAGATGTTGGACGGCATCGCATTTACGCCGAAGCAGGCGGAAACGGTCAAGAGTGTTGTTCAGAGCAAGGCGGCAGAAGCCGTACAAAAGGCTGTGGACGCTATTTTAAGGGAACTCGAAGAAAAGGGTTATACGGAAGCGAAAGAAGCGATAGAGCGATTTGTGGGGGCAGAATAAAGGAATTCGACGACTGGGTATTGTCGAAATTCAAAGGCGAAGAAGATTAAGAACGGGGGTGATTAGTAATGACCAAAGCCGAACGGGAAGCCTGTAAGGCGGAATTCATTACAGGTAACTACCGAACATTAACAGAATACGCCGACGCGCACGGTTATAGTAGAAGATATATCAGAGAGATAGGTGCGGCAGATAAGTGGCTTGCCGACAAGACGAAACACCAAAGGCAAATTGCTGGCAAACTGCTGGCACGGGACAAAAAGGATGCAATAAATACGCTTACAGCACGCCGTGAGATGATGGAAGACATAAAAAGCACGTTATTGAAGCGGGTGAAGGAGAAGTTATCGGAAGCAACCTTAACGGCGAACGAGATGAACTTATTGGCGAACGCAGTGGTCAAGATTGACACTATGGACAGTGGTGCGATTGAGACAGCAGACAGCGAACGGGAAGCGTTAGAGAAGGTAGTAGAATCCTTACAGGGGGCAATATGCCGAGACAATTAGCGTTTACGGATAAGCAATTACAATGCTTGAAGACTCCGACAAAGACCTGGAATATATGGTGCGGGGCGGTACGAAGCGGTAAGAGTTTTGCGACGATAATGCAGATGCCCTTAAAGATAAACAAGCATTATGACGAGCCGTGTCTTATAGTAGCGAAGACACTCGCTATGGTCGAGAAGAACGTATTGAGCGTATTAAGGAATCAATACACGGACAGATTTATAGGGTTTATCAAGAGTACAGCGGACGGACGGAGAGTAGTAGACATATTCGGCAAGGAGATAGATTGTGTCGGAGCGAACGATGCGAGAAGCGCGGCGAAGATACACGGAACGGAGTACGGGTATGTGTACGGAGACGAAGTGGTCTTATGGGATGAAGCGTTTTTCACTATGTTGCAGTCAAGGTTAAGTCTTGCGGACAGCGAGTTTGACGGCACTTGTAACCCTGAAAGCCCGTCGCATTACTTGAAGCAGTTTATGGATAGCCCGACTTTCGACGGGAACTGTTTCGAGTTTACGCTGTGGGATAACCCGTATCTACCGAAGCATTACATAGAGCGGTTAGAGAACGAGTACAGGGGGACGATATATTACGACCGCTTCATTTTAGGAAAATGGACGAGTTGCGAAGGTCAGGTCTTCCCGCTGTTCAGGAGAGACAAGCATTATATCACGCCAGATAAATACACCGAACTGTTCAATGAGAATATGGGCAAGATACGGTATTGTATCGTAGGCGGAGACGGGGCGACAACGAACGATAGCACGGCGTTAGTGCCTTTAATGATTTTCTCGGACGGACACGCTTGTGTTGGGGATATATTCTATCATAACCCGAAGGAGAGCGGGCAGTTATCGAACGCTGACCTTATTCCGTATATCCGACAATGGTACGATGACCTTATCAGGAAGTACGCATTGGATAGGGGCGGGGTTAGGTTTTATACGGCAGTGGACTGTGCGGCGGCGGACTTGGTGCTGACGATGCGGAAGAACTTGCCGACGAACTATAACATTACGGCGATGACGAAGAAGTCTATCACGCAGACGACGGATGTTGTGAACAACGCCCTTGCGCGAGACCTGGTACATATTCTTGATGTTGGTGGGACTTATAACTATGTGAGACGAAGATTTGAAAGCGGAGTGTCGCAGTTGGTTATAGACCTTGAACGGATGATATGGGCGAAAGGCAACGAGACTTACGATGCGAGCGTTCCGAACGACGTGGCTGACGCGTTCAGGTATGCCGTGAATACTTATTACAATAACCCGCTGAACATGTGGGACACGCCTGATTTCGGGCAATAGAAAGGTGAATTATGGACTGTGATTTTAATTCTTTGGAATTTGCACCGTGGCAGACTGGGGCGGCGTTCAACGCGTATCACACTTACAGTTTCGTCAACAATAGTGTATTCTACTCGATGATACCGTCGTATTATCGGGAATATATGAAGCGTTATGTGCAGAATGCTTTGTGGTGGAACGATGGCTGGGTGCCGTATTTCCACAATCAGGACAAGGGCATTTTGTCGACGAGACTGGCGGGAGCGATTGTTGATAGAGTAGCACGAAAGGTTGCAGGCTCGCGCATTATGTATAAGAACGTGGGCGAACTCAAAGACGACAAGGGAAGCAATGTAACCCGTAACTTTATAGACGACTGGGCAGAAAGAGTAAGGTTTGAGAGCGCGTTGAAGCGTGGAATTAAGTACGCGGCGGCGGGCGGGACGGCCTTGTTGAAAACGAACAAAAACGCTGACGGCGATCTGTGGGTGGAGAGTTTGAGATTTGACCGCTTTATCCCGTCGGTGGATGCCGCAACGGGGCTTGTGCGCGATGTGAGATGTTGCCTGAACTTTGTCATTGACGAGAGCAAGAGCAAGGACGGCGAGAGAACGGGCGCATATTGCCTTATAGAGCATAGGTATTTCGGAGAATATACCACGGTGACGGGCGAAGTTATAAAGAACGCCGCATTGGTGGAGTACGAAGTATCAAGGGCTTACGGGAGCATTACGAACGGGGAATTCGTCGGAAACTCTTACGAGCGCATTAAGTGGGTGAACTTGCCCGACAAGATAAGAAAAGCGTTCAAGGACAATTACGGCACGGTTAGGCTGGATGAGCCTATTTTAATGCCTTTCAAGGATTGGCTCGGTTGCGAACTTATGAACTGGACGGACGGAATAACGGGAATGCCCGGAATGCCGTTCGGGGAAAGTTTAATTCTGAAAGCGATACCGTTTTTGCAGGAATACGACTACCTTACGAGTGTTTATGGGACAGAGATGTACCTGGGGCGCGCAAGGGTTATGTTGTCGCAAGGGCTGGACAGCGGAAGCAACAGAGCGGGGCTTGCTGGCGGTTGGGACAGTGCGTTGAGCGACGGCGCATTTGTGAGAACGCCGAGCATCAATCCCGAAGACGACAAACCGTTGCCAATACAATTCGAGATACGTTCGGAAGCGTTGGCGAAGATGAGAAACAATCTGCTTGAAGCAATAGCGGTGAACGTGGGGATATCCCCGTCAACATTAGCACCGTTCTTACAGGATAGCAGTGCGAGAACCGCAAGGGAAGTATCCACGGAAGAGAACGAAACGGCGGGGTTTGTTGCGGACACAAGGTCTGTGTTGGAAACGGCGATAAACGCAACCTTAAAGCACATATGCGAATACTACCGTGCATTGCATCCTGAACTGTTGGATACGGTGGGAATAAGGTGGTCGCAGGCTGGATTGTCTAACCCGTTTATGACGACGGAGATGATGACACAGCAATACAACGCAGGACTTGTGAGCCTTAAAGGAGCAATATCGGCATTGAACCCTGACGAAGACGAAGCGCAGATTGACAAACTTGTCGAAGAAGCGAAAGCGGATGCAATGGGACACGCTGATTTTAGCGATAAGGACTATTACGATGATAACGAGACAGTTGAACCCGCAGGCGATAACGCTTGAAGACGCACAGGGCGAGATTAAGAAAACCATAAAGGACGCGTATCTTGCAGGAAAGAGCCGCAGAGAGATTGAACGGCTTGTTGCTTTAATCATTGCGGCGGCGGTTAAAAAACTAAACACTCCCGCGCTGATAGATTGCGCGCCACGGTCATTGTGGACAATGGCGAGAAAGGTGTACAGTAACTTTACGACACTTGATGCAGAGACCTTGAAAGCCGTTGCGAAGGGTGTTCCGACGGGGCAGTATCCGAAAACCTATATGAAGCAAGTCAACGACACTTTGCGGAAGATAGCGGATATACAAGCATTAGATGCGGACGATGTCACGGGGCGCAACTCGTTGAGAAACCGAGCGGAAATGGAAGTGCGGTATGAGTATCATCAGAACGAGATTGCGGACTTTAAGAAGCAAGGCGCGAAGTTAGTCATTTGTAGCACGCATGCAGACTGTTCGGATAGGTGTTATCCGTGGCAAGGACGGGTTTATAGTTTAGACCACACAACGGGCATAACGGCGGACGGAAAGCGGTTTATTCCGCTCGAAACGGCAACGGATATCTATTATACCACAAAGGCGGGTAAAACCTATAAGAACGGCTTGTTGGGGTTTAATTGCCGACACAGATTATACGAGTACAAAGACGGAATGCAAGTGCCTTATGTTTCGGCAAAGGAGCAAAAGCAAGAGTATGCGATAACGGTGAGACAAAGGCAAATGGAAACGCAGATAAGGCACTATCGGGAAGAATACCTGATTTACCACGGCACGACCGATGAAGCGTTGGCGCAGAGAGCAAGGAAAAAGGCGATCGCCTTGAACAAGCGATACATTGCTTTCAGCCAAAAGAACGAAAGGGCGTACTATCCCGACAGGGTGAAAATCATAAGTCAATAACAGTAGCAAAGTTTGCGGTTTGGACGGAGAGAACGGCACAGCCGTTGCAGAACGGACTAAAAGACGGGACGGCGGGGAACTGTTGGAGAATAGAATATTCTAAATACACTAAAAAGGAGCAAAACATTATGGCAATTTTTGGCAGAAAAAAGCCGACACTCGAAGAAATCTTATCGATGATTGACGGCTTGCCCGAAGAAGATAAAACCAAACTCACGGAACACCTGACCGAACGCCACGACGAAGAAGAAAAAGCGTACGAGGAAAAGGAACAGGGCGAAGAACTCGAAGAGCAAGGCGAAGTCGAGAAGGGCGAAGAAGAAGTGGAGCAAGCGGACGAAGCACACGAAGAAGCGACGGAAGATGCCGAAAAGGCAGAAGACGAAGCCGAGGCGGACAAAGAGGATGCGGAAGAAGAAGAAAAGCACGACGAAGAAGACACGGAAAGCGTGGACGAACGAGAAGCAGTCTTTAAGGCATACGAAGAACGAATTGCAAAACTCGAAGAAACCGTTGCGAGAATGGCTGAAAGGCTTGAAGACAAAGAATTCGGCGCAATGGGTACGGCAAACCCGACCACGGACAATGGCGAGTGGGAAGGGAAACACACGAAAGCCTATTTTGGCAGGTAAAAAATTAAAAGGAGACTATTATTATGGCAGCAAAACTTGGTAACTACAATGAACCGTTTGTTAACGGTGCAACTCTTAAAAGACTGTATTCGGCAGTCGTTAAAGATAACATTTTTCAAGAGCTCTTTACGAGAGACGGCGAAGCGGTATTGGAGAAATACTGCGAAGATACTTCCAATGCTCAGGTAACGGTAACCCGTATCAAACCTGGCGACTACGCTCCGCGTGCTATCGGTGCGGATACGAACGGCGGATTCTTCAACGAAAACCCTGCAATCATCAACCAAACCGAGGCATATCCTATCAATCTGCTTGATGCGGTCGACTATCAGATCGATATCCCCGAAGTACAGCAGGATATGATGTCCACCGACCTTGCCGCACAAAGGGCTAAAATCCTGGGCGGTCAGGTTGCTCGTGGCGTAAACGCTATGACCATTGCGGCACAACTTGCGAAGAACTTCAACGATATCGCAAGCGGCAAAGTCGAGAAGAACTGGATTGTTATGGACGCAACTCCTGGCACAGGCGCATATCTCAAATACATCGTCAAAGCGAGCGCAAACCTTGACAACGGCAACCCTGACGAAGGTATCGACACTTATCCTATCGAAGAAAGGGCTATCTTCCTGCGCGCTGACTATAAGGCTGAACTCTTGTCGGCTGGTCAACTCCTTGTTGGCGGCTCTAATGCGGCGCAGTACATGGTCAAGGACGGCGGTTTGTCACCTGATGACAAATCGGACAATGCAACTGGATTCAGCGGTCGTATCCTCGATATGCCTGTCTATATGGCTGGCGAAGCGGTATGGAATATGGCGGCATCGTATCTTGGCGTTGCGAAAGCAAAAATCGATGGTGTAAAAGGTATCGTTGTTTCGGCTTACGGCACTGGTCGTGGTCTTGCGTTTAACGCATCGATTAAACAAATCGACAGCCCGAACGGCGCAGGTCAGAGAATGCAACCTTTGTATCGCTTCGGTGCGGAATGCTGGGATGCACTTTCGGTCGTACCTATCGTCGAAAACGGCTTCACGAACCCTGCAACGGCTGATGCACAAATTACGGTCGTCGCTCCTGGCTCTCGTTTGTTCACGATTACCTACGATAAGGGCGCAGGCACTGGCACGGCTCCTACGGCTGTTACGGACAAGAAATACGGCACTGTTATCACCTTGTCGGACGGCGCGGGAGTAACGGCTCCGAGCGGAAAGACCTTCAAAGGTTGGGACGAGAACAAAGACGCAACCGCTCCGAAATACGCGGCGGGCGCACAATATGTTGTCAAAACCAACGCAACGCTTTACGCAATCTTTGCTTAAAGACAATAGGGGCGGGAAACCGCTCCTTATGTGCAAGTAAGAGTATAGCCGTGCAACTCGGCAAACTTGCAAGGAGACCATATGATACAGAAACCTTTTAACGATGCGGATTTAATCTACAACTACGAAGAACACAGATATGTGCCGACAACCGACCTCATATTAAGGAAAACGGGCATAGACCTTGTGAACGGCAATATCCTTAACAGCGTTGACGATGCGAACCCGTCCGAACTCGGCGATAGAGTGTTGGACGAGATAAGCGCGCATATTTACGCCACAATCTACGGAATGACACTTAACGAGAACTATGTATCGTTCTTGCTTGCGTGCGACACGGAGTACAGGGACAGGCTGAAAAGGGTGTTCGTCAACGAAGTGCGCTATGCGTTGAGAGCGGGCGACTTTTGGTTCACTTTGGACGAAATGGAAAGAGCGAACTTCATCACAAGGGACAGCGTGAACTTGCTGAACAAGCAACACTCGGAAACGGGCATAAGGCTGTTATATAGGGGCAGATTTAATATTTTGCTCCGTAAGGTAGATTGGGAGTGGTAGAATGGGACTGAACGCACTTAACAGGAATGACAAGTATAATGTGTCGGCGGTGTACTTTAAGCGGGAACACATAAGGACGGACGGGACAGCGAGCCGTGGAACGCATATCAAGGTCAAGATTGAAGACAAGCGCAACAAGAGCGTAAGTCAGCCGATACAGAACCTTATGACCGACAGCACGACAATGCTTGTAAGCACAAGGAACTTGCAGGAATACGACAAGTATGACGAACTGTACCTTATGGGCAAGCGGTGGCAGATAGTCGAGTTACAGACGGCTTATGAGAACACGGAGATTAACGGACTGACTAACCCGCAACTGTTGGCAGTACACTATCTTGCGTTGAACGAGTTAGGGGGTGAGCCTTTGTGGATTCGACCTTAATATCTGCTGTTTATGAAACATTCTTTTACATTCGCGACCGCGCGCCTATTCGTACAGGCAATTTGCGCTATAATGCAATGACTTATGATATACTCAAAACGAGAGCGAATATCTATGTGAACGAGAAAATCGCGCCGTATATGAAATACACTAACGAGAACTGGAACAACTTCCGACCGCCTTTGTACGGCAAACAAAACCCGAATGAAGGGTGGTGGGATAGAGCCGCGCACGATGCGGTGTATGTGTTGGCTAATATTTTAGGGGGAACGGTAAAAGAAGTATGATTGAAGTTAAGCAATTTGTGGATATAATCGAAAATCAATTAAACGCGCTTGCGGTCGGAAAGGACTTTGTGTTCAAGATATACCCGAACGAGGGCGAGTTTGTTGATGTCATACAATCGTCGCAGACGGAACTCCCGAAAGATGTAATCTATGGCGTGGTAACCTTTTTGCCGAACACGACTATCCCGTTGGCGAACTTGGGTATTTTCAACATTACGGCGAGTTTGTCTATTTTGGCTCCCGTAACAAGGGGTGCGTTAAGCAACGACGATACTTACGGACACGTCAATGAGATAGCGGATATCTTACAGAATTACTACCAACAGCAGACGGGTGCGAGCGGCACTTTAACGGACAAAAGCAACACGGCATACAAGTATGTGTTGGGCATTAACACTCCGCAGACAGGGCAAGAGAGCGTTTACGGGAAAGCAGGAAGAGCCGTGCCGTTGTCTATGGTGTTGTCGTGGCAACTCATACGGGGCGGTGTGTTATTCACCGATGTTCACGTTCTTATCGACGGAACGGAAGTCGTATGCACGGACTTCGGAGCAGAATTGAATGTCGGGCAACAAACGGACAATATTCAGAATCAAGCGTATTTGCAGTCTTATCCGCAAAGTCAGAACTTGTCGATGACGGTGCAGTTACCGTACCAAAACACGGCATTGTGTAAGAAACTCATTGCACAGTTATGGGACGGCACATTACAGCAGTCGTTCACCGTGAAATACTACGACGGCACAACTTATACAGAAGAAACGGCAATCACGAAGAAGATGATTGCGAGCAGAATAATCACAAACGCACAGCCTGGCACGAATATGGGCATTGTGGCAACATTTACTTTATCAAGGTAGAGTTATGGCGAACGAAAAACACTATATCATAACAATCAAACAAAGCGGTAGCGGTGGCGGCGGAAATGGTGAACTCCGAGAAAAGACGGGGCAAGACGAGAACGGCGCAAACGAAGGAACCGCTTTATCGTTAAGTAAGACCGTGGCAAAGGTATGGTCAAGCACTGCATTGCTTCGTACAACTTTGGATGCGACAATGCAGATCGTGTCGCGCAACGAAGGCAACAGCCTTATCAACGAAAGATACAAGGCGGTCAAGGGTGTCGGGACGACCGCGTTAACGCTCGGACTTGCGTTCGCGGTTGGTGGCGTTGGCGTTGGCTTAACCGCAACAGCGGCGGTAGCGTTATCGTTCGGACGACAGATTGAACAATTCAATTACGAGCGTCGGTGGGAGATGTACGGACTGACAGAGAAACGCGCAAGAGCGGGTGCGAACTTCAACAGGAGTAGGTTATGAACAATTTTCAGATTGATATACGCGAACAAGGCGGCTGGAACAACCTTGACGGGTGGGTGCGACCGTTCGACCTGACCTTTGCGCTGGATGAAACACTGGACAGCGGCTCTGTACAAGTTACGGGAAGCACGAGAAAGGCTATAATCAAGCCGTACACGCTTATAAGGCTGACGATTAACACAACGGTCAAGTATATGCTCGTACAGGACGCAAAACGCACGCAAAGCACCTTTTCGGGGGCGATTAAGTACGATTGGAACATCACGCTTATCGAAACCACAAAAATGCTCGAAAGGATACCGTGCGACACAATGCGGTTTTCTAATTATTTGGGACACGAATATGCAAGTGGGATACCTATTCGTATGCAAATAACTTATACGGATACTTATGCGCCTATTGAGATTGAACCATATTATCAGAACGCATATACAACTGGTGCGACAATAACAATATACGGAACGCAAAACAAATTCAAAACACCTGACTATGTACAATGGTATCCGAATGATGCAACAAAGCCGCCATATAAGCAACAGACGGTTACGGTTAAGAACTCTACGGGAACGGTTGTATATACGCAGACAGCAATGGCGAATACCGAAGGTGTATTGAATATGCCAAATGGCACGCTCGTGCTTAACGATATAAGTTATACAATCGAATATACGGGGTGGTTGCATTTTGACCAGCACGGAACAACGATAGACAGTCAATATACGGCAACTTGTCAGGTTTCTACATTTGCGGGCATCGCGCCGAAAACTAACCCGACCATTACAAGCATCGTCGAGAAGATACTGCGTTCGGGCGTAACAAGGCGTGTCTATCGTGGAACGGGTGCGCTTGATGATATAGACAAGCAACTTATCCGTTTTAATGCGGCACAGGCAGAAAAATACAAGGCAATCGAAACCGAATACAGCACGACGAGAAACACCTTTTTTGAAGCCTTGTCGGGCGTTGGCGAGATTATCCACGCAATGCCGAGACTGAACTTTATCGACACATTCGGATATAAGGGATACGAACTTGTGTTTGACGAACTTGGCGGGAATGACGAATATACCGTTCCGACAACTGCCGAGATGACTTACGAGCAAATGTCTTTAACGGGCGACGAATACTGCGAAGCAATCGACAGCGTGGTTGAGAACATACTAAATACGACCGATGTTGATAAGGGCGCGATAGTAGAGCCGTCCACGGGAACATACAAGACCGTAAGGACAGAACGCGGTGGGTATAAGATTTCCGCCGACACGATGAGAATACAGACCGAGAGACCTATTTACAGGCTTGTCAAGTTAGAAGTCTTGTGCAACGGGAAAGCGGGCGATATTACGGCTTATGCCTACGAGAGCGCGGAATACGAAGCCTTATCGGAATATGCGGGCGCGGTGTATCCGTACTCAAAGGCTTATGCGTTGAAGTACACTTCGGGACAGAAAGATATCACGGGGTTAACATTCAGGGACAATGCGGCAACGGACTTGTCGGCGGCATTCAGAAACTACGCAATCTACAACATTGTCAAACAAGCGTTAGACACGGAGATATCGGACTATACGGTGTTGGCGTTCAGGGTGACCTATATCCCGTTGGTTACGGCGAGAATAACGCAGAGCAAGCCCTATACGGGGTGGGAGACGGACTATTCGTCGAATGTGCTTATATCTAATCAAGGCGGGAATATGGTCGAGAGCGACCGCTATGGCGAACGCTTAAAGGGCTATATCGCAAGGTTAGGCAATAGGCAAGTCGTGCGAACTTACAACTTTTCACAGTTTGAAGATTTACCGCAATGCGGACAACTTATGTATGTCGAAGACGAATATATGTATGTGTCGCTCATCAACGCAAATCTCGACCAAAACAAAGTTAAGGCAACAATTCTCTTAACGCCGCAATTCAACAGGCTGTCGGAATATGTCGGACTTAACAGCGAGTACAGATTATATGACGTTTCCGAAAAACAAGCGGTCGAAAGGCTTGTAAATTATACAGAGAAGTGTTATATTAGTTATAGGGCAACAACGGCATCTTCAAAACTACCGTTCATCAAGAGCGACGGGTATTATTCGATTTTCCAAACGCTCGGAAGACGGGCGGACTACGATGCGGGAGAAGTACCGACCGCCGCTTTGGTGCAAGTGAGCGGGACTTGGTTTGCGAGAACGCTCGATAAGAGAGCAAGCGGCAACAGCCTTGTGTTCGAGTTTGCGTTCGATGACAACTACGGCGTGGGCTATCAGTCTATACCTAACTCGGTATCAGGCGATGCGGCAAGGATACAACGGTTAGTGCCTTATGGCAATGTTTATGGCGAGTTTGACACAATGCGGGTGCAGTTTGTGCCGAAAGCGTTCACGAACTCCGCCGACAAGATGAATAGTTATCCCGCAATCACCAGCGAGTACCTGACAGATGTATATCCGTTATTCGATACTTCGTCGCTGGCAGATAACAGTGTCGTGTATCCGTTCCTTATCGACAAGGACAACAAAGAACAGATTAACTTCACTTATCAACTTAACTTCATATCGGAGATTAAGTCGGTGGTGTTGGGGACGGCGTTCTTCCGAAACAACGATCTGCTTGTGGATAGATCAGGTCTTACGGGCGATCAGCGAGTAGCGTTGAACCCGTCGATATACCTGATTAAAAAACGACTGAATATGCTGTCGAAACCCGACCTTACGGGTGCGTTGAAACTGACTGCTCCGAACGGGCTTGCGTGTGTGTTCCAGGATAATTTTGCGAACAATGCGGGCTTTAAGACGGGGCTTACAATAACGAATACAACAAACGAAACCTATGTTGGGTGGTGCGCGGTTGACGATAAGACGGGAGAACTGTATATCGGAGACAACTACGAACTGAAACCTAACCACACTGCACCGACACTATACTTCAATTTTAAGGAGTAACTAATATGATTTTCTATTGCGATTTACAAGGCAACCTCAAAGCGTTTCAAAATGAAACGGTGTATCAAGGCTCGAACAACGTAACGACGATATATGTCGTTGCACCGTTCAACCGTCCCGTGGGGCTTAACATCTCGTTCACAAAGCCGAACAAACTCGTTACAAGCCCTGCGATTATGAAGTGGGTGGGAACTCTCGGCAATGTCAAGATACCCGTTTCATTCGTCAATATCCCCGAACAATTCACCGATACTTACAATGTGTGGGCGTATGCGTTGCCGTATTCTATCACGGAGCAGAACGGCGTTGTGGGCGTGAGTGTCAATGCGGTTATTGCGGATAGCGTCGATGCAAGCGGTAATCAGGCTTACAAGGGCAATCTTACAACCTTCACGGGGCAATTTACCGTGGCTTATTCCGCACTGCCTTCTCCGCCTACGGATATTCCGACCGAGTGGACACAGGACAAGGTGTTAGACTTGTTGAACAACTATTACAACGATGCCATTCAGAAGATAGGCGAGATGAACACCTTAAAGACCGATGCAAAGGATACGCTGGTTAAGGCAATCAACGAAGTATTCGACGAAATCGCAAATACGAACGCAACGATTGGCGACCTTTCTACGCTTACCACCGATGAAAAGACCACGATTGTGGGCGCAATCAACGAAGTGGACGCACACACCGACACCGCACAGCAAACGGCTGACAACGCCACAGAATTGGCAAACACGGGCATTTCCAAAGCCGAACAAGCGCAAGCAACGGCTAACAGTGCAGTCAACACAGCGAACGAAGCAAAGACCACGGCGCAGACAGCGGAGAACAATGCTAACAGTGCGGTGGATAAGGCAGACAATGCGATTGACCGTGCTAACAAAGCGTACGAGAAAGCCGCTAACAATGTATACGCAGTAGGGTTTATGACCTTGCAAGAAGCAATCACGGCGGTGAACGGCTATGACAACACGGTGCTTAAAACCAACGACAACATTCTTGTTGTGGCGCAAGGCTCTCCCGACTTGTATGTGACAAGCGTTGAAGCAACGAATATCCCGTATAACTTTACGACGGTTGACAAATTCAACGATGACCTTGTAAAGAATACAGTGTTGCAGATTGGCTATTACAAAGTAGCGTTTTATGAAACGGACGGACAGCCCGTGACTGTTGCATATCAAAATGTTGTTGTTAAGAGTACCGACTGGGTAGCAAGCACGGAGTTTGCAGACTTCCCGTATGAAGCAAAAATCGAACTCACGGACTTTGTCGATTATACGACCGTTCCGCAAGTGGTGTTCGATATCGCCGATACAATGAGCGGAAACTATGCACCTATTTGTAAATCAGGTGATAAGTGCGTTTACATTTACAGCAAAGTACAAAACGAAATTACGCTTAAAACGGTCATCACCTTTGCACCGAATGTCAATGGTGCGAGCGTAACGGGCGGCGGATATAACAATCGCGGCAAATGGGTTGCAAGCACGACCTACGCAATCGACGACCTTGTTTACACCGACAACGGACAGTACGTGTGTATCGAGGGTATCACTTCGACCACTTCTCCCGAACAAGATACTACGCATTGGCGAGCGAGTTTTGTTGTGACCGCAGGAACGACTAAAAATGTGTTGAAGTTTGTTGGACGAAACAAAAATGACACTAATGTGTTGATGGCTTTTGATGGCGCAATGGAACAGTATGTGTCGTTTAATAAAGATGCGTTTATTGTAGAAAAAACTATCGACGATGTGTTAGAAATCAGTGTGAAAGGCACTGTCCCCAAAGCGTTACCGCAGGAAGCGAGTGCGTTGAAGAACGGGAATTTGCCTACAAGTGGTTGGAACGCAGATTATTCGGCTGATGTTTTCAGGGGAACATATACAAATAATGGCAGTTATCCAGATAATTTTTATGAAATTCCTAATGCAAATACTCCCACCAACGCGAGTAAATTGTATATAACATTCGATAATAATGTTACGAAAGAAGAAAACGGCACATATTATGGCAGTATACCAGGTTGGCAGTATACTGGTATTTTGGGACCAAACGGAAAAGGGTGTTCTTTTCGTCTTAAAGATGACGGGATAGTACTCGCTGCATTAAACGGAAATACCATAACCAGACTTGCTTCATATCCTATTTCCGACAAAACTATTTATAATTACACTATCTCCGACACTTCCATAACCGCCAACAGTGATATCCTTATGGAACTCACCGACGAGGGCGGAGTAAAAGCCTATTCAATGGAAGCGGGCAAGATGACGGTTATCCGTGACACCGTGCCTACACGGGCTATTCCGTACACCTACAAGGTCAAACAGACGAACGCAAGCGGGCAGTTTACTTTGGTCAACCACTATGTGCCCGAAGTACCCGTAACGAGCGTGAACGGACAAACGGGCGCGGTAACAATCGCTGTGCCTACGAAAACAAGCGACCTTACAAATGATAGCGGTTTTGTCAAGCCCACAGAAGCAAACACCTTTACGGGCGAGCAGACCTTTTCCAACGAGAACGGCATAAAGACCAACCGCGTACACAATCTCAACGACAACGTGTGGTACGACTTCGACGGGACGAACGACAGATTGGGTAGCCTTGCGACACCGACGATTATCAGAACGAGCGAAGCAAGACCGAAAGCGGAAGTGCCGAGCGGGAGCGCAACGGTGACGAAAGAGATTGCGTTGTTGGAAGATGTGCGAAGTGTTGGCGACTGGATAATTGTCGATGATGAAACACCGCAAGCAACAATAACAGAAGCAGGAACTTATCAAGTAGTTGCAGACCATCTTGTGGTTAGTGGAAGTGAACAAATTACCCAAAAATGGTCTGGCGAGATTTATTTTGACTCGTTACACAAAGCGAGAGGAACAAGCAGTATATCTTATTCGGCATCGAGCGAACCAAACCATTCACTTTCGGTGTACACCTATACACCTGTAATAACTTCTACAAACAACGCATTTCTGCTTCGTGTAGAAAGTTTGCTTTATATAATCAGGGACACAACGTTTACCGCCGAGTCAATAGGTTATGTAAAATTCAAATACCGTAAAATAAACTAAAAAGGAGATAAATATATGAACGGAATAACTAATGCACAACAACAAGGTGGGGGCGGCAGTGGTGTATCATCCGAACTCGTTACCACATTAAAGGGGACGGAGATTATAAAGACTTTCAACAATCTTGACGGGTGCGAACTGACGAAAGGCTGTACCGCCTACGGGTATATCTATTGCTGAAAGAACATAAGGAAATGGCGGTTATCGTTAAAGCGAAGTGTCTTATGGAACATAGTTTTAAGATGACCGCCAACACAAAGCACTTCCCGAAAAAGTATCGTTTTTCTATCGGTGCGAGAATAGAAAACCTTGCGATAGAAATCTACGAAAGCCTTGTGCGGGCGAACGAAACGCAAGGCGACGAACGACTGACTAACCAACAAAACGCAATCATTGCTTGCAAGGTGCTGAACAGTATGATAGAATTGTCTTATAAGACCGTGCAACTTGCGATGAACTCCGTTGAGTATTGGGGCGGGTTAGTCGTGGAAGTTAAGCGAATGACCGTTGCGTGGCGAAATAGCGAGATAAAAAGGGTATAATCTATTTTGCCCAACTCGTCGAACTCGTACAATGTTCGCAATGTCAATTCAGACGGTTCGCTGAACAACAACAATGCGTACAACGGAAACAACGGGGTTCGTCCGCTCTTGGCAAAGCACAAAAGGACACATAGCAAGGGGCAACACACACCACTTGCTGAACGATTTAGAATTCAAATTAAAGGAGATACAAAATGGCAACTTTAAGTAGTTTACCGATTGGGGCAAAAATAAAAGTACCGCATTCCGTTATGGGCAATGTCATATTTGCGAAAGCCGACCAAAACCACACGGGCTATCCCGAAAACTCGACAACGCTCATCACGGACGAAATTATTGTATTGCGAGCATTTGACGCCAAAGAGCCGAACAATACGAACTCGGATAGACAAAAGTATGGCAACAACCGCTATTCCGTGTCTAACATAGACCATTGGCTGAACTCGACGGCTTCTGCGGGACAATGGTATGCACCGCAACACTCAACAGACCAGTCTCCGAACAGCACAAATGTTGTGTCGAAAAACCCTTATGACACGGATGCAGGCTTTTTGAACGGTTTTGACGCACGGTTTATTGCCGCAATGCAAGACACCACAATCAAGGTCGCACGCAACACTGTAACGGACGGGGGCGGTTATGACACGCTTGTGAGAAAAGTATTCTTACCGTCCAAAGCAGAACTCTTTAATCGAGCCGAAAACTCGATTATGGAAGGCTCGCTGTTACAATATTTTCAGGCAAACACTGATAGTATTAGAATAGCGAAAATATCCAACTATTGCGCGCAAGATGACAACAGTCATTCGGGTTCGCCAAGCGTTACAGCGGGTTCAAATTGGTACTATTGGATGAGAACACCCAACTCGTCGTACTCGTACAGTGTTCGCTGTGTCTTTTCAGACGGTTCGCTGAACGGCTACTATGCGTACAACGGAAGCTGCGGGGTTCGTCCGCTTTGTAATCTGAACTCTGAAACTCCTGTGTCAGACCAACCCGATAGCGACGGTTATTACTCACTGCTCTTGGACGCAACGGGTGAAATCGAACTTACCTACAATGTCAAAGAAACCGCTACAATGCCCACTGCTGTCAATGTCGAATTAGACCTTGTAAAGACCTTTGGTTGCTCTACAACGGTTGAAATTTGCAACAACGGCAATGATACCGTCCCTGCGTGGGAAGACGTTTCTACGGTCGTTAAATCGGGCGTAAACCATATCTTCGCAAACAAGACAAAGACGGCGGACAAATGGAAAGTCGTCATTAAAATTCATATCGTGCGAAACGCAACTGTTGGCGATATAAAACTCTACGGGGTTAAAACTACATTCAAGGAAGAACTGTAAAATGGAAGAAAAAATCTTACTTATCGGCAAACTAATACAAGAGGGTATCGAGGGCGAAGCGGAAGCGTTAAAGGACTACAACCGAGAACTCGCGGAAATCTATGCCCTTGACGCGGAAACGGGCGATCTATGCGCTCCTGTTATTGCGGAAATCATATCCGACGAACTCAATCATATCGCTAAACTTACGGCATTGTACACCGAACTTACGGGCATTGCCGAGAACAAGGAGTAACTATGGAACTTAACATTAAACTTATCGGAAACATCGGCAGGCTGAACAAGCGAGAGCCGTTCATCATTGCAGACAACGAAAAACTTGTCTTGAACTTGTCGTGCGCCACACCGCTGACAGACTATTACATCGAACTCAAAAACGGCGACAAATCGGCAAAATACAGGCTTTCATCGGTATCTTCCTATGAAGTGCCGAAAGAACTCTTACAAGCGGGGACGCTGGAAGTCACGGTCAGCCTGTTGTACTGCGGGAAAATCGTCGTCACCTACACGGTCGAACCTATCACTATCGCTCTTATAGACAACGGCTACAAGGGCTTTGCCGAACTCGACGAAGTCAAGGCGAAATACGACTTGCTTATGGCGAATTACAACGAACTTGTTTCAAAGATAAATCAAGTCATCGACACCGCGAACAAACAGTCAGAAGATATACAAAAACTGTACAACGCGGTCGAACAAGGCGAATTTTAGCGTGCAACCGCTTGAAAAATCTAACTGCTCTCGTCGGGTTGCAGCGGCACGGGCAAAGGAGTAATCTATGGTAACTTTATCACTTACAGCAGAACAAATCGACCAACTTCGCAACATCGCGGCAGTCGGCGGCAAATGGCTTATGGCGGCGTTTACGGCACTCGGTGGACTTGCAGGCATCGCAAAAATCATCACGACTTTTGTGGCAAGAAAGAAGCCCGTCAAACTCAATCAAGCGGACTACGAAGCAATCGCAAACGCTATCGTCGATAAGACCAACGGCAGTATCGAAATCAATATGTCGTCCGAAATCGACAAGGCAACGCGCAACAGACTTACGGAAGTCGAGAAAGTCAACGGCGAACTCGTAAAGGCTTGCAAACAACTTGTTAAATCGCAAAAAGCAATCGCAAACGCTGTTTCGGACTTTAAGACTATATCTACATCGGCGCGTGACGAACTCAAAGCAAGTATGAATGACCTTGCGGACGGCGAAAACGGGCTTGTGGCGGTCGAAACACCGAAAGTCGATAAACCTATCGTCAAGATTGAAAAAGTGGCAGAAAACGAAAATACGCCCTTGTATTAAGGGGGTGAGAGTATGAAACGAAACCCGAAAACCATAATGTCGGCTATAATGGAGTACATCGTGCTTATTGCGCCGACTGCGGGATATGCGATTTATTCCTATACCGACACATTGCAATACACGATGAGCGCGAACTCAAAAGGCTTCTTTTGGACTTTAATTAGCCTTGCGATTTTATGTGCTATAATTTACGGCATTTTTAGGTCGAAATACGACGAGTATCTTAAAGGGTACTACCAACACAAAGCAGACTTGAAAGTCGCGGATAACCCGTCGGAACTGTTAGTCAAGACCGTGGCAAAAGAAGAAAAGGTCGTGTCGAATATAACCTACATACCGATTATGTTTTATCTTTTAATGGGGTTGGCAGTGTTGTCGGCGTTCCGCGATGCGATTGAAAAACTTGAACTCATTATCGAAATCATTGCGGCGAGTGTCTGTGGCAAAGTGTGCTTGCATTGCTTGACTACACATTTGCGGGAAGTCGCGACAGTCAAAAAGGACGGTGAGACCGAATGAGTAGCGAACGAAAAAGAGTTGTGCTTGTCGGTAGTCGAATAACCATTAACGCGGCAATATCGTTGTGTATCACTGCGGCGTTGATATTGTCGAGTTTCTTCATCTTCAAGGGTATCGAAACGCAAGTATCGGGAAAAGACTTTTGGATTCAGAAATCGGTTATGGCGGTCGCAACGTTCTTGTTGATGTTCTCTATTGCGAATGTGACCGAAAACATAATGCTCGCAAAGGACAAGGATATTAACGACCGACTGAACGCATTAGACACGCATTATCAGACCATTATGGCGAACTACGAAACCGCCGACCTTGAAACCTACATCGAGAACTTAAACAAGGCGAATAAATATAAAAACTACATTCATAAATGGAAAAAGAAACTCCGATTGGCAAGTAGGTTCAAAAAATGGGGAACTCCGAAAAGGCTCGAAAGGATAAACAAGGCGTTGACCGTTACGGCAGAAGACTTGTGGGAAAGCGGACAAAAGGTCAAGTATCATCGGATAACTTTCAGTCAAATGGTGAGCGGTGCGAACGATGTGTCACCGAACGACGATGAGAGCGATTTGCGGTCGCACAAGGCACGCTACGGCGCGCAAAAGTTCGGTTGGAAGATTTTATCGCTCGTGGCGTTCGGCGCGTTCTCGGGGCAATTATTGTACTCGTGGCAGGACTTCAACAAGGGTATGATTATCCCGCTTATCTTTCGGTGCGTGACTATGCTGATATCTATGTATTCGGGGATATGCTTCGGTTGTGCGATGAACGAACGGACGAAACAGACATTAAAGCGCAAGTTAAAGATATTCTCGCAATTCAGGTATAAGATGAACAACAAGGTTGACGGCGTTGCAAACTTGGGCGTGGAAGTAATCAAAGACTTGGAAGTCGAAAGAGCAAAGGAAAAGTCGAATCACCCGTTAAAGCGGACTTTTGACGACACCTTTGGGAGCGGACAGCCCGTAAAAGCGGGAGCGTTCGTCGGCAAACTTATCTCGTCGACGATTGATATTGAAGCGGAAAAACTTACTACCTAAACAAGACAAAACCCTCGGCATTTCGTCGGGGGCTTTGCTTTTCAAACGGGAGTGTAAAAATGATGTCAGTCGTTCGTGTAGCGACAATGGTATTATAGCACAGTGTTTAGTCTTTGTCAATACCAAACCACACTTTTTTTGCGTTTTCGGGCAATTTATCCCGTTCGGCGGGCTTGATATTCGCAAAGTCCTTGTCGGGCGCGGGCGATTGCAACGCCGCTCGTATTTCTTCGATTTTTCGCTTGTCGGTTACGACTACGTTCTCATTCATAGTTTAGTTATAGTAGAAAGGCGACAAAGTGTTGCTACAACAACAAATCATCGCCAATTCTAAGAAGGAATCAAATGCTATAATGTTATTATAAGCGGTTACCCGCAAAAAGTCAAGCACAAAATTTATAAAAAATTTGCAACAAAAGTATTGACAAATGCAGGAAAGGGGTGTATGATATAAGAGTAATCGATATTTGGTGGGCGACAGCATTAAGTATCGGCAAACTGAATATCGGTTATGCAAAAAACCGTCTTAACTATCCCACTGTCGCATAGGGAACTGTTAAGGCGTTTTTTTTACGCTAAAAACCTTTGCAAGGAGAATATTATGGCTGTTATAAGAATACAAAAAACAAACAATTATACCGTGATGAGCAATTATCATTTTCGGGAAAAAGATATGAGCCTTAAAGCGAAAGGGTTATTATCGCTTATGTTGTCGCTCCCCGAAGATTGGGACTATTCCGTCGATGGGCTTGTCAAACGGTCAAAAGACGGAAAAGACGGCGTTATAAGCGCAATTATGGAACTTGAACAATTCGGCTATTTGGTGCGCTCGCAAGCGAAAGGACAAGACGGAAAATTTGCGGGATATGATTATGATGTTTATGAACAACCGTACACGGAAAAACCGTTTACGGAAAACCCGTCGACGGTAAAACCGATGACGGAAAACCCGCAACAATTAAATACTAAACCATTAAATACTGAAAGTGATAAAATAAACACTAATAAAGAAGAAGAAAAAGAGCGCACGATTGACGATGTTATCAGTGAGCAATTTGAAAAATTAAAGATACCTTTACGCAATTATGTAAAAATGCGAAAGGCTATCAAAAAGCCGTTGACGACTTACGGACTTGAACTTGCGATAAAGAAACTGCAAAACTTATCGGATGATATAAACGAGCAAATTGAAATCATAAATCAATCGGTTATGAACAGTTGGCAAGGGCTGTTTCCGCTGAAAGACGGCGACAAGCCGAAACCTACGGAAGAACTCATAAAAGGCAAATACACAAGGGCGCAAGTAGAAGACTTCGCCCGACAATTAAACATCAGTTACGAAAAAGCATTGGAGTGCTGTTAAGGCGCGATTATGAAACGAAACAAAGAATTATATCTTAAAGCATTAAGGGACTATGAACTTGCGAGCGACGAAATGTTGCGGGACGGTGTGATTTATTGCGCGAACTGCAACACAATAAGGGTGTTTCCCGACTTTGTGAACGACGATGGAACGCTGATACATATCGCTTGTCAATGCCGTGATATGGCGCATCGGAAAATGGAGAACACCGAGAAAGAATGGGCGAGAAAACAAAAAATTGCACGCTTAAAGGAAATATCGCTTATGGACGAAAGGTATTCGACGGTATCATTCCTGAACACGAGAACGGACAACCCCGAACTCAAAAAGGCGTATGACAAGTGTGTCGATTATTGCCTTAACGCTCACAAGAACTGCTATGACGGGCGTGGGGTGTATATCAGCGGGGCTGTCGGAGTGGGCAAAACGCACTTAACAGCGTGTATGGCGAATGACCTATTGGAGCAAGGTTTCAAGGTCAAGTTTACAAATATAAGCCGAATTGCCGACCTTATACTGACGAACGACACGACCGAACTCAATCAAGTGCGAAATTGCGACTTCCTGTTTTTGGACGATTTCGGCAAGGAGTTAGTATGGAAGAACGGCTCGGATGGGTGGTTGCAACACAAAGTGTTCAATCTCATAAATGACCGTTACAACGCGATGCGACCGATGATATTCTCATCCAATTACACGCTTATGGACTTGTTGGCAAAACACTATGACCGTGCGACAATCGACCGCATAAGGGAAATGTGCGAGCAGATTGAAGTCAAAGGGGAGAATTGGCGTTAATAAGCAATGCACCGTTTGGGCGGGGACGGCGTAAATACACAAAAAATAAAATAACACCCGAAGTCGAGAAACAGCCCTTTCTCGGCTGACATAAAAGGACTTTACAAAACAATGGGAGTGTGATATAATGAGTAAATCAAAGGCGAACGAATTATTACAGGAACTGCATTCCAACCTTACGGCGAATTGGACGGGAAAAGCACGCTTCTCGTCGTCGGATGCAATAAAGATGTGTCGGGAGATAATCAATGAATACGATAACGATAATTGTAATCGGGATAACACTGCTGATAGTGTTTCCGTTGTTGGCGAATAATGACTAATTTCGATGAATACCGTAATCGGGCGATACAGGCGTTAATAACGGCGATTATAATCACCTTGATAGTTGTGGCGAATATCGGTCTTATAGCGTGCATAGGGCGTTTATCGGCGCAACAAACAAAATATCTATTATACGCACAATGCGGACTTGTGGATATATTCGGGTGCGTGGGAATGGTACATTGTTATCACTATTTCGACAGATGGAAGGAGAAGAAGAAAAATGGGAATGATACAAGTGAATGACGGCAGGGTTATTGTGGCAATTCCATCGGTGCGGAAAATCGGGGACAGTAAGTGGGCGGTCTACTTTATGGAGAACGATCAGATCTACACGGCGATCTTCTACACGGAAGAAAAGGCACGGCATAGATATGAGAAAGAACTTGAAAAATGCACTCGATGACGGGTGTGTTTTTTTGTGCGAAAAATTTTTGAAAAAACTTTGAAAAAAACATTGAAAAACTATTGACAAACACGGGACGGGGTGTATAATAATAGTAGAAATAAAG
>ERZ1034669.177-NODE-177-length-28591-cov-17.070753_pt1 | contig 28591 bp, 20 predicted proteins | sample MGYA00520705_ERZ1034669 | MGnify/ENA primary metagenome ERZ1034669 (study PRJEB33766, sample SAMN09781766) | gut metagenome | biome: gut microbiome | host: Homo sapiens | place: Madagascar | study: EMG produced TPA metagenomics assembly of the PRJNA485056 data... | reverse complement strand
TGCCGAATATCTTCTTGAACGTAAGGTCTGCCTTAGGATCTAAGTACTTCATAACTATCTGTTTTAAATTTCTATAGCGCAAAGTTACGGTTTTATTTTCATATCTGCAAGAGTTTTCTGGGATTTTTAAAGGTAAAAAAGTAAAAAAGTAAAGATTTTGCTATCCCCAATATTATCTGATAACTTTTTCTAAAACTTTTCTATGAATTCCTTGCGTGTTCCGAAATAATAATGTACCTTTGCTCTCAAAAAAGTAACAACAACTAACGATAATGAATATGAAGAAAATACTATTTTTTGCAGCATCGGTTATCTTATTCGGTTCTTGTACCAAGTCACCGGAACAGAAAGTAAATGCTCTTATCAAGGAATATCTGGAGAAGACGTTATATCATCCTGATACGTATGCTCCCACTAATACAGAGCTTGATAGTGCATTTACACCTTACGATGATCCGGTATTTTATGAAAAGACCCTTAAACTTGCTAAACTGGGAGTCTTGATAGAAGAGTGTAACGATGACGCATCTAGTGCCAAGAGAGGAATGGCTATCTGGAGTGGTCCTTATCAGTCTAGCTTTGACCGTGTTAATTACAAGGAAGATAAAGCAAAATATGATGAAGCTATTCAAAAGAAGAAGAAGGCTCTTGCTGAATGTGAGGAGTTAGGCAAGGAACTGAAGAAACTCAAAAATCAAAAAGAGGAGTTTATTGGTTTCAAGGCGGTTCATAGTTATCGTGCCAACAATAATGCAGGTCAAACAATAGGCGGCAGTGCATTATTCATTATAAGCAAGGATCTGAATAATATCCTGGCAGCTTACGACATGGATAGTGAGGAGTATAAGGCTGTAGATTATCTGTATAAGGAAATGCAGGGGAAAGCATCTGTTGCAGATGAAGTTTCCTTGGACAGGTAGAATTGGATACCAGCATTATCCGGAATGCCGCATCATTTGCACTTACCCATACACCCTAAAACAGGGCGTATGGGTAGTATGTAGCTTTAGTTTACAGAACTTATGCGAAGCTTCTCTTAAGTACATAAAATGGATTAAACAAATATGTTAGGTTTGGTAAAATATGGGTATAGTTTGTTTGATAGTATTTCTTGCGTTGGTAATCTTCTTAAAATTGAAGATGCCAATGTGGAAAGGTAAATATTCCGAAAGGTTGGTGCATAAGAAAATGTTGCAGCTGTCAGACGAATACACAATATTCAACAATTTGTTGTTTGAGAGTAATGGACGCTCAACTCAAATTGACCATATTGTAGTGTCACCTTATGGGGTATTCGTCATTGAGACAAAGGGTTATAAAGGCTGGATATTAGGTGGAGAGAATTCTGAATATTGGACTCAGGTCATCTACAAAAGTAAACACCAATTTTATAATCCGATAAAGCAGAATGAGGGGCATGTAAGATTTCTTCGCCATTTGTTAAAATGTCCTGTTGATTTCCCTTTTATTCCGATTGTTGTATTTAATAATTCTGCAGAGTTGAAAGTTCATGTCAATGACCATATAGTTGTAAACAGATGCAACTTGAATTGGGCAATATCTCAATATCAAGACATTATTCTAAATGCTACACAAATTGATTGGATTATCAATTCTATTCAACGGTATTACACAATAGCAAATAAGGAAGAAATAAGACTGCACAAGCAGAATGTTAAAGATAGGCAATATAGAGCAAAGAACTTAATAAGGCAAGGTGTTTGCCCACAATGTGGTGGTCAGTTAGTTTTACGCAATGGAAGATATGGCTCTTTTTATGGGTGTTCGAACTTTCCTAAATGCAAGTTTACACTAAATTAATGAGTGGGTAGTATATTAAGTTACACCCTCTTATGCTGTATCCGAGTCTTTGGTTATCGCCAAAGTGGGTAAGGATTCTATCAAGATTGCAATGGAATAAGGATTGTGCAGAGCGATGCACCTACCGTAAAATTATAAAAGTAAGGGGAAGAAGGCGAGTAACGTAAATTGCTCACTTTTCCCTTTTTTTGTATACTTTTCTGAGAATCATTAAAAAAATCGTATACCACCTCTTCTTTCAAGATTGAGGAAGTAAATTTAGTCTATCTTAAATGGAGAAGATATATGACTAAATTTATTGTAAAACAGAAGATTGCTCTGGCTGTGTTGGGAATCATAAGATTGTAGGAGATAAACACCTATTATCAGCGTTCACCTCCTACTCGAGTATATATTAGTTAAATCTAAAAAAATTAATAACCAGGATTCTGGTATTCTGCGCCATTAATAATACCATTTGTAAAGGTTGTTGAAATTGGACGAAGAGCATACTCTGGTTTGAAATACCTAGCTAAGTCTGGATGTGTAGCCTGTAGATATGAATTGTCCTTGAACATACCTGTGCGCTTCAAATCATAGAAGCGGCAGTATTCACCACATAACTCACGACCACGTTCATCCAATACTGTACGAACAGAAGCGGAACCAGTGAGAGGGGTAGCTCCTGCACGTTGGCGAACCTTATTAATATAGCCCATAGCGTTAGAACCGCCATTTAGGTAGATATCAGCCTCTGCTGCAATGAGGTAAATCTCAGCCATGCGTATAATGAACGTAGCATTCAAGTTTCCATTACGTTTTTTGCTGGCATTAGCAACATAATAGTTGCTGCTATTATGCTTGTTAAGAGATGGATAGAAGTAGCGGAACATGTTTTCACCTGCGCCACGCTCGTTTATCACATTCTTATTTGCATCATCATATACAGCCTTATAATCTACTACTAAGTAGTTGGCTGTAGCTTTCTTACTTACTTCCGCTGCATAATCTGCATCCTGAGGCATCACGATTTTGATGGCCAAGTCGCCTGTATTCAGCTTCTTGCCAACAATGGCATCTTCCTTACCAAAGTTGTTCTTTGAACTTTCGTCCCACTCATAATTCCTGTTTGCGTTCCACTGAGTAGTGAAAGATTTATGAAAACGTGGGTCTAGTGTTCCATCCTGCTGTACATATAGATTGAGCAAATACTGAGTTGGCATGAAGATACCTGCCTGGCTGCCTTCCCATGTTAGACGGCTAGTCTGATTGTCTTCACGAGCACCAAACTTATTGATATTACAGAGGAACTTCTCATTGTTACGATTCAATTTGAAGTTACCATTACTAGAACCATGTCCATCGCTGCCAGCATACCAGCGATGCTTCCATAGAGCCTCCTTATTTTCTTTATTATTTTTCTCAGCAAAAACCTCCTCATACGTAGGATACATGTAAGCACCATATGTAGAGCCACCCGACTCACAGTCAGTTATCAGCTTTTTAGCTGCATCAAGCGCCTCAGGTATATACTCGTCCGTAGCATACTCTTTGGTCTGCAGACAAACTTTTGCCAACATTCCAAGTGCAGCCTTTTTGGTAGGCTGTGTAGTAGTTGCGTCATTGCCTTTATCCAGCCATTCCACCGCAAATTCCAAGTCAGGAATGATGATGTCCTTATAAATCGTTAGAGGTTCTGTGCGTGTAGGAGCAAAATTCATTGAGCTAGCCGGTTCAGTAATCATGGTAACTCCACCAAACTGCTCTACAGCATTGAAATAATAGATAGCACGCAAGAATCTTGCTTCTGCAACTTTTGCATTTTTCTCAGCCTCAGTTTTAAAAGGGGCTTTATTTGCCAAACTGATAGCCATATTGCAACTGCCAATACCATCATAGAGAGAGTTCCAGATACCATTTGTATAGGTGGTGTTAGGTGCTGCACCTGCGAAGAACCAAAAATACTGAGTATAGGAAGTATTCTGATTTCCCTGGTAAGTCCAGAGGTCTGTATCACCTTCTGTCAATTCCATGAAACCATCCGTACCATACAAGAAACGTTCCATACCAAAATAGCACTGATTAAGCAAAGTCTGGTATGACTCAACCGAGTTCGCTGCCATGTTCTCCATGGTAAAACCACCAGGGTTTTCTTCTTCCAAAGAGCACGAAGCTAAAGACATCGCACCAGCAGCGAGAGCTGCAGAGAACAATATATTCTTAAAATTCATCTTTTTCATTTTTCTTAATTGTTTAGAATGTGATATTTATACCAAAAACAAACTGCTTGTAAGTCGGGAAAGTATCCGAGCCACCCATTTCTGGATCTGTACCTTTCAACTTACTGTCCATAGCAAAAATCCAAGGATTGTAGGCAGTAAAATAGAAACGGCACTTCTCCATAAGCGCATGCTTAGAGATGCTCTTTGGAAGTGTATAACCCAATGTGATGTTCTTTATCTTGATGAAAGAACCATCATATACATTGATGGCTGTATTGCCAATCGTTTGGTCATCACCACTACCAGGGCGTGGATAATAAGCACCTTGGTTTTCTTCTGTCCAATAGTCTATACCTGAAATTTGATTTGTACCAATTCCAGACTTTGCTGTATATGAACCGAGCATTTTGCTATAGATAGTCTGACCGAAACGTCCCATTGCATAGACAGTCAAGTCGAAGTCCTTATATACGAAAGTATTGTTAAGACCAATAATCCAGTTAGGATTCTCGTGTCCCAATACCTGACGGTCATCCTGGCTGTACTTATGCGCACCTCCGTCACCATTGCCATTTTCGTCAAATTTCTCAATCGTCTCAACCTTTACCCATCCAGGTTTCACGCCATACTTATCAAGTTCTTCCTGTGAAGCATCAGTACCCCAGATACCAGCATACTTGTAATCGTATATAGCATGAATAGGCTTACCCACGAAAAGATTCTCTGAAATCAAGTCACCATTAGGTAAACTCTCGATCTTTTCCTTGCTCCAAGTTCCTGTCAATGTGGTATTCCATTTGAAGTCTTTGGTAACGATATTACGGCTGTTGATGGTAAATTCCACACCCTTGTTGCTAGTCTTGGCAATATTTTCCCAGCTAGCCAAAGGAGAGCCCCAACCAGTACTGCCACTTGTTACAGGCATAGTACGCTTGAAGAGCAAACCGCGTGTCTTAGTGGTGAAGAAATCCAAACTGCCATCAAGACGTCCTTTGAGTACAGCCATATCTATACCGAAGTTCCAATTATAAGATTTTTCCCATCCCAAAGAAGGACTACCATAGGTACCGGTATATTGAGTGAACGGCACTATGTTGCCATTTATAGTGATGCCGGCAGAAGTGTATTTATAGGCATTTGTTTGTGTTGAATAAGCACCTACGCCACCCGAATTACCTGTAATACCTGCACCCACTCTGAGTTTCAAGTTGTCAAGCCATTTTTCTGAGCTTTTCATGAAGCTTTCGTCTGACACGCGCCAAGCTAATGCTCCTGCAGGGAATGAATCCCATTTCTTACCTGGAGAGAAGAATGACACACCATCCCAGCGATTTGAGAAAGTGAAGAGGTACTTACCTTTATAGGAATAATTAAATCGCAAGGCGTATGACATTTTTTGGGTGGTTGTCAGTCCTGACTCTATACGTTGGCTATTGGCTGCCAACAAACGCCAATACTTCCATATGTCCAAATCCTGGCCACTACCATCTGCATTTGTATATTCATTAGAATTCTTCTGCCAAGAAGTAACGCCTGTAACACCAAAGTTATGGTCATTAGCAATGCTGAAATTGTATGAAAGAATATTCTCCCATGTATAACTATAACTGTCTGAGTTCTGTATCTGTGCGTGAGGCGAACCTGCATATGTAGGTCTGTTGGCATGACACAAATTGCCCCAATAAGTACCTTGGCGACCATGACCTAACGAACCATTAAGTTGAGTACGGTAAGACAAACCCTTGAAAGGAGTAATCTCTGCATAACCAATTGCATTGATATAGGTATATCGATTATTATTGTCATACTGATTCTTGATATAATCGCCCATAGGAGAGTATTGGTTATTGATATACTCAGAGTTATACTCGCCAAATTCATCAAAAACATCACCAAGAGGAAAAGCCCTCAATGCTCCTGTGAATGTCTTGTTGTCGCCGCGATTACGGATGCTATAGTTGAGATTGGTCGACACACCAGCTTTAAACCAGTCAAATACCTTTTGATCGATGTTCAAACGTACAGAATATTTGTTGAGTTTCTCATTAGACAGTAATCCTTGGTCACGGTTATACACCAATGAAGCGTATACATTTGTCTTGTCAGTTCCACCCTGGATGGAAAGTGAATATTTTTGAGTCGTAGCTCTATTATTCATAGCCTGATCTACCCAGTCTATCCATTTTCCTGCATTATAAGCATCTACATAATCCTGGTTACCACCGAAGAGGTCTGAAACGCTCGCTGGAGCTACGCCATTTTTATATTTATACGCCTCTGTATAATAATTAACCCATTCATCACCAGTCATGCCACTCTTGTACTCTGGAGAACCACTCCAACCATAGAAAGCGTCAAAATTAACCTTTGTCTTGGAATTTTTCGCTCCACGCTTGGTTGTTATAATGATGACACCATTGGCACCTGCTGAACCATAGATAGCGGTAGATGAAGCATCCTTCAATACATCGATGCTCTCTATATCGTTAGGGCTTATGTCATCATAGCTTCCAGGCAGTCCGTCGATAATAAACAAAGGACTGTTATCGCCATAGATAGAACGAGAACCGCGAAGCAGAATATTTACTCCGCCACCAACCTGACCACTGGATTTTGTAATATCAAGACCTGCGATTTTACCTTGCAAAGCCTCCATTACGTTGGAAGTAGGAGCCACTACAACATCTTCATTCTTAACGGATACTACTGAACCTGTCAAGTCACGTTTTTTCTGTGTACCGTAACCTACAACAACCAACTCCTCAAGACCTATAGCATCAGGCTCCATCTTGATTCCCATATTTTGCTTGGCAGAAACAGTAAGAGTTTTATAACCAGTGTAACTGATTTCCAAGACTGTACCAGCAGGTACGTTTACAGAAAACTTGCCATCCATGTCAGTAATGGCACCGACACCACTACCTTTCTTTTTGATGGTTACACCAATCATCGGCTCACCAGTCTCATCAACAATAGTACCATTGATGGAGTTTGACTGCTGCACTACAGAAAGAGGTGTTTGAATACCTCCTTGAATTTTACCTGCCATCATAGTTGTTGGAGTCAACAAGATCGTAGAAACCAACATTACCTTAGAGGTAATTCCTGAGATAGCGCCAGGATTTTTCAATTTCTTCATAATTGATTCTTTTTGGTTTGTTTTTTATGTTTTAATCTAACTTCATAAATAGTCTGTTCCCAATCATCTGTGTCGTGATGTTAGTATACTGCTACAAACAAATAAGATTATCATAAAGACGAAAAGAATCCAAATGTTGTAATCACCTTCATCGAGATTTGCTTTTTGTTGCCTGATAAAATTTAAGTGTTCAATCTGATTGAACAGCCAATTTGATATTCCTCTATATGGTTCTATATCTATACGTTATATGCACATGTTTCTTGCACAACAGAAATGTTGCAGACACGAAATAGGAGATATAAATACCTATGATAAGTGTTTTCTTCCTATTCGATATCGACTTCTGATGATGATTTTGGGCTTAACTTATACTATACTTGTGCTTAGAACTTGCTTTCTGTTACTAATTGTGTTAAAATCGTGTTAATATTAAACTTAGCTTGCGTATGTATTAATATTTTTTATATATTTGCATCTCGAAAAATGGGAGGAGGATAGAATTAACCGGCCTTAGATACTGAAAAACGCATCTTTCGGTCATTTTATAAACTAAAATACTCAACAAAAGGAAAAATGATGTAGAATTGGTCCCACACCTCACGATAAGAGGCGATCACCAGCACTCCAGGCTGCTTACGCCCTCATAAATTGTTAGCGCAAACACTCATACTCTGCTATAATGAGGCAAGAAACTTAAAACAACTACAATAATAATGCAATATGAAGAAAAACTTAAGTACGCGAATCAAGCGTAGTCTGTCGAGGATAAAGGCACTATATATTTTTATAACAGATGTCTATTTAAGTCTGGACAGTGAGTTTATTGTTAATTATATGGAATCTAAAAGCATAGTAATCATGAGTGATAATAGAACAATCGAATTGCACGATAATGCAACGTATATTGAAAATTATGGTGATGGACCTAAGAAGAAGGAAGAAAAGGCAAAGGCAGTAGCAGAGGAGAAATTCCGTCCGCTGCCAGAATCTCTTGCTAATCCTCAGGGGTTAATGGTGCTCTCCAGTTTGGCGATACATGGCTTTCTTGATGAGCATTTCCAGCCTAAGGGACTCTCTGTAGCTAAAACTGCAGTTCTTGCGTCCCAGATTTCTACCAAACTCGGCATACAGAATGTATGGGTGGTGTTTGGCACCTTTTGGAATATTGACAAGGAGAATCTTCGCTCTGCCTTTAATAAAGGGATGGATCAGCAACAGATGTCTGGATTTATCGGAGAAACTGCAAAATCGATAAATATCTGTTAGCTAGTCTGTTATATAACGAGAATGACGTTTCATAAATTAATTCGTACCTGGTACGCGTACCAGGTACGTACCAGGTAGGTTTCAGTATCTTGTTGTACCTTTGCCCCCGGAATTCAGAACCGATATGGTCTGAGTTTCGGGGGCTTTTGTGTATAGGCACATCAACCGTTGTGGGAGCGCCCAACTGTTTTAAAAAGGAATTTATAAGATGAAAGCAATGAAACCTTTTTATTTTACTCATCCGCAGTACGGAAAACTGAGGGTGGTGGTGATTGGAGGGAAAATCTATTACTGCCTGATGGACGTGAAGAACATCTTCAAGAAGTCGGTACAGAAACTCTATGAGACGATTGCTGACTCGGAGGGGGAACTGAAAAATCTGAACATCGTGATGATGAAGAATATGAAAATCAAGTATAATCTTTTCTTCGAGAACCAGGAAATGGGGAAGGAAGAAGCGGAGGCTGAGAACGTGAATGCGGATATCAACTTCTGCGATGAACAGCTGGTGAAGGACCTCGTAGACAGGCATGTTGCTGCCGAGAAGATTGCGGCAAAATGGGTAATAGGCTTCGTCAAGAGCAGACTGAATGATGCTGAGAATGCTTCGCTCTTCGAGGCGAACGGGGTCCAGGAGATTTCGGATAACTCGCTGATTCTGCCTATCAATATAAGTTATGGCTCAGGGTATATCATGATTAACAGCGAAGTGTTCGATTAATGAAAATATGGAGGTAAAATGGAGATAGTACATGTTGTGGCAATTAATCCTTATCGTAAAGGAAATAAGGGGAAAGTTTTTTCTTACAATATCGATACTTATGATAAGGCCGTCGGGTCGGAGGAAATCAAGAAGATGATTCAGCAGATTCGGGGTGAATTGCCGATTGACGGAGTGGATTTGAACGATGCGCAGGCGGTGAAGAAGGCGCAGGAAAGGCTCAAGAGCGAGCTGCCTTTCTTCTGTCCGCATTACGGCATGTTCAAGAATAATGTGCGCAGACAGGAGAATGCCTTGCCGGAAAGCTTTCTCTTCCAGACGATTATCGATGTGGATGATAAGGAGTATGTGGAGAAGGCGATTGAGAAGGCGCGCGAGCTGAACTGCTCTTCGGGGATATGGAACGGCTCGTTGCTGCATCTCTGTTATAGCGCTCGCAAAAAACTGCATATCGGGATTAGAATGCCGGTTGGGATGACCATCGAGGAGACGCAGAAGGCGTATTGTGAGGCACTGGGCGTGCCTTATGATGAGAGCTGCATCACGCCTGAGAGAATGATTTTCCTGACGGATAAAGACTCGGAAATCTACCGGTCTAAAATGTGGTGCGCAGTGCTGCCGGAGAGCGAGATACAGGCTCGCAGAAAGGCTTTTCTCGACCGTGGACTGACGGTTGACGGAAGGGGAGATGCAAAAGTTAATAGTTTACAGTTAACAGTTAATAGTAATAGTAATGTTCAAAACAATAGACTTTCGGGCAATCGTGGCGATTATGCTGCTCCTGCTGGCACTGCTTTTCAGCCTGCCCAATCTGGTAATAGCAATCATGCTGATGATTCTCATTTCGGGAATCCTGGAGGCAATTATGGCTCTGGTGAACTGGGAGAGGCCAGTGAGAAGAATCTGATAGCCTTTGATCTGTTCGTTCAGTCGGCTGGGCTTGAGGGGATGGCGATTGATACCGTCGGTTCACGACACTCTTCGCTGCTCGCTATCATGAGCGCAGGCGCTTCGAGGGTGATGAGCGAGGAGGAACTGATGAAGGTGGTGAGGACGAAAATGCCAAGCTACTATCAGGAGGATGACTGCCATCAGCTGATACATGATTTCTATGCGAAATATGCTGACAGCTGCAAACCGATGTCGAGGGATGTGATAAGGGTGAATGCGCTGGCGGAAAAACAGGCCAGCAAGCAAGTTAATAGTTTACAGTTAACAGTTAATAGCCCTAACGCAAATCATACAGTTCAAAGTTCAATGTTCCAAGTTCAAAGTAACGGAGTTCAAAGTTCCGAGGAGGATTATCCCGAACCGCCGGAGATGCCGGAGAAACTGCCGAAGCTGGTGGAACTGCTGATATCTCGGACACCGGAGATTTATAAGCCGGCTGTGGCGCACGCTATCTTTCCTCCATTGGCTACACATCTCTGGCAGACGAGCTTCCGATATATTGATAATGTAGTGCATGAGGCTACTCTGTCTACTTGCTTGCTGGCTGGTACGGGTGCAGGTAAATCGTCTGTGGATAAGCCGATTAGGTATATCATGGAGGATATCAGAAAGCGGGATGCGGAGAATCTGAAACGTGAGAAGGAATGGAAGGAGGAGGTGACGCGCAAGGGTGCCAACAAGGATAAGCGCAAACGACCGGATAATCTCGTTATCCAGGAGATTGATGCCGATATGACCAGTCCGGCATTCGTGATGCGAACCGCTGAGGCACAGGGGCGTTTCCTCTATACTTCGCTTAACGAGCTGGACCAGTTTGATGCTCTCCGGGGTAGCGGCAACCAGCAGTTCCGCATCATGTGCCTCGCCTTTGATCCATTCAACCTCTTTGGGCAACAGCGCGTGGGCGTTCAAAGTGTGACAGAAAGGGTAACGATCAGGTTTAACTGGAATGCATCTACCACCATCCAGAAAGGGCAGCGTTACTTCTCAAAAGTTTTGACAGACGGTCCGATAAGCCGTATCAATTTCTGTACCATTCCGGAGCGTGAAATCGGTGATGAAATGCCTGTTTACGGCGATTACAATGATGCTTACCGTGAGGCGCTGAAGCCTTATATCGAGAATCTGAACAACGCCAGGGGACTGATTGACTGTCCTGAGGCGTTCCAGCTTGCCCTTAAACTGAAGGATGAGAATGCTGAGTTCTCGCGCTTGTCGCAGGATAGGGTTTACGAGAACCTTTCTTTCCGTGCCAACGTCATCGCCTACCTGAAGGCGTGTGTGCTGTATGTGGCGAACGGTTGCAAATGGGAGCCGGAGATTGACGAGTTCATCCGCTGGAGCGAGCGTTACGACCTCTACTGTAAGATGCGTTTCTTCGGTGATGCCATCAAGAGGGCGAATGATACAGGCGAGAAGTCGAGCAAGCGAGGACCTTCCAACATGCTGATGCAGTTGCCGGATGAGTTTACTTACCAGCAGGTGATAGACTTGCGTGTAGCAAACGGGATGAGTCAGAAAGGTACTTCCAAGATGTTGGGAAACTGGAAGGATCGCCATTATATCAGGGCTAAGGAGAACGACTCAGTTCCTCAATTCCTCAGTTCCTCAGTTTTTATTAAACTTAAATTCCGAAAGGAGAATTCATAGCGTATGGAAATAGTAGTAAAAAGAATAGCAAAGAAGAAGACTTATACGATAGGTCATCTTTATATCCTGAACGATAAGGATGTGAAACGTACCTGGCGTTCGGGGATAAAAATAGGCGACAAGCGTATCTTTGAGCACAGCTTCGATAAAGCGAAGTTGGACAAGGAGCATTACTTCTGTGATACCCTGGAGCCTACGTGGAGAAACCTCCTGGGTGTCGAATTGAAACCGGAAGAGGAGGATGGTAGATATAGTAGGGTATCGGGTAAGAAAGCCCGCAAGATACCGGGTCATACGGCGATACCGGAGGGCTCGTATCCTGTGGTTATCTCGAAATCGCCAAGGTTCAAGAAGTGGCTTCCGCTGGTGCAGGGTGTTCCTGATTTTGAGGGCATCCGCATCCATGCCGGTAATTATCCCGATGATACGCAGGGCTGCATTCTGGTAGGTGAAAATAAATTACAGGGTGCCGTCTTCAATTCCCGCATCTGGCTGCATCGGCTCATGAATGCCATTACCGCCGCCAGGGAAAGAGAGGAGAGCGTTTGGATTACGGTGATTTAGTGATTATTTTAAAAACGAATTATTATGGTAAAGTCAGTAAATACAAATAAAGTAGAAATTGATAAGAAGGCAGCAGCTGCTGTCGTGTTTGAAAACCCTGAATTCGGTAAGATTCGTACCTTGACCGATGAAAATGGAGAACCTTTGTTCTGCGCAAAGGATGTATGTGATATACTGGGATATAAGAACCAGCGTGATGCCATTCAGCGACATGTCGAAAGGGTTGACGTCGTGAAACGCGACGTCAAGGTATCGGGAAGCCTGCGTAAGGATGGAACTCCATCAAAACGCCGAACTCAGATGACTTTCGTTAACGAGAGCGGATTCTATGCTTTGGTGCTCGGCTCCAAGCTTTCTACTGCGGTGAAGTTCAAGAACTGGGTTACTTCAGATGTGCTGCCGCAGATTCGCAAGACGGGCGGTTATATCCCGGTACAGCAGGGCGAGAGCGATGAGGAGACAATCCGACATGCAGAAGAAATCCTCCGTGCTACGCTTAAGGAGAAGGAGAATCTGCTGAAGAAACAGCGTCTGCAGATTGAACAGCAGAAGAAGCTTATCGGCGAACAGGATACGGAAATCCGCCGTCTCAATGATGTGGTAGATGAACAGGTGCTTCGCATCGCTAAGAATGGTGATAACATCATCCAGTTGGAGAATCAGGTGGGTAATCTTCTGCCTAAAGCGCTCTACAGCGATAACGTGCTCGATTCCGTTTCTTGCTTCACCACCACGCAGATTGCGAAGGAGCTCGGTATCACTGCCCAGGAACTGAACCGCTCGCTCTGTGCTTTGCATATCCAGTATTACCAGAGCGGTCAGTATCTTCTCTATGCCGATTACGCCCACATGGGCTTGGCGAAGAGCCGCACCCGCTACAGTGCCTTCCTCGACCCGAAAAGCGATGGCAGACAGGAGAAGCTGGGCAGAGCCTACACCCATACCTATCTCGTATGGACCGAGCGAGGACGAAAGTTCATCCATGACCTCGCTCAGCGATACTGGGAACTGAGTGAAGTTTATAGTTTATAGTTAATAGTTTATAGCCCCTGATGTGTTCTTGCATCAGAGGCTTTTGTTTGTTTCTAAAAGTTAACACCGAAATTGAGCTGGAGGGCTCCATTGTGGGATTTGTCGAAACTGTCGTGGCAGATGTTGGCAAGACCGATGTCGTAGGTGAGATCGGCATAGAACATGTCGTAGCCGATGCCGCAGCCGATGCGGATACCACTATCAAGGCGGCGGAAGTTTGCATCCTTGAATGAGCTCTCTGCTTCACGCTCGGCAAAGTTCTTGATCTTGCCTCCTACACCTATTGCAAAATAGCCACCTACCTGAGGCTGGATGGAGAAGTGGTCGTCTACCTCGTACTTGTACTTCAGTACGGCTGGAATCTCAAGATAGTTGAGATCGTAGGTCATCTTCTTGCCTTCAGGAAGATCCTTCTTGCCACCTTTCTCTATATATGAAAGTCCGGTTTCGAGATAGAGTGGGGCGCTGTCGGTCAATGGAATGCCGGCTACTACGCCCACATTCAGACCGGTCTGCCAGTCGCCACCATCCAGACGGGAATCGTCGGAATTGACAAAGGTGAAGGCTGGACCGATGCGGAATCCGTAATACGGACTGCCATAGTTGTTGTTGAAACGGTAGTCGAGATGACCCGTCTGCTTGTTATAATATCTGCTGTCACGATAATTCTGTGCTGCTGCCGGCATCAGAGCCAGGAGCAATGCCATCATGATGAATGATAGTCTTTTCATAATTCTTATTCTTTTATACATTAATATATTCTGTTTGAAGAAACTTGTTTTACGGTGCAAAGGTACGAATAAAAAACGAAACGGCAGCGAGTGTTTCCCTAAATGATAGAGGGGAAACCCCTATTTCTGACCTAACACAACTTTCTCAACAAAAAAAATATAAATTTTTGCTATATTTTTTGTTTTTGTCTCCAATTTGTGCTATCTTTGCCTTCAAATTATAAACGTTTATATAGAAATATGAAATTTTTGAAGAAGTATCTACTGGATATTCTGGTAGTTATTGCATTTGCAATCATCTCCTTCGTCTACTTTATGCCAGCCGATATGGACGGACGAATCCTCTTCCGACATGATGCGGCGGCTGGAAAGGGACTGGGACATGAAAAGGAACTCTTCCAGCAGCAGACTGGAGAGACTACACGATGGACAAACTCGGTGTTTGGTGGTATGCCTACCTATCAGATGTCGCCTTCGTATGACAGTAATCAGGTGCTCAGCCAGATTGTGAAGGCATATCATCTGTGGTTGCCAGACTATGTATGGTATGTTTTCGTATACCTTCTGGGCTTCTATATCATGCTGCGTGCCTTCGACTTCAGACAGTCACTGGCGGCGCTGGGAAGTATCATCTGGGCATTCTCGTCCTACTTTTTTATCATCATCGCTGCCGGACATATCTGGAAGGTATGGGCGCTGGCTTATCTGCCGCCGATGATTGCGGGCGTGGTGCTTGCCTATCGGGGCAAGTATCTCAAGGGACTGCTCCTTACAGCCATCTTCTCGGCTTTCGAGGTGCAGGCAAACCACGTGCAGATGACTTATTACTACCTCTTTATCATCCTCTTCATGGTGATTGCCTTCCTGGTGGATGCCATCAGAAAAGGTGAACTCGCACGCTTCGGAAAGGCTACGGCGGTATGCGTTGTGGGTGCCCTCATCGGTATCTCGCTCAACCTCTCGAACCTTTATCATACCTGGCAGTATGGTCAGGAAACCATGCGTGGAAAGAGTGAACTTGTAAAGAAAAATGTGGCTAACCAGACCAGCAGCGGTCTGGATAGAGACTATATCACACAGTGGAGCTACGGTATCGATGAAACCTGGACGCTGATGATTCCGGATGCCAAGGGCGGTGCTTCAGTTCCGTTGGCACAGAACCAGCAGGCGATGGAGAAGGCTGATCCTAACTTTGTGCAGATTTACCAGCAGCTGGGACAGTACTGGGGCAACCAGCCGGGAACGAGCGGACCGGTATATGTAGGCGCCTTCGTCTGCATGCTCTTTATCCTCGGTCTGTTTATCGTGAAGGGTCCGATGAAGTGGGCGCTGCTTGCTGCCACCATCCTGAGCATCCTGCTCGCCTGGGGTAGAAACTTCATGCCGTTTACCAATTTCTTCCTCGATTATGTGCCGATGTATGCCAAGTTCCGAACGGTGGCATCTATCCTTGTGATAGCAGAATTCACCATCCCGCTCCTGGCGATGATGGCGCTGAAGAAGATTGTGGATGAGCCGGAGATTCTGACAGAGAAGATAAAATATGTATATGCCAGTTTCGGTCTGACAGCAGGCTTCTGTCTGCTCTTTGCCATCATGCCGGGCGTATTCTTCCCTGATTTCGTATCGGTACAGGAGACACAGGCGCTGCAGCAGTTGCCTCAGGAGTATATCTCTCCAATCATGAGCAATCTGACGGATATCCGCAAGGGCATCTTTACCTCAGACTGCTGGCGTTCGTTCTGGATTATCCTCATCGGTTCGGCACTGCTGATGCTCTTCAAGATGAAGAAGCTGGGCAAGGAATATATGATTGCCGGCATCGCCGTGCTCTGTCTGGTGGATATGTGGATGGTGAACAAGCGCTATCTCTACGATGATATGTTCGTAGACAAGGCGCAGCGCGATACACCGCAGCAGATGACCGAGACCGACAAGATTATCTGCCGTGACAAGGCACTCGACTACCGCGTGCTGAATCTGGCATCGAATACATTCAATGAGAACGAGACCTCTTACTACCACAAGAGCATCGGCGGTTATCATCCAGCCAAGCTCCGTCGCTACCAGGAGATGATTGATGCACATATCGCTCCGGAGATGCAGAAGACGATGCAGGCTGTAGCTGCTGCGGGCGGCGATATGACCAAGGTGAACGGCGACAGTATCTATCCGGTACTGAACATGCTGAACACCAAATACTTCATTATGCCGCTGCAGGGCGGACAGACCGTTCCGGTGCAGAATCCGTATGCCTACGGCAATGCATGGTTCGTAGACGAGGTGAAGTATGTGAACAATGCCAACGAGGAAATTGATGGCGTGGGCAAGGTGAACCTCCGACATGTGGCTGTGGCTGATGCCAAATTCAAGGAGCAACTGGCGCAGAGCGTGAAGCAGGATGATACTTCGGTAGTGAAGATGATTCAGTATAAGCCGAACAACCTGACTTACGAGGTGAAGTCGAACAAGGGCGGCGTCATCGTATTCTCTGAGATTTACTATCCGGGCTGGACGGCTACGGTAGACGGACAACCGGCTGAGCTGGGTAGGGTAAACTATATCCTGCGTGCGCTGAACGTGAAAGCAGGCAACCATAAGGTTGTGCTCGATTTCCATCCTCAGTCGCTCAAGAATACCGAGACCGTGGCTTACATCGGCTATGGCGTTCTGGCTCTCCTTATTATAATAGGTGTAGTGGTTGAGGTGAGAAAACGCAAAAAGGAATAGCGGGGATTACAAATCCCCTTAGACTGATAGACAGATTGAAAATTCTGATGATGCGATTTAGAACAGAAATAGATATTCCGAAGGCCGACTTCGAGATAGGGGCGGCAGAGCGGATGCTCTTTGTGGGCAGTTGCTTTGCCGACAATCTGGGTAGGCGGTTTGTGGAGAACCGCTTCCGGGCTACGGTGAATCCCTTCGGGGTGATGTATAATCCGGCAAGCATTCTCCATACGGTAGAGAAATGTTCCGAGGCGCGTCCCCGTGTGGCTGTCTTTACGCTGGGTACCAACCATGTGTATATCCTGAAGGAGACGGGCGAGATAGTGGACAACTGCCAGAAGCGCCCGCAGCGCCTCTTCGAAGAGCGGGAACTGAGCGTGGACGAATGTGCCGGCTATCTACAGAAGGCTATCAGTCTGCTGAAATCGCAGACCGCAGCATCTGATGGCAGTGAAGGCTCTCTGAAGGTAATCATCACGGTAAGCCCTATCCGCTATGCGAAATACGGCTATCACGGGAGTCAGCTTTCGAAGGCTACGCTCCTGCTGGCAGCCGATAAGCTGGTGAAGGAGAATCCGGGGGTGGTGAGCTATTTTCCGGCTTACGAGATCATGAACGATGAACTCCGTGGCTACCGCTTCTACAAGGAAGATATGCTGCACCCGAGCGAACAGGCTGTGGAATATATCTGGGAACGGTTCCGGGCAACCTATTTCGGCAAGGCAGCCGGGCAGTTTCTGGAAGACTGGCGGCCTATCCGCGAAGCACTCGGCCATAAGCCCTTCCATCCCGAGAGCGAGGAACATCAGAAGTTCATCGCCAGGACGGAAGAGAAGAAAAGACAATTTGAGGAGAAATATCATCTCTTATAAAATGGAGAAATATCATCTCTTATAAAATAAAGAATATTTAAATAACAAGACAATGACATATACTATTGAAAAGGTAACCACACTGATAGGTGCGCGTCGCTATGGAGACAATGATACCAACATCGGTTTTATCCTGACCGATAGTCGTTCACTTTGTTTCCCAGAGGAAACTCTGTTCTTTGCGCTCAAGTCGGAGCGTAATGATGGTCATAACTACATCCCTGAGCTGTATCGCAGAGGTGTAAAAAACTTTGTTGTAACGAATGTGCCTAAGGGCTATGCTTCTGATTATCCGGGAGCCAACTTCCTGAAGGTAGTAAACACGCTCGAGGCTCTCCAGCGTCTGGCTGAGCGCCACCGTGACGAGTTTAACATCCCTATCGTAGGCATCACGGGTTCAAACGGCAAGACCATGGTCAAGGAGTGGCTCTACCAGCTGCTCTCGCCAAGCATGTTTGTTACCCGCAGTCCGCGCAGTTACAACTCTCAGATAGGTGTGCCATTGTCGGTATGGCTGATGAACGAGCAGACCCAGGTGGGCGTTTTCGAGGCAGGTATCAGTATGCCTGGCGAAATGCTTGCCCTGCGTGACATCATCCAGCCAACCATCGCCGTACTGACCAATCTGGGTGCTGCGCATCAGGAGAACTTCTCTTCCATGGAGGAGAAATGCCGGGAGAAACTCATCCTCTTCCATGACGCAGAGACCGTAATCTATGATGGCGATGACGAGGTTATCAACAAGGTGATAGCCGAATATCCCGACTATAAAGGCGAGAAACTCTTCTGGTCGCTCAAGAATGCGGAGGCTCCTTTCTATGTGAAGAACATCGAAAAGCAGCAGAGCGTGAGCGTGATTACCTATATATATAAAGGTGAGGAAGACAGCTTCTCTATCCCGTTCATCGACGATGCATCTGTACAGAATGCCATCATCTCTGCTGTCGTGGCATCGAAACTCGGTCTTTCGGCTGAAGATATCGACAAGCGCATGGCACAGCTCGAACCTGTGGCAATGAGACTGGAGGTGAAGGTAGGACAGCACGGATGTACGCTGATCAACGACAGCTACAACAGTGATATCAACTCGCTCGATATCGCTCTCGACTTCATGAACCGCCGTCCAGACCATCGCGGCCGTCGCCATACACTGATATTGAGCGACATCTACCAGAGCGGTCAGGAACCGGAGGCTTTATATAAAGAAGTGAGCGATTTAGCCCGCAAGCGTGGCGTGGTAAAGTTCATCGGTATCGGTCCTGAGCTCTGCAAGCAGCACGATGAGATTCAGATTTCAGAGAAGTTCTTCTTCCCGAATGTAGAGGAATTCATCGCCAGCGAGGTGTTTGCTTCCCTGCGCGATGAGGTGATTCTGCTGAAGGGCGCCCGCCAGTTTGGCTTCGACCAGCTCACCGAACTGCTGGTACAGAAGGTACACGAGACTACGCTGGAGGTGAATCTGAACGCCGTGGTAGCCAATCTGAACTACTACCGTGCGTTTATGAAGCCGGAAACCAAGCTGGTATGCATGATCAAGGCAGACGGCTACGGTGCAGGTGCCGTGGAGATAGCCAAGACCCTGCAGGATCATCGTGTAGACTATCTGGCTGTGGCTGTAGCCGATGAGGGTGTTACGCTGCGCAAGAACGGCATCACCAGCAACATCATGATCATGAATCCGGAGATGACCGCCTTCAAGACCATGTTCGATTACGACCTGGAGCCGGAGGTTTACTCTTTCCGTCTGCTTGATGCGCTCATCAAGGCAGCTGAGAAAGAGGGCGTAACCGGTTTCCCTGTCCATATCAAGCTGGATACCGGCATGCACCGCATGGGCTTCGACCCGGAGAACGACATGGAGGAACTCATCGGCAAGCTGAAGCACCAGAATGCCATCATCCCACGTTCTGTGTTTTCTCATTTCGTGGGCAGCGATGACGACAGCTTCGATGATTTCTCAGCTCATCAGTTTGAACTCTTCGACAAGGGCAGCAAGCAGTTGCAGGCAGCCTTCGACCATAAGATATTGCGCCATATCTGCAATTCGGCAGGTATCGAGCACTTCCCGGAGCGCCAGCTGGATATGTGCCGTCTGGGACTCGGACTCTATGGCATCAATTCGCGCAACAACAAGACCATCAACTGCGTGAGCACCCTGAAGACAACCATTCTGCAGATGCACAACGTGAAGGCAGGTGACAGTGTGGGCTACAGCCGCAAGACCATTCTCGACAGAGACAGCGTCATCGCAGCCATCCCTATCGGATATGCTGACGGACTGAACCGCCGTCTGGGCAACCGTCATGCCTACTGTCTGGTGAACGGCCAGAAGGCAGAATATGTGGGCAACATCTGTATGGATGTGGCTATGATAGACGTGACCGACATCGCTTGCAAGGAAGGAGATCCGGTAGAAATCTTCGGCGAGCATCTGCCTGTCCAGACACTGAGCGATATCCTCGAGACCATCCCTTACGAGGTGCTGACCACCATCAGCAACCGTGTGAAGAGAGTTTACTTCCAGGATTAGGAAGTGAAGAGGGAAGAATGAAGACCGATTCGGTAAAAAATCATTTAAAAACGTATAAAAATAGAGAAATCCTATCAGAAAATGTTCTGATAGGATTTTTTTTGCGTAATTTTTTCCTTCAAAACGTATTGTAATTGAAGAAAAAAGTGTATCTTTGCACACAACAAATCATCTAAAGACAAAAGAGGGTGCTCCTTGTCGAGTATTTTCTAACAATTAAACAATTCAAAAAATTAAAATGGAACAAGTATTTAGCTATATTATCAGTCTCGGTGCGAGCGTGATGATGCCTATCATCTTCACGGTCATCGGTCTGTGTATTGGCATGAAATTCGGAAAGGCTCTGAAGTCGGGACTCTTCGTAGGCGTGGGTTTCGTAGGCTTGGGCGTGGTAACAGCATTGCTGACTACCAACTTCAACGACCCATTGAAGGCTATTTCTGACATCTATCACCTACAGTTAAACGTTTTTGACATGGGATGGCCTGCAGCTGCAGCTGTAGCTTACAATACAGCTGTGGGAGCTTTGATTATCCCAATATGTCTGGGTGTCAACTTCCTGATGTTGATTACCAAGACAACACGTACCGTAAATATCGACCTCTGGAACTACTGGCACTTCGCCTTTATCGGTGCGGTGGCTTACTTTGTGATGGGCCAGAGTTTGCTCTGGGGCTATTTCGCAGCTATCGTCTGCTACATCAATACGCTGGTTTGTGCAGACCTGACAGCCGATAGATTCCAGAAATATTACGATTTGGATGGTATCTCAATTCCGCAGCCATTCTGCCAGAGTTTCATGCCATTCGCTATCGTCTTCAACAAGCTCTTCGATATGATTCCGGGCTTCTCTAAGCTCGATATCGATGCAGAGGGCTTGAAGAAGAAGTTCGGTGTGCTCGGCGAGCCACTGGTACTCGGCGTTATCGTAGGTGCCCTGATTGGTTGGGCAGCCCAGCTCGATATCAAGAAGATTCTCTTTCTGGGTGTAACGATGGGTGCTGTGATGGAGCTGATTCCTCGTATTACATCCCTGTTTATCGATGGTTTGAAGCCTATTTCAGAGAAGACACAGGAGTTGGTGAAGACCAAGTTTAACGGCAAGAAGGTTCATATCGGTATGAGTCCTGCCCTGGTTATCGGTCATCCTACTACCCTGGTAGCATCTGTGATTCTGATTCCGGTTATCCTTGCTATCGCAGTCTTCCTGCCAGGCAACCAGTTCTTGCCTTTGGCTTCGTTGGCAGGTATGTTCTACCTCTTCCCGATGATTCTGCCATTTACAAGAGGTAATGTGGTGAAGACGCTTATCATCGGTCTGGTAACCCTCGTTATCGGTCTCTACTTCGTTACCGATATGGCACCAGACTTTACGCTGGCAGCCAACCAGGTTTATGCAGCTACAGGCGATAATGCCGCTCATATCCCTGACGGATTCTCAGGCGGTGCACTCGATTTCGCATCCTCTCTCTTCGGATGGGTTATCTATCGCGGTGTGAAGCTTTCATACGTAGGTATGGGTGTTCTCGCAGTCATCACAGTAGCCATGATGGTTATCAACCGTCAGCGCATCGTGAAGGAGGAAAAAAAGTAAAAAGGTAAAAAATAAAACAAGATAACAATGAAGAAATTAACATTAATATTAGCAGCAATGGTATTAACAGCAAGTCAGGCTTTTGGCCAGTGTGGAAAATGTGGTTATGAAGTGAAGGCAGAAAATGCCTATACTAACTACAACGTTCGTTATGCAAGCAATCCGATGGATGCAAAGCACTATACAACAGACCGTCTTCGCGGTGAGTTCGCTATCGAGAAGGTGTTCGCTCCAGGCGAGGTAAACTGGACATACACCCTGTTCGACCGCTTCCTCATCGGTGGTGCTGAGCCAACAACCGCTCCTCTGAAGCTGACTTCTATCGCTCCTCTCTATACAGACAAGCCAAACGATCAGAAGAATCTGCTCGACAACCGCGAGTTGGGTATCATCAACATCGGTGGCGAGGGTACTGTTACCGTTGACGGCAAGAAGTATACACTCGGTTTTCAGGAGGCTCTCTACGTAGGTCGTGGTGCCAAGAACATCGAGGTAAGCAGCAAGAATGCAGCTAAGCCAGCTAAGTTCTATATGAACAGCGCTTGTGCTCATCAGACATATCCAACCAAGAAGGTTACCCTGAAGGATGCCAACAACATCAAGGCTGGTAGCCTGAAGGAGAGCAACGACCGCGTAATCCACCAGTTGATTATCGATGGTGTAGCCGGTGTTCGTACCTGCCAGTTGCAGATGGGTGTTACTGAGTTGAAGGAGGGTTCTGTATGGAACACCATGCCAGCTCATACTCACCTCCGCCGTATGGAGACTTACCTCTATTATAATGTACCAGAGGGTCAGAAGATTCTCCACGTAATGGGTGAGCCACAGGAGACACGTCCTATCTGGTTGAACAACGAGCAGGCTGTGATCGCTCCAGAGTGGTCTATCCACTGTGCAGCAGGTACCAGCAACTATACCTTTATCTGGGGTATGGCAGGTGAGAATCTGATCTATAACGATATGCAGGTAGTGAAGATTCCTACATTGGAATAAAGAAAAAAGATAAAAGGCAACCTGGCTTATGATGACATAAGCCAGGCTTTGCCGTCTAAATAATAATCTAAAAATAAAAATAAGTATAACGCTTAAAAGCTTTTTGCAAAATGAGTCCTATTACAACAAGTAAAATGTCCAACTTCCGTTGGGTAATCTGTGCGCTGCTCTTCATCGCAACCACAGTCAATTACATGGACCGTCAGGTTCTCTCTTTAACATGGAAAGACTTCATTGCTCCAGAATTCCACTGGACAGATGATCACTATGGTACCATCACTGGTCTTTTCTCAATCTTCTATGCCATCGCCAACCTCTTCGCAGGTAAGTTCGTTGACTGGATGGGCACCAAGAAAGGTTATCTCATCGCTATCTTCGTATGGTCAACAGGTGCTGTGATGCACGCCGGTTGCGGTTGGGTAGCTATGCAGATGGAAGGTTATGATTCAATCGAGGCACTCCGCATGGTACAGGCTGGTAGTGATGCAGCCGTAGCGATTGCTACTATCAGTGTATGGCTGTTCCTCTCTTGCCGTTTGATTCTTGCTGTGGGTGAGGCTGGTAACTTCCCTGCAGCCATCAAGGTAACAGCAGAGTATTTCCCTAAGAAAGACCGTGCTTTCTCTACCGCCATCTTCAACAGTGGTGCATCTGTAGGTGCTTTGGCAGCTCCAGCTACCATTCCATTGTTGGCTCGCAGCATGGGCTGGGAGTGGGCTTTCATCATCATCGGTGTGCTCGGTTATATATGGATGGGCCTCTGGGTATGGCTCTATGACAAACCATCTAAGAGCAAGCATGTAAATAAGGCTGAACTTACTTATATTGAGCAGGATGAGGACCTCGATAAGGTTGAGGCTGAGAAAGAGACAGAAACTGCCGCTGAGGAGAAAACTATCGGTTTCCTGAAGTGCTTCAGCTACCGTCAGACCTGGTCATTCATCGTTGGTAAGTTGATGACTGATGGTGTTTGGTGGTTCTTCCTCTTCTGGGCACCAGCTTATTTCTCTGACCAGTATGGTTATTCTTCAGATTCAGGTATGGGTATCGCCCTTATCTTCACTCTCTATGCTATTGTAACCGTATTGAGTATTGGTGGTGGTTACTTGCCAACATACTTTGTAGACAAGAAGGGTATGAATCCATATATCGGCAGAATGCGTGCGATGTTGATTTTCGCTTGCTTCCCATTGCTCGGTCTGATTGCCCAGCCTATGGGTGAGTACAGTGCATGGTGCCCAGCTATCATCATCGGTTTGCTCGGTGCAGGTCATCAGGCTTGGTCAGCTAACCTCTATTCTACCATCGGTGATATGTTCCCTAAGTCAACGGTAGCTACCATCACCGGTATTGGTGCGATGGCAGGTGGTATCGGTTCCTTCCTGATCAACAAGGGTTCCGGTATGCTCTTCACCTATGCCGAGGGTCAGGGTTCCGCCTTCAGCTTCATGGGCTTCGATGGCAAGCCAGGTGCCTACATGATTGTATTCTGCATCTGTAGTGTGGCTTATCTCGTAGGCTGGTGCATCATGAAGGCATTGGTTCCTAAGTACAAGCCAATCGTTGTAGAATAACGAAAAAGTAAAAAGGTAAAAAGGTAAAAAGGGCACCTCGCTGGTTAACATTCCGCTAGGCTTTTTTACCTTTTTACCTTTTTACCTTTTTACTTTTTTACCTTTAAATAAATCCTTGCTGTTTGAGGGCTTCGAGGAAACCTTGGCTCATCGCCTCGCAATCCTTCTTGGTATAGCGAATGTCGGTGAAAACCTGGGCTAGGGTCTCTACGTTGTTGATGCGAACGAACTCCTTGTTCTCTTCAAGAGCTTCCTTCTCTGCATAGAAGTCGTCAATCTTCTCAGGGGTATAATCCTCGAAATGCTCGTGGTGGATGATGCTGCGCAGAGGGAGACGGTCGCTTAGGGCTGGATGTTCTGCCGGCCAGCCGATGGTCAATGTGGCTACTGGCATTACGAGCTTAGGGAGCTTCAGGGTGTCGATGATCATCTTTGGCATATAAACCGTAGTTCCCAGGAAACAGGTGCCTAAACCGGCCTCTTCTGCCAGATTCGTGAAGGTCTGGGTAAAGAGAAGGGCATCGGTAGCTGCATTCATAAAAGAGAGAATGTTGTCATAGCCCGGGGTTCCCTTGCGGTTCTCTGCCCAGAGGGTTGTGCGGCGATAATCAGCACAGATGGTGAGGACAACAGGGGCTTCTGTTACCATCGGCTGGTTGAAGTGGGCTGGCGCCAGTGCCTTCTTTCCTTCTTCACTTCTTGTTACCACAACGCTGTAAAGCTGCAGGTTTCCCATTGTCGGGGTGCGCTCTGCCTCTTCCAAAAGGCGGTTCAGGAGTTCTTCAGAAACTTCCTTCTCTGCATATTTTCTGATGCTTGTTCTGTTCTTAATCGATTCCATATCTTTTTTATTTTATCATTATACTTTACTCAAGTTTCGCTAGTTGACTCCACACGCCCTGAAAGGGCAGAAGCTCCTAGCCCAGGGCATCGCCCTGGGTAATCCCGGACGCAAACCTGTCGCCCTGTAAGGGCAAAAGCTTTCAAATATCAGGCAATTAACAAAGCTTTTGCCCTTACAGGGCGCCTTGCTGATTGCTTTTATACCCAGGGCGCTGCCCTGGGCTAGGAGCTTCTGCCCTTTCAGGGCGTGCTGCTTCATGGAGCTTTTGGGTCTTCACCCCGTACTTAAACCACATGTGAAAGTTCAGTACCTTATTATATATAGAGGTTCTGTTCCATTTCAGAACCCTATTTTTGCTGCAAAGTTAGTGAAAGTTTCCCAAAAAGTTGTCTTTCTTTCACTTTTTTAGTGAAATATATGCCAAAACGTTTCAGATTTTAGAAATAAAAGTTTAATTTTGCACCTAAATATGAAACGTTTGATATGAAATATACTGAAAATATGACTTTTGAAGAGGCTTCCAAGGCTCTTATAGATGAATTGAATGCTAATCTGGCAACACTTCATCAGAATTATCAGGTAGAACAGTCTGATTGGAATAAACTCTATGATCAGATAGCCAATGTTGTTTCTTCGGAAACTCATCTTCCTGTTTTCTCTCCTGAAGTAATGGAGGTGCGACCTAGAGAACTGGAATGCGATGTGGTGCGATTCCAGAATAATAAGGAGAAATGGGTGGCTCTGGTAGGACTACTCGACGGTCATCCATACGAAATCTTCACGGGTTTACAGGATGAGGACGAGGGTATCATGCTGCCTAAATCTGTAAGCAAAGGTAAGATCGTGAAGACCATTCTGGATGGAGGCTTGAAGCGATACGACTTCCAGTTTGTGAACAAGCGAGGCTATAAGATTACGGTTGAGGGATTGAGCGAGAAGTTTAATCCTGAATACTGGAACTATGCCAAGCTGATTTCCGGTGTGCTGCGCTACCGTATGCCTATAGAACATGTCATCAAACTCGTTTATCAGCTCCAGCTTACTTCAGATAACATCAATACCTGGAAGAAAGGTGTTGTGACAGCCCTGAAGAGATATCTGAAGGATGGTAGCCTGATGAAACTTTACGATGATAGCGATTCCGAATCCTAATCCCCAAGATAGAAACTGATATAAACTATGCTTTTCCGTAGTAAGATATACTTAAAGAATGTCCGTTTCCATGCGTATCACGGCGTTTTGCCACAGGAGGCCCAGGTGGGCAACGACTATGTGGTGAATCTGGATGTGAGCTATGATTTCTCCAGAGCCATGGAAACCGATGAACTGGCTGGAACCCTCAACTATGCAGAACTCTATGAACTCGTGAAACAGGAGATGGAGATACCTAGCAAACTGCTGGAACATGTAGCCGGAAGAATAGTAAAACGGCTCTTTGCAGAATACCCGGCTATTCAGGAAATACAACTCGCCATTACCAAAGTTAATCCTCCTTTTGGAGCAGACTGTGACGGCGCAGGGGTAGAAGTTGTATTAACAAATGATAAAACTTTATAGTAGATTTAGGTTTTCTGATACAAAAGTAGTAATTTTGCAAAATCATCAGAAAGATATGTTGAAGAAAATAACACTCATATTGACCCTATTGTGTATGTTGGTGCTGACAGCGACGGGCGCCAACCGCCGTTTCACACTCGTCATCGACCCAGGTCATGGCGGTCATGATGCGGGTGCACTTGGTGCTATTTCCAAAGAAAAGAATATCAATCTCTCTGTGGCATTGCAGTTTGGCAAATATGTTGAGCGCAATATGCCGGATGTGAGAGTCATCTATACCCGCAAGAAGGATGTCTTCGTTTCTCTGAAGGAACGTGCCAACATCGCCAACCGCGCCAATGCCGACCTGTTTATCTCGGTACATACCAATGCGCTGCCAGCCGGTAAGATAGCCCGCGGTTTTGAAACCTATACGCTCGGTATGCACCGTGCCAAGGATAATCTCGATGTGGCTATGCGAGAGAACTCCGTTATCTCGATGGAGACGGGCTATCAGCAGACCTATCAGGGTTTCGACCCAAGATCTTCTGAGAGCTACATCATCTTCGAGTTCATACAGGGTAAGAATATGGAAAGAAGCGTAGAACTGGCGCGCAATATCCAGCGAAAGGTATGCAACAGTGCCAACCGTCCGGATAAGGGCGTGCATCAGGCAGGATTCCTGGTTCTCAGAGAAACTTCGATGCCAAGCTGTCTGATAGAGCTCGGTTTCATCACCACTGCTGACGAAGAAAGACTGCTCAACGATGCCAGCAGGGTGGATGATATCGCCCGAGGCATCTACGAAGGTTTTGCGCAATATCGCAATAAATACGATAAATCCATCTCGGTTCCTTATCGTGCTGCTGATACCGAATCGGTGTCGGTTGCCAAGATCGTTTCTGATACAAAGCAGGAGCAGGATGAGCGCCGTGCAGAGGAAGTGGATACTGCTCCGAGAAGAACGGTGAAGCATGTGGAAACCAGAGCAACAAAGGATAAAACGGTTCAGCAGAACAGAAGACAGAACCAGCAGGATAAGCCGGCTCAGCAGAGCAGACAGATGCAGCAGAACAGACAGAACCGGCAGAACAGAACTGTAGCTCAGAACAAGCCGGTTCAGCAGAAAGCCAATGTAGCCGATGCGCCTGTCTTCAAGCTTCAGATATTTGTCAGCAACCGCACGCTCCGCAAGGGCGATGCCCATTTTAAGGGCGAAACCGGTTATGACAGTTATCAGGAAGGCAATATGGTGAAATATACGATGGGAGCCTCTACCAATTATAATGAGATTTACCGCTTGCGCAAGACGCTTGCCGAGAAGTTCCCGGAAGCTTTCATCATAGCTTTCAAGAATGGAAAGAAATATGATGTGAATCAGGCAATACGTGAGTTCAAGCAGAACAGAAACCGCTGATTGACCTGAGTAAGGATAAGATATAAGCACGAATATATAAAGAGATAAATATGAAGCTAACAAAAGAAATCAAGATAGCTCTTGTAGCTATTGTCGGTATTTTGGTTATGTATTTCGGAATCAATTTTCTGAAAGGCATGAATCTGTTCTCTACCAACAACGCCTATTATATGACGTTTGATGACATCCAGGGACTGGGTGCCTCTACGCCTATTTATGCGGATGGTTATAAGGTAGGTACCGTGGATGGTATGGAATATGATTACAAGGAGAATGGTCCTATCAAAGTAAAGGTGGATATTAACAAGGATTTGAGAATCCCGCAGGGCAGTAAAGCCGAGATAGTAAAAGACCTGATGGGTAACCTGCAGGTGAATCTGCTTCTGGCAAACAATCCGCGCGAAAGAGTAGAACCGGGTGGT
>ERZ1034669.175-NODE-175-length-28869-cov-10.763934_pt1 | contig 28869 bp, 29 predicted proteins | sample MGYA00520705_ERZ1034669 | MGnify/ENA primary metagenome ERZ1034669 (study PRJEB33766, sample SAMN09781766) | gut metagenome | biome: gut microbiome | host: Homo sapiens | place: Madagascar | study: EMG produced TPA metagenomics assembly of the PRJNA485056 data... | reverse complement strand
TTTACGATTCTCGATTACATATGACAAAAACCCTAAATACTTCATATTATTATCATATAGAACAACCGATAAGTTTAAGGGATAAGGAATAGATTCATTGCCATTTGAAATGGTATATTTTGCATTTCCCAAAGCTTCAATAGTTGCGTTTGTTGCAGAATAATTATCGTTATTATCAAGAAATATTTCTCCTGCATGAGTTCCATCCAAAGAAATAAAAGCTCTAGGCAAAAAATCAACATCAAAAATATTATACGTTTTAATATATAAGGCTTCCTTTAACTCACCAATGGTTTCCCCTACAGCCTTACTGTCCGCAGCAGCCCCTTCAACGCTCAATGTCGGGTCAACGCCTACATCAACAATTTTAGCAGCAGCTTCTGCACTTTTCTTGGCAGCTTCTGCACTTTTCTTGGCATCTTCTGCGTTTGCTTTTGCATTAGTAGCACTTGCACCAGCTTCTCCTGCTTTAGTTTCAGCAGCTAATTTACTTTTATTAGCTTCGCTTGCTGCAAGCTGTGCCTGTTCCGCGTAGGTAAGACTGTTAATTCCTTGTATGGCTTTTACAATCTCGCCACTATACTTTTCAAATGCTTCTTCGGTAAGAAGTCTTTTCTTTACTTTTGCCATGATTATCCTTCCTCCACTTCTTGCACTATATAGCCTTCGTTGTCTACGCTAAGGCTATTGGTTAAAAAATATGCTTCTTCTATTTTTTCAAGGCTTGCTTCTGCTTCCGCCACCGCTTCCACCGCAATATCTTTGTTTGCTATCGTGATATCCCTAGCTGCTTCTGCTTCACCCTTAAATGCCTTCGCTTCATCAATTACCTTGCCCGGGTCTTCCGTGGCTTGCAGATGCGTTCCGTCGTCGCTGACGCGGAATGTTTTGCCTGGTACCCAAGGTACTGTCGTGTCGATGTTACTTGCGCTGCTTTCATTAATGGTGAGCGCACGGCTCAGTTTGTCTTTAAGCTGCTGGCAGATGATAGTAAGCTTGTCCGCCATAGCTTCAATGACGTTGAACGGCCAAATTTCCGGCAAGCGCACTAACTGTGTAATGGGCACTTCTCTGTAAAGCACCAAGCGCCAGCCTGCGGGCAGAACGGGCGGCCTTTCGCTCTCCGGAATTTCTGCGCCCGGAGCGTAACCCGGATAAATCACAACACTTTTTTCAACGTCAACATAATAATCTTTGCTTAAAATCTGCGTGCTGCCGTCAGGCTTTACCAGCATAACTTTAATGTCTGTTCGGTCTAAAATTTTAAACTGATACGCAAACTCTGTTGCGTTCCCATTGCCGTTATATGTGATTCTGTTATCGACATGAGCAATCATAATAGCTCCCTCCTTTTATTATTTTTGCCAAAAGAAAAGCGTAGATATATTTTTATATCTACGCTTAATAAATTTACTTTAACTAATTATATACCTATTTTTAGAGATTCATATCTATGCTACTTTGTGAAATCTTTGTCAACCTTTTTTACGTTCGCTTTTGGGTCTGCGTTTGTAAATATCTTGCAGCTCAAAGTCCATATCATCACTAGCAATATCTATGCTGTTGAATATGATATTGAAGATGCCGCTAGGAACGCCAAGAAATGCACCGCCGACATATGCTGCTTGTTCTATTAACTCGCCGGGTTCTGTCTTGCCTTCCACAACGTCGTTCAAGCGTCTTGGAACAGTAAAGCCTTTATCAATCAAGCCTTGCGCCGCAGTCAGTCTGTAGCCATAGTTCCTCATACCTAACAGGCATTGTATGCCGATATTTGCAAATTGGCCGTAAGGTCCACCCATAGACAACGGGTAGTTGATAAGTTCTTTTGACAATTTACGATAGCCGTCCTTGTCTTTCTCAAAAGGAGCAGTCAAAGAAAGCTCTGCAATAGCCACGTTCAGCAAGCACACGCCGAGAAATTTGGCACCAGCAAAAGCAATCAGCCGTTCAGCCATTTCTTTTTTCTCGCCGCTATTCCATAACCTTTTGGCGATATGTGCTTCTCTGTCCCATTGGTTAAACTGTGTGTTGAAAAATCCCTGGAACATCGTAAACAATCTGAATAAGCCGCTATTTCGTTGCATACTTGATACATCATGAATACGGCTGCTGCCTAACGTGCGGCGAATAACAGTGTTCGCAAAGTCTAGTGCTTCCTGCTCTGTTTTGCCTTCGTTGATTTTCTTCATGTATGCTTCTGCAAATACTGGTTTTGCAGTCATCATATCAGTGTAACCTAACAGCATTGCACCATATCTCAGCGTCCTTTTTTCAATCGGGTTAAGGTCAGAACGGTTCTGAATATCCCTTAACGTAATGTCTGGCACTTGCGAACGCTCACGCATAAATGCGCTTTTGGCACAAATAGCGTCTACTTCTGCTCTGCCTTCGCTTGTAAAACTGCGAAGTAAGGCTCTGAAAGCGTCGGCATGAGTAAAGCCTTTTGTGCTATTGCCGTAAAGAAATATGTTAGTAGTGTTCTGCATTATCGTTTTAAAATTAAACATAATAGCCGCATTTGTTGCAACATTACGCAAAGCGTCGGCAATCTTCGTAAATGTCTTTTCGGCCATATACGCTGTCTTATTGCCATATGGATTAGCGCAAGCCTGCAAAAACTCTCTTAAAAGTCTTACGTTGGTATCGCCTAAACGCTCAACCATGTTGCGGTAAATATCCTCATCGTTCAGTATCTTTCTGAAATCAAGCATTGTTTCGCGATAACAAATATCATGAATAGTGCTTTTCACCGCCGTAACCTCGCTGCCGCGCGATAAGTCGACGGGATACTTGCCGCCGGTACGCGACTTGCTGGAACCACTGTTAGTAGCTAAAGTCCGCTGCGGTGGTCTGCTACCTTCTTCGGTACTGTCGATTCTGTCGAATTTACCAGGCATACTGCCGGTTCGCATATCACGTTCCAATGGGAAGTAGCCACCGTCAAATACCACGCTTTCACCGCTGGCAAGCTTCATCACCAACGGCGACGCTTCAATCTTCGGCGGCTCAAAGCCTTTTGTTCTGCGGTTGACTTCTGCCAGCATAGGCCAGAATTTACTTGCTGCATTGATACGTGCCTGCGCATAGGCAATATCTGCTTTAGTCAGATGCTTGCACAAAAACTCTATAAGGTTTTGTTTGGTTTGCAGCATCGCTTCTTCTCTGCCTATAAGCTCCGATTCTTCCACCCATATATCAGAATTCTTTACGCCTACCGGTTTTTGCGAACACAGCCTTGCGGCGTTGCTGTCGCTGCCCAGATTGCACAGCATAGCAATCAAAGCATGCTTATCTGCGCTACCGCCAAGCTCTTTGTAGTAAATTCTTGTATCATGCGCAATGCCTGTTTTCTTGTCCGGTTCCCATTTCTGCAAAGCATCTATAAGCTCGTTCTGGTAACTTTCAAGCATCGTGCTTTCCATATCTGCGCAATGGTTGATTTTGTTGTAAAACTCCCTAGTAAAATAACCTTCCGTCCAATTATCCATCATTAAGAAGAAGTTATCAGCATTACGCAGTGTAGCTATGATATTTTTAGGCCATTCAACAATTCGCTTACGCAGGCTCTTTTTACTGTCGCTACCAATCTCCGCCTCATACTCTACCGGCAATTCTTGCAGGTGCGCTATCGTATCAGCCTTAACCTGTTCAAAGGCTTCACCGGCGGCGATTTTGTTCATTTGCGTATCCTGTTTTGCAATAGCACGAATGTTTTTCAGCGCGTCGATAACGTCCATATAGTTCGCAAGGCTAAGTTGCGGCGCGTTGGTCAAATCATTATTCGGGTTCAGAACAAACTTCGGCATAGAAATAATTTCGTCACCGTACTTTGCCTGCATCTCTGCAATGTAATCGCTAAGCGGCTGCACTTCTCTGCCGTTAGTGTTAAAGTCCTTGCGGTGATAGCCCATACGCTCCAGCAATGCGCACATTTGGAAGAAGTGCTGCTCTGTTCCCCATACTTCTTTCTTGCTGTGCATCTGCTTTTTGACGTACTTTCTTGCGCTTTCAATCTTGTGTTTTGCTTTGACTGCTTCACGATACAAAGCATGGTTAATCATCTGCTGCTGTTTATACATAGCCGCTTCTTCCAAGAGGCCAGCTTTAGCAGCCTTATTTGCATTAGCCGCCGCTCTGCGTTCCGCCATAGCAAATCTTCTCGGCTTCATAACCTCGCCAGCGGGTAAAGTCTGGATATAGCGTTTAGCAAAACTATCTGCGTTCTGCTTACGCACTTTAGCAATATTTTCGCGCTCTTTTTGCTTAATATCCTTGTCGCTTATTTCATTGAGTGCCTCATCAATAAGCTGTTGTTCAAGTGCCACCACTTCGCCGCTTTCGTCATTGTAGAGTGCTTCCCTTGCCGCTTCTCTTGCCTGCTCACGCTCCTGCATGAAGTCAGGGAATCTGCGGCTCACAGCTTTGTCAATCTCTTGACGTACCATAGCTCTTTCACTCGGTGAAGTCAAAATATCCTGCGCCATAGCGTCACCGCTATCATAGCCTAAGCTGTCAGCCACCCAATCAAACAGTTCTCTCTGCTCGTTAGACAAGGAACGCTTTTTGCTCATCTCCACAAGGTCGACTTTATCCGGATTAGTTTCAAGCTCATGCTTCAAGGCTTTAAGCTCATTAAGCTCTGTAAGCTGTTCGCCCTCTACCAAAGTTTCGGCAATCTCTTTCAAGCCTTCTTCGCTTTTAAGTTTTGCTCTGTCACCGCCGTTACGAATATAGTTCCTTGCCCAGTTGTCCTGTACGTCGCTACCTTCATTCTCATTGACGGTATAACCTTCGACAATCTCTCTTGCCATTTCATAGCCGCTGGCATAGCCGTTTTCCTCTGCTATCTGGTCAAAGAGTTCTTTCTGCTCCTGCGATAATTGGTTGCGCTTGCTTTCTTTTACCAGGTCGACACCTTCGGGGTCTGTTTCGAGTCTATGCTTCAACGCTTGCAGTCTGTCCAGCTCATCGACAATATGTTTAAAGTCTGCCTTAATTTCAGCGTCGCCATAGTCTAAACCGGTACTACGCAAATCGTAGTAATCCGCTATATCTTCGCCTCTTGCAATCTTTTCGGCAATTCTTCTGCGTCCTTTTTTGCTGGTCAAATCACTAACACTGCCACCGTAGTCATGAACATATCTTGATACCCAGTTGACATTACGAATACTGTCACCCGCTTCATGGAATACAAGACCTTCAATATCCGCTTGCTCTAAAGCCCGCTTAGTCCAATGACGTTTCCCGTCTTTGCCTATCTCACCAAAATCAACTAAGACTGCGCTCTGGTCCGGTATGCCTGCAAAATCGTTTGCATACTTGCCTTCTGTTCTATTGGTTGCGGCGAAGTATCCCCACTTGCCATTGATGAAAAACGCACGTTCACTCTTGACTGTATCTTGATATTCCGCAAGCTCACTTTCTATTCTGTCAGCAATAGGATTTAAAATATCATCAATAGTTCCGTTTGTATCTTTTAATAATTCGTTATAGTTTATGCGTTCATTGCCATAAATATATTTTCTTGCAAGCCTACGCGGATTAGCTTCGATTGTTTCCCATTCGTTGATTTTTTGCTTGAAGTTAGCATGAGCCATGCCGTGCTCGTCAACAACGAATGTAGGAACGGTAACAGTTTTCTGTCTTGACTTGCTGAACATAGCAATCAGCATATCTTCGGCGTTTGCAACACGCTCTTTAGAAAGTGTGCCGTATGTGTCGACTTCTGCTTGAAGATACTCAACTATCGGATTGAGTATATCGTCAATGCTGGCGTTAGTGTCGTTCAGCATATCATTATAGTTTGGCAGTACGTTTCCTAAAACGTGTCTGTATTTTCTTGCTATAATAGCAGGATTAGCCAGCTTTGTTTTGCGCCACGGAGTATCCGAATTATTAGCATGAGCCATGCCGTTTTCATCGTCTATGAAGTGCGAGTCAACAGCTTTAACTTCCTGGCCAAACTCATAACCTACCTGGCGTCTTGCACGATTGACAAGTTCCCACGCCACCGCGTCTTCAATCTGCGGCCGTATTTCTTCGATGAAAGCAGCCTTTTCAGCTCTGCGCTTTGCACTGAAATCAGCCATTGCTCGCCTTGTCAGAATATCCACGGCCTTGTCTTTAGCCTTTAAGATTTTATCCTGTAAGGCTTTTTTGTTTTGGTCTGATAACTTAGATGTTATATTCTCCGGCAAGCCGCCAAACATACCCTCCATACGTGCCATAACTTCAATTTCTTCACGGCACGCCAACATTCTGTCGAATACCTGCCGCACTTCCGGCGTTAACTCTGCTGCATTTTCGCTTCTTGCTATCTTGCTATAAATAGCTGATAACCAATTAGCGAACCTCTGGAACGCTCCACGCAGGCCAACGCTAGGCGCTTTGCCTTCCATGATGTAGGTTTCAAATGCTTCTGCCAGCTTTTCATGCCCGGCTCTCTTTGCTTCAACGTCACCGCTTGCCCATGTTTCAGCGTCAATACCTGCGTACTCCAAGAGCTTTTTCGCATCAGCATTTAGTCTTGCATTGCTGGGGTCTGCCAGTGCTTCGTTAATCATGGTTTCCGCAAAGTAGTGTCCTGTTTCATGGATAACAGTGCTTGCGTCTGCACCTTTGAAAAGAGTGATAATATAAGTACCATCATCCATTGGGGAAATCATGCCTTTATCTTTCAGTGTACCATTGACAATTTTTTGTTGCTTGTAATTATCTGCTTTTTGTGATACACTATCAGCAAAAGAGGACGTTTTGTTTGAGATACTGGGCTGAGCCTTGAATTGCTCGGAACCCGAGGGCTTGAACGCGTCCTCTATTTTTTTATACTCACTTTCGTTAAAAACATTATGATTATAATATGATAATGATTTATCATTATGTTCTCTTACTGTAACAACTACATAACGTTTTTCACCATTAACATTCAGTGCAGAATGAATATAATAAAAATTCTCGTCTGAATGTTTTTCTTTTTGCGGCGCAGATTCTGTAACGAAATTACCATTCTCCATAATTTCACGTAAATAGCGCAATGCAAAAAGTTTTTCTTTTTTAGCGGAAGTGTGTTCCATTTTCTTTCTGCCACTTGTGCCAAATTTAATATTATTTTCTTGATACCCTTTATCTATTCTAATATCACCCAACACACTATTATGAACACTTGTACCTTGCAAGTTATTCCTATACCATGCAAAAGCCTTTTTCTGTAAACTTTTCAAATCGGTATAATGCCCCATCTCATTTCCTGTGATACTAGTAGTATAAAATTTTGCCTTGTTAAATTCGCCGTTTTTTTGGAACCAGCCATTCTTTTGTTTAGCTTTACCGCCATCTTCAAAGCGCAGCTTATTCTTTTGTAACCACGCAGCGGGGTTTTCGGGGTCTGCAATAAGTGCGCGGCTCTCCAATACCAAACGTAAATTCCCGGCATGAGATTTATTCATACCTGCTTTAGTCGCGCTGTCGACAATAGCGTCAAGTTCTGTGTCAAGCTCTGCGCTTGCCTGTCTGGTTAAGTTATAGCCTTCTCGCAGTTCTTTACGTGTCTTTGCACCGCCGTCCGACAATTCGCCGTTGCTGTCAAAGTACATATTGTCTTTCGTAGCTTCAAACAGTGCATTGTCTTTAGCCATTGTCGCCGTAAACTTGCCACGGCTAATGTCTATATCCTGCCCAAGCTCCGCAGCAGTTGCCACTTCATCTTCGGTAATTCCCAACTCCTCATAAAGCTTGTTGTTGCTGCTGGTCTGCTTGTAGCCTTCCAAGTCCTGCGCTGATACAGTAACAGTATCGTCCTCAAAGTTAGGATTGTTCGCTTCGATTGTAGCCGCCGCACGCTCCGGGTTAATGCCTGTTTCCCTGATTCGTTCAGCATCTGCTACTAACTTTGCCTTACGTTCTTCGTTAGCTTTTAATGCGACGTGCTCAACAACGCTGTCAACTGCAACTTTTGCGCCGCTTGCAGTACCACCAAGGATAGCACCAATAAGGCCGCTATATCCTGCTTCCTTCAAGTTCTGCTGCCAGTTCTCGCCCCACTTCTCTGCAAGTTTGGCAGTGCTTGCGCCGGGGTTCTTTGCCCATAAGTCCGTAGCTTGCTCCGGGAATTCCTGCAATGCTTCGGTAACACCTTCTTCAAGGCCACGTTTGGTAACTTCCCATATCTTAGTTTTCAGTCCGCTACCGGCAGGCATCTTTTTAAGCAGTCTGCCAAGCGGCAGTTCTTCTAATACTGCCTGCGGGATTGCATTCATCAAGCCTGCCTCTGCTGCTCTGGTTGCGTTTACGTCCTCTTTGCGCAGTCGCAGGTATTGCTCACCGCTGATGTTTGCACCATTGTAAAGCATACTGATTGCGTGCATAGTTTTAGCACCTGCACCGGCAGCGCCTACACCTTTAGTCAGCGCAAGCTGTACTAAAAGCTGAACGCCGTTTTCGGCCAAGTCATAACCAAGTTGCCCAGCCGCCGTATCAGCTCTGACTTCTTCGCGCTTCAAAATCTCATCGGTGACATAGCCTAAAGCCTTGCTGATGTTCTCTGATTGGTCATACTCTTTGACAACATTCTTGTCGCCCTTATGAGCTTCAATATTAGCGTCAATCGCTGCTTTAGCAGAACCAAACAAACCACGCACCGAACCTTTAAGGCCGTTGATTACGGCAGTGCCTATGCCCGGCTTATCATCGTTGATAATGCTGCTAGTATCAATCGTCGGTGAGCTATTACTCTTTACGGCCTGCGAAAACTTATTGTATTCATCGTCGCTCATTTTTTGCAAGTCATAATAGCCTAAAGTTTCGGCAGGTGACAAGCCACTGTCAATATCAGCAATAAAGCCATAATTAGCATATTCCTTTTTCGCTTTTAATCTGCGGTCGAATTCGTCTAAAGGTTCATTAGCCATTTAGTAATCTCCTTTCAGCAACTTTGCCAGATATGCACCGTTTATTTTGCCAGACGTGCCATCCAGCCATTTAACATCGTACCAATCATCACCTGTTTTATTTACGCTTGCGATACCACGTGCAATTAAATCTGCGTCACTTGCTTTTATATCTTCTGTACTGTCAAACCAGAATGAATGTTTTTCGGTAACATAGCTGCCGTAAACCTTAGTTGTTACGCAGTTTTTCAGCGCATCCAGCAATTCCGTTTCGCCCGGGTTCATGCCGTGATTTTTTACGCGATACGCGCGTACCCACTGCCGTCCATAGTTTTGGATTTTCTTCTTGTACAGTGCATCAGCGTTTTTGCCTGCGACTTGTTGCACAAGGCCTTCCATATCAAAAGCAAATTCGCCTGTACCGCTATACCAATCTTTGTATATTTTTTCTAACTTCCCACGCTGCGCAGATGATGCACCTTTATTAGCAGCGTATGCCAAGAATTGGTCGATGCTTGCAAACTTGCCTTCTTGCAGCATATCTTCCAACACACCTATTGCATCGTCATCAAGTTTTCCGTTACTGCTTCCACTACCGCTACCGCTTCCGCTTCTGCCTTGTGGTCCATATATCGCCGTCACCGCATTACGATATGTTACGTACTTGTCGGGGTCACTGCCTGCCTGGTTAGTAGCCCACGCCATAGCATCACTATAGCTTGTGCCGTTATTAAACATACTAAATAATTCACTCTTTATTCCTTCAAAAAGTTTGTTTTTCTTATAAGTTTCTATTCTGTCATGGTCTGCCTTAATAGTACGGTACTGCTTTATAATGCGGTCTTGCTCATCCTGGCTCATGCTGTGGGTGCTATGTCCTGTGCCCATTCTCGCTAATACACTGTCTGCATATTCGTTGATGCTGGGTTCGTCCCCATTGCCTTGCTTGCGATTCATAGCACCCGCACTATATTTTAACGCGCCTTCGCCGCCGTACCATGCAATAGCCGCGCCACGTGCACCGTACTTATCATAGTATTGCTTTAACTTAAAGCGTGCGACTTTCTCTTGATTCTCCGGTGTCATTTCTGCGCCTGCTGGCAAGCCTGCTTCTTGGCTCCAACTAGGCCAGTTATCCGGCATAATCTGATACTTGCCGCTTGCACCTGTACGGCCATTCTTGGCGTTATAATTGCCACCGCTTTCCTGCCCGCCTATTGCAGCAACAAGATTATCAAATTCATTGCCGCCCTCTGAAAATCCTTTCATGCCTTCAAGTTCTTTGCGTACCGCTTCTTCATTGTCGCCATATTTAGCATACAAATCTTTAGCGGTATTTCTTTCAAAGGCACTACTTTCTTTATCGTATGCCACCTTCTCAAAAGCGGCTCTCTGATTAGCGGTCAGATAGCTACCGTATTTATCCATGAGATTACGCATAGTGCCATAATCTTCGTTGGTGATACTTGCGCCGACGGCACTCGCTACCACCTGCCCAATGTTGGCTCTGCTCTTGGATTCGATAAACTCTGCGCCACGCTTGCCATATATAGCACTTGTCAGTAACTGTGTACGAATAATCTCATCTTGCAGTGCCTGCGGATTATTCCAGTTCTTCTGTACAAACTCGCATGAGTTCTGAATATTATTGTCATAGCGTAAATCAGTGACTGCTTCTTTTTGCTTCTGCTCGTATTGGTCGACAGTCTGGAAGCCTTGCTGTGCGCTCTGATACATTAAATGGTCTAATGCAAGCTGATTCTTTTGGCTGTGCAGTTTGGTATTACTTAATACATCCTGCCTTGCCTTATTTATTTGCTCTGTGTAGCTTGCGCCTGCACCGGCAGTGCCTTCTAATTTCGTATTCATAAGGCCGCTTTCATCGTTGTACATGATGTTATAGCGGCTCTTATTAAATATATCCATAGCGTTAAGGATAGACTGCTTATCTTCATCCTCTTGCTGCGCTTCTACTGCTACCGCCCATTTGTTGGCGGCACCGGCAATAGCGGCAAGTCCTTTGCCGCCGCCGCCATAAGCGTTAAGGTCACTCGATACTTTGACAGTAGCGCCGCCGCCAGTGCCTAAATTGACGCTGCCTTGATAACCTGCAATCTTCATACTGTACCTCCCTTACCAGTTCCATTTAGTAAAGCCTGTATTATCCATGAACGGGTTATTCTTCTTTGCCTGGTTGTAAAGATTAAAGCCGTTCATATTGCTAGCAGGAAGATTGAAATCACTGTTAGCATCGTACCATTCATCACCGCTTGTTCCCTTGCTGCCGCCAATCATGCCTTTAGAGTAAGCGTTCGCCGCCGCACCTACAAGCGTACTGAACATCTGCATTTTGCCGTCGGCTTTAGCGTTCTTCGCCGCCGCATTATATGCGCTTGCCTGGTTGCGATAATTAACCTCGTTTACATAAGTGTTCCACGCATCATTACGCTGATTCTGCAACAGATTCATACTGTCTTTTTTGTAAGCGTCCTCACTGCTTGAAAGAATATCGCTGACACTGCCGCTGTCGGTTAGGCCGCTACTGCCTGCCGCCGCCAGCGCCTGTCCTCTTGCAAGCCTCATTCTATCGTTGAGCTGGCTCTGCTTCTGCGCATACGCTTCTGCCTGCTGCTCACGTTGGCGGCTCATAATAGCCGCGTTCTGCTGCGCGGCCTGCGCCTGCGCTTTATATGCCTGCTCCTGCTGTTTGGCCTGCTGATGTTGCCCGCTTAACTGCATAACAGTTTGCAGCCCCATTAAAACACTAAGTGCACCCATTACGTTCACTCCCCTCTATATGGAATATAAAACTGATAAAACTTTTTGCCGTCCCAACCTGTTTTAGGTTCTACCAAAAATACCGCTCCCATGTGTCTTAAATAGTTAATGCTAGTGCGGTTCTTCTCATAAACAATGTTGTGCAGCAGTCCATGCTTGCGCACCCATTCATTCAGCACTCTTTTTGCTTCCTTGAAAAGCAGGCTCTTTGTGTACCCGTTGTAAAGTTCGTTCGTACCTACCATCCAAATTCCGCGGCCAGGCGCGCCCCATTCCATGGTACCCTTGCCAAATATCGCAAGCAGTTTTCCGTCCTCACCACGGTATACCCTTGTTTCTTCGTCAAGTTTGATACTGCCAATGAGCACAAATACCGGGTCACTGCTTGCTTCCAAATCTTCCTTATCATGCGGCCGTATATCCTGCATAAGTTCTTCAATCAACGGCACAACATTTTCTTTTGACTTATTATCAAGTATTTCAACTGTCCACTTCTTAGCCACCGAAAGACACCTCCCGCACTACCGCCAGCAAGTTAAAAGGATATGGCTCATCCGTAACGATAATCACTCTGCCTTCGTTATTAAAGCCGCCAATAGGCAAAGTCATATGCTTGTCACCGGTAAATAATTTAATATCGCTCACTGCGTTCTGCTCATCAAAGTTCATCAAGTCCATAGTATTTATATCCGGCCCGACCATGCCGCCAAGAGAATTACTTAAACGCAGGATGCAATTGCTAATCTGCTTTTTGCGGCCTTGCATAGTGCCGTCACCCGTCCTAATTTCGACGTTTGGAAGTTCCACGATACTTCTATAAGGCAAGCCAATAAAAGCGTGTTGTACGGCCGCTGGGAGCGTCACAGTGCCGTCCTGGCTTACTGTCAGTCCGCTATACATTCTTCCGTCACCGATAACAGTAACTTTTTCGCCTGCCAGCTCTGCCGCATCAATCTCCGTTTCCCCACTGCTCTTTTCAGCAGTGCTATACTCAATAGCATTATCAAGCATAATATAATCGTCGGGGTTATTGCTCTTTGCAGGATTCTTTGCCAGATACTCAATATTGCGTACTGTCACGCCGTTTATCTCTCGCTTTACTACAAGATAAATAATATCCTCGTCACCTTCCTGCACCGCCGCAACAGCTTCGACCTTGCCTTGCGTTTCTATCGTCGACCATGCGTATACTTTCTGTTCCATGATGTAGGATAAGCAAGCCATGCTGCCGTCGCTTCTCACAAAGTATATAGTGCTGTCGGGTTCCTGCTTATATGCGCTGTCGACAATCTGCACATTCTCTATGATATGCTTTGCCAACAATGTTAAGTCATTGCCGCCGTAGCTGTCTGTTTCATAGCTATACGCCATATCCCTTACAGTGCTTCCACGGCCTTGTACAAACACGATTCTGCCGCCAATCATCAGCGGCTCAACATTGCTGCATCCGCGTGTAGTCTGCATTTTGGGGACGACCTTAGCTGGCGTTACAGTATCACTGCCGCTTACTGTCCATTCGTTGCCAGCGGTCAAGACAATTAAATCGGTGCTTGCTATCAAATGCAAAATCTTAAACTGCTTGCGGCTTACAAACGCAAGTGCTACTGCACTATCATCGGTAACAGTGCCGCTTGCTTTTTCTACGCTGAAATTGCCGTAGTCACCGGTTCTGCTCATCCATACCATGTAAGGCTGCTTCTTCGTACCGCCAAAACATAGTCTGTCCTGGAAAAAGCAAAGTGTTTGCGGGTAGCCAAATTCTTCACTCCATGCGCCCCATAAGAAATTAGTTGTCATATCCGTTGAGCCAAGTTCTTTTTCAACATGGGCTTTAGCTGTACTGTCGCTAGTGATTTCAGTAAGCTTTACAACGCCTTCCGCATTGTAGGCCATTGCTGTTAAATCAACAGTGCAAGTACCGCTAGTTATAGTGCATACCGCCCTTAAAAATACCGGCTCTGTTACGCTGCCGCTTTCAGACGGATTGTAGTCATTTCCGGATGTATATTTCCTGTATTCCTTCCAACTTTCGCCATCGTCACTCTTTTCTATAGTAAAACTACCGCTCCAGGTTCCGTGACTGATAACCTTCCAATTTTCGCCCACACGCACTCTTTCTGTAGTGCCGTTGCTGGTTGATACAGTCTTGCTGGCAATCTCTTGTTTAAGTTTGATATACGCACCAGGCTTACTGCCGGCGAAAATATTCTTGTTGCTCGTCAAGGTAATATCGCCTGTTGTTCCCGAAGGTGTCAATTCTTTATTGCCGGTATATAAAATCTTTGCCCAACCATCAGCGCCTGCTTTGCCAGCATTGTCTTTATATTTAGTACCCGCAACACCACCAATACCGCCACCACCTGCGCCATAGGTTGTGCCTTGCACGCCCCTTGTGCTTTCGTAACTGCCGTCAATAGATACACGGCTACCACCGCTACCGCCGGTACCACCTCTACCGGTCAAGCCGCAAGCAGTACTGTTTTCACCATCGCCGCCATTGGAAGCTGTTCCGTAACTACCTGTGCCGCCACCGCCAGCACCACCACTGCCGACTGTGACCGTATAACTTGTATCTTTAGACAACGTGACTGTTTTTATTATACGTTCGCCATTGCCACCTGCGCCGCCGCCAACACAATAGTAATGGTGTCCGTGATTACCCGGGTTTGAATATCTAACGCCGCCACCGCCACCGCCGCCTGCACCGGCTATATCAATCTGATATTCACCGGTAACAGTCGGTTGAAATTGATAAGTGCCAGGCACTGTATAGCTTATACCGCTATAATTTTCAAGTGAAGTTGATTCGTCGAAATACATATCCGTAATTTCAAAATCAGCAAAACGCCAGTCAGTGTCTGAATATCTTGCAAGCTGTTTCACGGGATATTTGCCGCTTGCAATAAACATAGTGTCTGCGCTTTGTACAAATCTCAAATCTTGCAGCATATCCGCCGTGTACGGTGTCATAACTTCTATGTTTATATAAAGTCCGTTCTTGTGCACCCTTATATATTTCTCGCCAATCTCCAAAAGATAGTCGGTGTTATCTGCGCCGTTGAATGGTACCAGGATGCACGCTTTATCGCTATATTTTGTTCGTGCCATATACTTCATGCCCGGTCTGCGATAAATAGGGCCGTGCGGTTTGATAAGGCAGTTATAGGCTTGCAGTACCGCAAACTGGTACTTATCTAAATCGACGCGGTTGGCGACTTCGGCGCTGATTTCACCGCCTGTAAACGCAGGCTGCAATAAATAATAAGGTGTCAACCCACTAGCCATAATTACGCCCTCCCGTCAAAGTATTTGCTCGGATAGTCCGGCAATTCTTTCTTTTCGCTTGCCGTGGTATACTTTGCTTTCTGTAATGCTGCCATTGCAAGCTGATACTGTGTCTGCTGCAAGCCGCTGTTGCCGGTCAGTTGTACGCAGATATTAAACGCCAACATATGAGTAAACGCACTCAAAAAATCACTTGAAAACATTTCCACATCGTCAACGTCATAGGTATATTCAAGCCATGCAGCAGGAATGTTACAACCTATACCAAGCACGTTGTCGCTTGCCATATACAAGTCCCATTCTTCCTGCTGTTGTTCGCCTGCCCTTATCATTGCACCGGTGTCAGCGTCAAATATCTTGCGCACAGCAAGGCACTTTTCGGGGTAGGCGTAAACGTGGGACCAGTACGGAGATTCGATACTAAGTTCTGCAAGCTTGCTCACGCGCTTTGCAAATCCCCAAGTGTAGCTCCTTAATAACTCTTTGCGTGTAGGCTCATAAAACAGTTTGCACTGTCTGGCTAGTTCTGATTGCTCATCTATATTGCTTATACGGCCTTTGGCGATATGAGCCAGCGCCATATTACATACATCGGTAATGTTAAGCATTTTTAACTATTCCTCCTTGATTATTAAAAAAGGGAAGAGCTTTCGCCCTCCCCTTGAAGTCCTAAATCAGCCCGGCCAGTTCGGAACAGTTTCAGTCAAGCCAGCAGTCAGTTTGCCGCCGCTTGCGCCGCTTACAGTCAGTCTGGAAAAAGCTTTCATGCCATACGGCAGTTTAGCCGCAACCAAAATACCCTTTTTGCTGGCAGCAAGAGTATAAGTCGCAACAACAGTTTTAGTGCTGAAGCTTTCGCTGTTGGAAGTTTCCAGCGCCGCAGTGATAGTGCCGCTAGTAGCTAAGGCGGTCGGCGCAGTGATAACAAGAAATAACGGGTCGGCCGCATCACCGCCGCCAACGTTCGCAATTACGTTGCTGGTCAAGGAATTATCCATGTACATATTTTGCTGGTCAAAAATCATTGTTATTCACTCCTTCCGGTTACACGATTGCCGCTTCGGTTTCGCTTTGGCAATCAAGTTTCTTAATCTGAATACCTGCAAGGTACAGTTTCGGCGGCGCGTTCATAAAGTCTTGACGGGTAACGTGAACATTGTTCTTGTTGTTCAGATAACACTCCAACCAAGAATATACGCTGTCAGATACATACGCAACGGGTGCTTTCGGGTCTTGCAGTCTGTTCTTTGCAAAGATGAATTTATTCATCAGTTCGCGTTGTGCGCTGTCAGTCAAAGAGTTCAGTTTGGTAACGTCGATGTTGCACACACGTACAATAGAACGAACGTTTTGTACTGCTAAGCCGCACTTCCAAGAGTATAAGGTTTGCAATGCACGGAACGGCTTGTTGTTCTCGTCGTAAACGTCGCTTTCGCCCAAGTCCTCAGTTTTCAAGCCTGCCTGGGTGCCTTTAGGATATACGCCCATTACACGTCTGTCGCCCCAGTCTACGAAGTAGATAGAAGCATTAGTGTTAGTACCGGCAGTACCTGCGGAGATTACCTGGTGGCCTGGAGTACCTTTGCCGCCGTCGGTCAAAGTATTGTAGCGTACTGCAATACCGTTGAAAGTGTCCGGGTCCTCATCCAAGTTGCCGTACAAGAATTGACGTGCAACGTATTGGCCCATGCCTTCTACGTGTGCATCATCCTCCGCCATGCGGAACGCCTGCGGATTCGGTTTACCGGAAAGCAGTTCAACGTCCACGCAGGAACGGTCCTCCAAGTGCATACATACATCAATGCGCTGCTTTACAGTGCCTTTAGTCGGAGAAGTACCGCGGTTAATACGACGGATAGACGGAGAAGGCAGGCTAGCACGAATAGTAGTTTTAGTACCAATCGGCAAATCGCCCTCCATCCAGCGAATGTCTTCCATAATCGGATTGGATTCGTTAAGCACTTCCATAACGCGGTCAATAGCGCCTTGCGGAGTTAAATATTTACGCAAGTCACTCATAGTTTGGGAGTAACCAATAGTAGCCATAATTTCATCATCCTTCCTGTTTTTTAATTAATAGTTAAAGATTATTTGTACCTGCTCCAATCGGTTTTCGGGTACATATTTGCGGCAACGCCTTGTGCAGCGTTTAAGCCTTGCGCGCCGTTTTGTGCAGCCAAGCCGGGGTCCTCGCCAAGCAGTTCGCCAAGTTTTGCAAATGCTCTCACGATAGCAATTTGATTGCCTGCGCCGGTAACCTCCAATGCTTCACGCACATTCAAGCCTGGATACATTGCCTCCAATTTGCGGCAAGCAGTATCACAAAGGCCCTGTACTTTGCCCAAGTCTGCGCCCAGTGCTGTTTTAGCATCGTCGCCCCATTTAGCGATTTCCTGCGCGCGGAGCTGTTCCACACCTTGCACTACACGGCTTGCATACTCTGTGCCGTACTTTGCAAGTGCTCTTGCCTGGTCATTGCTAAGGTTCATGCCCTTAATGACATCCACAAAGCGTCCTTGCTCATCAGCACTAAGCTCATAGCCTTCTGGCATCTCTACTCCTGCAAAGTCATAATTCACTGTGCCGGGCTGCTGTTGTGCGCCTTGCCCATTACTTCCATTCCCTGCAATAGTGCCGGAAGCACTTGTATTATTAGTTGCATTAGTAGTAGTCGCTTCTGTCTGCTGCTGTTGCGCCGCGGTATTGGGTTCAGCCTGTTGCTGTGCGCCTTCGCCGTTTACAACTGCATTTTCGCCGTTCTCGCCCATTAGTTATTCCTCCTTGTTGTTATCCACATATTCCACTGCCAGCTCTTGCAGCTTTAGTTGGAATTCTGCATACTCCATTTCAGCCTGCTGTTTTAGCTCTATGCCTTGCAGTCCAAGTGCCAAAATGCTTTTAATAATGCCTAAGCCTACGTCGCGACGGCCTTCGTTATAGAAAGTCTTGCTGTTGCCGGTAAAGCACATACTTTGGTTACGTCAAGCATACGCATCAAGAACCAGCGTCCGCTTTCACTCCCCAGCAGGTCAAGCAGGGCTTCTTTGTCCCTTCTTGCCTGCTCTCTTACCATGTACTCTGTCAGCAGTGCTTGCCTTCTATCCTCGCCGGTATTGGATTTATATTTAAACTGCTCGCTCATTAGTCCCAACCTCCCGGCACGCCTAGCCAGCTTGTAATAGCCGGGTTGGAATCATTCGCCGCCGCAGTAAGATTTTTGGCCGCCTCTGCCGCAGGAGCCGCAGCCTGTGCCATTGCCAAGCCTTCCTGCATTTCCTGCTGCCGTTGCATTTCCTGCTGCTCTTGTTTGAGCATTTCTTGTACTTCTTCATCACTACGCAATGCCATTGCAGGCACGCCAAGCATTTCAAAGTATTTCGTAATAGCGCCCAGCGGGTTAATCTTCTTCGTAACTTCTGGCCATACTTGCGCCATTTGTCCAGTCTGTGCTATCGCCTGTTCGATATTCACAAGGCCGCTCATCTTCTGCGCCTGCGCCAGCGGTGAAATATAGTCCACTTCCACATCTTCCTCGCTCAAAAGGTCTTGTAGCTCTTCCGGTACCGGTGGGAATCCACCGCTTCTGTCGATGATGTTATATACACGTTGAAGAATCAGTGTTAAGAATTCATCCTGCAATCGCTCAACCACCGGGCCTAGCTGTTGCAGTTTTTCCTGCGTTCTCTCCATAACCTCTCTAGCAGTCATGCGGCTATTATCAAGGTTATCTAACATCAAGAACAAATCAGCACTGTATGCTCTCTTTATAGCATCCTCAACGCGAATAATTTCTTCCTGCGCGTCCTTCAAGTCAAGGTCAACCGCGAACAAAGGCTTAACCATATCTTGCGTCTGGTCATCTACGGCTGTTAGACCGCCAGGCATCAAGTTAATACCGCCGTTATTCATAAGGCTTGGACTGCCTTGCATCGGCGGCTTTATCTTTAACTCTATTGCTGTGAGATAATCTTTTTTCAGCAGTTGCAGCATTTTACTGTCGCCTTCTGCAAACCACGCAGGACCTCTTGCGTATGCCTCATTGCCGCTGACAAGATAACGCGCTACCGGTACTGCTTCTTCTTCAAAGCCGCCAACATACAAGTATTCGTCACTCTCTGACTTTTCCAACCAGTACACGCTTCTATACGGCATATTCAGTCTGTCCATGTAGCCAGGCAGCTTATCACTGTTAGGCTCTACCATCCAGCAGACTTTATACTTCTTAGTAAGATTGGCCTGATTGTCTAACAGTCCTTTCAGATTGTCGGGCAAAGCGTCTACGCCGAAGCAGTCTGCTAGCTGCTGCAAAGTCATATCGTACTTTCTTGCAAAAGTAGTTACCTTGCCGAAGCCGTCTGCTTCAAGTGCATAAGTACCGATTGTCATTGTCTGAAACCTCACGCCGTTTTCTGCGTCGTAGAATATAGCCATCGGGCACTGTCCAAAAGGCAATTCCAGATATACAGTATGGATGCTGTTATAGAAGTTGCTCTTTGCAAGCACGCTTGATACAATCTCTTGTCTTGTGTCAAGCACCTTCATAGCCTCAACATTCGTATTCAGTTCCGGCCGTCTATATGCAAATCTGAACCACTGGCGGCTCGGCGGTGTAAGTCCGCTCATAACGCCAGCAGCGAATACCTGTGCCGCTCTCCAAGCTACCCCGTGCACAATCTTTAAGTCACGTCTGCGTGCGGGATTGGTCTTGTCTGCCGTATCGTCAAACTCTCCGACAAACGGGAGCTGATAATCTCTTATCTCTTTCCATCTGTCTACCCAATCTCGCCTATCCTCGTACATGCTTTTAAGCTTACGCACCAAACGTTGGCGGTCTGGCAAGTTCTTTTTCAGCGGCACCCCGTCACTAGGAAGTGTTCCCTGTGGCTTGCTCGCCGCTATCGTTTGAAAGTTCATAAGCTGTTACCTCTTAGCCTAAAGTATTACGGCCGCCCTCGCCGCCACTAGCAATAGTGCTCGTCTGCGTAGATGCAAAGCCTTTACGCTTCTTCTTGTTACTGTCGCTGCCAGTCGCAACTTCGCTGCTTGTCGCAACGGTAGTCGGTGCCGGGTCCACCTTCTCAACAGTCGGCATGTTACCGCCACCGAATAATTTTGCAATACCACCCATTTTATACCGCCTCCATAATCGAATACTCCGTGTTACACATCAGCTTTTTAGGCTTTCTATCATCAAGCCCTAACTGTCTTAACGGAACGTTCCTTGCAAATGTTAATACTAGGCCGTCTGCAAGGTCCGGTGAACGTCCTAGCTTTTCTTTTATCTCTTCTTTAGGCGTTAACATTAAACGCCCATTCTTAGAATACTTATAGTGAATGACTGCAAGTTCTTCTCTTAATCCCGGTTCCTCCGGCAAAGCACCGCCAGCCTCTATCCACTCTTTCAGTTTGAAGTACATCTCTGCTCTGATATTCTCATAACGCTTATTCTCTATCGCCGCGCCTTGAAATGGTATCTCCCTCAAAGCCGTGTACCCCATCTGCCTCAATCTGTCGACTACGCCAGCGCCCATGTTGCCAACGTCTATAAAGGTCATATCTGCCTTATTTTCATCCATTGCCAAAGCAATATAATCTGCTGTCTGCATCGTGTTCAGCTTCTTATACACTCTCGGCCGTGGATATACCATTAAACCCTTACGCTGCCATATACACGTTCTGTCATCGCCAAAGCGTGCTATATCAGCGCCCTGGATAAGCGGCATATCATACGGAATATCCTTTTCCGTCAGCTCCCTATTAAAAGCCTTGTCTAGTTCTTCCAGGCTGAAAAGCTCGTTGATTGCCGATACGCTAAAGTCACACAAATACTCTTGTCTGAATTCTACCTCCGGCATATCCTCTTTCAGTTCTTCTATGCTCTTTGCGTCTAAGATGCCGCTATCGTACACGTTCGACAAATACGCAAAGTAACGCTTATTCGTCTTGGCCTTCTTGTACATCTCATAGAAGTTGTTCTGCCCCTTGGGTGTACCGATGAAATAGCAATAGCCTTTTCTGTCGCCGTTCTCTATCGCAGGTCGGATTATCTGCGTCCACATCTCCGGCTTCATATCCGAATACTCGTCAAGTATTACGCCGTCCCAATATGTACCACGTAATGCGTCGGGATTATTCGCACCAACGATATATATCCTCGCCCCCTGCGCTCCAGGTACTTTACTAGGGAATTCAACGTACTTTTTAGTTTCGTTCACCTTGATGCCCTCTATGACGCTTGTGTAATACTTCAATGGTCCCCATGCGATAATTTCCATCTGTGCGCTGAACGGACCTACCAAAGCATACTGCGGGCTGATTAAGTCGCTCTGCAAAGCATCCCTTATAAGGTGATTGACCATTCCGATTGTTTTACCAAAACGGCGGTGCGCTACGATTACTGCAAAGCGGTGTCTGCTTAATTCCTTATGCAGCACCTTCGCCCATGCAGGTCGTGGAGTATATGGTATCTGTATTACGTTTTCCATGTTTACCCCCTTGAAAAATTCGTTTTGGTAATTTTTGGTATTTACCTCCCCCGGCGGCTGCGAATTTTTGGGGACCCACCCCCACTCAACGCCAGCGGAAAAGGCAACAATCAATTTCAGATTTTGCGAAAAGCCAGGGAAATCACCAACGCCAGCGCCGCCAAACAACCAATCAGAACCCACGCCAAACAAAAACAAAAACGTGGCAGGCCTGCCGCATCAGCCAGGCAGGAACGGCCGCAGCACATCACCAGGCGAACGCCTGCCGCTAACATCATCAGCCAGGCCGTCAACATCTGCAGCCGTATCAGCCCGGGCCGCCGCTGGAAGGGCCAGCATCTGCAGCAGCACAGATAATTATTTTACGTCCGATAATAAGGATTATGTTAAAAGCTCTATCTATGTTTGTGTTTTGGTAGCATCCTTTGAACAATCGTTTATTATCACTGCATCATCTGCCGCGCCCCAATGATACACAGCCGGGCCCTTGTTAGCGTGCATCTGCTTGTCAAAAGCTCCCACGCTATCAGCATATAGCTTTGACGCGGTTAGTTTATCCTTATTGCTGGCCTTGCTATCCGTCATAATCTTAAGCCAATAGGCTTGCAGGTCCTGCACAGCCAGGACGGCTACGGCCGCCCCCTGCTGCTTTAGCAGCGCCGCACAGTCCTCTAAAGTCTGCGGCGTTGTCGCTATTGCCGGCGGCCTGCCTCTTGTCGGTGTATTTGTATTAGCTAATAAACTTTTAATCTTAAACATTTTTGTCACATCTTCGTTACAATCACTGTAACTGTATATATAATTAATATTATCAATAATGACAATCACTAAACAATACATAAACAATATATATTGAAAAGATAATCTATACAAACTAAAAAAAGACAATAAAAAATGATTAAAAGAATTTATCTGTCAATCATCAATAAATCTATATTTATTATCTTGCCATTAATTATATGCCTAGAAAAATGTTACTAAGTCAATGATACTTTTTTAAATCTTTGTGAACACGCTTAATCTATAATAAATGTTGTTGAATAAAGAAGAACGGCCGCCGCTGAACATCTGCCAGCGAGCGGCCGTTGCTATCCTCTTATAATGTTGTTTTAGCCCTCTACATCATCTGCGGGGCTGCTGCCGTCATCTGCTGGCGGCGCTGGAAACGTCAGAACGGCGCGCCCTGCGTCATCTACAAACGCCAGGCGAACGCCGCAGGTCTGCGCCAGCTTAACCAAATCATTAATGGCCCAGCTGTTACGGCTCAATTTGTTCCGCACGGCGGGGACCGTCATCCCCAGGCCGTCAGCCAATGCCTGCGAACTCATGCAGCGCATAGCAATTAGCCCCTTGATTATAGCTTTACTGTTATCCATGTTTTACACCTCCATTATTTGTTGTCTACATTATACCGCATAGCGGTGTGATTGTCACCAAAAAAAATAAAAAAATAATCAAAAAAGGTATTGACAAGCATAATCAACGACATTATAATATAACTGTAATCAAGATACAGATACCGAATAACGGTATACATTCAAGGAGGAACAAAAAATGACTAAACACATGGAACAAACTCAAAACGCTAAAATGGTTCAGCTGGCGCTTTTCCGTGAATACGGCTTCCAACCGTGCTTGAAGGACATTGAAATTTTGAACACCCGCGACTTTGACGAATTCCCGGGGCACGTTGAAGCACTCTACACGGTAGTCAAAGGCCATTTCTACAACGTCTTTTTCGATGTTACCGGTGAAGCAACCGTTTACAAATACTAAGGAGGCCGAAACAATGAAAATTAAAAACCTGCGTATCAAACAACTTATAAAGGTTGCTAACCTCATAAACCGCTACCCGGCATTAAGCGAGGCACAACAAGAAGTCTACCAATACGCAACCAACATCGTATATCTGATTTTTTAAAGCTGACGGCGGCCCCGCTGGGGGCCGTAAAGCTGCCAGGCAGAAGGTCCGAAGCCCTAGCCAACAGCCGAAAGGAGAGTAAAAACATTATGACTTTTGAAAAGTACAACGCTAACCCCGAAAACAAGAATATCGGCGATTGCTCAATTAGAGCTATCTGCACGGCAACCCCGTTAACCTACCAGCAGGCTAAAAAGCTGCTGGAAACAAAAGTGTTTGAAAGCGGCGCCGCATGGAACACCGTTAAGAACATCACCGCCGCCCTGGCGGACCTGGGCATTGAAGTTAAAGCCGCCAGCCGTGAAACAGTCAACAGCTTTACAAAGCATTGCGACGAATCCGCCAGCTACGTTGTTTTTGTAGCAAAGCACGCCGTAGCCGTTGTTAATGGTGTTATCTATGATACCTGGAATAGCAGCCGCTGCTTTATAAAGTTGGTTGCCAAAGTCAGCCGCGAGAAATTTGCCGAACTGAAACAAAAATACAACCCGGAACCGAAAAAGAAGGAGGAAAAGAAAATGGACTGGGAAAAGATTTTTGCCGCTTGCGAAACAATCGAGGAATTAAAGAAGGCTTTAAAAAAAGCCTGCATGAGCTGCCACCCGGATAAAGGAGGCACGGCCGCAGAATTTAAGGCAATGAGCGCAGCGCACGACAAGCGCGCCGCTGAGCTTGCCGAAAGCGAAAGCCGCCAGGAGTGGCAGCGCAACAAGAAAGCGGACGGAACTTATAAAACAGCCGCCGAAATCCTGGCCGAGCAAGCGGAATTCGCCGAAATTCTGGCCGTACTGATGGGCTTAAAAGGCCTTGAAATCGAAATCTGCGGTAATTGGCTATGGATTGGAGGCGAAACGAAAGAGAACAAGGACGTTTTGAAAGGGGCCGGTTGCCGCTGGGCGAGCAAGAAAAAACTTTGGTACTGGCATGCAGGCGAATGGGTTAAGAAGGTCCGCCGCACGTTGAGCATGGACCAAATCCGTGACCTGCACGGCAGCGAGTTTTTGCAGTATCGCCCGGAAACATTCTTGTTACAATAGCCGAAACGCCGCCACGCGCGGCGTATATCGGGGACTGGCCGCCCCGGTACTGATGAGGCAGGCCGAATAGAAGCGAAAGGAGAAAGAAAAATGTCAGTTATCCATTTAACCGCGAATCATGTTTACGCCGTCGCCGTTGGCGTTACAAAGCTGCTGAACAACGTTCCCGCCGTCAATTATGTTTTTTTAAAGGACAACACGCGCGACGCTTTAAACGCAGCGTTTAAGGGCTGCAAAGGGGAACCGCGCTACAGTCTTTATCCCTACGAGGAAACGAACGTGTTTGTCCTTCTGGCGGAAATCAACGCCCGCGCATACGCTGGCAGATATGAAGAACCGGCGAGAGCGGCCCGGCTGGACGAAATCACCGAACCCCGGAACCTGCTGAAAACGCCGGAAATCGTCAATCAACATTATGAACCCGGCGCCGATTGGTTCGCCTGGGTAAAACTGCTGGAATCGTATATCTACCAATGCGACGGCGACACCACCGGCGGCGACCCCACTATAAAAGCGCTTGAATTGCTGCTAGTAGATGTTAAGTTATGGATTTTTAACCATTTGGACATTTACGACCGCGCGCCGTGGACTATTTAAATCAGCAGCTTAAACTATTCAACCAACTACACCGGCAGGAATGCCGCCGCCGGTGTAGAATATTAATAGGCAGAAGCGATTTTTTAGGAGGAATCAACCATGTTGAAAGAAATCAAAAACAATGTTTACAACGCCCTTTTCGTGGCCGCTGATGAAGACGGCCAACGCTACGCAGCTTTTGAAAGCGACTGGAACGGCGAATTTTGGGAAGCGCAGCTTATAAAAACGAAAGCCCCATGGTAAACGCCCTGGGGCTTTTCTGTATCCTGCAAACGTGAGCAGGCTATATATTTTTAGAACTGAAAAGTCTTATAGGTATAATCACTAGGGGCGGCATAATTGGAACGCGTGGCGGCCCTTTTCTGTGCGTGTAGTGCATACTTTAGGGAAGCGAAAAACAAAAAGGCCGAGGCGAAAGCCCCGGCTTTTTTGTTTGTTGTGTGATACATAAAAATATAATTCTTTCAATCCGCGCCGGTGCTACGCCTTTACCACCGGACCAAGAGAAGCGATACTTAAAAGGCGTTCGCATCCTCTTGACGTTTATATTATAGCACTGCCGCCCAGGAATTGCAAGCGGTACGGCAGCCAAATTTTGGAAAGCAAAAAGCCCGGCAACGCCGGGCTTTTCTTTTTGGTGCGATTTCATAAAGAAAATCAACAATATTTCAATCCGTGCCAGCTTTACGCCTTTAGAGCTGGACCGACAAGCGCAATACTTGAAAGGCGCTTACGCTTATCGACAAGGCCATTATAGCATAACGCCCGACCAATAGCAAGCGTTTTCTTAATGTTTAGAAGCGGCAGCGCCGCGCGCCTGCCTTTACTTTTCTTGCTTCTGTTCTGCCCTGGACTTCTGGAAACTGTTGGCGTTTATGTCAATCCGCAGCAGCCCCTCTTGAATCGCCAGCATGAGTAGGCCGTCAATGAATGAGCGGCGACGGAGCGCGTACACCTGCGGGCTAATCTCATCAATTACAGAAATTTTGCGGACCGTCCAATGGTATACATATCGGTGCTGAATCGCTTTATAGGACTTGTCCCCGAACCGCTGCCGAAACAGAAGAAGCGAACGCTCCATAACATCCAGCCACTTTTCCGGCTGATAAACCAAAAACGCCTGCCCGAGATAGATACACCGAACCGCCGCAAGCGGCGTTACTGCTTGAATCGCAAGCCGTGCCGTAGAATCGCCGCCGGTCCTCATATCAAATTCCAAACGTTCCGCCCTCTGCTGCATCCTGGTGGAAACTACCGCTTTACCAATAGCATTTTTAGCAAAGAACAAACTCTCTGCATGGTCTGCTGCTTCTGCGTAATCCATTTTCTTTACCAGTCCACATCATCGAGCGGGTCTTTCTGTTCTGCTTTTGGAGGATAAGGCGCTGTGCTTTTGGCTATCTGCACGCTTTCTAAATGTTCCAGCAGTAAATAGCTTGCTTTGGAATTCTTGCCGTTTCTATCCACGTATAAATCAGTCTGGAAGCGGCCGCCGACAATAACTTGCGTGCCTTTTGTGATGTAGTTGCTGATATATTTAATCAGTCCTGGGATAAAGCAGCGGCAAGAAATGTAATCGTAAATCTTTTTCCCGTCTTTATCAAGATACGTTCTGGAGCATTGAATTTCAAGGTTGCACACCTCTTTACCATTCTTCATAACTTGTACTGTAGGTTCAAATTTTACCCACCCGAGTATTAAACAATTATTCAACATTATAAATTTTCACCTCAACTTTCGGTATGTCACTATATTTTTTAGATACTGTAAGTTTAACAATCTGTTTATCATCCTTATAGACAATACCAGATATAGAATCAAGAATAATCTTTGCGACGTTATCAACATCGGGTTTTTTTATCGGTAACTGTAAGCCGTTTAAAGCCTGCTCCTTGAATTTTTTTGACTTGCTGGCAGGAATACCCACGTCAGCTATTATCTCAACGCCCAGGGGCAATTCCGTAAGCGTCAGCCCTATATTTTGCATCGCTTCACTGGCTAACAGTTTGACGTAGGCTTTATAGTTGCGGCTTTTCTCCGGGTCGTATGCTTTTACAAATCCGCCATGAGTAGAAAAGCGAGGCCGTCCCTGCGCCGTCGGTTCGCCTGGAATCGTAAATGTTAATTTCATTTTTCTGCATCCTCATTGCTTTTCTGTACTGAATTGCCAGAATTAAGCTCATTTTGTAAATTGCGAAAAGCTTTAATGCTTTTGTTTGCAGCTGCGATTAAAGCACTATCAAGGCAAGGCCCCAGACTATATGTTTCTTCGTCCTCTTCCTTTGCCAGCTCCGCCATATATAAGCCAATCAGACTGTATACGGCAATGTCCTTCAAACTTTCAGCGATTTTATCGCCGTGAATATCGTGAGTATAAACAAAGGCGATATGCTTTGCCATATACGCTTTCAGCTCCTCAAACATTCCCTCTGCATCGTCGCTACGTCCGTTCAGAAGCGCGCCGCAGCGAAAATTAGCAAGCTCATCTGCGCCGGAGGAATACTGTTCATGCTTTTTCTTAAACAGCGCCTCCAATTCGTCAAGCTGTTGGCACACGAATTCACTCATATGTTTACTACACATTCTGGTACCTCCTCTATTTCGTCTAAATAATATACTGACAAAAATTCATCGGTAGAATTCTTCTCAGCCTTGACTTTAGCGTCTTTCGCCGTTTCTGCATCGACGATTTCTGTAAGTCCCATATTGGGGAACGCTATACTTTCCCATCTAAGCCGGTAATGTTTCATTAATTCAGCACCTCATGTTTTTCTGCTTCTTTCTTTGTTTCTTCGCAATACTGTTGTGCTGCTTCCGTCATCATACCCATTAATTCCTTCATAGCTGCTTCTTCGCCGTATTTGCTCTGTACATTTACCACAGCCTGCACCATCATCGTCACTATAAACTCTTTAAGTGTCGGATAGTTGCCGAACGCACGGCAAATCATATGTTTGTCGGTATTGTCATAAACAAGCATAAACGGAACACCACTTTCCAACAACAATTTATCAGCTTTCTGTGCTTTCTTATAGTCAATCATTGTTTTTTCCTCCAATCACGCACCCCGTCAATAATCGCTACGATTAACCCCATCCATTGGATAATAGCCACCGGGATAAGTGCCACTATCAGCATAATTGCTACAAATTCATCTAACGTCATTGTTATCACTCCTTCTCAGCTTTACTAGCCTTTAAAATCTTCTCAATCAGCGCGTCTACTGTCTTTCCGGTAAATTCGCCTGTTGCTTTGATGTTGGCTGGCGTTATATGTTCAGCAGCATACATAGCAAATATTTCCGTTTTTGTTGGGAGAAACGCCCCCAACATATCTAAAATCAAAGCCATACAAACAAGTATTTTAACTGCCTTAACGGATTCTTTATCCTTATTATTGTCTGTCATGACTGCTAATGTAGCTATCATGGCAAAGATAGTTACAATAAAGCCTATTATGCAGCAAAACGCTTGTATAAGGTCTATTCTTCCTGCCCAGTAAATCAGCCACGGTGAAATAATCGGCTCATTCATTGCTCTTCCTCCATTTTTGCCAACTTTGTCATTTTCTCAAAAAACTCAATAGCAGCCATGTACTGAGTGTAATATTTTTTATTAGGCGTTTCGCCTTCTTCACCGTATACACTTTCTACACGTTTTCTAAATTCTTCTAATGTACCGCCTCCATAGTTGTTCCAACAACCGCAAACAACTTTATCGTCTTCCACACAATAGGTGGTAGTCGCGCCCCTACTACCTACGCGGACAATTTGATAATATGTTTTGTCGAGGCTTGCTCCGCTGAGGTCTGCTCCGCAGAGGTTTGCTCCGTCGAGGTTTGCGTTGCGAAGGTCTGCTCTGCTGAGGTTTGCTCCGTAG
>ERZ1034669.174-NODE-174-length-28869-cov-33.295065_pt1 | contig 28869 bp, 37 predicted proteins | sample MGYA00520705_ERZ1034669 | MGnify/ENA primary metagenome ERZ1034669 (study PRJEB33766, sample SAMN09781766) | gut metagenome | biome: gut microbiome | host: Homo sapiens | place: Madagascar | study: EMG produced TPA metagenomics assembly of the PRJNA485056 data... | reverse complement strand
ATTTGGGATGCAGCGGCATTCCTCTCGAAGATGCCTGTAATCTCGTGCTCGAAGGTGAACCAAACAAGGGTATCACCTACTCTAACGTTGATGTTCGGAAATCGGTGGTCGTTATCGGATGGACCACTTCGAAGTCGGAATACATGAATAGCCTCAGCCACGAAATGCTGCATGTGGTTCAGCACATATCCGAACAGTTCTTGATAAATATGTATGGGGAGGATGCTTGCTATTTGCTTGGTGGGTTAGTGCAGGCTTGCTGCATAAGAAAAGGGTGAATCTTTCGACTCACCCTTCTTCTTTATTTATATGGTTTACTCCCCATACTTTGGCTCTTCATACACAAGACCATGCTTATCTACGTAAGCCTTTGCTTCTGGGTATGTGTCAAACTCTACTGCGGTGGCATTCACTGATGGGAATACCTCAGCATTGTCACCTTCCTCTGTGAGAGGGAACACCATCTTGGTTCCCTCATGTACTACCTTATACTTCTTTGTTAACTTATTCATATCTTGTTTCCTTTCTTTACTTTAATGTTAAACTTATGATACCTTATGCAGGAGTGATTGAGACAGTATAGCCCTTCTGCTGTAAAGTTGTAACTGCTGCATCTGATGCTGATGTGCGAGTGCCAGTTGCAGTTATCATACGATAAATACCAGTACCTGACTGCGCAACACAATTTGCTTCATCGATTAACATCTGGTCTATGTTGCTGATTTTAGGAGAACCAACGATTGCAATAATAGAAGATGCAGTATTTCTGCTTGTCCAAGTAAAACCAGGACCAATATAAGCATCGACACTTAATAGCCTAACTAATGGTGGCATTTTAGAAATATCACCAGTTATCGAAGATTTATTAACAGCTATCGTATTAAGGGCATTTAAATTATTTAAAGATGAAACATTACCTGTTAGTGATGTTCCACCAATATAAGCTAATTTTGTCAACGCACTTAAAGAAGACAAATCTCCATTTACAGATGTGTTCTCTAGTTGTAAAGCAGTAAGATTTGTTAAGTTTTGGAAATAGCTTAAATCTCCTGACACATTACAATTAGAAAGTTGAATAAACTCTAATGCGGTCTTATTCTTCAAAACACTTAAATCTCCATATATCTTACTTTTTGCAGCTTTAAGTTCATTGAGTTTTGACAAATTATCTAAAGAGCTACAATCTCCTGTTACATTTGTTCCGACAATACGTAACTTTTGTAATTCAGTAGAATATTTAATATCATCGATTGACATTGCTTTATTTACAGAAGGAGAAGGCACAGTTTTTGAAAAATAAGCAAAGCATACGTCTTTTAAAACATATTTCTTCTCAATAGAAATATCGAAATCTCCATTGCTTACATAGACATCTTTTCTTCCTGTATTATCCAAGATAATTGTATTTCCTTTGTTTTCAGAAAGTGTAGAGTCTGTAAAGTAGCCATCACCAATAATAGTTAATTTGCATTGTGCTGCTGCCTGAAAACACAAAGATTGCGTTTCTGCTGTAGGAGAATCTACTCTTGAAATATGGATTCTCATTTCTCCAATTTTCAAGAGACTGCTATTATCAACAACTCCATTAAGTTTTGTAACTAAACATTTTCCCATAATTTATTATTTTTTATATGTTATAATTTAATGTATTATCTAAATTTTGTATTCTCTCACTAACCCACTTGTTTATTCTACTGATGGAATCATAGAATCCTAAAATGCCATTTTTTTCATCATACAAACTACTTAAAGGAGGAATGCCAATACATGGTTTTAGGCATTTGAACTCAAAGCAGATACTATTACACATATAAGATAAATCTCCTATTGCATAATTCTTAGTTTTGTCGAATGTCATACATTTCCATGCTTCCTCATTATCAAGAGAGTTTCCTGTATTTGAGTCAAGAAGACTGAAATAGATATTGTTGTTAGAATCAAAGCAATACTCGTTTTTCTTGTAAGTTTTACTTGCTGAATACTTATAAAAATATGAGTTTATGCCATAGTTATTTCTAGCCCAATATTCAGAATTGATGTTTGATGGTCTTTGAGAAGGGGTTGCATTCCATTTCTTAAATTCATTCTCATAATTGTCACTTCCAATTCTTTCTATCCAACTTTTAAACAATCCTATTATATTGGAGGTGGAAATGATATTGTCTTTTCTCAGAGATGCATATCTGCTTTTTACATCCTCCTTGTAATAATCATAGATATATTTTGTTACTGATGGAGACGTAAAGACTGTAGAAGGAGACTTTGCAAAAAGACCATAAGGGTCAAGTCCAAAAGTTGCATTCAAGTCATAAGGATTTGGATTCCAAACAATTCCATTCCATGTTGTCCATTGCCAATTTCCGCCCCATCCATCAAGATTTTCAATAAGATTAGAAAAAATCATATAATCAATCATGAAGTCAACATTATAGTGAGCTTCTATGATAGCCTTGATTTCCTCATTTGTTTTACTATTACTAATTGCAGCTGCTACTTCGTTATAAGCATCTGCAAGGCTTTCTATAGCATGTTTAGTAATCGCTGAATTTTTCATATCCTTATTGGAACCTGAATAAGATTCAGAACTCTCATCTATTAGTTCTTTTGGAGCATCACCATTATACTTGCTTCCGTCCATGCATATAAGAGTTTTGGGATTTCTTATTTCAAAACTTGACCAATCTTTGATTCCCTTAACAATGTTTCCATTATCAAGGTCTAGTTCTATTGCAGAATAGTCCTTTTTGTTCATAAGAAAATTCTCTCTGTTTTTCTTTAGCATAACAGTATAAATACCCCAAAAGCTGCCATTCAAATATAGAATTACCGGAAAGCCATCAGGTGTACATAATGCATTTTTGCCTAGATTTTGAGAAGCATTGGTATTTGTTTCCGTACCATAAGACACGGAATCCTTGTTATACACATATTTATAAGGTTTATCCTTCTCATAGCCTCTGGTTGAAACCATTTGCTGATATAACTTATAAGCAACTATATCTATACCTCTAAAGGCATCTGTGTACCATCCTTGGAAATAGAAACTATCGAGTGAAACCCATCTTCCAAACTTTATGGTAAAAGAGCCATTATAGTTGGAATCATTATAGAAGTCAATAGTGTAATTTTTCTTATTGAATGCTGCACTTGTTCTTCCATGTACATCTATTTCTACGTATTTTTTGAAATAATTTCCTTGCATATCATAGAAATTGATTGTACCTTTTGTTGTCTTGCCTTTTTCTGTAGGTAATTCACCCTCGATATTTGCAAAAGCACATTCGGGTTCAGGAATGTGAATATATGTAGAATCAGTCCAGTCTCCCTTGCTAGCCGAAAAGCCATGAGATTTTAAAGCTTTTTCAAATTCACTTATACCAGTTTCCGACAATTCAAGATGGTTTGCATTAATTTTTTCTTCGTGCAGAGTACCATTTTTGTCTCTATATGATATAACTTTTCCATCTGCATCTTCAATAATCTCCATTCTAGCCTCAGGGTCTTCAACACGAGAGAACTCTGTTGGGATAGTCTCTGATTTAGCGTTGTGGATATAGTGACTGCCATCAGGATTTGTTGCAGAAAGAATCTTACCTTCTTCATCTTTCTCTACTGCAAGATACTCAGGATTCTCCTGCAAAGAGAAAACATCAAGGAGTTCTTTGAGATTGGTATCTATTGTACCTACCTTCTCCTGCAATGATACAAGGTCTGATTGAAGCTGAGAGATAACTTGCTTCAAGGCATTGGCAGCATGGATTTCACCAATGATTTCTCCGTCTCTTCTGATTCCAAGAAGTACCTTATCGTCAGTAGTAACCCAAGCAGCAAAGTACTCTTCGTTCTGAATGACGTGATACATTTCATTGAGAGGATAATATGGCTCGCCAGTTGCTCTGTAGAAGCCAAAGAGAACCTTATCATCTGAATCCACTATAGCTTTTAGGAACTCTTCGTTCTCAATTATTCTAAAGCACTCTTTTACTTCATCTTCAATGAGAGACTTGCCTTCCTCCTTATTAACCTTGGTTTCTTGGAGGTTGGCAAGAGTAGCATCTGTTGTTTGCTGATAAGTTTGTAAAGAGCCAGACAATTCAAGTTTGATAGATTCTATCTTGTCTGATAAACTAGCAAACTCATCACCTACATAATTCAAGACTTCTTGGATTCTCTGTCTGATTGGTGCAGGAACACCCTTGCCCCATTCAACGGAACCATCAAGTTGAATACCAAAAAGGAAGTGGTCTTCTGCATCTACTATTGCCTTGATAAACTCTGGAGACTCAATTTCACGGAATGGAAGGGCAAACTGGGAGACTACTTTATCCTCTGAATCACCAAACTCTTGGGCAATATTCTCCTTGTCGAACTTCTTGTCAAGTTCTGTAGCTACCTCTGACTTCTCTGCCTTAGTACCAATAGCAGTATCTTGCTCTTGGTTCTTTGCAGCAAGTTCATCTATTGCTCCTTGTGCGGTAATAGCAGTCATGCCGCTAGTCTCGTTGTTATAAGAGACAGCAGTGGCAGTAGAGGCTCCACCTGAAACGGTGATGTCTTTGATGGCATCCTCCAACTGATGGGTCTTTTCACCTATCTGCTGCAAGTTCTCTTGGTCTCCTTCAAGAAACACTTGCTTAGCAGAGGCAATCTTACCCTTCTTGGTCTTGGCTAGAAGCTCGTCTGTTAAATTTATACTCATATTATATAATCTTTATACGTTTATGATATTACTAAATTCCATGTAGCTGCGGTGAGAGGATTGGCTGTTCTGTATGCCTTGAAACTGCCTAGATTATTTGTGATAGTCTGAGGAGTAGCAAGAGTTACATCAAATCCTGCACTGGTTACACGGGTGATAGAGAGATAACTAGGTACTACAAGCCAGATGTAATCATTATCCTTGGTTGTGATAGTAGGGTTGAATGATACTGCTGTTGCTGATACCTTGTTGAGCGTATTGAGGATTTCAGCGGTCATGGTGGCTGCTGAGTTTCCTCCAAAGTAACAGAGATAGCGAGTCTGTGATGTACTCTTGCCAGTTCTGCCCTTCTTGGTTACTGCAAACTTGAAGATTTCTCTTGCTCCTTCAATTTGGGTGGATAGGGTTCCGCCAGATGATGGAGTATCTGAGAGATTCTTTGGGGCATTATCGTTAATCTGCTTGCTGATGATTGACGTATCAGGCACAAGGGGCTTGTTGTCGCTTGAAACGGAATAACGAACATCTGTCTGCATCGTACCTACATTCGGGGTGATGGTGAAGCCCAAGATGATTGGATATACCGTGTCATTCAGCTTGGCTAGGTTCTCGTCAACGTTCTGAATCATTTCTACAAGTTCATCAGGAAGACCAGTTGCAGATTCTATAGCCTTGCGAAGCTCAGGGTCTAGTTTATCCTTTTTCAACGTTCCGTCAGCAATCTTATCGTTGGTGATAGACTTTCTTGCTACCTTTTCCGTTGTTACAGACTCGTTGGCGAAATGCTTGGATTCCAAGGATGCCTCACGGACTACCCTGCCATCTACAGACTGATCTCCAAGCTTTGGGTTGGTTATAGCCTTCTCCTCTACCTTCTCTGTTGTTACTGCTCTATCGTTCAGCTTCTCGGTGATGATTGCCTTATTCTTGACCTTATCGTATGTGACAGCCTCAGGGGAAAGTTTGGAGTTATCTACAGACTGGTCGGCGATTTTCTCCTTGGTTACATTCTGATCAGCAATTTTTGAAGTTGATACGGCTCCATCGGCAAGTTTGCTTGTCGTGACGTTCTCGTCAGCAATCTTCTCGGTCTTGACGGCTCCATCGGGAAGCTTGTCTGTACTTACCGCACCTTCTGCCAACTTCTCGGTCGTAACATTACCGTCACGAATCTTGTCTTTCGTGATGGCTTGGTCGTTGATGTCGTCTGTTTTCATCATCGGCACCATACCACCAATTTTTGTATCTTGTCTAAATGTAGGCATATTTAATTTCTTTTGGTTCTGATGAAGTGAATATCTGAATCTTTACGGTCTCTGGGATAACCTGGAGGCGAAGATAGAACTTATCTGTGTTCTTGTGGGCACGGATGGGAACACGAGGCTTCTTCCCGTCGCCCTTATCCTGCCTAATCAGAAGTTTCCCGGGGCGTTTGAGTTTAATCATCAAGTAGATGTCTCGCTGCAAGGTAATCTCTGGTGATACCCATGCAAGTTCTTCCTCATTATAATTCGTTGATACATACTCCATTTTGTACAGTTAATAATTTAAAGTTTATAATTAACAGATTACCTATCCTACTGCTTTGTGTTAACCCCTAGCTGCTGCAAGGCTATCGTGTGCATCTGGGTAGCCTTTGTATCATTGTAGGCAGAGAGTAACAGGAAGGCGAGATAGTAGATGAAGGCATTTGAAAGCTTGTCGGGGATGGCTACATCGGTAGTTTCCGATGATACATCCACATTCTTTGGAACGCCCACGAAGGAAATAACTGCTTCTTCTGGCTTTGGCTGCAAGAGGATTTGGATAGGATTCTCTCGCATGATGGCAGCCTGCGGTCGGTCGGCGGTTCCCATTGCACTTTCATCGAACATCATTAGAGCCTCATCGTCTGTATCTTCTACTGGGACAACTGCCTTGAACCAGCCTTTGCCACGAACTCGGGAGATATTGATAATCTCAGTATCGCTAGGCATCGTGATGATTCCGATACCTTTTTCAGCAACGTATTCTTCTACCTTAATGGTTGATGTGGTCGTTGCATCTACCTTCTTGGAGTCGGCTAAGACGGGAGAAGATGCTGCAGTAATGGCAATCCAATGCAAAGCATCGTTTATCTTCGACTTGATGATGTTGTCCATGTACGTATCATCCTTCTCATCGGTGATTTCCGATGTATTGTTGGATTCCTCGTCTATGCACCAACGTACCTGCTTTATGATGTCTTCTATCTTCATTTTACCTTATTATATTACTCTGGTTTGTAGTTCGGGAAAGCAAAGTTGTGCTTGGTCGCCCAATCCAATGCGCTGCTTGCGGACTTGAACATTCGGGAACCTTCACGTTTGTCTTCCTCGTTCACGAAATCAATCAGGTCGGAAGCGGTTACTACCGAACCTACCTCAATAACAGAAGCCCTTTTTGTTTCTGCTGTTTTCTTCTCCAGATCAGCAGCCTTCTTCAACTTATCCTCCAAGGTTTCCTCTGAGTGAATAAGAGTAACAAGCCCCTGTTTGAACAGTTCGCTGTTTTCAAGCAGATTCTGGGCATACTCATTCTTCAAGATAAGTTCAGGCTTCTGCTTGGTGATAACGTTGCCTCGCTCGAAGTTGTAACGGACGGTTACGCCGTTCTTTCCCGGAAGAATGTGACTGACCGTATTTCGGTTTGCATTATATCTATACGTTTTAATCATTTTGCTAAATATTTAGTTTGAATAACAGGCGACCAGCGTTAACCGGTCACTTGTTATTCTGAGTTCATTACTAGGCTGCAACAAGCTGACCCGAGAAGAGTTCCCATTTGCCACCCTTGTAGATGTAAATATTCTCCTTCTCGTATTTGGTGGTACCGTCGCCACTGGCATCGGCAACCTCATAGTCGGCAGTCAAAGCAACAATCATACCCTCACGAGGAGTCTTAGGAAGAGCGCTCACAGATACGATGCTGTTGATAACGCCCGATGCGCCGAGAGCAGAAATCTTATCCTCTGGACCAGCGATGATACTGTTGTAACCACGGAGAGCTACGCAATCAGCCTCCCAGTGCATGTAGCGCTTAGCCAGACGTGGGTCGTAAGCATCCTTCGACAAGTCGTTTGTGCGATCCTTGCTCTTCTCCTTGACGTAGTGACGAGCACCCTTGAAGTCGGCGCCAATCATGCAGTCTTCCAAATCCATGTAGTCGAGTGTGCTATCCCAAGCAAAGTTGAGCGTACCATAACTACACTTGAACTGGTTGAAGGTGACGTCGAACTCCTTGACGGTAGAGAACATGACATCACGACCCTTAGGAAGCTCAATCTTCATCAGTCGCTCGATGGCATTCTTACCACAGAAGAGATACATTTCATCAGACTCAGCGAAGTCGGTGAACATGAGCTTGGCGATGGCGATGAGGTCAGCGAAGGTATAGACCTCGCCGAGACCATAAGCGTTGGTTAACTGATTGATGATACCCTCAGCAGAGTAAGCGTACTCCTGAGCACCGTCCTTGGTCTCCATGAGGAACTTTCGCTTGGTGCCATAGAGGTAGCTGCGTTCCTGACGAAGCAAGAACTTGGTGAGCGCATCTTCCTTCATGTCGGCAACGGTATGAGGAGCCTTCTTCTTGATCTTCTCGAACTCCTCGGTGAAGATGATGGAGAATGCACGCTTCTGCAAGTAAACCTCCGCATTGCGAGGCTGATAGTTCTCTGGTGGAACGTTCATCTGGCTCTCAGATAGGATGGTAGAAGCACAGAGAATGCGGCTATTGGCAGGAATGGCTGGGCAGCCCATGGTGTCAAGCGTTTCGCCAACAGTACCCTCTGTCTCAGCAGGACCATTGAGCGCCTGCAAAGTGACCTCATCCTTTGTCTTATCGATAACTATGAGATTCAATCGACCGCTAACCTTGGTCTTGGAACCAGGCTCATAGCCCGGAACAGAAGGAACGATAACTGTACTACCCTTGTAGAGAGGGAGCAGGGAGCCAGAGAAGTTTGCCTTGGTAAACTTGATAGTGCCACCAGCCTCAACTGCATCAATCGCCTTGGTAATCTTGCCATCAAGGGTATCACCGCCCACACGGGAATGTTTTTTCTCATAGCCATTACAAGGAACCGTCTTTGTAATCTTGCGGATAAGCTGGAGCAATGGTGTACGGAAAGGGCGAAACTTCTCCACTTCGGCATCCCAATCCTCTTCGGCAAGTCCACCCTTACGAATCTGGGTTGCAGAAGCCTGCGTACCAGTCAAGTCCTGACCTTCTACCCTGCCGCCTGGAACCAATCGGTCTGATTTTTCTGGGTCAACTGGCTCGGTTGCTGCATCAGCCTTGCTTGATGGCTCATGACCCTCGTCACCAATCTGGGTAGTTGGCTCTGCGGTATCAGCCATGGCAAGAACGCCGCCGCCTGTAACCACGGCAAGAAGCATCAGAATCATCTTGAAGATGAACTGACCGCTCACGAAATTCTTAAAATAATCTTTCTTCATTTTATACATATATTTATTTGATTAGTATTAATATGTGATACCTTCGAAGAAGCCACTCTTAGGAGCTGCTTCCTTCTTCTTTGCAGGTTTGTTGCCAGCACCCGAACTAGACAGTGAAGGAGGGATTCCTTCGCTTGCGGATGAACGAACCTTATTCTGAATCTTCTCGTTTCTTGCCTGCATAGCAGCCTCATCACGAGCAGAAGAAATATCAGAGTCGTAGTTGTTGGCATTGTGGAGCATCTTCCAAACATCATCGGGAATGTCGCCACTCTCTACCTGATCGTGAATCTCGTAAATCTGCTTCCACATATCCTCGGCATCATCGGGATAGAGCTTCATCAAGCGTTCGATAGACTTTTGCATGTTTGCTGTCACCTTCTCGGCAGCTTCATTCTGTTCAGCTACATCTTCGTTGTGCTTGGCGAGAATCTCAGCGAGCTTCTTGCCGCCCTCTGGGTCGTCGAGTAAAGCACGAATGTCGATACCCAAACGAGCCATTGCATCGAATGGGTTATCTTCCGGATTCTTCTCCATGTCCATAGCCAGAGCAGCCAGCCACTTATGGTTATCGAATACCTTTGACAACGCCTTTCCACTTTCCTCATATCTGCCCAGTGCATCAGCATCATCGCTTAGTGCCGCATATCGGGATTCCTTATCCTCGAAGTCGATGTCGGCATGGCGCTGCTTGAATCGGTCAGAGAAAGCCTTGCGATTAGGGCGATCCTCCACAGGTGGAGTTTCAGCCTCAGCAGATTCCATTGACTGTGACTGCTGTCCGCCGCCACCTTCTGCATTCATCTGTTCTAATTCTTCTTTTGTCATATACTTATATATCTGTTTGAAACTTTTCGGCAAAGATGCGAAAATAATGCAAAAATATTTCCGTGTTTCCATCGTGTTATCTGAGTGGGTGGAAACACGGCAAAAAAAATGGGATTTAAGGGTATTTTTGCGCTTATATTATAATAATGTGTAAGAATATATGGCAAAAGCGAGAATATTAACACTTAGCAAGGTGATGCCCAACCATAACAAGTATGACTCCGTGAAGGCTCGAAAGAGACGGCAGGAGCATAACAAGGATTGGGAATTGCTGACCCGATGCAGGAACGCCTGGAATAATCTGAGCGGAGTGCGTGAGACGAGAGCGAGAACCATGCGCTATTGCACAGGCGATCAATGGAGCGACACCATCAGGGTGTATCATCATGGCTACTGGGAGGAGATGAGCGAGCGAACCTATATGGAGAAGCGCAACCAGACCCCGATGAGCAACAACATCATGGTAAGCATCTTGGAGTCTATCACTGGTCTCTATGCCAAGCAGGGCACGGAACCAGTTTGCTTTGCAAGAGATAATGACTCCCGGCAACTGAGCGACATGATGAGTGCCACGATGCAATGCAACTGGCAGACTACCGGCATGCAGGATTTGCTGAACCACTTTATCAAGGACTATCTGCAAGGCGGACAGATGTATGCCAGAGAGAGTTGGGAAGACAGGGAACTGGAAATGACCGATGCGTGGACGGATATGATGGAACCCGACCACATGTTTTTTGAGTGCGGAAGCGACCCACGCCACAACGACATCAGTCTGATAGGCTGTCTGCATGATGTGAGCAGAGAAGATTTGTACCAGAAGTTTGCCCGAAGGGAATACGGACTGAGCGTTACCGACCTGAATGCAATATTCGGCATCAATGATGAAATGGACGATGGCGGTTATGGCTACGAGTTTAACGAGGAGAAGGATTTGGATAACCTTAGCTTTGATTTCTCCAACAAGGGCAAGCACTACCAGAGAGTGATTGAAGTGTGGACCACGGAGACCAAGCCACGATTGCAGTGCTTTGACCCTATAGCCCAAAACACCAATGATGCGTATTTTAGGGTTGACTTGGCAGACGAGGCGATGATTGCCGACCTGAGAAAGAAGAATGAGAAGCGCAAGCAACAGTATGACGAACTAGGCATACCGGAAGACGAGCGAGCCTACATTACATCGGAAGAGGTAGCCGATAAGTACTGGTACTACACCTTCATGGCTCCTGATGGAACGATTCTGAGTCAGGGTGAATCACCCTACGATTTCAAGAGTCACCCATTTACCGTTAAGCTCTATCCGTACATCAACGGAGAGATTCATCCGTTTATGACGAACGTAATAGACCAGCAGAGATACATCAACCGCCTGATTGTGATGAACGACATGAGCATCAGAAGCAGCTTCAAGGGATTCAAGATGGTTCCAACCACGGTATTGGGCGGCAAGAGTCCAAAGGAGTTCATGGATGAGGCTATCGAATACGACGGATGGATTTTCTATACACCTAAGCGCACTATGCCGAACGTGAAGCCAGAGGTTATCACATCGAACGCCGTGAATATCGGAACCAACGAACTCTTGCAGATAGAGCTGAATCTGATTCGGGAAGTTACCAACGTGAGCGGTGCCTTGCAGGGCAAGACTCCTTCGGCAGGAACTTCGGCAGCAAGATACGCACAGGAAAGCCAGAATGCTACTACATCTTTATATACCATCTTATCGGACATGGAGATATTCACGGAGAAGCTGGCTATGAAGAAGTGTTCCATCATTCAGCAGTATTACGAGGACGGCAGAAAGATATTCAACAAGGACGGTTTGACCAACTACAGTTACGACCGCCTTTCTGCAAGAGACATTCACTTTAAGATCAGCATCAAGAATGCAGCGGCTACGGCGGCATACAACACCATTCAGAATGACGATTTGAAGGAGTTGCTCGGAATGGGAGCCATCAACCTGATTCAGTATCTGCAGAACGTGAACAAACCATACGCCGATAAGCTTCTTGCCAGCGTTCAGCAGCAGCAGGAGCAGCTTGAACAGATGTATCAGCAGCAGCAGGCGATTGCCCAGCAGCAGGGCGGCGGAATGGTAGAGAACGGAATCGTGCAGGGAGCCGACCAGAATGCCGTGGCACAGGCTATGAGTTTGAACAATAATTATTATCAATCAGCATAAGTTATGGAAGAAACAAAATTAATTACAATCAGTCTTGCCTCGGTGGAAGGCGACGTGATGAAGCAGGTTTCAGCTATTGCCAAGAGACAGAACGACAAGGCAGGAAACTCTCTGTTTGGAAGCACTACCTTATCAAACGCTGAGAAGACGGTGCTGAACCGATACATTGTTGCGGCGGCGCATAGCTTTGCAGGTGAGGTAGCCCCTATCGTGAAGACATACATTGATGATTCTTTGCCAGTATCAGCTACCTTTAACGTTACCCGACTGAACGACGGTCACAAGAAAGCCTTTGAGAGTTGCTTTAGGGGATATGTGAACGCCTATACCACCTATATGATTCTGACATTGAGCGGTACGGAACAGGCAAAGGTGTACTCAGACGAAATGAGCATGCACATGAAGGCAGCCATCAAACTGGTGTTTGACAAGACTCCACCTTCGCATACCACGAAGACATTGAAGGACATGACAGGTTCGGTAGAACATGAACCACAGTTAGAAACCATTAAACAAGAATAAGCTATGATTATAAAATTCCAGATTATCAAATCGGTAGTGATTGAGGCTGTTAAGTCAACAACCTATCTGAAGGCTAAGGTAGACAGTGCAGCCGACGAGAACGCCGTGAAGGTGGGTTTCAACGAGGCGGCAGGCGACGATGAGATACATGAGAACCTGCTGACCCATGATTTCCAGACGGCATTGGAAATGGTGAAGACCCTGCTTGCCGAGTATCTTGTGCCTACGGCGCAGAGCGTGGGCGACAACATCATCTATTATAACGACAAGGATGATGATATTGTGGAGTTCGTGCTGAATGCCTCTCGCAGATGCAACGGAACCCTGACCGATACGCTCGCCCGACTGGTGGCAAAGTATGTGGAAGACTACATGATTTTCCAGTGGTGGACGAAGACCACCAACTTGAAGCAGGCAGAAATCTATCAGGCATCACTCGCCGTTGACGAGAAGAGCATCAGAAGATGCTTCGTACTGAGTGGTCCCACCTTGCCAACCATTCCTTACACCCAGCATCTGACCGCAAAGGTAGATGGCAGCGAGGAAGACGGAGCGGTTACCATTGCACTGGAGAATAAGGAGGAGACGCTTTCCTACTCCATCGACAACGGAGCCATTGATGATATTGAGGCACGGAGCGATGATCCAAGCATCTTGGAGATTCACCGCAGTCCAGAGCCTTATACCTTCTCGCTGAACCCAGTGAATACAGGCGTGGCTATTGTCACCATCTTCTCACGGCATAGCGATGATTTGAAGGTAGAGGTGGAAGTAACCGTAGCAAAGGAGGTGTAAGATGGAGTTCAACGCATTACACCCTACGTATATTATCCGTGAGAGAGGATGGAAGCCAGAGCCGAATCCTTTCCTGCCCCGTCCGCCACGACCAGCCGCCTATTTTGTGGATAAGCACATCTTTATCTATGCCAACCAACTCTGGTACGACATTGACGCAACCACCAACATGCTGGGCAGGGCACGACGAGGCAACCAAACCAATCAGGAGGAAATCATCCCGACCAGCGAGAACGATCAGGAGCGTCCTCTGTTCTATAGATGGTTCGACAAGTATCTGAAAAAGGTGGAAGGAACCCTGTCTGCCTACGTGATGAAACCAAGGGGCGTGGTAAGAGACAACGCCTTGAAGGAATGGGAAGAGAAGGAAGTCTGGCTGAGAATGCCCGACAGTTGGGATGCGACAAGATATGACGGACTGGTACAGGCTATCCACAACTACATTTCCACCGGCGCACTCTATGAGTACTTCATGATTACCTTGACGAGCAAGGACCCACTGACCGTGGATAAGGCTCAGCAGCTGGAGGATGAGGAGCTGGAGATTATTGATGCAGCGAACGCAACCAAGCCAGGCAGTCTGATTCGTTCGCCCAAACCATTTGGATAAGGAGGCTGAATTATGGGAGAATTTGACAATATCAAGACCGTATCGGAGATTATGCACGACAAGCGAGAGAAGGCGAAGAAGATTCTGCCAGTGAGCAAGAGCGCACAGAAAGAATACATTCGTGACTTCCTTGCAAGGAATCAGGAGAAGTTTGAGGAGTGCATGAACGAGTTGGCTCAATACGATCCAAAAACATACGTTACCATCTATGCCCAGCTTACCAAGCACATGATACCTAAGCAGAGCGAGATGAGCGTGACACACGGACTTGACGAAGACTTCAAACAGTTGGCAGCCATGGGAAGAACCAAGACAGACAACAACGCCTTGGACATTACCACGATGCCACAGATTATGGATGCGGATTTTGAGGAGATTAAAGAGTTAGGCGATGGCACAAGTTAGAGAAATAGATATAGACGAACTCGTAGCCGAGAACAGACGGCGATATGATGATATTTATGGACCATACGACCCATGGACAGGCGAAAACTGCTATGATTTCGAGCATAGGGAACTGCTTGAACTGCCTGACTTCATGATTCCGAAGATGTGGGTTCCCAAGGAATGTATGCGTACCTTATTATATAGGGGGCTTAAACAACTAGGCAGCCTGAAGGAGTACATTATCCGTGTATGGAGAAAGGAGTATAACGAGAAGAGCTACTACACCAAGCAGCTGATTATGGTGCTTACCTTCGAGATTATGAAGGTGAGATTTACGGAAGACCCAGAGTTTGCACTTTATGCTACCGACAAGATTGAGGATAAGGTGACGGGTAACATGATTCCGTTTAAGCTGAACTATCCGCAGCGATTGCTTCTGAGGATATTCGAGGATTTGCGAACCAACAAGAAGGCGATACGTGTTGTTATCTTGAAAGCCCGCCAGTGGGGAGGCTCTACCCTGACCCAGCTTTACATCAAATGGCTACAGGATTTCCGAAGGGATGGCTGGAATGCCATTGTGCTTGCGCAGCAGAAGAATACGGCTAAGAAGATTAAGGCGATGTACCGAAAAGCCTTGGAGCATCAGCCGGGCTGGACCATCGGATGCCCCGGTGCCAAACTGCAATTCTCGCCTTACGAGAACTCGCCCGATGATTTTCAGGTTACTGACGGCATGAGGGCAATCAGAAGAAGTACACTGACCGTGGCATCTTTCGAGAACTTCGATTCCGTGCGTGGTAGCAACTTCCACTGTGCCCACTATTCGGAGGTGGCATACTGGAAGAAGACCCCTGAGCATGATCCAGAGGGTGTGATTTCGTCTATTTCGGGTGGTATCAGAAATCAGGAGGATAACTTGGAGGTGTTTGAGAGTACCGGTAAGGGTAATTCGGGATTCTTCTATGACAAGTGCCAACTGGCAATGGACCCGAAGAACAACGATGCTTACGCCTTCCTCTTTATTCCTTGTTTCTTTATTGAGCATGACATGGAGGAGGTGAAGAATGAGCGTGCCTTTGCCAGATGGCTATTGGAGAACAGAGACAAGAGCACCAACCCGAAGGGCTACCGAGAGACAGGCAAGTTCTTTTGGCGCATGTGGGAGAAGGGAGCCTGCTTTCAGGCTATAGAGTGGTATAGAAACTTCAGAAACAAGTTTACCACGCATTCCTTCTGTGCTACCGAGGCACCAGTGGATGAGGAGGATGCTTTCAGAAACTCTGGTAATCTGGTGTTCAATCCGTATAGCATAGACGATTTGCAGAAGAAATACAAGTGCGACCCACTCTATACGGCTGACATCATTATTGACGGAAACAAGAACGAAGGAACCATCAGCAAATCGAAGATTAGTATCAGAACAGATGGCGATGGTGACTTGAAGATTTGGGCGGTTCCGAATGTTCTGCAGGTTGAGAACAGATACTTGGTGAGTGTGGATATTGGTGGTAAGAGTACTACATCTGACTATACCGTCATGACCGTGATAGACAGATTCGGTATGATTCCTACCATCAAGGGCAAACCGAGAGTGGTGGCAAGATGGCGTGGACATGTGCGACACGATAAGCTGGCATGGATGGCAGCGGCATTGGCGCATTACTATGATGATGCCCTGCTGGTGATAGAGAGCAATACCGCCGACCGAGAGAAGAACAACAACACGGAAGGCGACCACTTTGGAAGTATCTTGAATGAGATTGCTGATTACTATGAGAACCTATATCAGCGCACCACAAGTCCGGAAGACGTGAGCGATGATGTGCTTGCCAAGTACGGATTCCAGACTAACAAGCTGACCAAGGGTTGGGTGATTGACAATCTGGAGCAGTTTGTGGATGATATGCTCTGGGATGAACCAGACAAGGAGATGTATCATGAGCTGAGAATCTACGAGCGTCATGATGATGGTAGTCTTGGTAATATCGTGGGTAACGGAAACCATGATGATGTGCTGATGAGTACGGCGATTGGTCTATGGGTGAGTGCCAACGACATGGAGAAGCCTAAGTGGAAACAGAAGGAAAGAAGAGACAGCGGAGGCGACGGTGTACATTCCGTTGCTAAGATATAAAAGCAATCCCCACCCAGTTTCACAACCGAGTGGGGTTTTTAAATCAACATAAATCTAACTAACTAAAACCTACTATAACTAACAATTAAACAGTAAAATCATATTAACTTATCAATGTATTTATCTAAATCCTTTTCGTACCAGACTAGTTCAGTACTACCCTTCCGCTTCTTTCCTTTCGGAAGTTTGCCAGCCTTCACCAGTCTGTCAAATGTAGCCCTTGAAACCTGTACATACTCGCATGCAGCCGTTTTGTTGATAGGCTCATCCTTGTTGGCGATTTGGTGAAGGAACTTCAACATCATCGAGTTTTGTTGCTTGTTTGTCAAGCACCGCCCCGACTGAATGCGCTCATGGAACTCCATCAGGAGCGAGTCAATCATCTGTAGTTCTTCGCTAATCTTTCCCATACGCTAGCACTTTTTATTGTGATACCAAAGAGTGAAACCGATTCCGCAGACCACCACCATGAAGAGAAAGGCGATGTAGCATCTTCCCAGTGTAATAAGCCGCTGCTCGCTTTTCGTAAGCGTCCGCTCGCATGGAACAGGAACCTCAACAGAATCATGCTTGAAGATAGTGTCAAGCTTCACCTTATATATGTTTCTGTATCGGTCACGATAGGCAATCTTGCTAATCACTACCGTATCGCCCTTCTGCATCACATACACGGAATCCTTCACGTATACGCTATCCGTCTTGGCTACGGTATCTTTCCGAACCATATACTCCGTATGGTATTCGGGAACCTTGATGTACTCCTTGATCTTGCAACCGCCCAAAAGAAGAACAATCAGAAAACCGACGATGATCGTCAGAATCGTGCTTATCCAAGCCTCTTTGTTATACCATTTCATAATAATACCTTTTTACATATTTGAAACCAGTTCTTTCTATCATCAATGCCGTTCAAGCCGCCATTGACTTTCTTGGTGATTTTTACAATATCATCCTTGTCGGCGAGTTCATTCAGCCCATGGGTGAACCACCACCACATGCCGCTTTTCACGGAACCATTCTGCCCTTCCAGCAGTTCTGGCTTCTCCATGATGTCGCCCTTGCAATACTCTGAGTTTTGATAACTCTGGTAGTTGGCTCTACCGGTAAGCATAAGAAAGCCGCGACCCCGATATTTCCATCCGTCGCCCTTCTGGGTGTTACCAAGCATTTTAGCCAACCTACCATTGTCGTACTTGGAGAAATAGCTTACCTTTCCCTGCTCCTTCATAAACTTGAAGCCAGCGGTTTCGTGAAGCGCCTGAGCTAGGAAGTGTGCCATTCTCAACGGCGTGTTAATCTCGAAAATGTCAGCCCAGGCATTGATGTAATGCAGGTATCTATCTACTCTTCCTGTATCGGGCAGAATCTCCAACATCTGTTTTCTCGTTACCTTCATGCCTTGTCCTCCTTCTCTTTTTCCTGTTCTTTCATAATCTCGGCAAAAGCCCTAGCCAAATCTTCTTTGTTCTCAAGCAGAATACTTACCGTCTTCTCCTGCTTTCGGATTTCAGCCTTCTGCCAACTCTTTTCCCTTACGCTTATAAATTCACAGAACACGCAATATCCTGTCCATATCATAGAGAAGACAGGGAATAGGAGAATCGGACAGGCTATCAGGTCTATGCAGACCGTTACTATGAAGGGAGAGAAGTATTTCCTTGCCTTGTCGCAGGTCTTCTTGAATCCTGTACTTGTCGTAGCCAGTCCGTTCTCCTTCGCTTTCTTGATGCCAAAGAACAGGTCCACGCCCATAGAAATGATAAGAGCACCCATGCAGATGGCAATAACCAATGCCGATCTGTACAGGTGCTCTTGTAAAAATGTATGAATAATTTCTGTCATATACCATTAATATTGATTAATGGCTACAAAGATATGGGCTTTTTCTAAACATTCTTCCGTGTTTCCATTCAACCATTCATATACCACCAAATTTTATCGGTAGGATGGTTCGTTGACTCGTCGCAGAGGAAGCTAACCGCCAGTTCTGATACCCTTTTCTTCAATGTTTCCTTGCTTCGGGACCACTTGCCGAGCAAATCAATGTTCTCGGCGTACATCTTATTCATGGTCACGGCAAAGTCCCACATCGTATAGTCGGGAATCATCAATGCCTGCCTCTTGTACTCTTCCTTCATTTCATCGTAATTGAAGAAAGGCGCATACTCCTTGGTAACATCATCCTTGAAGTAGTAGATGTTGGCGATGCAAGCTCTGCCCAGCTTCTCATCGAAGTGATGTCTTCTCTCCATCCAGTAGATGATGTTTCTCTGAACAATCTGTTCCTCTTCTTCCGAGAAGCCACACTCATCATTTTGCAACATGCGGTAAGCAACATCTGCCACGTGTAAAAGCGATTTTGATAAATCCATAAGCGTAAAGCATTAAAGTGAATATGATAAACACATGGTGCATCTCTAGCTGTTCGGGAGTGATGAGCCAGTGCTGATAGTACAATCGGATGGCATTGATGCCAAAGAAATAGAAGAATGGAATGCGGAATATCCAGCAGTACTTAAAGAAGAAACTAACTGGAAGCATGCAGAGAGGCATATAAATATATGCCAGAAAGTAAATCCAGATGATACAGCCTCCGTTGTTAACTGTATCAAGTATTGCAGGTCTAGGGTAATGCCCATAGTCCCATACGCCATACCAATGCCACAACATCAGTGGTATCGGTGCCCACTTTGAAAGTAGTTCGTAGAACTTCCAAATCTTGCGGCTTACCAAGCCGTTTAAAACCATTTTTCGCTCCTCATCTGAGAGAGCATCGTCTTCTTTTTGTTTCATACAAATAAAATTTTATGTTAAACACCTGAATTTAGTTGCTGTTTCTTAGAAATAGTATGCTAAATCTTATAAATCGGTGCAAAGTTAAGAAAAATCTCGCACAAAACAATGAAAAATGTGCAAAATCTTAAAATATGTTGTTAATTTGGATTTTTTCTAGATAAGTAGTATCTTTGCACCTGTATTTCAACAACATAAACATTAAACAGGTGTGCGTATGACAAAGACAAACTTTAGCTTAACTGCAAGGCAGAGGGAGGACATCATGAAGGTTTACGGAGAGATAGCCCTTACCTGCCACTCGCAGCAGGAGGCATATATCAAGGTAGCCTCTCATCCTGCCCCGAGATACTATGTCAGTCCGAAGCAGGCGTTCGAGCGGCTTAGAAGAATGGTGGTAGGCGATTTCTCTGTGGTGGATGCCATGACCGAACCGAGAAGACGAATGTACTATTCCCTTTTCGAGAAGCTAAAGAAGGTATCTCAGCGGAAGGAGTTCATCGGGCAGTCGCTTCATTTCATTTGCCAGTTTCTGGTCAGCGAGCCTGCTCCAGAGTTCTTTCTTTCACCGGTATCTGTGCAGTATATCTTCAATAAATGCAAGCGCTATGGTAAGGATTTCAGAGATAACAAGTAAGCCAGACTTTGGATTGAAGGCTGCAATCTCCATCCTCTGCATCATTCTGCTGCCATGGCATTTAGGTTTCAGTCCGGCACTTCCCATGGAGTACCATATCATCTACAGTTTCTTCCATGTCAACGTGTTTCATCTTGCCGTGAACCTTCTGGTTCTCTGGCAGATTAAGAACAGACTCACACCTGTAAAGGCTTTCATGGTAGCCGTGGCTGCCAGTTTTCTGCCTATGTACGTCAGCGAGCCGACGATGGGCTTGTCTGGTTTTCTCTTCGCCCAGTTCGGAATCCTTTGGGGACGGACGGGGAGATGGAAGGAGGCGATCAAGAAAGCGATGCCGTTCATATTATTCACGATGCTGCTGAGCAACGTGAACGGATTGCTTCATTTATACGCATTTTCCACTGGCTATATAATTGAATATCTTTCCAAGAAGGCGGCGGCTCGTAGAGAGTAGCCGCCTTCGGCTTTCAAACTATTTCACCACTTTTAGTGGACCTAAATAAGCTGCTTTCAATGTATGTCGTTTTGATTTTTCGTTATCAGTCAATAAGATAGATATTGAATATTGATTACCTATCTTTTGAATATCTACGTACGACGATTCACCCATTACTACACCCCAACTCTCGGTTCCATCATCATGCGTGAAGTGATAATTGTTTCCTATGCCCGACCACTCGTCGCATAATCTGCTATTTGTTGTATCATCGAAAAAAGAACTACCTAAATTCTGAACGAAACAATTCTTTTCTGTACTAAAACGACTTTGGTAGTCTTGTACTACTAGATGATAATAACCACTATACATACATATCTTCCTTCCATGTCCCAAAGTTACACTATCAATACGATAAGCCTTTCCGTTATAAAGGATTTGATTTGTTGAACTACTTCGGCTCTCATCGTCGCTACTGCATGCGCATAGCGACACAATAGCCACTAAAATGAATAATAATTTCTTCATAAATAAAATTGTTAAAGCGTTATTTTGAGTGCAAAAGTAGGGAAAATATCAATAGGTTGTATCACCAAAGTGCATTTTTCTTCATAGTTTAGACGGAAACAAAATAAGGTGGAATGATGTACTCACCCCACCTTATTATATTATAAAGCCTTGAAATCATTAAAATTCCATATCGTGCATGAGTGATCTTCTGTTTTGTACTCTTACTAAGGAACCTGTGAAGGCATCGGATGCCTTGAAGTCTGACAAGTTGTACTTGAACGTGAAGTAAGCCCACGGTTTACCACCGACACTCTCCAACTTGCACCAGTTCACGGCATTGTTACTAGCCCATACCTCCAGACTGAGCTTGCCATCTGCTGATTTTTTGAGGTGTCGAATCTCTCGGAGACTCTTCAATATCACCGAACCAGTGAACTTCAATGGTCGTGTAATGAGATAACCACTGTAGAGATTCTCATCATCAATGGCAGCAGGCTTGTCGGTAAGAGAATAGACATTACCCTCTGTGTCCTGAATCAAGTTGTCCGGGTAATCGTTCACTATGGTCTGCGCCTCAATTCCGCTATTATCCATTGCAAAGGTCTGGTCAACCGTATTATATATGTACTGATACGTCTTTTCCTTTGCATAGATGCGAAGCAACGACTGATTATAGTCGTAGGCAATCATACAATCTCGTAGGAATCTACTCAATGCCCCATCATCAAGGGTTCTCAACTCACTTGGCTGGTAGCCGCTCATTTTGTTGCTCATAAAAGCAACGCTGCCTCCCGATGTTGCCATCAAGCCCTTCATGCCAGTAAAGAACACCATATTCCCAGTAGGGACAAATGGTGAGTTCTTGTTGCATACCTCTCTGGAGATAGGATAAGAATTAGAGTACAATCCTTCGGCATTGACACTCATACCATAAATACCTTCACTTGTGAAAACGAGCAATGGGTATTGACCGAACTGTCCTGTGCTTACGGCTTCGGTGTTTGAAACGATGCCATAAATCTTACCAGTACCCACGGTGTTATCGCCCGAAGCCTCAAAGACAAATGGGTTGTTGACAACAGACGTGAATATCTGCGAGTTCAAATCTTCATACCCATCTGTAGCAACGACTGGAACCTCTATATTTGAGATAGAAACATTCTTGTCTGTATGTGGCAGATTCACAAAGCTATAAGCACCATTTAGCATTTTATGCTGATTCAAAGGCACTCTCCAGCCCAACGAATCGCCAACTCTACGAATAATCATTTCCTTGGCATTTACATCTGGGTAATATAGCCATCCTGTGAAGAAAATAGGGTCAGCATTATTGTTTGGCTCAGACTTCACCCATGTGTCCATGTTTCTATTCACGATATGCACGTAGTACTCATAACTGAAATTTCCAGGAGTCTTATTCTCCGCAAAGAAGTTGAATCCCTTAAACGGATAACGCTTCACGCCGATGGTGTTGATTCTATTATTGTATGTGAACAACTTATCTGCCACCAGTCTAGTCCACCCATAGTAATCATCCACTTTTAGCTGCTCCTGTTCGGTTAGATTTGAGACTGTTCCATCCTCAATAATGTTAACGTCGGATGCTGATTCGTTTTTTACTGACGAATCATGCCACTCGCCATCAAGGTATTTGGAGTTCATATCCAAGGAGAACAACTTGTAGAACTGGGTCTTTTCAAGCAGTTCCTTTATCATCTTATCCTCTGTCTTGAAAACAGGCATAATCCATTCTGATGCAAGAGGATGATAGCCATCACCTCTGTAATTGTAATGTCTGAAATCTACCACGTTTTCATGATAAGTTCCACCTCCATTGTAGAATATGGTCTTGTTAACATCCATAGGGTCCTTGAACTTCCAATCCCCATTCAACTCTAAAGACTTAACATCGTCTGTTGCGAAAATCACAATTTCCTTTATAATATCCGACCAGTTTTCCTTGTTTTCGATGGATGCCTTGAAGAAAAGTCCACTATATGCGATGTGATACATATACATACCGCTACCATTTGGGCTATCTTCTTCCTTGTAGTAGCTCTTATCCCCCTTGTACATCTGAACGAACTTGCAGTTGCGGATGATTGAAGGGTAGCAGATGATAGGATTGGAAATGCGAGTGTAGCTTCCGTCAAACATCTTCAAGGCGAATCTCACAAAGAACGGAAAAGCGAATTTGTTCTTGTCTTTCACCCAGTTAATCATCTGCTCAACATGACCGACAATAGCATTTTTGAAATCGGTCTCTTTGTCCTGCTTTACAGTATGGGTAATATACAACTCTGTAAGATAGTAATCCGGATCAGCGCCAACACCAGTACTGTGCAGTTCATAAGCTTCTACATTGTCTCCTGCAAACGGCTCGTAATAGGCATAACGATTATTCTCATCAACAAAACTCTTGATGTTGCACATGAACGAATCTTTCTTCAAATCATCCTGATCCTTCTGCCAGTTATCAACCGTTCCGTCGGTGTAAAACTCTACTTTTGGAATTGGTAGTTCAGTTCCCAAGTCCTTGTAAGATTTGCCCTTACAAAGAATATAGTGCAGTCCCTTATCGGTTGCGCATACCAGCGTATTACCGATGCTCTTAACATCGAGAAGCTTGGCTCCGAGTTCAACAGTCTGAACCAATCTGTCTGCTACGTTGCCACTCTTGAAGCCTGGATATAGCTTCAAGGTGTAGCTTCCGCTCTTCTCGTCCTCGATGTAAGTTACGAGGTTTCTGTAATCAGCCTGCTTGTGGCAATACACGAGCTTTCCCTCTACTGGAGTGTTGCCAGTGATGCAGACTGGCTTCTGGATGGGTACCATTTCGCCGTTACGATAGACGAATCCTACTGATTCCATCAACTCTCCGTCTTCCGAAATCATGTCACTTGGTATGTTGGTCATACCCTTGCTGAAACTCAAAGTTGTTGTTTCACAATTTAATTCCATTATTTTACCAATTATTTGTTTGTACTGCCCCACCCAGTTGTTAAGCTGGGTGAGGATTTGGGTTACTCGCCTAAGAGAATATTAAGGAGTTGCTGAAATTTATCAACATACCACTTCGGTTGTGTCTCATTCAGATTGTGCTCATCGTTTCGATTCTCGCCGAACTGCAATCCCTTTTGAGTTATGTTCTTGAAAGGTTTCTGCTTTCCCTTGGAGTCGGTACGATAAAGCGTTTCCAGATAACCATTCACCTCTGCTAGCTTATTGAAAGCTTGCGATGATATTCCTGCTTTATTCTGTCTCAACAGGTCTCTAGCTGACATAAGAGCACCATCACTTTTAATTTCTTCTGGTACTGGCAAGCCCAATGGGGCTGCAACTTTCTTTGTTAGATTGAGTGTAGCAGCATTACTTAGATTAAACCGTCTTTTCATGCCCTCAACCCAAACCATTCCTGCTCTTGCCTCATCTTCCTTGTTGTTTATGTGGCGAGGTGTGGCATTGCCAGTTTCCAGATCTTCCCAACGATTTATAATCTTCTCTCGAAGTAGAGCGTCATAGCCACTGGCGAGAATTAAACAGCCTTTCTTGGTAAGCTGGTAGCAACGTTGTTCTCGGTTTGACTTGTCCTTATAAGAGGTCTGTCCAAAATTGGACGCATCTACTCCTTGTGCTAACAAAGCATCAATATCACGCAACACATGTTGATGTTGTTTACCTGTAACCTCGGCTGTCTCTAGCGAGGTCATTGTTTCTTTCTTAATAATCTCTTCCATTGCTAAATTATTTGTTTATATTTTTACTAATCTAAATTGTCAATAGCCCATTCAACAACGTGCCATACACATATCGTAAGAATGATAGCAGTAATACTTCTTTCTTTAATCTCAAACATTTGAAGCATTGCGGATAAGAAAAACACACTGATACCAAACGTGGCTAGGGTATTAAGTATTCTGTCTAGCATAACTATTCTTTGTTTTTTCCGTCTGCCATATCATCGCCAAGAACATCTTTGATTTTCTTTTCGATGTACTCATCAGATGTACTTTCCTTTATCAGAGCATCAACATCTGGAAGTTCTGCATCTACCTTGTCTGCTTGCATTTTTGAGGTAAGCATACCCATTACAAGTTTCATCCAAGGGCTATTAGCCATGTTTGCCAATGAATCCTTTTTGATTTCATAGGCTTTCTTCAACTCTCCGTTATCACGAAAATATCTGAGCACTTCAGTCAATGCAGCAATAAAGTTCTTGTCTAGCATTGGGTTGCTCTTTGCCTCTTCAAGCTTAAGCATCAGGAAGATTAATGATGAATGTAAATCTGTTTTATACATAACTATAATAGCTCTAATTTATTAATTATCTTTGCAAAGCGGTGCATGTAATCTAAGTTTCTTTGCTCTCCATGCTCGCACGCCATTCTGTTATACAGCCAACGTAGATGCTTTGCATCCTCGTGGAACTATTCAATATCTTGTTCGTCTAATACTATTTGTTTTTTCATACGCTCCTTATCGAATTTATTGCCAATAACCTTAAATCTATTTAATGACTCTTTCTCACTCAGAAGGTATGTTAGTGCAACGCAAAAGTCACGACCATTCTTAGCGAGCAAACAAAATGCGCCATATTTAAACACTACTATTCCGTCAGGACTATCATTGGTGACATTTGAAAGCATGTCACCTTCCCAAATCTCATTGCCTTCACAATCTGTCAGCCCTGTGTACTGGCAGATTGTAGAAGGGTCAACGTCTGGACTTTCCTTTTCTCCAATCATTATACCATAAGGCTTTCCATTTATGCAGATAGGAGTACCTTCTATCCATCCTTTACCATCAAGACGTAAAGCCTTGAACTTGATATTTCCTATTTTCATAAGCTATTCATATAAAATTGTTATTCTTTTACTTTTATCTACCTTCAATATAGCTTCTTTTGCTTTACCGATAGAAGAAAACAAATACGTTGGGCAAAGGTTATATGCGCCATAGTCCCAATAATGGATAAGTCCAAATAACAATGAATGTCTCTTATCTACACGATAAGCAAGGATTGGATTATCCAGAGAATCGTAATGTATGCCTTTAACAGCCTTGCTTTTACGATACATATCTACTATTCTATATGTTGCCATAACTACTCTTCGTTACATAAAGTTTCTACTACCTTTGTTCTTGTGGTTTTTGTTGCAGGGTCATATTCGTCATGAAAAGCCTTTGCCACACCTTTTTTATTGGTAAAATAAACCACTCTGCCACCATCATAGAAACGATATACGGTTATACCATCCACAACAAATAGCTTCTCTACCTTAATTTCATTAATAGAGTCTGATGTTGGAATATTAATTCCTTTGTTCTCTTTGCAAGAAACGAGCAGGAATATAACCGCTACAAATAATATAATCTTCTTCATACGCTAATCCTTTTTCCAATATTTACAAATTAAATAACCGATAACTCCACCAATAAAAGCTATAAATAGAACAGCTAGGGTAAGTATAACATAAAATCCAAACATAACTATTCCTCCACTTTTACGCCAAATGGAGCCCCATCATCAAATGTACATGACTCCATTCTGTATTTAAAATCATAACATAAATTTGAATTTGGACTTGAACTAATTAAATTAATTCCATCAGAGATAGAAAGGATTTGAATCCGATGTCCATCTTTTTTATCCTTCAAGATTGAAAACGGCTTATGCTTACGCATTTCAGTCCAGCACTCTATAGCATCCTTGAAAGGACGGTACTCAGACTCAGGTTCTAGATTTGGCTTAATGCGATACTCTTTATTGCCATTAAACTCTATAACCTTTATTTCTGCCCATTCATTCGGAACGTTCTCATCTTTTATGGCACTTGGTTTGGTTCTACACTCAATTACCCTTCCTTCAGCATAAGCTTGCAGAATAGGATAAAATTCTTTAGCTTGATTTCTGTCCATAATCAACTATAAATTTATATATTATTTTAGAGTAGTCTAAATTAGACCATATTTAAAATTCATTAACGTTGTTATTGTTTATATAATCATATAAATGATTACCTTTGCACTCGGATTCTAGGACATCATAGTCCCCCATCGGCGACACTACACGCCGTTCTTCCTCTGTTCAAGGAGATTACAAAGCCCCTTAGTTGCCGCTTAGGGGCTTTTTTCTTGTACTGCTTTGTAGTGGGCAGTATTCCCCCAGATAGAGAAGTCTGGATAAACGATGGAGGGACTTTTGATGGAAAAGAATCCAAATGACAACAAGGTTCGTGTTTTCTGCAAGTACATCATTAGGAACGGAAAGCGCATCTATCCCAAAAATGGGACTTGCTTTTCTTTCTTAGTATAAGCAGAATGAATCTTTTTCGGGGTAGCGGCAACTACCCCTTTTTACTTTGGTTCATACAACTCACAAGACTTGCGATTTATTCCTCCAACTTTTCAATAGGTTTCCAATGAGTGATAGAAGCCATTCTTCCTTTCCATAAGATAATGAAGCCATTACTATCTTTTGTGACAGTTGCGCATTCCACTCTTCTGTTTTTGAAAACATTATCAGGAGCCATCTTGCTTGTTACAAAGACTTCTTCTCCGTAAGGAGGCAACCCATCCTCAACAGATACCCAGTCTGACTTTCCTAACTCTATCAAAGCATCATGCAATAAGCTATTCGCTTTTCTTAAAGGAGCATTATGCTTATCGTTTCCAAACTCCAAGCTATCAACATTATTGATGATAACTTCTTGTATCAGCTCTTTAACTTTCTTCTTATCCATAATCACTTTGATTAAATATTATTTCTTACACATCCTCCAACTCTTTAAGTGCATCCTCAATATTACCCATAGCCTTCCAAAGAAGGTTATGCTGAGTAGCACCACCTTTATTGTACTCGTCAAGCTGATTGTATGCTTGACTTAATAATTCCTTAATTTTACTCATCACTTATTCTCCTTTGTGTTACACGTTGCTTGGTCTCCTTCATAGTAAGGAGCACCGACTTTAGGTAATATTTGAGCGTTCCTATTACAGAAACATTGCATTACCCAAGGTGCGTTTACCTTTCCGCATCTAGGGCATATCCATCCTTCTTGTGTCATATTCTCTTCTTTTTACCATCCTTAGTAATTGATAATCTTCTGTGTTTTACGAACCTTAGCGAAAAACTCACTGACTTCTTGTGAAGTTGCTTCTCTCCAGCAGCCTTCCTTCATCCAGTTACCAATACCATTTGACTTCTGAATCATTCCATCAGAATCCTCACCAATTATCACACCATATCCATCAGCGTTAACAAAGCCATCATGGATAAACACTTTGCCATCACCATCAACTAAGATAGTACCTGCTTTAAATTCACTTAATCTCATATTCTTTTCTTTTTACCTTCTCCCTGTCGCCAAGGAGAGGGCTGTTAGTTACTCATTAACTTCAACAAACTTTCCGTTTTTAAGTTGATACCAAGTATCAGCCTTGATATTCTCTCCATCAACGTACTCTGTCTTAACACATACTGGAACATTATGTTTTTTCTCATCGCTCCACTCCCATTCTGCCAACGTTATCCATGAGCCTATCTTTGCTTTTGCTTTGGATTTATGACCAGCACACATGATAACGGAATCTTCTCCAGTGCTATCAATCTTAGCAAAGTCGCCCGATGAGCCAATCTGAGCAGAGTCGCCCGATGAGCCAATCTTAGCAAAATCGCCCGATGAGCCAATCTGAGCATAGTCGCCCGATGAACCAATCTGAGCAGAGTAGCCCGATGAGCCAATCTGAGCATAGTCGCCCGATGAACCAATCTGAGCAGAGTCGCCCGATGAGCCAATCTGAGCAGAGTCGCCCGATGAGCCAATCTGAGCAGAGTCGCCCGATGAGC
>ERZ1034669.171-NODE-171-length-29437-cov-16.018345_pt1 | contig 29437 bp, 8 predicted proteins | sample MGYA00520705_ERZ1034669 | MGnify/ENA primary metagenome ERZ1034669 (study PRJEB33766, sample SAMN09781766) | gut metagenome | biome: gut microbiome | host: Homo sapiens | place: Madagascar | study: EMG produced TPA metagenomics assembly of the PRJNA485056 data set... | reverse complement strand
TACGGCTCCACCGGGTCCCCCATCTCAGATGGGGCTTAATATACGAATACAGTTAATTTATCCAAGCATGCTGCTTTTTCAAAAAGTACAAATCCCATAGCTAAACCTCCTTAGTTTTGTATATTTATTATAAATGATTCAGGGCTACTTGAAAACTTGAGGTTTTTAGAGATGCCCTTAATAACATTACCCGCATGGGGAAGGGGGACCGCGGAGCGGCGCTCGGGTGCTTTTATAAATCGTCGACTTGAGATGCATTTTTCCACTCTCTTTCATCCCGCTTGTGCCCTATCCGCCCCTTCGGGCACCTTCCCCTCGAGGGGAAGGCTGACGATACGAGAGAAACTTACTATCAAGAAACCTTCGGGCATCGCCATGATTTATACTCCGCAGCGCTTCCATATTTTATGCGCCGCACCACCAACCTGAACCCGCCAACCTGAACCATGAACCCAATACAAAAACGAGCCCCTCGAAATGAGAGGCTCGTTTTTAAATGCAAAACTCCTATTTCACGACTTCATATGCTTCCTTCTCATTCGGTTCACTGAAGGCAAGAGACGGACTATCCTTCTCCGTTTCTTCTTCCTTCTCCCGTCCGTCACGGCCAAGCGTGCGGTCCTCATAGAGGCTCGCATTCATGACGCTTTCCGCCGTCACCGGGAAACGCTCGCCGTTCACGTTGAGGCCGTCCTTGACGCTCGTCATGACATGGTCGGTCGCAATATCATAGCCGCTAAGAGAGAGATTTCCGAAATGCTCTGCCTTGCTGCTGCCCGGATTCTTCTGGATCGTCACACGGATCTTATCCGTCGCAAGGAGGCTGTCTCCGCCGATCGCGGTATTCGAAAGACCGAGAGGCTCCCTGCCCGTGAGCTCCAGATGCTCGACTGCGCTGTCCTTCACAAGAGTGCCACCCGCAGACGTGGAGTGAATGCCTGCGTAGTGCGCCTGACTCTGTCCATCCTTGCCGTGGATGGTGACATGCTGTGCGCCCGTTCCTGCCAGATCATCGATACCGATGTCATCCGCAGAGATCGTGAGGTCTGCCGCGTCGCCTTTGCCATTTGTCAGCGTGTCGATCTCCACCTTCTTCGCAGAGAGTGTGACCTTTCCGCCCGCAGACGAGAGCAGCGCGCTACCCTTTCCGCTCGCATCGAAATCATGCGGCTTCGCCTCTCCGGTGACAAGACTGCCTGCCGCGCCGCTGCCGGTGACCGATCCTGCCGGCACGTTCGTATCCACGCCGTCCAGTTTGCCGACCGTCGAACGATCTGTGATGCGGATGTCTTCTCCCGCCGTCATCTCGATGGTGCTTCCGGAAATCTTCGCATTTTCGACTTCAGCAAGAATGCTACCGCCTGCGTCCGCAGTGAGCTTGCCGCCGACCTCTGCCTCATGGAGGGCCATATTACTGCCGCTTACAAGGCTGGCATCGCCCGCCGTATGAATCTTCGTCACATCGAGCGTCGTGCCGGCTTTCGCGGTCAGAGTATCCGCACTCGCACTTTCCAGCGTCATGGTACCGCCGCTTGAGAGCGCTGCGTGTTCCTTTGCATTCAGCGTAGTCACGTCAAGTTTGCCTTCGGTCGCTTCAACAGTTGTGTTGCCGACTTCTGCCTTCAGCGTACCGATCGTCACGTCTTTCTTTGCGGTGACTTTCGCATCGCCTGTCGTAGCCGTGAGCGTTCCCGCTTTCACACTGCCCGCTGTCGATTCTGCGGCAAGCGTTCCCGCGGTCACGTCATCCAGCTTCGCTTCGTCATTGCTCGTCAGCGTCACTTCGCCAGTCGAAGTGAGCTTCTTGACGTGGAGCGTACTTCCGGCATTTGCCATCACACTTCCCACGGTCGCGTCAGTCACTTCCATCGCGCTGCCGCTTGTCAGACCAGCTGCGCCAGTCACGCCAAGCGTTTTCGCCATCAGCTTCCCGCCCGCGTTCGCGGTCAAGGTATTCGCATGGGCTTCCGTAAGAACCATATCGTCGCCGCTGGTGAGCGCTGCGTGTTCCTTCACGTTCAGCATAGTCACGTCAAGTTTGCCTTCCGTCGCTTCGACGGTTGTGCTGCCGGCTTCTGCCTTCAGCGTGCCGATCGTCGCATCTGTCTTTGCAGTGACTTTCGCATCGCCTGTCGTAGCCGTGAGCGTGCCCGCGTTTACGCTGCCCGTTGTCGATTCTGCGGCAAGCGTTCCCGCGGTCACTTCGTCCAGCGTCGCTTCGTCCTTGCTCGTCAGCGTCGCTTCGCCAGTCGAAGTGAGCTTCTTGACATGGAGCGTTGTTCCTGCTTTCGCCGCCACACTTCCCACATTCGCGTCGATCACTTCCATCGCGCCGCCGCTTGTCAGACCAACTGCGCCTGTCACGCCAAGCGTTGTCGCCGTCAGCTTCCCGCCCGCGTTCGCGGTCAAGGTATTCGCATGGGCTTCCGTAAGAACCATATCGTCGCCGCTGGTGAGCGCTGCGTGTTCCTTCACGTTCAGCATAGTCACGTCAAGTTTGCCTTCCGTCGCTTCGACGGTTGTGCTGCCGGCTTCTGCCTTCAGCGTGCCGATCGTCGCATCTGTCTTTGCAGTGACTTTCGCATCGCCTGTCGTAGCCGTGAGCGTGCCCGCGTTTACGCTGCCCGTTGTCGATTCTGCGGCAAGCGTTCCCGCGGTCACTTCGTCCAGCGTCGCTTCGTCCTTGCTCGTCAGCGTCGCTTCGCCAGTCGAAGTGAGCTTCTTGACATGGAGCGTTGTTCCTGCTTTCGCCGCCACACTTCCCACATTCGCGTCGATCACTTCCATCGCGCCGCCGCTTGTCAGCGCTGCGTGTTCCTTCGCGTTCAGCGTAGTCACGTCAAGTTTGCCGTCTATCGCTTCGATCGTCGCGCCGCCAGCTTCTGCAGTCAGTGTGCCAATCGTCACGTCTTTCTTTGCGGTGACTTCCGCATCGCCTGCCGTAGCCGTGAGCGTTCCCGCGTTTACGCTGCCCGCTGTCGATCCTGCGGCAAGCGTTCCCGCAGTCACGTCATCCAGCTTCGCTTCGTCCTTGCTCGTCAGTGTCGCTTCGCCAGTCGAAGTGAGCTTCTTGACGTGGAGCGTTGTTCCTGCTTTCGCCGCCACACTTCCCACATTAGCGTCGGTCACTTCCATCGCGCCGCCGCTTGAGAGCTTTGCGTGTTCCTTCACATCCAGCGTTTTCGCACTAAGCGTTGTTCCGGCTTTCGCGGTCAGGATCTTCGCATTCAGCGTCGTCACGCCAAGTGCTCCGTCCGTCGCTTCGATCGTCGCGCCGCCAGCTTCTGCGGTCAGTGTGCCAATCGTCACGTCTTTCTTTGCGGTGACTTCCGCATCGCCTGTCGTAGCCGTGAGCGTTCCCGCGTTTACGCTGCCCGTTGTCGATTCTGCGGCAAGCGTTCCCGCGGTCACATCATCCAGCTTCGCTTCGTCCTTGCTCGTCAGCGTCGCTTCGCCAGTCGAAGTGAGCTTCTTGACGTGGAGCGTTGTTCCTGCTTTCGCCGCCACACTTCCCGCGGTCGCTTCGCTCACTTCCATCGCGCCACCGCTTGTCAGACCAGCTGCGCCTGTCACGCCAAGCGTTGTCGCCGTCAGTTTCCCGCCCGCGTTTGCGGTCAAGGCATTCGCATGGGCTTCCGTAAGAACCATATCGCCGCCGCTTGTGAGTTCTGCGTGTTCCTTCACATCCAGCGTTTTCGCACTAAGCGTTGTACCCGCTTTCGCGGTCAGGCTCTTTGCATTCAGCGTCGTCACGTCAAGCGCTCCGTCCGTCGCTTCTATCGTCGCGCCGCCAGTTTCTGCGGTCAAGGTGCCGATCGTCACGTTTGTCTTTGCTTTGACTTTCGCATCGCCTGTCGTAGCCGTGAGCGTGCCTGCGTTTACACTGCCATCGGACGAAATAACAAGCGTGCCGGCTTCTGCTTCGGATAGCGTGACATCGTGATCTGCCTCGACGGTCGCGCTATCCTTCGCGCTGAGTTTCTTGATCTGGAGCACGCCGTGGGCGGTGATCTTTGCCTTTCCTTCTTCCGAGATCAAGGTGCCGTCCGTGAGGGAGGACTTTGCGATATCAGTATAGGTGAGGTCGCCGCGGGCGGTATAGGTGCCGTTTTCGATGGTTCCTTCATTCGTGATGTCCATCGTCCCCGCTTTCGCGGTGTACATGCCGGAAGACAGCTTGCCGCGGTTTGTGATGGTCATCGCACCAGTCTCTGTGGTATAGCTGCCGTTCTCGACGGTTCCTTCATTCGTGATGTCCATCGTCCCCTTCGCGGTGTACGTGCCGGAAGACAGCTTGCCGCGGTTTGTGATGGTCATCGCATCAGTCTCTGCGGTATAGGTGCCGTTTTCAATGGTTCCTTCATTCGTGATGCCCATCGCATCCGCCTTCGCGGTGTATGCCCCCGCAGACAGCTTGCCGCTATTCCTGATGGTCATCGCACCAGTCTCTGCGGTATGGCTGCCGTTCTCAACGGTTCCTTCATTCGTGAGGGTGATCGTACTGCCGGTCAGCGTGACGTCTTTCATGACACTGCCTTTGCCGTGGTTATCGACCTTAGCCGCGCCGCCCGTAAGCGTCGCATTCTGAATGGATGCGGCATTCATGACGATGAGTGTATTTGTTCCCTCTACCTTCGCACCGCTGAGATCCGCCTCATTGGTAAGGGTGGTATCTGCGCCTGTGAAGGTGCCGCCGGATATCGTGCCACCCTTCGCATTATAGACGTGGAGGGCTTTTCTTGCCTTGTAACTGCCCTTCGAGATCTTGCCGTGGTTGGTGATGGCGGTATTTCCCGCCTCAATGGAAGTCGCATCGGATGCGGCTTCTCCGAAGAGGGTGATGTCGGCGTCGCCTGTCGCATGGAAACGGATGCTGCCCGGCACCATACTGCCGTCTTCGGCTTTTTTGCCGGTCACTTTCATGCCGAGGGACTGTCCTTTGCCCTCGCCTTTGACATTTGCCACGTTTTCGATGGAAATATTCTCACCTTCCACATTCGTGTAGGTGGTACCCATTTCCTCATCTGTATCATGGCCGTCTTCGGCAAGGAGGCTGTGGCCCTTGAGGTCAAGTACCACATCCCCATCGGAGGCATAGACGGTGTTGATGACGAGGTTGCCGTCTTTCGAAAGAGAGACGCCTTTCTTGGCGCGGGCAGTGAGGGTGCCGCCTTCTTGGATGGTGACGCCGGAGATCTCCCCTTCGCCGGATTCAAGAACGATCTGGTCCTTCGCACCCACGGTGACATTTTTGAGGTCGCCCGTCCCCTTCACGCGGAGCTCGCCGCCGGAGAGGAGTTCGCTGCCTTCCTTCACGCCGGTATCGCTGGTGAGGTAGATGGCGCCATTCACTGCTTTCGCGGTGAGTTTCCCATCCGCATTCGTCTCAATGGAGCGGATGGAGCTGACGGTGACGGTCTTGCCATTGACTTTGAAATCCCCGCGCTCTGCGGACGCAAGGGCGATCAGCTGGTCTGCCGTCAGGCTCTCGATCTTCTCTTTCGTCGAGAGGTCGATCACCTGTCCGTTTTCCTTGTGTCCGATGCCGCTCACGTACTTGCCATTTTCCGTTTTACCGCCAAGCGCTGTCAGGGTGACATTCTGCCCCGTGACATGCGCGATTTCCTTCTGCGTGGTCTGGGTATCGGTGATGCCCTCTTTGATGCTGCCGCCGGAGAAGGTGACGAGGAGATCCTGCGCGGACTTTGCCGAGCCGACGAGGACTTCTTTCTTTTCTTCTACGGTGAGGTACTTATCCGCTGTCAGATCTTTCTCGGTGAGCGCGGCATTGCCGTAGAGCGTATTGTCCGTGCTGTCCTCGATCCCCTTCACATACGCTTCGACGTCCGTTTTCTTCCAAGTGCCGACGGTCTGAGCGAGCTCATCGTAGCGCGCCTGTTTATCAGCTATATACTTATCGATGTCAGTGATGCCCTTCTCCGCAAGTGCCGCCTTCGCGGTGTCGTCCAAAGTGTACGTCCCGTCTTTGACGTAGGCAGAAAGAGCCTGATACTCATTGTACTTGCCCTGTACTTTGGCGATGAGGAGGGATTTCTGTTTCGAGATCGTCGCCTCGCTGCCTTCCAGGACCCGCGCCTTCGACCAGGCGTCGAGCTTTGCCTTCGCATTTTCATTCGCCACATCGGTGAAATTGTTGTCGATGAAGCTGCCGTCTGTCGTCAGGGTGACATCGCCACGCTTCGAGGTGACGCTGTCGAGATAGAGATCGCCGCCGGTATTCGTGATAGCGATATCTCCCTCCGCTGCCGCTTTGAGACCATAGGCCTCGCCGCTCCCCTGCTTCGTCTGGATCGAGAGTGCGCCGGAGGCGCCGCGGATGGCGCCGCTGCCTGCATCAAGGTTCACGCGGCTTGCCGAGAGCGTCTCTCCCGCTGCCTGCGCGATGCCGTCCTCGGCAGTGATATCAGCGATCTTACCCGCCGATACCGCCCCCAGGGTGACATTCCCTTTGACATTGACGGCGAAGTCGCCGCCTGCGCTGCCGGAGACGGTGTCTGCGCTGGTCTTGATCGCCTGCCCCGCGCTGCCGACGCTTCCGGTCGCAGTCATATGAAGGCTTCCGGTATCGACATAGCCGAGGTCGCCCTGCGTAAGGCTGCCGCCCGAGAGTGTCGAAGCGCCGCGGCCATTGGAGAGCGTGCCATTGATGAGGACGTCATGGCTGCCGCCATCGACCGTGAGCGTGCCGCCATTTTCCGAGCCGCCAAAGCCGATGCCCACATCGTAGTCCGACTGGAGGGAATACTGGGTCACCTTCGTATCATACGTGGTCTCGACCAGTTTGTAATCGAATTTCTTCGCAAGTCCCAGCGTATACCAGAGACGTTCCTCTTTTTTCGTGAATATAGAGGTCGGCTCTGCTGCCGTGAACTGCTTGTCCGTCGTCACGTATGTACCGTCCGTCTTCGTCCCATCGACCTTGTTGTAGCCGGAGACGAAGGCACCGCCCTGCAGCGTGCGGACAGCGCCCTGCGAGAAGTCGGTCACGGTACCGCCCCGCGCCAGCATTTCTGCGCTCGTCGGAGCCTTGTCATCGATCCCCCACCAGTCGAGGCGAGTGTCATGCAGTTCATAGGTGGTCGTGGTACTGCTGTCCTGTCCCGTCTGCACGGTATAGTACGAGCCCTTCGTCGTCTGATATTTCGCGTCTTTGGCATTCGTGAAGGTGGAGATCGCCGGATCCCCTGTCGGAGCTCCATCCGTATAAGTCTGGACGCTCTGCCTGATCACCCCATCCTTTCGGGTGTAGGTGGTCTTTCTTGTGATTTTCCCGCTCGAGCGATCCAGATCCGTGATCTCGATCTTTCCTTCGATCCCGCCGCCCGTAGAGAGGGTCTTGAGCTCGATGTTCTTGTCCGAATCATTCTTCACCTGGATCGTGCCGTAGCCGTCGAGGGCTTCGATGCGGGCTTTGTTTGTGTCATTGGTCGTATTGAGGATAGTACCGACGATGGAGACGTGTCCGCCGTGGACTTCCACATCGCTGATGACGAAGCGATCATTCGCCCTGTCATAGGATACCCCCTCGATCTCCTTCCCTGCTTTGTCCGCGACGAGGATCTTCGCGCCGGATGGCACCGTCGCTGCATTCGTCACATCGACCTTCGTGCTGCCATCCATGTAGAAGAGCTTGTACTCCTTCGGGATGGTGATCGCGTGATCCGGAACGCCGCTCTGGATCTTGGAATTGATATTCACATAGCGCGCGGAAATGAAGACATTGCCATTCGCCAGGATGCCGCTGCCGAGCTTCTCATTCGCCTTGCCGTTTTCATCGACATTGTAGAGACCGCCCGTGTCATCGAGCGGATTCCCACCGACGCTGGAAATGCTAGACCGCGTTCCCGCGCTGCTCGCATCATAGGTCTGGATGAAATCCCCGTTCGATACGGTCATATTCACGCTGCCCGCGTAGATCGTGCCCTTATTGTACACGTCGCCATTCGCACTCGTGACGGTGACCGTGCCGCGCGGATTGTAGATATAGCCCGTGAGATCGACACTCGGTGCGGCGTAGTACGGCGCATGGTCGCCGTCCACATACGCCTTCGGACGGAAATTGTTCTCGATGGTGACAGAAGGCCCGCCGGTCTGGTAGCGCGTCTCGGCCGCAAAGGAAACGTTCTTCCCCGCGTCCTTGTTCTCTTTCTTGATCGCCGCCCGGATCGCCTCTGCGCTGTCCCCCTTGATCTCGGTGCTGTTGAAATAAATCGTACCGCCCTGGCCGGCGCCTGCCGTGCCCTGGCTGCCGACGACGTGGATATCTCCCATCACCAGATGATTCGGCGAATCATTCGTGATCTTCACTTCCGCATCGCCGCCCGCCTTGAGCGTGCCTGCGCCGGAGACATTATCCCCTTCGAAGACGATATCCCCGAGCTGCGCGGTGACATCGCCCACGAGGAAATCATGCGTCATCTGCTGGTAGATCTCTCTGTGGAGGAGGTAGTATTCCTTGCCGTCCTTCATGACCTTGCCGCCTTCGACTTCATTGCCATTGGCATCGAAGAACTTGCCGCCCTTCTCCGTGCCATTATTGCTGAAGAAATCCTCTGTCAGCTCGATCTGGGTATTGATCCTTTCGTAGTTGTCGACGCGGACCTCCTTTTCCGCCTCCTGCTGCTTCTTCTGTGCGGTCAATTCATTCTGCTTCGCTTGGATGTCCGTCTCACTGTACTGCGAAGGATCTTCCGGGATCGTATCGCTGTAGGCGGTGTTGTAGCTGTTGACTGCACCGGTGTATGCCGTTTCGGCGCTACCCTTTGCCGTTTCCGCACTCGTCATGGCAGCTCCCGCTTCCGCTCTATCCTTGCTGGCCTGCTGGTAGGTGAGGACGTCGCTTTGCGTAGGATTTGCCTTCACATATTCATCCAGAGTCTGACCCGCTGCCTGCGCCAATGCTTCCACTGCCGTCTTCGCCGTTTCTTCTGCGGCCCGGGCGGCAGTGAGCGCACGCTGGGCATCGGCTGCCGACTGGGCCGCACGGTCATACGCCGTCTTGCTCGTTGTGACAGCCGTCAAGCTATCGATCTGACCCTGCGTCTTTTGGATCTTTTCCTCATAGGCCGTCTTTATCGCCGGCAGTTGCTTATCCGCCTGCTTCTTCATTTCCTTGGCATCGTCCAGCTCCGAGGTGCTGGAGAGCGGCGCCTCTACGAAGCGACCACCCTTGTCGAAATACCCGAGGCCCTCTGCCGCCATCTTCTGCTCAAGGAATTTGATCTCCGCTTCATACGCGGCCTTCGCCGAGGGGTCGGCCGCATAGTCGATGAGCTTCTGCTGCAGCTCGTGGAGCTGGTCATAGAGCTCCGAGCCGGCCGGCTTCGAGCCGCCATAGGTGTAAGAGAGGTCGCCATCGCTCGTGACCTTGGTCGTCCATGTCCCATCCTTATTCGTCCCACCGATGGTCATGGATTTCTTGCGATGGATGCCCGTCTCCGCCTCGCCGTTCATGGTGACATCGGCGGATTTTACGATCTCCTTCTTCCCGATCTGACTACCGTCCGAGCCGAAGGCGCCTTCGATGGCATTCACCCAGTCCTTCACCTCGCCGGTGCCAGAGGCGGATACCGCGCCCGCCTTCGCCTTGAGGAGGATGTCCCGGTCGCTCTTCATATCCGCGCCATTCGTGACGGTGAGGCTCGCCCGGCTGTCTGCTTTCGCGTCGGGATCCTTCTGGATGGAGATCGGGATCGCCGTCGCATTCAGGATGTCGCTGTGCGCGCTGACGCTGATCGTGCCTGTCTCGCCCGCGCTGTCACGGCCTGCCGCAAGGGAAATATCCCCCTTCGCCGTTTCCGCTTTCCCGCCAAAGGTGGTATTTGTCTTGCCCGTGTAGGTGACGTCATTTTCCGAACCGGCGTAGCCCGCCAAGCCGAAGACATCGACCAACGTCGTGCTGTGGAGATCCGCATCATTTCTTGTGCCGATGGCGATCGTACCGCCCTTGTACGAGCCATCATACGAGGCGCCTTCCGTCTTTCCTTCCCAGCTCTTGTTCTTCTCGTTCGCCTTCTCTGTCTCGCCGGCTTTGAGGCTTGCGCCGTCCGCGACAGTCGCGCTCGTTTCCGCATTCACCGTGAGCGTCTCCTTCACGTGCGCTGCACCGACGGCGGCACCGGTCGACAAGGCATTGTTATCATGCGCTTTGACGCGGCTCGCGGCGTCGATGGAGATGGCTTTCTTGTCGTGCAGGGTCTTGCCCGCGGCCTTTTCTTCTGCCGTAAGCTCAGAAGCGCTCGCCTGCAGGGTGACTTTCCCGAGATCGGCTTGCGTGGTATGGGTGATCTTCGTCACACTCACGACGCCATTCCCGGAGTCGAGCGCCGCACCACCAGAAGTGGCATTCTCCTTTTCCGAGCCGTCTTTCCACGCCTTTTCACTCACATTGTCCGCGCGGATGGCCGTCTCCCGATCCGTCGTCACGGTCGTACCGTCACCGACGGTGACCTTCGAAGTGGAGTCCACGGTGTACCTCGTATCCGCCCCGGTGCCGCTGTATCCGCCGGCCGCGATAGACTCGATCTCATAGTTTCCTCTGTCTTTATGATCTGCGGTGATCTCCGCGCGGCCTGCCTTGATCTTGACATTCTTCCCGATCGCGGTCTCGGTGGTATTCTCCATTCCGATCCCTACGACCGCCACGGATCCGGCGATGACGCCGCCGCTTCCGGCAATGGCATGCGCATAGGCATTGTAATCATCCCTCGGCTGATCCATCACCGCGCGGGCGATGAGCTTATCCGTGGCCGTGAGCGATGCCCCGTCAGCGATGGTGACACGCGAGGTATCTTTGGAGTCGATCTCTGCCACGGTCGCTCCCACGCCGCCGATGCCGACGCCCGCTGAAGTCGCGAGTGCGGACATCTTCGGCGTATTTTCCGCCGTAAGGGTCATCGACTGCGCGGTGAGCTTGGCGTTCTTCCCGACTTTCGTCAGGACATCAACCGCAGATGAAAGGTCTGCGCCCGTTCCTGTGCCGCCGAAAATGCCGGCTGCCGCCCCGAATGCCTTCGCATCCATCGTTGTCTTCGCATTCGAAGAGACAGTGAGAGCACGATCCGCCTTCACTTCGCCCGCGTACTTACCTTCATCGTCTCCGATGCCCGCCTCCGAAGAGCCGGTGACATTCGCCGTGACGACAGCGCCATTCAATGCGCAAAGTGCCACCGATGCCCCTGCCACATACGCATCAAGCGTGCGGTCATTCTCCGAAGTGATGGAAATATTCTTCGCGTGGACGGCATTCGTATCGCCAAGAAGCGCCGAGACGGCACTCTTGTCCGTCCATGTCCCGACCGTTCCCTGCCCGGCCACGCCGCCGGAGACGGAAGCCCCCGTGATATATTCCTTAAAATCGTGCGCGGCCTTCGCAGAAATGGCAAGATCCTTTCCTGCCGTCACCGTCGCCGCCTTATCCACGAGCGCTTTCGTCTGCGTATCCGTATTCAATACGCTGACGGACGCACCGGCACTCGCCGCCGCGCTGCCCGAGAGACTGCCCATGATGTTCTGTGCAGAGAGCGTGTCGTCCGCATGGACTTTGACATCGCCCGCCGCGTCGATGACAGAGCCACTTCCGATCTTTGCGAGCGTGCCTTTCTCGCCCGCACTGCTCGGCGCCTCAGACACAAAAGTTTTGCCAAGGCTCGATTTCACTTCATCCAGCGATGCCGTGTCATAGGCACCGACCGCTTTGCCCGTGCCTTCGTTGATCTTCGCGAGTTCCTCATTCACCCAGCTGTCGAAGCCGACGGTCTCGCCATTCTCGCTCGTCTGGCCCGATAGCGTCTTCTGGTCTTCCGGAGACATCGTGCTGCCGACGTTGTAGACAGAGATACTGCCCGAAAGTCCCACAAAACCGATGGCGGCCGAGATCGCATTCGACATGATGTCATGCATATTGTCTTTCGCTTCGACGGTCACGCTGCCGCCCGCTGCGACCTTGTTTCCATCGCCGAGGAAGGCATTCGTCTGCGTCTTGATATTTCCCACATCGACGGCTGCGCCGACCGACGCACCGCCGGAGCCGGACGCCGCGGTGACGGTGTTCTTCATTTCCTTGACTTCATGCATCGCCGTGAGCGAGACATCCTTCGAGCCATCCTTGCCGTAGCCGGCCTTCTGGTTGATCTCCACGCCCGTATCCGTGTATGCCTTCGTGATCGCGGTGAGGTTCATCACATTCGTCGCGCCCGCGAGGCCGGCATAAGAGCCGCCCGCCGCCTGCAGGGACAGATTGAAAATATCTTCGCTGCTTTGGGCATTCAAAGAAATCTGGCCTTTGGCATCCAGTTTGGCCGCCTTGCCTGCATAGGCTTCTGTGTCTTTCGTGAGATTCATCACGGAGAGAGCCAGTCCTGCACCGCCGCCCGCCGCGCCGATGGCTGCGCCGCCGTTGCCACCCGAGAGCTTCGTCGCATCCGACGCCGTGATGGCGATCCCATCTGTATCAGCCGTGCCTGTGGCAGTGAGCTCGGTATTGTCTTCCGTATACGCTTTGGTCTTCGTATCCAGCACATTCACGCCGACCGCGCCATTGATGGCCGCGGTGCCTGCAAGGCCGCCCGCGATGGTCGCATAGGTGATGTCTGTCGTATGATCTGCTGCGACGCGGACATTCTTCCCCGTGACCTTCGCACCGCCATCGACATGCGCCTTCGTATCCGCGCTCATCGAGACGGTCGAGTTTGCCAGCCCGATGCCAGCCGTACCACTGCCGCCGACGCCGCCGGCACCGGCACCCTGCTTGAAGGAGGAAAACGCCTTCACGTCCGCATCGCCCGAGGTGGTGACATTCGCCGCCCTGCCTACATGAGCGTCTGTCGTATGCGTGACAAAAGTCTCAGAAGCCGCGCCTGCGACACCCGCCGTACCGCCGACGCCAAGACCTGCCGCCGCTGTCGTCGAGTCACTGGTATTCTCCGCCTGTACAGTGAGGCTTTCCCCGCCAATGCTCGCGTGATTTCCTACATAGGCAGAAGCCTTCTTCTGCACCACTTCGACCGCCGCGGAGAGGCCCCCGGCTGCCGTCCCGCTCACTGCCCCGCTGCCGCCGGACGTCGTGAGCTTTGTCGTATCCTTCGCCGTCACGGAGACAGCGCCCGCCTCTGTGAGCTCGGCCTTGCCCGCGTCCGTAACATCTTTGTCCTCTTGATTTCCGATATACGCTTTCGTATCCGTCGAAATCACATGGAGTCCGGCTGCCCCGGCGCCGGCAAATGTATCCCCCGTCGCGATCGTCGCCGCAACGGATGTCAGGTCCTCTTCCGACTCGGCATTCACGCGGACAGAAGATGCCTTCGAGAGCTTCGCACCGTCTTCGATGGACGCATAGGTATGCCCCTTGTACGTCTGCACGTCAGCCGCCGCGCCGATGCCCGTGCCGCCCAGGTTGATCCCCAGGCCGCCGGCCAAGCCGAAGAGGCGCGCTGTATTCTTCGCTTCTACGTCAACGCCCTGATTTCCTGCCTGATAGTTCCCTTTGCCGATCGATGCATCCGCCTTCTGGGAAATGACATTCACCGTGACCGAGCCGGAACCGGCAAATTTCGCCGCGCCTGCCGCAAAGCCCACAGCGACGGTCTTCGCCGTACTATCACTATCGCTGTCCTTCGCCGACCCATTGTACGCATTGTCTGCCTTGACAGAGATGCCGTCTGCCTCGATGGTCTTTTCTTTCTTTGCATCGCCGGAGAGCGACGCCTTGACGTCCGAATCATTCACCATGACCGCGACCGACGCACCGACGGCCGTATTCGAGATCGCGCCCGTACCGACGCCGATCGTCGCATTGCTGTGATTTCCGGCATCGATCGTAAGGGCCCCTGTCTTCATGTCCTTGCCGCTATCCACATGGGCATCCGTCGTCGTATGGATCCAGTTCCCGCTCGCAGAGAAGGACGTCGCCGCCTTATCCGCCAGTGCGCCGGACATGATGATGGACGTGATCTGGCTCGCTTCGTCCGCAGTGACAGCGAGCTTGCCCGCCTTTTCGTCTGCCGCTGTCCCAGCCACTTCACTGTTTTCCAGATACGCTTTCGTATCCCCTTCGATGAGGTTCACACCGATGGCTGCGCCGACCGCGGAAGAGCCCGTGGAAACAGACACCGCCCCTGTGTACGAGTCGATTTTTCCCTTGTCCTTCGCTTCGATGGTGGTGGCTTCCTTCGCCTTCACCGTACTGTCCTTCACATGTGCATCCGTCTGGTCATCCACCCAGTTCAGGCTGATCTGCCCTGCACCGGAGAAGCCCTTCGTCGCACCGCTGCCGCTCGCCGCGATGTTCAGGATCGTCGCATCATTCTCTGCGCGGACGGTGAGGGACTCGTCGATGTCCTTCCCGTCCTTATCTTTTCCTTCATTGCCGCTGAGGATAAGCGCCGCCCCATCCACATAGGCTTCGTTGTCCGCCGTGATGGAGTTGTACATGAAGCTTCCCGCAAGCGCCGCTCCGGCATTGGCGTGAAGATTGGCTCCGATGGACGCCGACGTCGCGCGGATCGCACTGTCATTCCGACCGTTCACACGGAGTGCATCCGCCGTCACAGAGGGCGCAGCTCCGCCTTCTTGTTTCGCCACGGTCGCCTTCGCGGTATCGATGATACGGTTCACGGACACATTCGCTGCGGCTGCCAGACCACCCTTCGCCTCAGCCACGTTATCCTTCATCGCGCCGTCCTGATTTGCGACATTTGCAATATGCTGATCCGCTTCCTGACCAAGGAGCGGTGCATTTTCATCGGCATCATCCATATCATTGACAAAATCTTCCAGCTCGATACCATCTTCATCGCCGTCTTCGACCGCATGGAAGCCGGTGCTGCCGGCCTTGTTCTTCACATCCGGACTCTTATTGTCATAGGCGACCGCACCCGCAACAGAGGCTGCGATGATCTCGCCCGTGTTCTTCGCGGAGACATTGACATTGTCATCCGCCGTGACATTCCCCGAGATCGCGGCTTCCGTATCACGGTTGATGTGGTTGTACGCGATGGACGCACCGATCCCTGTGCCGCCGCTGACGCCGATCGCGCCCGCCGCCTGAATGGTCTTCGAGAGGTCTTCCGCGGTGACAGAGACATCCTTCGCCGTGACCGTCGCGTTTCCGATGCGCGCCTTCGTCGTATTATCGAAACGGTTCACGCCCACCGTCGCATCGACAGCGACCGACTTCGCCGGGCCGCCTGCCGCGGCCATCGCGATATTGAGCGCGCGTGCCTTCGCATTGACATCTGCCGATCCCTTCGCCGTGACCACCGCGCCGTCATCGATATAGGCCTCTGCGTTATTCTTCTGATGCACGGAGAGCGCCGCGCCGCCGACACCTGCCTTGGATGCGCCTTCCATCGTCCAGCCATTTCTATTGAAAATGTCCTGGAAGGCCAACTTTTTGTCTTTATCTTTATAAGCCGTTTTCCAGAGATTCAGCGGAGCCGCGCTCAGATACGACTGGATCGTACCTGTCAGATTCACTGTCGTGATGTCCGTCTCGCCCGTGACATTCACGTTTCCAGCGGCATCGACTGCAGGCGTCGTCGTCTGCGTGTCATCTTTCTTGCCAATATACGCTTTGGCGTTGTTGTCATAGTTCACGATGGAGACGGACGCCGCACCATTCACGTTGTCGCCATTTCCCGCCGCCTGCGTCCAGCTGTCCACCAGATCGGGAAGGACGGGATTCGTATCGATCGAGTTAAAGAAGACATTCAAAAGCTGATCCACGGGATCACTGCTCTGCCAGCTCGTCTGCCAGGGGATGATCGTCTTCGCATGGACGGTCGTATCTCCGGTGGTCTTCGTGTCGCCACTGATGAAAGCCGTTGCGTGATTTCTCTGCTGCAGATAAGAGATCGCCGCCGTGATGGTATTGTCCTTCTTCGTGGTCTCATCCTTGGACGTTGTGTCATTCTGGTACGAACCAACGACCGCATGGCTGCGGGAGAGCGTCAGCGCATCGACCGTGAGCGACTTTGCGCCCGCCGCGTCACTCGCATTCCCGCTCGCATCGATGCCGCGCACCTTCCCCGTCACAGACGCCGTCGCGTCATTGTCACTGAAAAGAAGCGCTGTCGACGCATTCGCTCCCATCTTGTTCCATGGTTTCTTCTTGTCCGCCGGTTTCGGCTGTTCGTCCGGCGCATCGAGGTCAAGGTCCTTTGCCGCCTGGCCTGTCTTGTCTTCTTCGGTAAATGCTTTTTTCAGCTTCGAGAAGAGATTCTTAAAACCTCCCTTAATCGGATCTGTCGTCGGCTTGAGCGCCGTATCCCCGCCGATGCTCGATGCCGTCACCGTATCCGCCGCATAGACGCCGCCGTTTTCAGAGAGCGTATTCTCCGCTTTGACCGACACATCGCCCTTCGCGTAGACCGTGCCCGCCATATCCGCACTCGCTTTCGTATCAGAGATCCCGAGACCGACCGAGAGCCCCAGCGTTTGCCCGCAGTTCGACGCACTCGAGCCCAGCGAGCGGATGGATTTCGCACTGATATCCACATCCCCCTGACTCACGAGCGTCGCCTTCTCGCCTACCTTCGCCGCGATGTCGCTCGTAAGCTGCGCCCAAGAGAAGTCCAGCGACAGCCCGCCCATCGGCACTGCGCTGAAATCTATCAGGCTCATCTTGACCGCATTCGTGCCTTCCGCGGAGAGCGTCGTATCCTTCGCGGAAGTGATCGTGCTGTCATCCACATCGACGTACGACTTCACGTCGCCGATGCCCACGTTAAACCCGATGCCAACAAGATTCACATTGAACGGCGCGATATCCGACTTTGCGTCTGACGTGATCTTCACATCGCCATGCCCCTCGGCGCCCGTGCCATCTCCAAGAGCCTTGATATCCGTCTTGTCGATGTCCACATTCGCCTCGGCATACGTCTTCGTCGCCGAGCCGAACGTGCGGAAATTGCCGCCGTACTCTTCGATGAGGCCCAAGACGGCATTATGATCTTTTTCCCGCTCGATACCCGCCTTGATCTCCGCATCAGAGAGCTCATTGTCATCACCGATGACGCCCGACGTCGTGGCGCGGGCGGAAATGTCTACATTATCCCCCTTGATCGTATTTCGGCCGCGGCTCTTCTGTCCCATCTTCACCAGCGCATACGCACCGTCGCCGATGTCCCAGGCATAGAGCTTCGTCGCCGCCGTCGCATGGATGGAGACATCCCCCGCCTTATGACCGCTCTTTCCTTCGGCCGTGATCGTCGCATCATCCACATCGATGCGGGAGACGCCCATGACATTTCTGACCGCCGTGATATCGATCTTGCCGCTGTCCTTCTTCTCCGACGACGAGTCGATGTACGCATCCTTGATGGAGATCATGCCATCTCCCGGCTCCTTATCGGGATCCGCCTGCAGCTTCGCATCATCCGAAGACGCCGTCAACGCGATCGCCCCGCCGCCCGACGTGATGCGGCTCGCCTTCGTCTCCGTGCCGGTGACAGCGAGGTTATCCCCTGTCTCTACGGTGACACTCCGCCCATGAGACGCGATCTCGCCTGCCAGCGTGATATCCTTCTTCGCGACCAGCGCGATGCCGTCCGTCGTCGCTACCGCCGCCGTCGCATCCACGATGCCCGCCGTATTTACAAGAGAATTTCTATATGTATCCGCACTCTGACCCGCGGTGTAATCATGAAATGCAGCCCCCGTCTGGATCATGCCGTCCGTCTGCGAGATCGTACTCTTTGCCGAAGCGATGACCACGCTGTCCTTTGCGTTGATTTTGCCCGCGAAAGAGATCCCGGCATCACCTGCCGTGTTCCCGCCCCACAGAGAGCCGTCATTCAAAAGGCGCGCCCGCTCCACCGGCGATTTCTGATAGAAGTCCTTGTCCCGGTCAAAATTGACCTGAACCGGCCCCGACTGAGAAGGCATAACGTAGTAGCCGTTATAGAGCGCATCACCCACCGCTGTATTCGTCCCGAGCGTCAGGCGGCCCACATTGAAGACACCATGCGAGCCAACCGCGATACCTGCATTCGAGAAGAAATACACGTCCCCGCCGATCTTGTTATCCTTGATCGCATTCACGACACCGTCTATGTCGATCTTGTTCTTGACGACATTGATCTGATGATTCGCCTCTCCCATATGGAGATTCGCCACATCGTGCTGCTTGATGCCGAAATCATTGAACTTGTTCAGCGCATTGCCGCCCTTCACCTGCTGATTCGTGATATCATACTGCTTGCCGCTGTTAGCGATATCCGTCACTTTGACCGTATTGCCATAGTGCGTCTGATCCGCCACCGTCACGTCCGCATAGATGAAATTGCAAGCCGCGCCCCAGCCTGCGATGGCAAGGAGCAGTGCCGTCCCTGCGCGGGAAAGGATGTTCCCCCCCCGGCGCGCACTCTTCTTGCCCTGATGGGTCTTCACCAGCTCCGAAGCGACCACATAGCAGCCGCGCGTCGCGTTCCATACGACTTTGTATATTTTGTTCATAAGACGGTCCTCCTTTGGGTGAGAAGATCATGGAAATAGGTTGATGGGTTCAGGGTTAGCCCGTAGGACGTGCTGCCCTTTGATTCCGTTTGAAAGCTTCGTACTCTCTAGTTAGGAGTGAGGAGTTAGGAGTGAGGAGTGGTGGTGCGGCGCATAAAAATATGGAAGCGCCGCGAAGCATAAATAGGGCGATGCCCGAAGGTTTCCCGATTGAGCTTTCCAAACATCGTCCGCCTGAACGCGAATGACAAAGATCAAGGGCTGCGCTCGGGATGACGATACGGGAAGGCGGCAGTTTGACATCTGACATCTGACAGTCTGACGTCTCCTAGTCACCAGTCACTAGTTCCTCAAAATCACACATTCCTCTGCAGATAGAAATGCACTCTCGGCGATGCATCTCCGATATTTCCGGAATCCTTGAGCGGGATGCCGAGGACGGCCTTGCCATACCAGCCGCCCTTGCTGCACTCCAGACCGATGCCGGTGCTCGTGAGGTAGTCCTTCGTTGTTTTGACGCTGAAATTGTTATATGCGACGCCGTGGTCGAGGAAGACGAAGCCGCGCCAGGTCTGATGGTCACTGCTGATGGGGAAACCGTACTCCATGCCGGCGAACCAGCCTTTATCGCCCGAAAGGATACTTTCCTTGTATCCGCGGACGCTCCCCATGCCGCCCAGCGTGAATTGCTCCGTCGAAGGCAGCGACTCGAAGGCGGTGTACTGGCCATAGAGACGATAGAGCATGTACTGGTCATGCTTCAGATTCTGCCGGCGCATGAGGTAGGCGCTGTAGTACGAGCCATTGTTGTCCTTATCATGCACGCGGTCGTCACTTTCGTAGCCGGTGACGCTGGTCATGAAGAACCAGAGTCCATTCTCATCGAAGCTCCGCGCCGACAGCCCGGCTTTCACCGTGCGCGTTGCGCTATTCGAGAGCTCCATCCCGGAGTACGTGGTATCCGACCATTTCCGATGGCCTTCCAGAAAGACATCCACACGGGAAAGCGGCGTGATATTCACGGGGTGCATGATGGAAATCGCCGCGTCATTCGAATTGGCCTTCATGTCATAATCCTTGAAGGTGCCGTCGATGATATCCACCAGATTTCTGCTGTAGGAAATCTGCGCCCGCGTCCCATGATGCCCCCATGGCGTATCGTACATCACCGAGCCGCCCCAGATGCCTTCCGTCCACACCGGGCTCACCGCGAGGCTCGCATCATGCCCGCCGATCCCGCGGTACTCCGTATACGCACCGATGCGATAGCGGCCGCTCTCTTTCTGGCCCGCATTGTCCGTGAAAATAAAGGATGTCAGCGGATTCTCCTTCTCTCCGAGCACCAGGTGGAGGTCGGATGTCCCTTCCTCCTCTCCCGGCACCAGCTCTGCCTGCACCTGATAGGTATTCGTCGAATTATATACGCGGAGCTCATCCTCGAGCCGGTCCACGTCCACCAGCTCACCCGTCTTTCCATGGATGCGCGAGAGGAGCGACCTCTCGGAGATCCGCTGATTTCCCGTGACGATCGTCTTTCCGAATTTCCCTTCAATAAGTCGGATGTAGACCACGCCATCCTGTACCTTCTGCGGCGGCAGCACGGCCTGCGCCGTCACGATATGCTTCTCCTGATACAGCGCATTCAGGCGGGCCACCATGTCCGTCAGCTCCTTCACGGTGGCAGGGCCTGCGCCTTTGAAATGGATGGCCCTCCGGATCTCCTCTGCGGAAAGAAATTTCGACGGCGTCACACGGATCTCCTTCACTTCAAAGACCAGCCCGCCCTCTTCGGCCTTCGCCTCCGAAGAATGCACGGCATCCAGCGTGCGGTAGCGGCTCTTCTGATAATACGACACCACCTGCTGGTTCGTCTCGCTCATGCGCGACGCCTGATCCGTCACCTTCTGCACCGCCGGATCCGTCGGATTGAGCTGCGGCAGCGCCGGCGCAGCACTCACGCTGCCTGAAAAAAGAAGGGCTGTCAAAAGACTGAGAGATAGCGATTGTATAGTACGTTTCATGGCAAGATCCTCCATCGGAAAAAAGGGGACACGCAGAAGACCGTCTGCTTTTTCTAAAAAAGGGTACACGATGCCTATTCTGTATCTATTATACAGGAGATCCTTCCTTCTGACCCTGTCACAAGTGACAGGGTCAGAAAATTTTGAGAAAAGTTTTTTTTGGGGGGATGAGGGACTAGGGACTGGGGACTAGTAGCTAGGGATTAGGGATTAGGAGTGACTGGTGACTGGTGACTAGAAGACCGAGAGACCGGGAGACTGGGAGACTGGGAGACATCTGATGTCTGATGTCTAACGTCTAACGCGGGCATCGCCCCATATATATTGCGGCGAAGCCGCCACCGATGAGCCTTCCCCGCATGGGGAAGGCTGACGATACGAGAATAGCGTCATCTCATAAGACTTTCGGGCATCGCCCCATATATACTCGCGGCGCTTCATTATTTTTTGCGCCGCACCACCACTCCTCACTCCTAACTCCTAACTCCTAACTAGAGCGTGCGAAGCGCTCAAACGGAACCCAAGGGCCGCACGCTCCACGGACTCCCCCCACGCCTTGCTCCTCATGCTATAATAGTATGATGTAAATATTTCCATAGCACCTTGGACGCGCTCCTCGTTTCCCAAAGAAAGGACCCACTCATGAACACCCCGTTGGGGGCTGACTACAGAAGCCCCACTTTCTGGCAGCGGCTGTTTTTCATCCTGGCCATCACCGTGGTCGGGACATTTCTCTACTCCGTCGGCATCAATGCCTTCTATGTCCCCCATCACTTTCTCGCAGGCGGGCTCACCGGCATCGCGATGATCCTGAACTACCTGACGGGCTTTCCCATCGGTATCGCAAACCTCATCCTGAACATCCCGATCCTTCTTCTTGCCCTGAAGTTCATGGGGAAATTCTATACCCTGATCACCATCATAGGCACCGTGCTCTGCTCCGTCTTCATCGACCTCACCGCACCGCTTGCCGCCATGTCCTCCGTGAAACAGCCGCTCGTCTCTGCCATCGCAGGCGGCGTCATCCTTGGCCTTGGCATGGGGCTCCTCTACCGCTACAACAGCAACACCGGCGGCCTCGATGTCATCGGCGCGATCCTGAAGAAATACTTCAATCTGGAGATCGGCTACGTCGTCTTTGCGCTGAACTTCCTGATCGTCATGGCCAGTGCCTGGATCTTTGCCTTGGAACTCGCCATCTGCACCCTGATCGCGATGTACATCAATGCGAATCTCTCAAGCCGTCTCGTCATCGGCTTCGCCCAGCGGAAAGCCGCCTTCATCGTTTCTGACAAGCCTCTTGAGATCGCAGACGCCATCCTCCGCAACATTCACCACGGTGCGACCCTCCTCTACGGACAGGGCGCCTTCTCCGGCATGGATAAGCGCATCATCTTTGCCATCGTCGATCTGACACAGATCACGAAGCTCCGTCACTACATCGAAGAAATCGATCCGCATGCCTTTCTCTTCATCATGAATACCACAGACGTCATCGGCCGCGGCTTCACAAGCCCGCTCTCCACCGTAAAGACCATGCCGAAGTCCATGCGCTACACCAGCAGCCCCGAGGGCGAAATGGTCCCCACGCGCATGTGGCAGTATGAAATGGACGAAGAAGCCCATCCGAATCAGGGCGAGGCCGAACGTGAAGCTGAAAAGATCGCAAGAAAGCGTATGAGCTATCGGAAATAAAAAAAGCACGCCGAAAGGCGTGTTTTTTTTGGGGTGAGAATGGGCATATCCTCTTCCACTGGTTGCTGTCCGCTATTTCTGCTATACTGAATGCGTCACACTGCAACTCCTCGCACGAGAATCGTGACAAGAAGGAGGTGCCTTATGGATTTCATCATTACCTTTTGTGGTTCTGTCGCAGCAAGCATGATCGCGCATTATCTTTGCAAATGGCTTGACAGGAAAACCTAGCAGTGCTTGATAAGCCTAAGCTCACTTGTGCTTTGAACAAGAAGAACCCCCAAAAGATCTCGCACATCTTTTGGGGGTTCGTTCTTTTATGCCTATGGCATCATTACCTTTGCCTATCCGTATCTTAGCACGATTTCCCGGCTTCGTCAACGCTCTTCGCTGCCATTCCAATCCCATGCATCATCATCCTGAGCGGTGGAAAACGAAATACCGGTCACTCCTATGAGAGCTGCAAGTCCCCCGCGGCAGATGGAACGCGAAAATGAGATAATCGTTATTTCACATCGCCTTTTTTGATGGGGATGGGAATATCGCCTTTCTCTGGCTGCTGCCTGTCATTTCTGCTATACTAATTGCGTCACACTGCAACTCCCCGGAGAATCGTGACGGGAGGGAGGCACCTGTATGGAAAGTATATTCACATTTTTGATTTCTGTCGCAGCAAGTATCGTAGCCTACTACATTTGCAAATGGCTTGACGGAAATTGCTAGCAGTGCTTGATAAGCCTACGTCAAGAAAGAACCCCTATGAGATCTCATCCATCTCATAGGGGTTCTTTCTTTTGGCACCACATGGGTATATTCACATTTGCCTATCCGTATCTTAGCACGATTCACTCACTCCGTCAACGCTGATTTTCTCCTATAAGATGGCGGCGCAGCCGCCTCCTACATTTCTCATTCCTAGTTTTCCTTAGTATCCTCGTATCTGCTTTTCATCCGACAGATCGAAGAGATCTCCGTATCCCGCATTCGCCATCGCCTTCACCGCATAGACACAGTTCTGCGAGGCGGCGTAAATATAGCGGTCATCGACAGGGACGATGTGTTGGGCCGCGCGCATACCGGCGATCGCCGGATTCGCCAGAAAATCGTCCCGATATTTCCCCGCCCCCGTCGTATCCGAGGTGCGGTCGGTCGAGACGAAGAGCATATCCGGATCCGCCTTGACGATGAGCTCGGGCGAAATGGCCTGCCCATTCGCACCGCCTGCCTTCTCGATCGCATTCTCCAGACGCGCCCGCGTCAAAAGCTCGTGGAACATCGAGCCGGGTCCCCCATAGCGTGTCATCTGCGAGACCAGGTACACCACCGGCTTCTTGTCCGTACGCGCTCCCAGCGTATCATCCACCTCTTTCAGCTGGCGGTCCATCTCGCGGATCACATTCTCGCCGCGCTCCTTCTCACCGACTGCCGCCGCGATGATCCGCACATCATCCTTCACCTGCTGGATCGAGCGAGGCCCGTCGATCACCACGACAGGGATGCCCAAATTGCGATACATCGTGAGCTCCTCGCCCTTCGTGTATGTCGAAGCCACCACCAGATCCGGCCGCGCCTGCGTCACAAGCTCCATCGACAGCCCCGAGAGAGGAATGGTCATCGGGATATCCTTCGTATCCTCTGCGATATAGGAAATCGCCGGATCACGATCCGCCTCCGTCGCTCCCACCAGATGATCCGCAGTCACAACACCCAGAAGCATCGTATCGATCGATGCCGAATTTCCCAAGATCCGCTTCGGCTTGCCGGGGATCTTCACTTCCTGCCCCGTCGCATCGACCACGGCATAGCTTTCTCCCTCACCGCTCATTGCCACCTGCTTCACCCCGCAGCCCGTCGTAGAAACGGAAAGCAGGAGCGCCAATCCCAGTCCCATCGTTCGATATATTTTCATGCGTCCTCCTATGATAGAAATCTTTGTTGTTTCTAATCATAACATAAAAATACTGTCAATGGCGAGAAAGAGGTTTCATAGGTTCTATAGGTTCCAAGGAGGGACGGCGCATAAAAATCAGAAGCGCCGTGAATTTTAGATGAGCGGTACTCTCTTTTAGTCCCTAGCTACTCATCCCTAATCCCTAGTCACTAGTCTCCAGCCACCAATTCTTCCAAAGCATCTGTCAGCACCTTGTACACGCCGACTGTGAGCGATGCGATCTCCTCCGTGACGGGCATGAGGTCGGGGATGAGGATCGGCTTCATGCCGGCTGCGTGCGCCGCACGGATGCCATTCGGACTGTCCTCAAAGACGTAGCAATCCGCCGGAGGGACACCCAGTCTTTTCGCAGCCAGCAGAAAAATATCCGGCGCCGGCTTCCCGTGAAGGACTTCATCTCCGCTCGCAATGGCAGAGAAATAGGACGTAAGGCCGCTGACGGACAGATTGCTCTCGATCTGCGCCCGCCGTCCGCTGCTCCCGATCGCCATGGGGATGCCGCGCGCATGAAGCGATGCCAGGATCTCCCGGCAGCCGGGCTTCAGGGGCACGCCGCGCGCAAGCTCCTGTGCCACGCGCTGCTTGCACTCCCGCTGGATCTCCGTGCCATCCTTCACCCGATAATGCTTCTCGATGATGCGGTTCATCACCTCGCCCGAGGTGCCGCAGATCTCATACTTGAAAGCATCCGGCAGTACGATGCCCCGTTCTTTTGCAATGGCATTCCAATACTTCTGAAAGACGGCCTCCGTATCAAAAAGCGTGCCGTCCATGTCGAAAATGACTGCTGTGGACATGTTGATCCTCCTTTATCGTAGAAACACGGAATCGATCGCAGAGAGGCGATCCGCATTTCCCTACCCCAAATGACTTCCCGCCATCCGGAAAACGGGCAGCATGACCGAAAAGAGGACAAGCGCCGTGAGGCCGCCCACGAAGAGCAGCATGGCAGGCTCCGCGATATGGCGGAAATGACGAAGCTTCTCCTCCGTTTCCGCCGTCATGAGCCTTGCTGCCTGATCCAGAAATCGCGGCAGCTCCCCGCTCGAAAGTCCCACCTGACAAAGCTCAAAGAGGAGCGGGAAACAGAACCCGCTTTCCTCCCATACGCTCGCAAAATTCTCCCCCTGCATCAGCTTCCTCTCCATACCGCGCACCTTTTCTTCTGCCACGTGATTGCCCAGCACCTTCCTACTGGCGGCGAGCGCTTCCGAGAGCGGCTTTCCGCTTTCGAGGAAAGAGGACAGCGAAAGAGTGAATCGGATGAGCAGCAGACGGCGATAAAAGGCAGAGCGGTAGAGCCACACTTCCTTTCGCCGCCGTCCTGCGCGCGTCCGAAGGTACAGCGCTCCGGCGATCAGGACAGCGAGCAGTGCGAGGCTAAGCAGCAGCCCCCAGTGCCGAAGGAAAAGCCCCAGCGCCAGCCCCGCTTGGGCCGCCAGCGGCAGCGTGATCCCCAGCGTCTCGAAAAACATCGCAAAGGACGGCAGGATGAAGAGCAGGATCACCAGAAGAAGCACCAGCGCGAAGGCAAGCACAAAGAGCGGATACGCCAGCGAACGCGAGAGGCGCCGCCGGAACAGATCCTCCTTCTCATAGTACAGCGCGATGTGTGTAAGGGCCGACGGCAGTGTCCCCGTCATTTCTCCCACTTCCAGCAGAGAAATAAAAAAAGACGGACACCAGCCGCCCGCCGCAAAACTCTCTGACAGAGAATGCCCGCTCGCGATCCGCTCTCTCGCAGAGAGGAGGAGCCTCCTCTCCTGCGGTCTTTCTTTCGACGCGAGGAGCGAGAGCGACTCCGTCACCGTCAGCCCAGCGGAAAGGAGTGCTGCCCAGGACGAAGCCAGAAGGGACAGCGCGCGGCGGCTTGCAAAAGGCCGCGCACAGAAAAAACGATGCGCCTCTTTCTCCTCAAAAAGGCGGATGACCGACAGCCCTTCCGAGAAGAGGGCTGCCGCTGCTTCCCGCTTCGTCCTTGCCGCAAGGCTTCCTTCGTGGATCCCGCCCTCTTCGTCATAAGCCTTATAGTGAAATTGTTTCATGAATGGTCCTTTGCTGTGGGAAATGAGTGACTGATGACTTGGTAAACAGGTTCAACGGGTTCAGAAGGGGCGCACAATTTATTCCAAACTCTTCAAAAGCCGTTCCCTTTCCCGTTCACTGATCCCCTTCATAGCATACATGGCCTGCTTCATCGTCCGCATCTGCGAAAGTCCCATTTCCATATACGACGGGATCTGCTCCTCCTTGCCCTCGCGGATCAGATGCGCGACGGCAGCGACATTCGTCAGGATCTCACGCAGGAGCCATGTCTCCTTGCCGCTGCGATAGAGCATCTGAGAAGAGACCGTCACGAGATTCGCCGCCAGAAGTCCCCGGATCTCCTCCTGCCGATCGCCGGGAAACGCATGGATGATGCGGGCAGGCACATCCTTCGAGCGCGTCGTGTGCAGCGTCCCCAGCACCAGATGCCCCGTCTCCGCCGCCGTCAGCGCCGCAGAGATCGTCTCGCTGTCCCGCATCTCTCCCAGCGCGATGACATCGGGATCCTCTCTCAGCGCATCACGGATGCCCTGCGGAAAATCCACCACATCACGCCCGATCTCCCGCTGATGGATGAGCGCCTTCTCCATAGGGATCACGTACTCCACCGGATCCTCCAGCGTCACCACATGACAGGCTCTCTTCTGGCTGATCAGCGAAAGAATGCGCGCCATCGTCGTACTCTTGCCGCTTCCTGAAGAGCCCGTGATGAGGACAAGCCCGTGCGAAAGCTGCGATACCTTCTCCAGCCACGTCCTGTCGGGATCTGCGCCAAGCAAAGAAAGCTCCGGCAGGATGCGGATCGCCGCCGATGCCAGACCGCCGCTGCGATACAGATGCAGACGGCAGCGGACATTTCCCAAAGAAAACGCACTGTCCGCGCTTCCTGTCCGCTGATACGCCGCCTTCCTATCCTCAGGCACATAGGAAGAGATGAGCTCTGCAAAGAGCTGAGGCTCCGCGATCTCCTTCATCTTCTTCAGCGCCCCATAGACACGGATCATAAGAGGCAGCCCCTCGGTCAAGTGAATATCCGTCATGGCAGGGTTCGCTGCCAGCAGTTTCTCTATATCCATCTCATGCCTCCCCGGCCAGAATGACCGCCGCCGACTCCGGCGAGATCTCCCCCTCTTCCATCAGAAGAAGTGCCAACTCGCCCATCGTTTTCTGTCCCGCTTTTCGCATCGCCTGCTGCAGCTTCTCCTGCGAGAAATCATGATGCAGGATGCGTCTCTCACTGTCTCCGATGGCGATCATCTCAAAGACCCCCGTCCGCCCGGAAAAGCCGCGATGACGGCAGGCCTCACAGCCCGCCGCTTCATAAGCCGTCTGCCCGGCAAGGGACAATGGCAGCCCGTGAGACGTCAGGAAATCCTCCGTCAAGACCACCTCCCTTTTGCAGGAAGGACAAAGCCTCGGTGCCAGCCGCTGCGCCATCACCAGCGACAGCGACGCGGAAAGAAGATAGGGCGGGATGCCCATATCCATCAGACGAAGCGGCGCAGCGGCCGCACTCATCGTATGGAGCGTCGACAGCACCAGATGCCCGGTGAGCGAGGCATGGATCGCGATCTCCGCCGTTTCCCTGTCACGGATCTCCCCGATCATCACGATATCCGGATCCTGCCTGACCAGCGAACGCAGCCCTCGCGCAAAGGACAGCCCCGAGCGCTCATTCACCTGGATCTGCGTCACGCCCGGCAGCCGGTACTCCACCGGATCCTCGATAGAAATGATACTCACCGTCTCCTGATTCAAGAGCTTCAGCGCCGCATACAACGTCGACGTCTTTCCGCTGCCCGTCGGCCCCGTCGTGAGGATCAGCCCCTGCCCCTTGGAAAGCGCCCGCCGAAACAGCGACTCCTGCTCCCTTCGCATCCCCAGCTCATTCTTCTCGATAAAATTCACCCGCCCCGACAGAATACGGATGACGATCGTCTCCCCATACATCGAAGGCAGGACAGAAATGCGGAAATCATACGGCACCCCATCGAACTCCTCCGCCCAGCTCCCATCCTGCGGCAAACGGCTCTCCCCCACATCCAGCCGCCCAAGGACCTTCACGCGCACCGAAAGATTCGGCGCCATGGAGGAAGAGAGACAAAAGCGATCCGAAAGCAGCCCGTCCTTCCGAAACCGCACCCGCACAAAGGAAGCCCCCGGCTCGATATGGACATCACTCGCCCTCTCAGCCGCCGCGTGCCTGATGATCTTCTTCAGCACCACATCCGCTCCACCGCGCAGCTCCTCCATGCGACCGCCTCCTTCTTACCATCAAGGATTTTTCCTCATTATAGCATAAATAGAAAACACCCATCCAACAATGTTGGAAATAGCGCATCCTGTCGTTGGCGTGACTGGCGACTGGTAGCTAGGGATTGGTGGCTAGGGATTAGGTCGTCGATACGAGAATACCCTCTTCTAAAAAGGCAGCGATGCCGCCGCCCCGTGAGCCCATCCGCTCCCCAAGCACCGTCATCCCGAGCGAAGCCGAGGGATCTTTATTGCACTGCCGCCATATGCATATATGCGCCCTCACTCAAACGACACCTTGGTACTTCCTTTTTCGCCTTTCCCTCACCCACGGTTTACCGGTCTGCAAAAAAGATCTCTCCACTTCGGCCGGGATGACAGGTGGAAGACGGATAGCCTCACATAGTCTTTCATGCCATGTCTGCCCTATCCGCCCCTGCGGGGCACCTTCCCCTCTAGGGGAAGGCTGCGATGCGAGATTACCATCCTCTAAAAAAAGGCGGCGAAGCCGCCCTTGTGAATCTATCCGCTCCCCAAGTACCGTCATCCCGAGCGAAGCCGAGGGATCTTTATTGCACTGCCGCCATATGCACACATGCGCCCTCACTCAAACGACACCTTGGTGCTTCCTTTTTCTCCTTTTCCTCACCCATGGTTTACCAGTCTGCAAGAAAGATCCCTCCACTTCGGTCGGGATGACGTTTAAGGGAAACGGATAGTCTCACATAGTCTTTCACACCGCTTCGTGGATCCATCCTGCGCCTTTGGCGCGCCCCTTCTCTAAGGGGCTACTCATATCGTTGTTATGACTGGTAACCCGTGACTTGAATACCACTTTCGGGCATCTCCCAATTAAAAAGGCGGCGAAGCCGCCACCTCTACCTTGAACCTTGAACCCTGAACCCTGAACCAAATGAAAGCAAAGCAAAAAGCACATCTTTACAGATGTGCTTTTTAGTTAATCAGCAGCTTCCTATCCTCCCGGGCCGCTTCCAGC
>ERZ1034669.168-NODE-168-length-30527-cov-27.688140_pt1 | contig 30527 bp, 41 predicted proteins | sample MGYA00520705_ERZ1034669 | MGnify/ENA primary metagenome ERZ1034669 (study PRJEB33766, sample SAMN09781766) | gut metagenome | biome: gut microbiome | host: Homo sapiens | place: Madagascar | study: EMG produced TPA metagenomics assembly of the PRJNA485056 data... | reverse complement strand
ACTTCAATATGGAAATGAAGGATTTGGAATCAAAGGGGTTGGCGACAAAGGTGTATCGAAGAGGAAGAATCGGCTATAAGTTCCAAAGAGCGGAGAACAAATCGCAGCATATCGTGGACGTGAAGATTGCCGGCAAGACTCATTCTTTTGTTATCAACGGAAATCCTAGAGCAGCGCAGGCGTTGAATGGATTGCTGGAGAACTCGGGCGCCAAGGGAATCATGAAACCATTGAGTTCTATCTCAAGAATGATGGCGCAGTTGTGTACATCTTATAACCCTGAGTTCGTGATGCGAAACATCATGCGTGATGCGGAGTTTGCATCGAGCAACGTGACTTCCAAGGAGGGTGCAAGATATGGTGCTCTGTGGGCGAAGTACTATGCGCAGTTGGGCTTGTATAAGGGTGCATCGAATATCAGCTTCAAGGATTTGAGCGGAACAACAGGCTTAGGCTTGTTTGCCAAGTATCGTAACGGGACACTTGATATGAGCGACAAGGTACAGAGATATTTCAAGGAGTTTATGGAGAACGGCGGCGAAACCGGTTGGGTTCAGATTAAGAACATGCAGGACTGGACCAAGGAGTACAAGAAAGATGTGAAGAGCGAAAGAAGCAAGATTGACAAGGGCGGTGCTGCCCTTCGTGACTTCTTCTTCGGAAATCTGGCGAACATCAACGAGGTGGCTGAGAATATCGCCCGATTCGCTACCTATTGTGCGAGCCGAGACAGTAACCGCTCTATCATCCGTTCGGTCTATGATGCGAAGGAGGTATCTACCAACTTCAACCGCCATGGAAGCGGTGATGCCATCAAGAGTTTCAAGAACGGAGAAATGACTGGCGGCAAGGCGGCTGCAAGATGGGCTTACGGATTTACGGCTAGCTATCTGAGACATTGTTCTATGTTCTTCAATGCCGGTATTCAGAGTACAAATCTTCTTGTGAAGAACTTGAAGAATCATCCTGTGGGTACTTCTATTAATATGCTTGCCATTCCTTTTGCCCTCGGTGCGTTGGCTGCACTTGGTAACAACGTGCTGATTGCGAGCGAGGACGAGAGGGACAGAAAGGGAGTGAAGGACCCATACGGCGAGTTGCCTGACTACGTGAGAAGAAACAATCTCTGTATATATAAAGGTGGCGGTCAGTTTGTTACTATTCCGCTTGCCATCGAGTTGAGAGCCTTCTATGGTCTGGGTGACTTGGCAGCTGGCTTGACCTTCTCGCCAAACGTAAGCGGGCAGAAGAATCCTGCCTTGGATGCCGTAGGCTGTATGTCGCAGCTTGTGCCGGTGATGGACTATCTCGGTAACTCGTCGGCTGGTAAGGAGCCTTTGAACGAGACTATCAAAGCTATCTCTCCTTCTGCCCTATCTCCTTTCGTGGAATGGGAGTTAAACACCGACTGGAAGGGCGCGCCTATTGAAAGACGTGGTGACTGGAATGAAAATTCCCCTGCTTGGCAGAGAGCCTACAAGGGTGTACCTGACGGTTATCTGGCTGTGAATAAGTTTGTGAATGCGCAGACAAACGACGTAGCCAAGGGTAATGAAGATATGCTGGGCAACAGTTTCCTGGATATGGTGACGAACCCTAGTATGCTGAATCATTACATCGGTGGTCTTGGCGGTGGTGCTGCTACATTTACAGAGCGTGCTATCGGTGTTATCAAGCACGGAAGCGATACGGAAACCAAGGATATTCCTTTCCTTCGCTCCCTACTTTACACACCTAGTGAGCAGAGCAGCTTGCAGCGAACCAAGAGCAAGTGGTACAACTACAAGGACGAAATGGAGAAGACCATGGCCAACGTGGACCGCCTGAAATCGAAGAACGTTCCGATTGACAAGAGAATCACGAATATCGGGGAGTATTTCCACTTCCAAAACTCCAAGGAGGCTGCCAAGGTTAGAATCATCGAGCTGGCAGAGAAGCAGATGAAGCGATGGAAGAAGATGAGAGATAAGGCGAGCGATACCGAGAGCATCAACTTCGCTAACCAGAATATTGACAGAATCATGATGGATGCGGTGGATGAACTGGATAGATTGGAATAATATAAAAAAGGGAGTGGGCGTTGTGCTCACTCCTTATTTTTCTCCTTTGGTTAATTTGATAGCATCTGACTCGTAAAAACATCTAGAACAGAAACAATCAACATAAGGAGTATAGGTATAGTAATGTACTTCGTTTACACTATATCCTTTTTTGATTAATGGGCATGAACTATTCGAATGAATGGTTTGCTTGTGATTAGGTAAATCCCTTTCTATGTAAACGTAACCACCTAACCTAGTTGGCATAAAATAATACACAACAACTAGTACCATCCCAAAGAATAGCAAGGCTAACAAACGTACATGCTGCCTTCTTATTTTCGGAGCGAAGTGCATATCATACATTTCTTTTTTAGAAACTAATGCACCGTTTGTTTTACCTACTGTACATATACGATACAATGACAGGCAGGCTAATATGAATAGCACGGCAAATATAATAATCGAGATAATTGTTTCCATACGCTATAATCTTTATTTTTATGCAAAGGTAGGGATTTTTTTGATAGGTTGTATCGGGTTTGGGGGATTTTTGCGTAGTTTAGACTTATTATAAATATAGGGGACTCAGCATAAAATGCTGAGGAACGGGGGCTAGAGGGGGCTTTTCTTACTGGCGGCGGCTTGACAGAGGGAGCCTAGAAGGTAGCAGGGTTCTTCGGTGTACATATTTATAAGGAACTGCTCGGATATGTGCTGAACTACATGAAGCATTTCGTGGGTGAGGCTATTCGCGTACTCCCCTTTTGAGGTGGCCCAACCTATTACTACTATCGTTTTTCTGGTGTCTATGTTGGAATAGGTTATCCCTTTGTTGGGCTGACCTTCGAGCACGAGGTTACAGGCATCTTCGAGAGGAATGCCGGCGCATCCCAAATCCCGAAGATGCCTTCTTACCTTCATGGCATCCTTTGAGTGGACATCGTACATTACATGTACCGTCCAGTCATACCTTTCCAAATATATCTCCTGCTCAGTCATTCAACTAATCAATAATCACTAATAATTAATCACTAAAGAATTTCTTCCCAAGGAATGCCCACACCATTGAAAGATGTGTCTGCATAGAAGCGGTTGAATATGAAACCGTCCTGCTGATCCTCATCATCCACGTAGTCTTTGATGAACTGGGCCATCTGCTTTTCTTCTGTTATAGACGAGCCGTAGAAATCGGCCAAGCACATGTGTGCGATGTAAACCGCATCATAGCCCACATTATTCTCCAGCACAATATTGTTCTTCTTCAAGATGTCCTCAATATCATCCTTGCTCATTATGCGGATAGGCTTACCATTCTTCCGCATCTGCTTCACTGCCCACTCACACATCTTCTTATTGAAGTGCCAACCGTTGTATCTCAGGTAAGCCCTCATTTCTTCCGGCTGATAATCGTAGGCGTTCAAAGATTGTCTGAATTTTGTTCCCATAATCTCAATCAATTTAAGAAAGGGGTATGCCCACTTTTGAGCACACCCCAAACTAGTTAGTAATCTTCTCCGTAATCACTTCTGTAATCACGTCCACGGTCTTCACGTTGGCGCATGTCGTCGTACTCCTCATGCTCTCGCATACCACTTCTGCCTCCACGACCTCTATAATCGGGCATGCGGTTGCGCTCGCCGTATCGGTCACGCCTGCCATCACGCTTCATTTCGCCCAGGCAGTTCATAGCCTTACCCAAGTAGCGCAAGCCCTTCTCCACGTTCTCATACAAGCCATCAAACTTGTCTTCTGTAATCTCAACCATTATCATAATTCTAAGATTTTTAAAGTGAATAGATAGGAGATTACTTGTTTATCGCCTGTTGGAGCAATCCCATCATCTTGTCGAGCTTGCCCTCCATGCCAGAAACCTTGCCTTCCAGCTTGCTGATCTTCTCAGTCTGTTCCCTCTCCTTGGCTATCTGGGGGTTGAGTTGCAGTAGCATTCCCTCACAAGAATCAACAACTTTCTTGTGGTAATCTACGCTCTCCAGTATAGCCTTGGATTGTCTCAGCATCGTATCGACCTCTGCACTCATGGCTTCCTTGTTGTCGCTCACCACAAGGTTCTTGTCGTTGGCTATCTGTCCGTTGGCAGGTAGCTGCTTGAAATCCACCTCTTCATCGTTCAGCTTCACCTTCACATCAACCACAGTTTCCATAGGCTGAGGCGTGAAGCCATTGTTAAAGGTTGGGTATTTCGTCTGAGGGTTGCTAACCGAAACAACCTGACCGATCTGCAAGTTCGGGTTCTCGCCCTTATCGAGCACATAGAATAAAGAATTTGTTCTTAAACCTTGAAACATAATGTAATCTCCTATTATCTATTCTGTTTGTTAAACAATACCCGTCATCAGCTGAAGGGTGTTAGTGTCTCTCTCAAACCAGAGCTGAACCACTCCAGTTCCCGGCACGTCTGCAACCGTTAATGCCTCACCATTGAATTTGGTTACGGCTTGGGTTACGCCGTTGGTCTCGAAAAGGATAGGCAGCGTACCAGTCGTTCCAGTCGGAATAGCCTGTTTCAGATTCACGAAAATCGTTCCTCTGTAGTTGGCATTCACGAAGGCGTGGTTTTTAAAGGTGAACACCACATTGGCAGTATTCACCGCCACGCCTGTAGAAGCGATAGCCGCCGAACCGTTACGATTCACCCAAGTAAAAGGTCTTAACCATAACATAGCAGCCTCCTTTCTTTAACCCCAAAATCCTGCACCATTAGCAGCATTCAGTCCGTACAGACCTGCCTGATAAGCCACGCAGTTAGGAACCGCAGTAAATGGGCTGTAAGGGGTGGTTACTGTCTCTGGCAGCTTGCACTTGATGCCTGCAACCTCGTTCTGCAGACCAGCCAATACCTGATTGATAGGAGCTACAGCCTGACCCACGATTTGTGAAGTCATAGCAGAAGCCTTGTAGGTGCTGTTCTCTTCGCGCAGAGAATCAATCTTGTTCTGCATTTCGCGCATTTCAGCCTGCTTCTGACCGTCAACGATGGTCTGAGTACTGTCCTTGATGGCGTTGTGTAAGTCGCAAGTCTGTCGCTGAGTCTCGTAAGCAACATTGGAGAAGCCACGTTCCTGACCTACAGCCACGTTATTGATGGCATTCTGTAAGGCTCCAGTCTGCTGACACATCGCCAACTTGATATTGCCGTCCATGGCGGTAATGTTGTTGTTGGTCTTGCAGCAGCATTCTGCCAACTGGGTAGCGATAGCGTTGTTACCCTGCATGATTGCAGTCAATACCTGATTAGTAGTCATGCCCATCTGGTTGCCTACACCGCAAATCTCCTTGCTGACACCATTGATGGCAGCGATAACGTTACCGGTAGTAGTGTTGAGAGCAGTAGCGAGCGATTGAACATCGAAGCCATTGCGCTGAACTGCCTGCATGATAACAGCCGTATTGGCATCGTTATTGAGCATAACGCCACCCTGTCCGTTAGGCATCAAGCAACCGCCATTGTTTCCACCGAAGAAGTTGCCTCTACCCATAAGAAGGAAGAGAAGCAAGATGGCAAACAAACCATCACCCCATCCGTTTCCATTGCCCTTGCCGTTGCAGAGAGCAAACAAACTTGGATCTACACCCTGTCGCTGCATAAGTGCTGGGAGCATAGCGAGAATGCTATTGAAACCGCCGCCCTGGCTGGTTCCGTTCTCCCCGAATACGTAAGTTTTTGACTCACTCATAATAAAATAGTTTATTCGTTTCGTTCACTATTGAACTTGGTGCAAAGTTACGAAGAAGATGAGGCTCTGCCTAACTATGCTCAAAATAAAGTTTTTATGGGTTAGAATGCTGTTTTTCAGAGTTTTATGATGAGTAACATAATGCTCAATTATTTAGCATCTTTCTAAACTACAGAGAAATACGCTTTGGGCTGGTACAACCTATCTGATTTTTTCGTACTTTTGCAGGAAAAATAACGTTTTAGTATATTGTCAATATGAAGAAATTATTGTTTTTGTTTTATTTAGTATTTTCCCCTATTGCTATACTTGCACAAGATTCTGTGTTAGGTATAAATTTTGGGAACAGCTACAGTTCCGTCAAGGCTTCCCTTGAAAATAGATACGGAACGTTGAATGTGATGGAAGATAAAGGAACGCTAAGGGTCTTCGATATATCTGTTGGTGATTATACATTCAATATGGGAGAGTTTGATTTTCAGTATAGTGAAAGCAATTCATACTTTTATTATGCTGAATTTCAAAAGAACTTTTCTGTTAATGCTTCACAACAAGCAAAAGACTTTAGGGAAAACTTGCAACTTACATTAAGTAAAAAATATAGAACAGGTTATATATGGATAAACGAACAAGGTTACAAATGCTATAATTTTGCAGAACCGGGAACAGATCCTAAAGAAAATCCTGCATGTACTTTAATTGTGCAAAAATCAAAAAGTAAGGGCGGCGCAACATATATCTATGTCACCCTATATTATGGTCCACATTATTATATAAATGAAGCTAGTGATTTTTAACAATGAAAACATTTTTACTTTTTGCGATACTTTTCTGTTCTTCCATAGAAAACCATGGCGTTTATATCTGTACAGGACCAAATGCCTATGCTTATCATAAGACAAAAACCTGTAGAGGTCTTCGACACTGCACTGGAGAAATTAAAGAAATTAGTTTAGCGCAAGCTAAGAATGACAATCGAAAAGCTTGCAAATTGTGTTATAAAAAGAAACAAATATGAGATACTTACCATTAATATTTTGTATGTTTCTCCTATCTTGTGGACCATCAAAGAAAGATATGCAAGAGGAGATAGAATCTAAAAACGATACAATTATGATTCTAAGGAGAGAAATCAGCAAGCAGTCTGAGTATATAGATGAATTGCAAGAAAAGTTAGACAATGCAAGATCTTATGCGGAAGACGTTCAAGCCGCACTAGACGATGGAAGTTTTAGTGATGCTTACGATGCTGCATCAGATGCAGAATCGGAAGCTGATTATGATGATTATTAATAGATAATTATGAAAACAGAAGAATGGGTTATTCTCATAGTAATTGTGTTGATTGCTATCGGAAGCTGCGGTGGTATGAATGAAGATGGTCCCGATAGAGGCGATACTGGGTATGAAGATATTAGCCGTAGTATTAACGGTGTGGCATTATAAGCATCTGTTTATGTTATATTAATACTCAGCAAGAAAGGTCTTAGGGTATTTTTAAGCTACTTGCAGGAACGTATTACCGAGTTAGAACTTCAATTAAGGGAGAAGGATGGTATTATTAAGGCATTGCAAGATGCTTTTGACAAACAACTTGATATTATTAAAATGTTGAGAGACAGAATTGAAGAAATGACTCCTGATGATATAGCATAAGAAAAAGGGTGAATCAAAAGATTCACCCTTTTTCTTTATTTATAAACTCAGCTACTCAGAGCTCAACTATTCTTGAATAGCAGTCCATTCTGGAGTAACTATAACATCTTCATTTGGCATAGTAAAAGTATAATATACTCTCGCTGTACCATCTAATTTTGTATTGCTTCTTCTTGTAGCGATAATTACATCACCGCTTGCTTTTGATACAGACACATTGTTAATAGTATATCCTATTGAAGGATTACATCTTATTGTAACAATACCATCTTTAACCCAAAGAATATTTGGTGTTTCAATAGTTCCTCCACTCTTTTGATTGAGAGTAATATTATGAGTATTTCCTGTAATTGCTTCCTCTCCAAATGACTGTAAAAACCTATTAGCAATACTTAAATGTCCAACATCATTTGGATGTGTATTGGCAGCTCCAAGTGGATAATAACTAGAATCCCTACCATAATAGTAATCTCCCTTTTTCCAAATTGTTGACTTATTTACTTCTGTACTTTTTATTCCAATACAATCTGTATAATTGACACCATAAACATTCTGACAAGCATTTCTTATAGCTTTTTCCTTGTCATTAGATATCCAACTGCCTGTACAGAATATTCTTGCTTTTGGAGCAGCAATTTTCAGATAGTTCAGCATAGCTTCCCAACTTTCTTTCATTGTGTCATTATATACTGCATTTTCACCTAAATATATACATATAGCATCATAATTATCTTGTACGTTCCATTTTGATGCAAAATCGTAACCTACAGAATAATTTCTTTCAAAATCAACTCCTGATTTTATATCAACACTACAATTTAATTTTGACTTGATAAATTCTGTCCATTGATGGGAATTGATACTAGGAGCCATTGCTCTGTTTTCTCCATCATCAAGATACCAGTCTATAGAAGGTGAATTTCCATAGGCAACAAAACTGTGTCCTATTACGAGCATCTTCTCTATATTTGCTGACTGCAAGACGATGTTTCCGTTTGAAATTTTTAATTGGTATTTTTTATTCGTTACGTCATCTATATAGATTTTATTGTTTGAAATCTGTGACTGAATATTAGCAACTGTTTGCTCTAAACTTTCAGTATTTTCTTTGTATGAAAATATACTATTTATACCAATATAGCTTAAATTAAAATAAGAGAAGCCTTTATCATTATAAGAATGTAACTCTGTATTTAAATCTTTTGTATATTTAACAATTCTGTTTTTGTCGTAAGTAGCATTAGATAAAGCACATAAAGCATCACTGCTTTCAGATAGTTTGTGCATCTTAATAAAAAGCACTTCTCCTTTTTTAGCAATAATTCTGTTATTTTTAAAATCAAAATGAATAATTCTGTTATTCTCAACTTGTGATATAGGACTCGTAAAAGAAAGTCTTGGTAACAACCAATTTCTTTGGTCTATTGTTCCAACAACAAATTCAAAAGATTCACCAATATGCTGAGAGGTTGATAAGAAATAACGTAAGGCTAATTCATTTAAAACACAATCAGTATTAAATGGCATATCCAAACCTATATACATAGAATCTGAATAAATATACTCATCGATTATACTATTATACATTGATAATGAAGATGATTCTGCGTTTATTGCAGAATTAACACTATCTATTTTTTCATCTATTGCAGGAATTTTTTCATCTATTGCAGAAAATTTAGTATCTGTAGAAGAAAATTTAGTATCTATAGAAGACATTGCTCCATACAAAATTTCCACATCTGCCTCAAAAGATGTTATTTCTCCAGCATATCCAAGTCTTAACCTTAATGAATCTGTATCTTCGTTAATAATAGCTGTTTTTTCTCCATTACCATATAATACCGTTAATAATTTATCATTATTATATATAGCTACGTTATGCTTTGTGGTTTTAGGAGCTTCTACAGAATAATTTGAAACTTTAAGGGTGATAGGTTGCCCAGCTTTATGGTTAAAAGAAAGTTTTTTTTCTTTCGTTCCTTTTAAGTTAAGATGTGAAGTGTATTTGTAACAACCAATCAAATCGACTTTATTTTTGGTTGTAGTAGATGTATTAGCCAAGTCACTGAGTTTAGTGCTCACCGACTTCTGGGACATAACTTTATCCTCAGCTTCACCTGATTCCTGAGCAATAGATGTTTTATCAATCTTAGAATTTTGAAGTTCGTCTACTGCACTTTGGATATTGATAGCTGTGAGTTGCGAATTTGCATTATTATATGTAACGGCTGTAGCTTGACTTGCACCACCAGTAGCGGCTATAGACTTGATGGTTTCTTCCATCTGAGTACTGCGAGTCTGCAACAATGAAATGTCTTCATCGTTGGCAGTGATTTGCTGTTGCTTATCATCAATCTGTGACTGCTTATCATCCAACTGGCTCTGATGGGCTTTCAGCGTATCGTCTACGTTCTGAATGGTTTCCACCAAATCCTCAGGAAGACCAGTGGCTGCATTAATAGCCTGACGAAGCTCTGGGTCTAACTTCTCTACACCGATGGTGTTGTCTTTCAATTTGTCTTTGGTGATGGAGTTCTCTGCCAACTTCTCATTGGTGATACTTCCGTCCTTCAGTTTCTCGTTGCTGACAGAACCATCAGCCATTTTTTCTGTAGTAACCGACTTATCGTTTAACTTTTCAGTAGTAACGTTTAAGTCGGCTAGCTTATCAGTTGTAACTCCAGCGTCTTGCAGCTTTTCTGTTGTTACATTTTGATTTGCAATTTTCGATGTAACAACATTGGAGTCTGCAATCTTATCCGAAGTTACAGAACCATCAGCCAGTTTTCGGGTGGTGATATTACCATCCTTCAACTTCTTTTCGGTGACAGACTGGTCGTTGTAATCGTCAGTCTTCATCAACGGCACCATACCACCTATTTTTATATCGTCTCTAAATGTAGGCATATTTGATTTCTTTTGGTTCTGATGAAGTGAATATCTGAATCTTTACGGTCTCTGGGACAACTCGCATACGAAGATAGAACTTATTTGTATTCTTGTGGGCACGGATTGGGACTCTAGGCTTCTTACCGTCGCCTTTATCTTGCCGGATGATGAGTTTGCCCGGGTGTTTGAGCGTAATCATCAAGTAGATGTCTCGCTGCAAGGTAATCTCTGGAGATACCCATGCAAGCTCTTCCTCGTTATAATTCGTTGATACATACTCCATTTTGTACAGTTAATAATTAAAAGTTAATAATTAATAGTTTCCCTCTCCTACTACTTTGTGCTAACGCCTAGCTGCTGCAAGGCTATCGTGTACATCTGATTTGCCTTGGTATCATCATAGGCTGAGAGGAGGAGAAAGGCGAGATAGTAGATGAAGGCATTCGAAAGTTTATCGGGGATGGCTACATCGGTTGTATCTGATGTTATGCTCACATTCTTTGGAACGCCTACAAAGGAAATGACGGCTTCGTCTGGTATTGGCTGCAAGAGGATGCGGATAGGATTCTCTCGCATGATTGTTGCCAAAGGACGGTCTGCGGTTCCCTTTGCTGTATCATCGAACATCATAAGAGCCTCATCGCCGGTGTCTTCTACTGGCGTTACTGCCTTGAACCAGCCTTTGCCACGAACTCGGGAGATATTGATAACCTCGGTATCGCTAGGCATCGTAATTGCTCCAATGCCTCTTGTATCGTCAAAGCTTTCTACCTTAATGGTTGAAGTAGTCGTTGCATCTACCTTCTTGGAGTCGGATAAGACAGGAGAAGATGCAGCAGTAATGGCTATCCAATGCAGGGCATCGTTTATCCTCGACTTGATGATGTTGTCCATATACAAATCATCCTTCTCATCGGTGATTTCCGATGTGTTGTTGGATTCCTCGTCTATGCACCAACGTACTGCCTTTATAATGTCTTCTACCTTCATTTACACCTTATTATATATATTACTCCTTGCCGTAATCTGGAAAAATAAGACCAGCCTTGTCTGCATGCTTCATGGCAGTTTCAAGAGTCCTGCAATCCTTGTCAAAACGGTTGTTTATGTAATTAATAACTTCTTCCGCTGTACGGATGCCTGCTACCTCCTCTTTCTGTGACTTTTTTGTAGCATTCTTGGTTGGCTTTAATGCGGCATTCTTTTTCTCTTCAAGTTTAGCTTTTTCGCCAGGGTACTCTTCTTCCTCATGGTCGAGAATAATAGTATTGTTGGCAAAAAGCAAACTAGACTCTAGAAGTTCCTGACAGTATCGGTTTCGCAACGTAAGTGAAGGATATTTATTAATAATAACATTACCATTTGCGAAAGGATAGCGAACCTGATTACCCTGCTTACCTGAAAGCAGATAGCTAATGCTATTTTGATTTACTCGTGCTTTATATGTCTTAATCATATTTATTCTTGATAAATGGAGGGCAGGGCAACATGCTCCTGCCCCCCGATGGTTTATTGTGATAAATTACTGCGCTGTATCTTGACCCGCGTAGAGATTCCAAGCGGTACCTGTATAGTACAAAACTGTACCTGCCTCATACTTGACATCATCAGTAGGTGAATTAGCGCCCTTTAAGGTGTAGTCTTGCGTGAGCGCAACCTTCATACCTTTTGATGGAGTCTTAGGAAGTTCCTTAGCAGAAATGATGGCACCGAGTGACTCTGTGGCAATCTTAGCAATCTTATCAGCAGGTCCAGCCAAGATTGAGTTGTAACCACGAAGTGCTACACTATCTGCCTCCTGATGAATCCATCGCTTAGCGTCACGGACCTCACCACCTCCCTTAGACATATCATTGGTCTGCTCCTTCTTGCCAATCTTGACGTAACGGCGAGAGGCCTTAGGGTCAAAGATAACCATGAAGTCTGACATACCCATGAGGTCGAGAGTCTGAGTCCAAACGAAATCAATAGAACCGAAAGTGTCCTTGAATCGCTTGAAGGTAAGGTCGAACTCGTTGTGATTAATGAAGTCGTTCTGATGACTACCCTCCAACTTGATATTCTCCAAACGTTCTATGGCGTTCTTACCACAGAAGGCGAAACAACGATCATTCTCAGAAAATTCTGTGAACTGGAGTTTGGAAATAGCAATCATATCGCCAAGCGTGTAAGTATCACCGATGGAGTACGTATTGGTGAGCTGATTAATGATACCTTCAGAGGTATAAACATCCTCAATCTGTCCGTCGCCGGTTTCAGCCTTGAAACGAGACTTGCATCCAAGCAAATAAGTACGCTCAGCACGGAGATTATATTTGATGATAGCATCGGTCTTCAAGTCGGCAACTGTAATAGGCTGTTCCTTCTTTACCTTCTCGTAATCATCTGTAAAAACGATGTTCAAGAGTTTCTTCTGGACATACACTTCTTTCTCGCGTGGCTGGAAGTTCTCTGGCGTAATGGTGAGCTGAGACTCAGAAGCAGCAGATGCACCAGCAAGGAATGTTGTGCCTACAGGAATCTCCGGACAAGTCATGTTGTCAAGATTGTCTCTTGTATCTCCACTAACCTTCGGTTTTCCGTTGACTGCCTGCATGATCGCTTTTTTACCGTTAGCCTCAATCACATAAAGCATCAGTGTGCCCTCTGTTTTAGTCTGTGAGCCGGGTGCATAACCTGAAACGCCAGATGCAAAGACAGTAGTGCCTTTATAGAATGGGCGAATAGAACCAGAGAAGTTCGTTGAATTAATCTCGATGGTGTCAGCAGTTTCAATCTTCTGAATAGTCTGTCCATCAAGAGTTTCGCCACCGACACGTTGATGTGAGATTGACCAGTTCTTGATATTTACAGTTTTTGCCATACGGCGAACAACGGAAAGAAGCGGTGTTTTGAAAGGATAGAACTTAACAATCTCACTATCCCACTCCTTATCAAGCAGACCACCCTCACGAAGCTGTGTACTAGAAGCCTGAGAGCCTGTAAGGTCTTGACCATCTTTATTTCCACCAGGGCTAAGTCGGTCGTTAGCATTAGGGTCTACTGGCTCTTTTTGGGCAACAGTCTCTTTACTTGCAGGATTTACACCCTCGTCACCAATTTGCGGCTCTACAAGGTCTGCCGTTGCCATTACACCACCACCGGTAACAACGGCAAGAAGCATCAGAATCATCTTAAAGACGAACTGACCACTCATAAAATTCTTAAAACAATTTTTCTTCATTTTATACATATATTAATGGATTAATTACTTCTAATATCATCAAAGAAACTTTCACGTTTCTGTTTCTTTGCCGGTTTATTTCCTGCACCCGAACTAGAAAGAGAAGGAGGAATGCCTTCCGTGCTAGAAGAGCGAACCTTATTCTGGATTTTCTCGTTTCGGGCTTGCATAGCCGCCTCGTCGCGCGCCGAAGTGATGTCGGAATCGTAGTTATTGGCATTGTGGAGCATCTTCCAAATATCATCTGAAATATCACCACTCTCTACCTTGTCGTGAATCTCGTAAATCTGGGACCACATATCCTGTGCATCATCGGGATAGAGCTTCATCAAGCGTTCAAGTGACTTGCGCATGTTGGCAGTAACCTTCTCGGATGCCTCGTTCTGTTCAGCCACATCTTCGTTATGCTTGGCGAGAATCTCAGCGAGCTTCTTACCGCCTTCAGGATCATCAAGCAACGTCTTCACGTCAATACCCAAGCGAGCCATCGCATCAAAAGGATTATCGTCCGGATTCTTCTCCATATCCATCGCCAGAGCAGCGAGCCACTTGTGCTTATCGAACACCTTAGACAACGCCTTGCCGCTCTGTTCATATTGTCCGAGCAAATCAGCATCATCATTCATGGCACCATAACGTGCTTCCTTGTCTTCGAAGTCGATGTCAGCATGGCGTTTCTTGAACCGGTCAGAGAAAGCCTTGCGATTAGGACGGTCCTCTACAGGAGCTTCATCTTTAGCAGCCTCAGCAGGTGGAGCCTGTTGTGCGCCACCTTCCGCATTCATCTGTTCTAATTCTTCTTTTGTCATATCTCTATACTGTTTGAAACTTTTCGGCAAAAATGCAAATAAATTGAAGAAGTTTTGCCGTGCTCCAACCTTGCGCTTGGTGGTTGGTTGGAACACGGCAAAGAAAGCCATGTTTTTGCCTATTTTTGCGCCTATAATTAATAATGTATAAGAAAATGGTAAAGGCAAGAATACTGACACTTAGCAAAGTGATGCCTCAACATAACAAGTATGACTCGGTTAAGGCTCGCAAGCGAAGACAAGAACACGGCAAGGACGAGGAGTTGATCAGCCGATGCAGAAATGCTTGGAATAACCTGAGCGGTGTGCGAGAAACGAGGGCGAGAACCATGCGCTACTGTATGGGCGACCAATGGAGCGACACCATCAGAGTGTACCATCATGGTTACTGGGAGGAAATGACAGAGCGCACCTATATGGAGAAGCGCAACCAGACGCCAATGAGTAACAACATCATGGTGAGCATTCTGGAATCTATTGCTGGTCTTTACGCCAAGCAGGGAACGGAACCAGTCTGCTTTGCAAGGGATAGCGACTCACGACAACTGAGCGACATGATGAGCGCCACGATGCAATGCAACTGGCAGACAACGTATATGCAAGATGTGCTGAACCATGCCATCAAAGACTACCTGATGGGCGGTCAGATGTTTGTCAGAGAGAGTTGGGAGGCTAAGGAACTTGAAATGCCCGATTCATGGACGGACGCGATGGAACCCGACCACATGTTTTTTGAATGCGGTAGCGACCCACGACACAATGACGTGAGTCTTATCGGCGTGCTACATGACGTGAGCCGAGAAGATTTGTATCAGAAGTTTGCCAAAAAGGAATATGGACTGACAGAAGATGATCTGAATGCCATCTTTGACGTTTACCCTTCGGACGATAACAGTTACGGTTATGAGTTTAACGAAGAGAAGGCGTTGGAGAATCTCAGTTTCGACCATAGCAACAAGGGAAGACATTACTCCAGAGTAATTGAGGTGTGGACCACGGAAACCAAACCAAGGCTGCAATGCTTTGACCCTATTGCAACCACAGGAACCGGTGCTTACTTCCGCATAGACTTGGATGATACTGCAATGATACAGAAGCTGCGCAACGACAATATGAAGCGCAAGCAGCAGTATGATGAAATGGGCATAGCGGAAGAAGACAGAGCCTACATTACAAGTGAAGAGATTGCTGATAAGTACTGGTACTACACCTACATGGCACCAGACGGAACTATCCTCTGTCAGGGCGAAACACCATACGACTATAAGAGCCATCCTTTCACGATGAAACTCTATCCGTATATCAACGGAGAGATTCATCCGTTCCTTGCCAACATCATAGACCAGCAGCGATACATCAACCGACTGATTGTGATGAACGACATGGCCATCAGAAGCAGTTTCAAGGGTTTCAAGATGATTCCAACGAATGTGCTTAACGGTAGAACGCCAGAGCAGTTTATGGAAGAGGCGATAGAGTATGACGGATGGATATTCTACAAGCCATCGTTTAAGACACCGAATGCGAAGCCAGAGATTATTACATCGAACGCCGTGAATATCGGTACGAATGAACTGTTGCAGATAGAGCTGAACCTGATTAGAGAAGTTACCAACGTAAGTGGTGCTTTGCAGGGTAAGACTCCATCAGCAGGAACTTCGGCAGCGAGATATGCACAGGAAAGTCAGAATGCAACCACCTCTCTATATACCATCCTTGCCGACATGGACGTGTTTACGGAGAAACTGGCAACCAAGAAGTGCATGACTATCCAACAGTACTACGAAGACGGAAGGAAGGTTTACGACCGGAACTTCAATGCAATATACTACTACGACCGCCTTTCTGCAAGAGATATTCACTTCAAGATCAGTATCAAGAATGCAGCAGCTACAGCAGCCTTCAACACGATGCAAAACGATACGCTTGACAAGCTTCTTGAAATGGGCGGTATCAACATCATCCAGTATCTGCAGAACCTCAACGCACCATTTGCCGACAAGTTGCTTGCTAGCGTACAGGAGCAGCAGGCTCAGCTTGAACAGATGTATCAGCAGCAACAGGCAATGGCTATGCAGCAAGGCGGCGGTCAGGTAGAAAACGGAATTGTGCAGGGTGCAGACCAGAATGCGGTAGCACAGGCACAGAGTGCATTAGGATATAACAGAGCAGCATAAGATATGGAAGTACAGATAACGATAGAAATGGAGAAGGTGATGAGTGAGGTGAACAAACACTTCGCTCTCATCGGAAAACGCCTGAAAGACAAGAACGGCGATACGATGTTTGCCAAGACCACTCTATCTTCGGAAGAGAAAGGTATCATGAAGCAGTATATCAACGCTGCGGCAGAAACATTTGTAGCAGAGCTGGCACCACAAGTAACCTATTACAAGAACGGAGACGCGATGGTGATTAAGTTTGAGAACAGCAGATGGGCAGACGGAGAAAACGGCATTACCGTTCCATTTGAAGGCAACTTCATCGGGTATGTGATAGCCTATGTATCGAATGCAGTGTTGGGAATGACAGAACCAGACCTAGCCAAGAAGTATGCGGATGACATGGCTAATCATATAGCAGCTGCCATTAAGCTGATTTATCATAAGACTCCACCGGCAAGCAGCAACATGAGTCTGGCAGATATGACAGGAGAAGTAATCATTGACTAAAAAGGAAAAGATATGATCATAAAATTTCAAATCATCAAATCGGTAGTGATTGAAGCGGTAAAGGCAACAACCTACCTGAAAGCAAAGATAGATACTGCGGCAGACAACAATGCTGCAAAAGTAGGCTTTAACGAGGCTGCTGGCGACGACCAAGTACACGAAAGAGTGCTGACGCATGACTTCGATACTTCGCTGGAGATTGTGAAGACGATTCTTGCCGAGTATCTTGTGCCGAACTCACAGACCATAGGAGACAACATCATCTATTACGACAACAAGACGGATGATGTGGTAGAGTTTATCATCAACGCTTCACGAAGATGCAACGGAACGCTGACCGATACACTTGCCCGACTGGTGGCAAAGTATGTGGAAGACTACATGACCTTCCAATGGTGGACGAGAACCACGAATCTGAAACAGGCTGAGATTTACCAAGCATCACTCGCCATTGATGAGCAGAGCATCAGAAGATGTTTCGTTCTGAGTGGTCCGTCAGTTCCTACTGTTCCATACACCCAGCATCTGACCGCCAAGGTGGACGGAAGCGAAGAGGACGGAGCAGTAACCATTCGTATTGACGATATGGAAGTTACCCTATCCTACTCTATTGACGAAGGAACCATTGATGATATTGAGGCAAGAAGCAGCGACCCTAGCATCTTGGAAGTACACAGAAGTCAGGAGCCACATGCTTTCTGGCTGAAGCCTATCAATACAGGTGTGGCAATCATCACTCTATTCTCCAGACACAGAGACAAACTGGAAGTGGAAGTAGAAGCAACCGTAGCAAAGGAGGTATAAGATGGAGTTTAACAAATTACACCCAACACATTTTATCCGAGAGAGAGGATGGAAGCCCGAGCCAAATCCTTTCTTGCCGAAGCCACGAAGAGCAGGGCACGGCTATTGGGATAAACACATCTTTATCTATGCCACACAACTCTGGTATGATATTGATGCAAACACCAACATGGTAGGACGAGCAAGACGGAACATGAAGGACGCGCAAGGCGAAGATATTCCGACAAGCGAGAACGATCAGGAACGTCCACTCTTCTACCGATGGTTTGACAAGTATATTAATAAGGTGGAAGCGAATCTGTCTGCCTATGTAATGAAACCAGAAGGAAGGGTAAGAGATAATGCCCTGAGAGAATGGGATGAGAAGGAGATATGGCTGAAATTTCCCGACTACTGGGATGATACAAAATATGATGCACTCGTCAAGCTGATACATGACTATATCGTGACCGGTGCGCTATACGAATACTTTATGCGCACATTGACGAGCAAGGACCCTCTGACGATAGACCAGATGAACCAACTGGACGAACTGGAGATAGACATCATAGACTGCGCCAACTCTACCAAGCCGGGCAGCATGATTCATACTCTGAAACCCTTCGGATAATAAAAAAGCGAGCGTATGGAAGATTTTGAAATGGATGGATTTAAGTCTGTAAGGGAGATACAGAAAGAGAAGAAGGAGAAGGTAAAGAAACTTCTCCCTGCAAGGAAGAGTGCCCAAAAGGAATATATCAGAGACTGGCTGGCAAGGAGCCAAGAACAGTTTGAGGATTGTATGAACCAACTGGCAGAGTATGATCCTAAGACATACGTCACCATCTACAAAGACCTTACCAAGCACATGATACCAAAGCAGACAGAAGTAAGCGTTACCCACGGAATAGATGCAGACTTCAAGCAGCTTATGGCACTCGGTATGACAACCGTAGAGGACGAAGACGAGGCAGACGTACTGGATATAAGCAAAGCACCCGAGATACAGGATGCTGATTTTGAAGAACTAAACGATTTGACGGATGGCTCTAGTAACTGAACAGGAAATAGATAATCTCGTAGCGGAAAATCAGGAGCGATACGATGAGATTTATGGCACCTACGACCCTATGACGGGCGAAGGTTGCTATAACTATGAACATCGTGTGCTGATTGAACTATCCGATTTCTTCATTCCTAAGATGTGGGTTCCGAAGAAGACTGCCAAATCTGTTCTGTTCAGAGGTCTGAGAAAGATGGGCAGCCTGAAAGACTACATCAACTATGTGTTGCACCAGAAGGATGATGCCCAGCATTTCCAGATGCTTACCTTTGCCATCTGTAGGGTGAGGTTCATGGAAGACCCCGAGTTTGCCCTATACGTGACCGATAAGATTGAGGATAAGAAGACCGGTAAGATGATTCCTTTCAAGCTGAACTATCCTCAAAGAAAGCTACTGAAGATTATGGAAGACCTACGGAATGCCCACAAACCGGTGTTCGTGGTTATTCTGAAGGCACGTCAGTGGGGCGGCTCTACCCTATCACAGCTTTACATCAAATGGATTCAGGACTACAGGCGCGATGGTTGGAATGCTATTGTGCTTGCCCAACAGAAGAATACCGCCAAGAAGATTAAGGCGATGTACCGAAAAGCTTTGGAGCGGCAGCCGGGGTGGACCGTGGGGCATCAGGGCGCAAAACTCCAGTTCTCGCCATACGAAAATTCTCCCGACGACTTCCAAGTAACGGATGGCGTGAAGGCAATCAGACGAAGTACGCTGACCGTAGCATCCTTCGAGAACTTCGATTCTGTGCGTGGTAGTAACTTCCACTGCGCCCACTATTCGGAGGTAGCCTATTGGAAGAAGACGCCAGAGCATGATCCTGAGGGCGTGATTTCTTCTATATCCGGTGGTATCGACCCATTGGAAGACAACGTGGAGATATTCGAGAGTACCGGTAGAGGTAACTCTGGTTTCTTCTACGACAAGTGTCAGTTGGCAATGGACCCAAAGAATAATGATGCTTATTCGTTCCTCTTTATTCCTTGTTTCTTCATCGAAAAGGATATGACAGCTGTAGAGAACAGAAGAGCATTTGCCAAGTGGCTTTTGCAGAACAGAGACCGAAGCACCTGTCCGAAGGGCTATCGTGAGACAGGCAAGTTCTTCTGGCGAATGTGGCAGAAGGGTGCTTGCTTTGAGGCGATAGAATGGTACAGAAACTACAGAAACAAGTTTACCACCCATGCGGCATGTGCTACCGAGGCTCCTATTGATGAGGAAGATGCGTTCAGAAACTCTGGCAGACTGGTATTCAATCCTTATTCTATAGACGACATGCAGGCTTTGTATAAGCAAGATCCTAAGTTTACTGCCGACATCGTGGTGAACATCAGCGTGAAGGATGATAACACCATTCCGAACTCGAAGGTGAAACTGAGAGACGATGGTGAGGGAGACTTGAAGATTTGGGCTGTACCAAACTGTCTGCAGGTGGAGAACAGATATTTGGTGAGCGTGGATATTGGCGGTAAGAGTACGACATCGGACTATACCGTTATGACCGTGATAGACCGATTCGGTATGATTCCTACCGTGAAGGGCAAGCCAAAGGTGGTAGCGAGATACAGAGGACATGTTAGACATGATAAGCTGGCATGGATGGCTGCTGCCCTAGCTCATTATTATGATGATGCGCTGCTAGTGATAGAGAGCAATACTGCCGACCGAGAGAAGAATAACAACACGGAGGGTGATCACTTCCTGACTATTCTGCAAGAGATTGCCGACTACTACGATAATCTGTATCAGAGAACGAGCAGTTCGGAGAATGTGGAAGATAACGTACTGGCGAAATATGGTTTCCAAACCAACAAGCTGACGAAGCAGCAGGTGATTGATAACCTGGAAGAGTTTATTGATGACAATCTGTATGAGGAGCCAGACAAGGAAATGTATCATGAGTTGCGCATATATGAGCGACATGATGATGGCAGCTTGGGTAACATCGTGGGTAACGGAAACCATGATGATGTGGTAATGAGTACCGGCATCGGTCTCTTTGTGAGTCTTACGGACATGGAGAAGCCTAGCTGGAAGAAAGCGGAAAGAAGAAGCCGTGGTGGTGATGGTGTTCATACGGCGGCGAAAATTTAAGTCAATTTAAATGTTGAATTATTATGGAAAGAAACTTAGAAAGACAAACTTTGAGCTTTAGCAAGGGCATGACGAATGTACCTAGCGACTTGCTTTCAGATGATTCTGAACTGCTGGAGAGTGACGGATTTATCTTTAAGGATGGGGAAATGAAGGCGGTACAGAAGCCCAAATATGTAACAAACGGCAGACCTATATTATATATTCACAAGGGCGCAGATTACAGGACATACGTCATGTTCAACGAAAAAAGCAAATACTATGAAGGTGAAAAGGATGAAATTATCTTTGCTAAAAGTAAAGAGGATGGAACTATCGAGTCTGGACCATGGCAAGCATTCGAAATAGATGTTGAAATCTATGATGTAAATAGCGTAGGTAATACGGTGGTTGTTACTACAAGTGGCGGGTTGTACTATTTTGTATACAAATCTAAGACCTACAAGTTTCTGAAAGATTTTCCTGAACTAACCTATCAGTTTACTTTCGAGAAACCGAGTTATTCTGGTTCGTTTCGACCAGACGAGTACGACAGAACACCCATGAATGTAAGCAACTGCGTTGACCATACTGCAAACCAGACGATGTATTATGATGCGAACGGAGCATTTATAAAACAAGGAGGAACAGAACCTAGTGGCACATTCCAAACAGGTCAATTCCATTATTTTTGGATTAAGCCAGATGGAACTGATGGTGCAAAATATTACAATGAATTCCAGGAAACCGTACAGGGTCATGTAATGCAGGCTATTAATTGGGTAAAAAGCAAGAATATGTTTGCATTTCCTTTTTTTATCAGGTGTGCATTCAAGCTATATGATGGAAGTTATACGAAAATAACAGCCCCTATCATCTGCTATCCTACTGTAAACAGAAATTGCCGATTTAGTGGAGCTACATTTGAAAACAAATACTATACCGATTTAAATCAAATGACTGGTACAGGCGATATTTTCTACTTTATTGAATATAGTGAGCTTAAATTTAAATTCGGTTCGATAAGCGAAGATTGGAAAGACATCATCAATGAGATTGTCGTTTTTGCTACAGAACAGGTTATTCCGTTCGAAATCAGTAAAGGCTGGCATTTTTTAACTCCTAACGACACCCATAGAAAGCCATTTGCCAACTATGGATTTTCATCATACAAAGAAGATGTATTTAATTATGACCGCCCTTCGAAAATTATTCCTCATAGCGAGATACAGCCTACGTACAAAACGGACCAAGATATAATAGAAGAGCTGAAAGGTAAGACGCAATTCTATAAATTATTCTCTGTCGGAATCAATACGAAGGGGTTGGGAGAAGCAGGAGACTGGTTTTACTCTGTGAACGGAACACATTACGGGCAGCCGACATTCATTGCAGACGGAGTAGTAAGCAATCTGTCTACACAAAGCCAACTGAAAGTAGACGATTACTATAGCTGGGCAAAGCTTACCTCGAAAAAGATTTACACTTACAATAACCGCCTACACCTTTATGATGTAGAGCGCTACCCTTTTGCCGGGTTCAAAAAGCTCGTCGGAAGAGAAGGTTTAGCAAGCGATAATAATTATATAATGTTTACGCATATTGTATCAAATTTGGTTGATACTTGGACTATGAGCGCAATAGGCATAAGTGACTCTTTCTTGCGTGGCTGGTTTTATTATCCGGATCCTAATGCAAAAGAAATCATATTGTACGGCTCTGGCAAGTATCTGAGTATACCTTTAACAGAACACCCTTTTCTGAACGGAGCTTATTCTTTTACCAACCTTCCTTCAAAAGATGGCGATGCAACTTTTGAAACTATAACGGAAGAAGAACTTCTGGAAAAGATAAAAAATCTGAATGTTCCTGAGGTTTTAAACTCACAGATATTTACTTCTGCCGTAAACAATCCATTTGTTTTCGAGGCATCTGGCGATAATACGATAGGTACAGGAAAGATAATAGGAATAGTTGCCAACACGGAAGCAGTGAGTCAGGGACAGTTCGGTCAATATCCTCTGTTAGTGTTTACTGACGAAGGAATATACGCAATGAGCGTAACATCAGAAGGTCTTTATGGAAGCGTTCATCCTATTTCAAGAGAAGTATGTAACAATCCGGATAGTATTACGCCAACAGACAGGCTTGTATACTTTACATCTGACAAAGGACTTATGGCTATATCTGGTAGTACCGCAAAATGCGTAAGCACGTCAATGAGCGGAAAGATTCCAAAGAACTTCAAGAAGCTACAGACAGAAAGTTTCTTGGATTTCTTGAAGAATTGCATTATAGCTTATGACTATAGAGATTCGCTGCTGAGAATATACAAAAAGAGTAAAGGGTGGTTTAAGAATGAATCGGGAGAGCAGGACTTTGATGAGAATGAAAAGATATACTATATATATAATATGGTAGACGGTACATTCGGTATGTCTGTAGCAGATGCGCCTATTGACAAAATAGCAAACGACTATCCGGACAACGTTGTGCAGGATATTGCCATGTCTATCTTCACGTTGACAGGAAAACCAGACATCAATGAAGATACGGAAAGCTATAGCGGCTCATTTACTACCAGACCTTTGAAGCTGGGCGGCAGCATGACGTTGAAATCGCTGAGAGCGGTGAAACATCTGTTTGATTCGGACGAAGGTACGATTGGGCTGGAGATATACGGAAGCAACGACTGCAAGCACTGGTGCAAGCTGCCAAGCTTGGCTGGTAAGCCTTGGAAGTACTTTACTTTCAAGTATACGCTGCAGAACTTCAAGGCTGCTGATTCCTTTGCGGGCAGTATTGTAGAGGTACAAAGCAGACGAGAAGACAAAATGAGATAATTCTTTCATACGCGCTAATTTATGATAACATGAAAAAGGCGGCTGCTCATCACGAGTGGCCGCCTTTAAAATTAGTTATGAAAAACATTTTTAAAAACATGAATCTCTTTATATGTGTGTTATCTGATTTTGATATTATTTACGCAATAAGCTACGATGTAGCCTAGGATAAAGCAGTAAAGATGCAGAAGTCCGTTCACGTTACTCAGGATCATCGTGAACAGGATGAACGGCATCGCTTTCTTTAATGCCTCTTTCCATCGTCCTGTCTTACCCCACATCAAACCGAAGGAGGCGAATAGGAAACCGGAAAGCCCCATTGTAGGCTGACTAACGTACATGGGCAGCAGGCTAGCGACAGAGGCAACAGCCAGAGAAGTGACTGGTTTCATATCGTTCCTTATCTGCCAAAGCACCAGAAGGTTTACGGCAAGATGAAAGCCGTTGACATGGAAGAAGCTATACAGGATATGATTCTGCCATGGGCAACCGGGATAGAAACCGACATGCCAAGTACACAGAACGAGGCAGATGATGCTAAGCACCAGCTTTGTTCGAAAGTTTCTTCTTACGAAGGTCCATTTCTCTGTAATTTTTTCCATACTTCTTATAGTAAGCGAAAATGAATTTGAGATTACTTGGCTGGATAAAGAACTCGGGGGCAGGCTCAGAAACAAGGAACTGGCAGATAAACCATAAAGATTTGCCCACGAACTCCTTTCGCTGCGTCATTTCGTTCATCCTATTGAACAGCGTATAGTACAACTTCTGGCGAATCGGCTTCATACTATCCACCTTAGAGAAGTCACCGACTGCCATTCTGCGGAGAATATCCCAAGCTCTTTTGGGAGAAACATAGTATCTCGGAGCAGGAGAATGGACCACCTTTTCCCAAGCCTCCTGTTGGGAATGGCAATTAGGAGCTATCTCCCGATACGCCTTCATCAGATCATCCCTCTGTCTGTCAATCAATTCGTAATTTGCTCTTGCCATATAAATGCTGCATTAAGATGTTGCAAATATACATATTATTTAGAATATGACCAAATAAGCGCATAAAGATTTAAATAAGTTTAATATTAGACTGGTTTTCATGGTGTTGCGAAAGAAAAAGCTTAATTTTGCAACAAAATGAGATGCAAATCTCAGAAAAAGTTAGCAAAAAGTAAAACTAAACCATAAAATCGTAACAAAATGAGAACAAAACCAGAATCAACTCTTTCGGAAGAGGAGAAAGCCTTAGTAATGGAAGGCTTATTGAGTAGGAAGATTTGGAGGTTCTATGAACTTCTATCAAAGTGGGCACCCATACCATTGATGTTAGGTCACTGGTACGGCGTATGGGACTATGGGCATTATCCCTAGACCAACAGTTGTAGATACCAATCTCAACGGGAACTGCATCATCTGGATTTATGTACTGGCATACATTTATATGCCACTGACCATGATACCGGTAAGTTTCTTCTTCAGATACTGCTGGATATTCCGCATTCCGTTCTTCTATTTTTTCGGTATCAACGCTATCAGACTATACTATCGGCACTGGCTCATCACTCCCGAGCAGTTGGAGATGCACCATGTGTTTATCATATTTACTTTAATGCTTTACGCTTATGGATTTATCAAAATCGCTCTATCGAATAGCAGAATCTGCCTTTGGGATGCTAAGAAACGATGAGTGTGGGTTTACAGAGGAAGAAGAGAGGATTGTGCAGAGGAATCTTCTTTACTGGATGGAAAGGAAGCATCACTTTGACGAGCAACTGGGCAGAGCCTGCATCGCCAACATTTATTATTTTGATGATGATGTTCACAAGAAGTATGCGCCTTACTTCGGGCTTGATGAGTTGAAGGATGATTATGACCGGCTATCTTGGAACATACCGGACTACAACTTCTGGGATTTTGCGGTAACGATGAATAAGATGTATGCTGACCATATAGACGTGGTGGGCAAATGGTCGAAAAACAAAGATACCACAAGAAAAAGAATCTCGGAACTGGCTATCAGTTTTCTCTGTGACGAATCGACAAACCACCCTACAGATAAAATCTGGTGGTACATGAACAGCTAAGTTGGAACACGGCAAAAGCTATTGAAAAGCCTTTTATCTTTGTAGCCATTAATCATAAATAATGATATATGGCAGAGATAGTACATACATTTTTACAAGAGCACCTGTACAGATCGGCATTGGTTATTGCCATCTGCATGGGTGCTCTTATCATTTCTATGGGCGTGGACCTGTTCTTTGGCATCAAGAAAGCGAAAGAGAACGGACTGGCTACGACAAGTACGGGATTCAAGAAGACTTGCGACAAAGCAAGGAAATACTTTTCTCCCTTCATGGTGACGGCCTGCATAGACCTGATAGCCTGTACGGTACTCCCCTTCCCTGTCTTCTCTATGATATGGGCAGGATATTGCGTGTTCTGTGAATTTGTAAGCGTAAGGGAAAAGAGCTGGCAGAAAGCTGAGATACGGAAGCAGGAGAAGACGGTAAGCATTCTTCTGGAGAACAAAGAAGACTTGGCTAGGGCTTTTGCTGAGATTATGAAGGAGCAGGGAAAGGAGGAGAAGAAATGAGACTGATTAAAAGAATTTTTGTCCATTGCACTGCCTCTTCTCAGAAATGGGGCGTGAAGGAACTTTGGGATGAGTTTAAGCGCAAAGGCTGGAATAACCCCGGCTACCATTACGTGATTACTGCTGATGGTAGGATTCACCAGATGCTGCCGGTAGAAATGGTTAGTAATGGCGTGAAGGGATATAATGCTACGGCTATCAATGTGGCTTATGTTGGCGGCATCAACAAGAAGGGGAAGGCGGTAGACAACAGAACTGAGGAGCAGAAGAAATCGCTTATTACTCTGCTCACTCAGCTGAAGAAGAAATATCCGGATGCTGAAATCTTAGGGCACAGAGATATTTCGCCCGACAAGAACCATAATGGCGTGGTGGATGCTTGGGAGAGAATCAAGGAGTGCCCTTGCTTTGACGCTAAAGTTGAATACAAAGAGATATAGCTTATGAAATGGTATGACATAAGGTTTTGGAAATGGGCTTGCATCGGCTTGGTGATTGGGGTTATCCTATTGACGTTTACAGGATGCAAGACGAAGGAGTATATCAAGGTTCCTTCTGTTAGGACTGAATACGTATGCAGAACAGATACTTTTGCTAAGTTGGATAGTATCTACATGAAGGATTCGGTGTATGTTTTTCAGAAGGGTGATACGGTTTTCCATAACAAGGTGGTTTATCGGGACCGGTATCATAATATCTATAAGGTGAAGACGGACACGATCATCAAGAGGGATTCTGTCGCCGTGCCTTATCCTATAGAGCGACAACTGACGAAGAACGAGCAAAGGCTGATGTCGCTTGGCAGATGCTATATCGCCTTTCTGTCCATACTGGCGGTTTGCGCGATTGGGTTTACTATCTGGTACAGAAACAAAAAGTGCTAGCTTATGGCGAAGATTAGCGAAGAACTGCAGATGATTGATTCGCTCCTGATGGAATTTCATGAGCGGATTCAGAGCGGAAGATGCTTGACGAGTGGTCTTCAAAACAAAATGATGTTGAAGTTCTTACACGAAATCGCCAACAAGGACGAACCTATCAGTAAGGCTGAGGCTTGCGGCTATGTTCATGTTTCGAGGGCTACCTTTGACCGGCTTGTGAAAGAAGGCAGGCTGCCAAAGGGTAAAAAGCGAAAAGGATGGACCGAGCTAGTTTGGTACGAAAAAGATTTAGATAAATATGTAGATAGATTGGTATAGATTTTACTTTTTTTTCAGTATTAATTAGTTGTATTAATTTGGTTTTAAGTAGATTGTTTCATTGCAAAAAGAAATCCCCACTCGGCTGTGATAGCTGGGTGGGGATTGTGGTTATTTATTTCATGAATGCCATCCAAATAGTTTGGTTCTTGATGGTGGTACGGTGTCCGAATATAGGTTTGTAATCGGTGATAGCCTTTAGTACATCACTAACCTTTATCTGCTGCTCGTTCCACTTGAAAATGAGTGTTCCGTTTGTTTTCAGTACTCTCATGCCCTCATGGATAGAATCGTTGATGAATGCTTGCCAATTTTCGGGCAGCTTACCATATTTCTTGCATAGCCATGAGTTCTGCCCTACCTTTAGCAGATGAGGAGGGTCGAAAACCACCATATTGAACGTTTCGTCTTCGAATGGCAAATTAGTGCAATCGGCTATCATGTCGGGTTGTACGTCTAATTTGCGTCCATCACATAATGTGTCGTGAAATTCTCTTATGTCGGTAAAAAGAACCTGTGGGTCCTGTTTGTCGAAATAAAACATACGAGATCCGCAACACATATCTAATATTCTTTGTTTCATATACTACTTTTTGTTAGTTTAATTGCCTTTATAAGCCGGTGATCTTCTGCTATTTTCCCGGAATCTTTCTTACCATGATAATAGCCAAATCTATAAGCCCAATATCGGGTTTTATAGACTTGCTTCATTATCTTCTTTGCTAATCTAATCTTCATACGCTATAATTGCTTTAATTTATTGAATATCTTGGCAAAGCGGTGCATGTAATCAAAGTTTACGCTTTCACCATGCTCATACATCATTCTGTTGTATATCCAACGTAGATGCTCCGCATCCTCGTGGAACTCTTTAATATCTTGTTCGTCTAAGACTATTTGTTTCTTCATACGCTACTTCTTTTTATCTAATTTATTGCCAACTCTTTCTATCTTACCAACTTTCAGAACATGTGAAAGCAAATAAAGAGGTTCATTCTCGCTGGCTGCCACAAAAGCATAGTCCTCTTCTGACCAAAACACTTCGGCTGTAGGCTTACACCCTACGAAATGTATTAGGTCGTGCTCCCAAATTTCATTGCCCTCACAATCTTTCAGACCTGTGAACATACAGACTGAAGAAGGGTCAACTCTATGCACTATTGGTACATCAGGAAATGCACTACTAGGATAACCTATTCCAACATAACTTGTACTATGCTTTAAGTCACCTTCAACCCATTCTCCGTTATCAAGGCGTTTAGCCTTGAACTTGATATTTTCTATTTTCATAATAATTCTTCTTTTTCAAATTCTGTTTTTGGAACATGATAACGAACTTCTGCACCATGGCAACGTTCTATACCTTTTAAGGGCATTTTCTTTTCTAAAATATCATGTACCTTCGTTCCTTTTCTAACACTAATAGCTATATAATCATAGCTATTATTTAACATCAATAGCGAATTATTTGTCATATACACCTTGCCCTTCTTGGAAAGATTACTATGATTGATTGCGGGCTGGTAGTACAATCCACTAGCCTTATGTCTGATTCTGTAAGGTTTTGTCATAACTAGTCCTTTCTTCTACGATTTTTCAAATGCAATGCTAAAGCGCAAAACGACAACAATAGCACTAATAATTGTCCTGCTTCCATATTATTATTCCTCCAACTTATCAATAGGTTTCCAATGAGTGATACGAGCCATTCTCCCTTCCCATAAGATGATGAAGTCATTACCATCTTTTGGGACGGTAGTGCTTCCCACTCTTCTGTTTTTTAAAACATTATCAGGTGACATCTTACTTGTTACCCAAACTACCTTATCATAAGGGGGAAGCTCATCCTCAACAGATACCCAGTCTGGCTTGTTGAGTTCCTTCAAAGCTTCTTCTAAGTTAGAGATAACGCTATGTTGGTTAGCATACCTACTCCAAATGATAGCTTGTTCTATCAGCTCTTCAACTTTCTTCTTATCCATAGTTTTATATTGTTTCTTGTTAAATCACTTCATCAAACCTTGCCTCCATATGTTGAATGATATTATCTATTGTCTAGCCTTGATAGTCAGCAGCAATCTCTTTGAGGACTGCCAGTTGGCTTGTTAATCTGAATCTGTCTGCTACTGCCATATTCTTGTTTGCCATATTACTTGTATTTAAAGTGAGAAGCAAGCACAGATAAAATAAAGTGCTTAATTTTAAAATTACCTAAAGAATTGCTTGCTTCTCGAATATTATTACTATCTTTGTACCGCTTAATTTTAAAAATTACATTTATATGAAAAATTTAATTACTTTGAAGTCGTATGATAATTCATACACCCGTGCAATTAATCCAGACCACATTGTCTCTTTCTTTGAGGTGGATGGTGATAGCTGTATCAAGTTATCTAATGGTGAGACTTTCACCGCCAAGATGCAGTTCTATGACCTTGTGGAATTGATTAACAAAAGCTATGAGTAAAGATACTCATTAAGGCACTTGTCTCTATTTTCTGGGCAGTTTTTAATTACCCACATTCTATCTCTCCACTCTTTAAGGTGTGAGTTATAGACCCATTCAAATCGTGCTATGTTTGTGCTAATAGGAGCATTGATATACAATTTCTTCTTTAACCACTTACGTAGCACCTTTTTTATTAACTTTTCTGTAATCATATTCTTCTTTCTTTTTACCCTATCCCTGTTGCAGGAGAGGGTGGTTAGTTACTCTGTTACTTCAACAAACTTTCTGTTTTTAAGTTGATACCAAGTATCAGTCTTTATTCTTTCACCATCAACGTATTCCGTCTTAACACAAATTGGAACATTACGTTTCTTCTCGTCATTCCATACCCATTCTGCAAGCGTTATCCATGAGCCAACCTTTGCTTTTGCTATTGAACTATTGCCAGCACACATAATAACGGAATCTTCTCCAGTGCTACCAATCTTAGCATAGTCACCGCTAGAACCAATCTTAGCATAGTCACCGCTAGAA